>Ga0209992_10000123_pt1 | contig 109025 bp, 97 predicted proteins | sample 2SBtaG_2_FD_182564 | JGI IMG/M metagenome (GOLD analysis project Ga0209992, IMG submission 182564) | Deep subsurface microbial communities from Kolumbo volcano to uncover new lineages of life (NeLLi) - 2SBTROV12_ACTIVE470 metaG (SPAdes)... | ecosystem: Environmental > Aquatic > Marine >... | reverse complement strand
TCATTGCCGCCCTCACCTTCGACCCCCGGTCGAGACACATCCTGTCTCCCGGGGGTCGTCCTGGTTTTGGCGCCGCAGGCTGGACGGGCGCGGGGGGTGTAGCCTCTTCGCCGTGAGTCGTTCGTCCCCTGTCCTCGTGATGTTGGGTGCTGCGGGATTCTCCCTGGCCGTGCAACAGCTGGGCGTCCTGCTGGCCACGTCCTGGTGGTCCTCGGTCGGGACCCCGCTTGGGGGGCTGCGCACCTGGACCCAGGCCAGCCCTGTGCTGGCGGCGAGCATCGGCCTGCTCGTCGGAGCCTGGCGCAGCGGTCAGGTGCGAGCGGGTCTGTCGCGAGGCTGGGTGGTGGCGCTGGTCGGGCTGCCCCTGTTGCTGGCGGTGGGGGCGCTGTCGGCCGGCGTCGCCCAGATCGCTGCCGATCGGCCCTACCTTCCCAGCCGGACCTTGGTTCCCAACCTCCTGGGCATGACCTACCGCGCGGTCTCTCCAACCGTTCACCTCCTGTTGGCGGTGCTCGGGCCCTTGTTCCTGTTGTGTGCCTGGGGCCGATGGCCCCGGCGAGTCGCCTTCGGTGCCGCGGGCGTTGGCATTGTCGGTCTGCTGGTGGGGCTGGCGGGGCAGCGTGGCGTGCTGACCAAGGCGGCCAAGGACCTGATCCAGGGAGGCGAGCATGGGCTGCTCCACGGCTTGGCCTTTCCCGGGCTCCTCTGGATGATCGCCGGGCTGTGTCTCGTCCTGGTGATCCTCTGGGCCTTGCCCCGAGACACGCCCCGGGTCGGGCGTTGGATCTGGTGCACAGCGGGGCTGTTGGTGCTCGATCCGGTCCCGGTGGTCCTGGGGTGGTTCCTGCCTCGTGCAGCGGTCGCCGACACCGAGCGACTGTCGGTGCTACGGGGAGCCGAGGTCCATCGAGGCGGTGCGCTGGTGGACCTCACTGGGGGCGACCTGCGCCTGGACGGTGTGGTCGTGGACGAGGCCGGGCTCTCGGCTGGGCTCCGTGCGCTGGGACACCCCCGGCTTCGGCCCAGGGTCGTGGCCCACTCCTCGCCTGCGCCGGACGCTTGGGGAGACAGGATCCGGACCGCGGTGCGCTTCGCGGCGCCGGCGTCGGCCACGGTCGGTGACGTGGCCGACGTCTTGGAACAGCTGGTGCAGCACGGCGTGCACGAGCTCCACTGGCTCGCGCGGCCCAGGCGCGATGACCCTGGGCCCTTGGCCATGGCGCTGCGCCAGCCCGCCTTCACGGTGCTCCTGGACGTGCCGGTGGACCGGGCCTGGCAGATCGGGCTCCCCTGGGCCTGGGTGGGTCGGGACGGGGCTCGATTGTTCGATCCGCGGGCCAAGTGCCAGGGCACCTACCAAGGCGAGGGCTGGCTCGATTCGCTGGACGAGTCCTTGTCCCCCTGTCGCGATGGGGTGGTGGTGCTGCCGGATCCGGATCTGGCTCTGGGCGAGTTGACCGTGATCCTCGATCGGCTCGGCGGCACCGGCCGTGGCACCATGGCTGCCTACCGAGTGGCCCTGATTCCGCCTGGCCCGGGTCACGAACTGTTCCGCCGAGAGGAGGCGCGTCCCTGAGCGAACCGGCCATCCAGCTCCAAGGACTCACCAAGCGCTTCGGCCGAGGACGCCGAGCGGTGGTCGCCCTGGACGACGTGAGTCTGACCGTGGAACGGGGCGAGGTCTTTGGCTTGTTGGGCCCGAACGGGGCGGGCAAGACCACGACGATTCGCCTGTTGGCGGGGCTGCTGGAGCCGACCCAGGGCGCGGCACGGGTCCTGGGTCGCGACGTGCGGACCGACGCCACCTGGGTTCGACGACGCATCGGCCTGGTTCCTGGTGAGGCCGGTCACCACCGCTGGCTCAGTTTGGTCGAGGAGCTGATCTACTACGGGGGGCTGTACGGTCTGGAGCCCCAGGAGTGCCTCCGCCGGAGCCTGCCGCTGCTCGAGCGTCTGGGTCTCGGGGATCGTCTGGACCATCGCGTGAGCACCTTCTCCAAGGGAATGCGCCGCAAGGCGCAGCTGGTTCGGGCGCTGCTCCACCGGCCGCTTGTGCTGCTGCTCGATGAGCCGACGTCCGGCCTGGACCCTGCGGTGGCCGAGGAGGTCTGGGGTCTGCTCCAAGAGCTGTGCGGCGACCAGGGCGTGTCGATCGTGCTGTGCTCCCACTACCTCGAGGAGGTCGAGAGGCTCTGTCCGCGCATCGGCATGCTGCGGACGCGTCTCCATGCCGTCGGCACCCTGGCCCAGGTGGCTGGGGGTCCACAGACGGTCTTGATCCGTGCCGCGAGTCCCGCCTCATCCGTGGTCGAAGTCGCGGAACGACTGGGGCTGGACCAGGGCCTCGAACGCCGGGCCGACGGGGTGCGACTACAGCTCACCTGTCCCGCTCGTGAGATCCCGGAGCTCGTCCGGGCCCTGGTGGCCGCGGAGGTCGACGTCCTGGCGGTCGAGCCCACTGGCCGTGATCTGCGTCGGGCCTACCGGGCTCACATCGGCGACGAGCCTTCGTGAGGCTGTTCTGGACTCTGCTGGTCAAGGAGGCCCGTTCGGTGGTCCGGGACCGCCAGAACCTGGTCGGGGTGGCCTCGCTGGCCGTGACACTCGCCTTCGTGTTGTGGACAGTGGAGCAGACCGCACCCCCCGGGGACTCCGCGACCGGCCTCTTGGGCTCCGACGAGGTCCAGACCGTCCGTCTGGTGGTGCTGGTCATCGCCCAGTCGCTCTCGGCCTATGCCTCGTTCTTCGCGATCCCTCTGGCCCTGGCCACCTTTGTGGGGGAGAAGGAGAGCCAGACCCTGGAGCTGCTGCTCGCCGCACCGATCCCGGACGCCCGGCTGTATGTCTTCAAGGTGCTGAGCATCACGATCCTGGGTGCGGGCTTCGGGCTGCTCCTGCTCGTCGCCTTCCTGGGGTGGGCCGGTGTCGCCCATGGTGCAGCCCTCGCCAGGCTCCCCTCGGGGGAGCTAGCGCTTCTGGTGCTGGCCGCTCTCCCGCTGCCACTCCTCTACACCCTCGTCCAGGTCGGGCTGGGGGCGTGCGTGTCCGTGCGGGCGGACTCGATGAAGGGCGCGGGCCAGCTGCTCGGCGGGCTCTACATGCTCGGCTTTGCGGGCTGCGGCGGGGTCATGATCGCGCTCGGCAAGTCCCGAGACCAGGGGCTCCTGCTGATCGACACGGTCAATGAGCTGTCCTTCTGGCCCTACTACCTGACCACCTTCGTCGGGTCGGGGGTGCTGGCGCTCCTGTTCCTGGTCGTGGGCGGCCTGCTGTTCCGGCGCGAGCGGCTGATTCGCTGAACCCGGCCACATCGGCGCCCCAGCGTCGACGCCATGCGTCCGACCTGTCTGCGGCTCGCCAGGATCAGTCCGTGGGATCGGCGCAATGAGCGCCGCGCATGTCGACCGCCGACGCCTCCAGTGTCGGGAGACTGCCAGGCCTTGGTCTGTAAGTACTTGAAATTGCGAAACGCGAGGCTGGCACGAAGTGTGGATGGGGTCCGTCCGTCCGCGGGAGGCTGGCATGGCGTGCTCGGTGTGGTCTGGAACGGTGCTCGGTGTCGAGGGGTGCGCTGTCGCCGTCGAGGTGGATCTGGTGCGCCGGCTCCCGCGGACCCTGGTGGTGGGCCTGGCGGGCAAGGCGACCAAGGAGAGCGTCGAGCGCGTCCGTTCCGCCATCGTGGCGTCGGGTGCGGAGTACCCGCGCAAGCGGGTCACGGTGAACCTGGCCCCAGCCGACCTGCCCAAGGTAGGCACCGGCTTCGACCTCCCCATCGCCGTGGCGATCCTGGCGGCAGGGGACGACGAGCTCGCAGCGGCACTCAGCCGCACCTTCCTGATCGGTGAGCTCTCCCTTGGGGGACAGCTGCGTCCGATTCGCGGGGCTCTGCCTCTGACCTTGCTCGCCGCCGAGCTCGGCCTGGCCCGCGTGATCCTGCCGGCGGGCTGTGCGGCCGAGGGCGCAGTGGTCCCCGGGATCGAGGTCCTGGCGGCCCGAGACCTGGCCCAGGTGCTCGACATGCTGCGCGGGGGGGCGCCCCTGCCCGCTGCGCAGCCAGACCCCCCGGCGGCCATCACCCACAGCGCCGATCTGGCCGACGTGCGAGGGCAGGCCCTGGCCCGCCGGGGCCTCGAGGTCGCTGCGGCCGGGGGTCACAACCTGTTGCTGGTGGGGCCGCCGGGCTGCGGCAAGACCATGCTCGCGTCCAGGCTGGCCACCATCCTCCCGCCTTTGGACTTCGACGAGGCCTTGGCGGTCACCCGGATCCACTCGGTGGCGGGACTGCTGGCCCCAGGAGAGGGGCTGGTGTCACAGCGCCCCTTCCGCGCCCCCCACCACTCGGTGTCGACGGCTGGACTCCTGGGGGGTGCGTCCCTGCGCCCTGGCGAGCTGAGCCTGGCCCACTGCGGTGTGCTCTTCCTGGACGAGATCCCGGAATTCCCCCGCCGCGTGCTCGAGCAGCTGCGGGGCCCGCTCGAGGACCGCGAGGTGGTCATCGCCCGCGCCGCTGGGACCGTGCGACTGCCCGCGTCCTGCACCCTGGTCGCGGCGGCGAATCCGTGCCCCTGTGGCTACTTGGGGCATCCCACTCGCCCTTGCCGCTGTCCGGAGTCTGCGGTCCGGCGCTACGCGAGTCGGCTGTCGGGCCCGCTGCTGGACCGTATCGACCTACACGTCGCCGTGGACCCGGTGCCGCCAGAGGAGCTGTTGGGCCGACCCCGGGGCGCGTCGAGCAGCCAGGTCCGTGGCCGGGTCCTCTCGGCCCGGCGCATGCAGGCCGCGCGATACGCCGACGCGCCGTTCAACTGCAACGCCGAGCTCGACGGCCCCGCGGTCCGACAGGCCTCTCAGCTGGCCGAGCCGGCACGGCGGCTGCTTCAAGACGCCGCGACCCGGCTTGGCCTCTCGGGGCGCGGCTGCGACCGCGTGCTCAAGGTCGCCCGCACCGTGGCTGACCTCGACGCCAGTGCGCCGGTGATGCTGCCCCACGTGGCCGAGGCCCTGGGCTTCCGGGGCCAGGATCGCGTCCCCCAGACGCTGTCGGCCACCGCATGAGTGCCGTCGCCCTGGCCTGTGCCCTGGCCGTCGTCGACCAGCTCGACGGGCCCGTCGCCCTTGTGGAGCTGCCCGACGGGGAGCTCGTCCACGTGGCTCGCAGGGGTCTCCCCCGTCGAGTGCGCGAGGGCGCTCGTCTGTGCGTGGTCCGCTCGGCGCCGAACCCGCTGGGACCCGCTGCGCCCCCTTCATTCACCCGGGCCCCCAGGGCCCAACCTGGAGAGAATCATGACTGAACTGACCCACCACCCGGACCACCTCAAGGCCCTCGACGCCGCGATGGAACACATCCAGAAGTCCTATGGCGCGGGCGCGATCATGCGTCTGGACGGCTCGACCGTGGCCAAGGGGCATCCGGCGATCCCCACGGGCAGCCTGGCCCTGGACCTCGCCCTTGGCATCGGGGGGCTGCCTCGGGGCCGCATCTGCGAGATCTATGGGCCCGAAGCGTCGGGCAAGACCACCGTTGCCCTCCATGCCATCGCCAGCTGCCAGGCCATGGGCGGCACGGCGGCCTTCATCGACGCAGAGCACGCGATGGACGCGAACTATGCCGCACGGCTGGGGGTCCAGATCGAGGAGCTCCTGCTGGCCCAGCCCGACTCGGGCGAGCAGGCCCTGGAGATCTGCGAGCTGTTGGTGCGCTCGGGCGCGGTCGACCTCATCGTGGTCGACTCGGTGGCAGCCTTGGTGCCCCAGGCCGAGATCGAGGGGCAGATGGCCGATCAACAGGTCGGACTCCAGGCCCGTCTGCTGTCCAAGGCCATGCGCAAGCTGACCGGCTGCATCTCCAAGACCCGCTGCACGGTCCTGTTCATCAACCAGCTGCGCAGCAAGGTCGGGGTCGTGTTCGGCTCCCGGGAGATCACGAGCGGCGGCAACGCCCTGAAGTACTACACGTCGGTCCGCCTGGACATCCGGCGCACCAAGAGCATCAAGAAGGAGGAGCGGCACATCGGCAACCGGACCAAGGTCCGGGTGGTGAAGAACAAGATGGCCGCGCCCTTCCGCACGGCCGAGTTCGACCTGCTCTTCGGACACGGCGTCAGCCGGGAAGGAGAACTCCTGGAGCTGGGCGAGGACCAGGGGCTGATCGACAAGCGCGGCAGCCACTACAGCTTCCAGGACCGCAAGCTCGGGAATGGGCGCGAGGTGGCCCGCAAGGCCCTGCGTGATGATCCCGAGCTGGGGGCCCGCGTGGAGCAGCTGGTGCGCAGTGCCCACGGCCTGGTCCAGCACGTCCCCGCGGCCGAGGCCTGACCCTGTGGCACGCTCGGCGGCCCGGTCCAGGACGTGGCATCCTCTCTGAGAGGAGGCGCGGTCGGAACCTGCCCGGGCCGTCGGGCCTGCACTCGGCTACAACGCCAGATGTCCTCCTCGCGGTCGCCCAGCGCCGTCGTCGTGGTGCTCGTCGCCCTGGTCGGGGTCGCCGTGGCGGTGCTGGCACTGGGCCGAGATGCCCCCGACGACGCCGAGAGGATCCGCCAGGCCATCCAGCGCGTCGCTGCTGGCGCCGAACGTGCGGACCTCAAGGAGGTCATGGCACCCATCTCCCAGGCCTACCGGGACGACGACGGCCTGTCTCGGGACAACATCAAGGGCTACCTGTTCATGGAGTTCCGTCGGCGAGGCCCGGTCCACACCCTGCTGGGGCCTATCGACGTCACCTTGGACGACGCCGGAACCGGGGCGCTCGCCGTGTTCAACGCTGCGGTGGGCGAGGGCGGCGCTGGGGTGGTCGGGGAGCTGCTGCCCCAGTCTGGCGACGTGTTCACCTTCGAGTTCACGCTGGTCCGCGAAGGCGACGACTGGCGGATCACGAGCCACGAGCGCTACGACCTGGAGGGCGACAGGGTCCGGCTCCCCGTGGACTGATCGGCAACCGAGCCGATCACCCCGCGAGCGGCGAGCGCCCCAGACATCAGGGTCGCGGTCAGGCCGCCGCCGGGGAAGACCCAGGCACTGCTCAGGAGCAGTCCCTTGAGCGGTGTGCGGGCACCCAGCCGCCGCAAGCCGCCCTGGGCAGGGCTGTGGCGGTAGCCGAGGATCGCGCCTCCGGGTGCGCCGGTGTAGGCGTGAAAGGTCTGGGGGGTGGCCACACTCTGGACCCGAATGCAGTCGCGCAGCCCGGGCAATAGAGCTCGCTCCACGGCATCGATCAGGCGATCCCGCAGGTGGTCCCGGGCGGCTGCATCGAGGGGTTGCTCGCCGGTGGGTGGATGGGCCGCGGTGATGGCCACGATGCCGGTCCCGTCGGGGCAGCAGCTGGGGTCGACCACGTGGGGCAGGTGCACCCCGAGGGCCTGACCCAAGACCGGCTCCGAGGACCAGGTGCCTCGCCAGGTGGTCTCGTAGCCGAGGGCCGCGAGGGCGCGGGGGTCTCGGTCCAGGCCCAGCCACACCTTGACGGCCGACGTGGAGAGCGCCAGGTCTGCGTGCCGGGCCCGGTAGCGAGCGGGTAGGTCCTCTGCCGCCAGGAGCTGGCCGAACAGCACCGCCGGTGCAGCGTTGCCGATCACGTGGTCGGCGAGCACGCGCTCTCCGCTCGCCAGGGTCACGCCGCAGACCGCGCCGCGGGACACGTCGATGCGCTGCACGGCCTGGCCCAGGGTGACCTGTCCGCCAGCCTCCACGATCGCATCGCGCAGGGCGTCGGACAGGGACTGGCTGCCACCGGCCAGGTAGTACCCGCCCTCGGCGTGGTAGCCGTGCAACAGGATCAGGTAGGACCAGGCAGCGAGTCCCTCGGGGCCCAGCCCCAGGTAGTGGCCCTGGGTGCCCAGCACCTGTCGTGCCCTGGGATCGGAGACGTGCTGGGCGATGACCTGGGCAGCGCTCAGGGTCTGCAGATCCAGGACCTCCCGGTCCAAGGCGGGCAGGCCCCCCGAGCCGTCGAGCAGCGCATAGGCGCGGTGGTGGACGCGGGCGGCCAGCGCGGCCAGCGCGGCGAAGCCCGCTCGCTCGGCGGGGAAGTGCTCCCCCAGGACCCCCAGGTAGCCGGGCATGCCGTGGGGCACCCGGAAGCTCAGGTTCGGCCAGATCTCCTGCCGGAGGGAGGTGTCCGGAAGGAAGCGCAGACGCGCGGTGATCCCCAGACCGTCGAGCAAGTGGCGATTCGGCTCGCCGGGGCCGACGGCGTCCATGCGATGGAGCGAGGCGTCGAAGCGGTAGCCGTCCCGGTCAAAGCAGCTCGCGTAGCCCCCCACCACGTCGTGCCGGTCGAAGACGGCGACAGAGCGACCGGCCCGGGCCAGGTGGGCGGCGGCCGAAAGGCCCCCGACGCCAGCCCCAACCACCGCGACGTCGACCCGGTCAGCCACTCGCACCATCGAGATCTCGCGGCTTCACGGAGGGGATGTCCGCCTGGTCCTGCCAGGCATGGCGCTGGGGCCGCACGAAGAGGCTGCGGTTCGTCACCAGCGGCGCGGACAGGGTGCGGACCGGACCTCGGGGGCCCTGCCATGTGAAGCCGGGGTGGGCGTGGGTTCGCGCCAGCAGGGCCAGCCCAATGAAGCCCGTGCCGTGGGACCAGGGCTCGGCGCGGATGATCCGGCCCAGAGGCTGGTCGCCGGCGTGCACCCCGTCGCCCACCTGCAGATCCGGCCCGTGTACGAGCCCGATGCGCTGCGTCCAGCCGTGGTTCCTGTGCACACGGACGGCCGCGGTGCCCCGGGCCACACTCGCGGTTGGCAGGCGCCACTGGAGCTGCAGCTCCAAGGGGGTCAAGCCTGCGCGGCCTTCGGCCTGGGGCCAGAAGGCGAAGTTCTCGAGCGCTGCGGTGGCCAGGCAGCCGGTGCCCGCCCGGGTCAGCTCGACCGGCGCTCCGGCCTCGGTCAGCGTGTCCAGGACCGAAGGCTCCTGGTCGGCCCGGACCAGGAGCAGGTAGCCATACTCCCCGGTCCGGCCGGTCCGCAGCACCAATGTGCCGTCGTCGGTCGAGAACCAGGTCATGGGGGGCAAGCCGATGACCCCTGGGCTGTCGTAGCGAGCCATCACCTCCCAGGCGAAGGGCCCGTCCAGAGTCCACGCGGCACGGATCGGCGCCAGCGGTTCGACCCGCAGGGACGCGGGAGCGCCCGCCCGGCAGCGGGCCAGCAGCTCGGCCTGGTCCAACCCGTCGGCGATCAGCCAGATGCTCTCGCGCTGAGCGACGAGCCAGGCGTCGGCCAGGACCGTGCCGTCGTCGTCCAGGACCAGGGTGTGGCGCCCCTCGCCCGGGCGCTGTCGTTCGCCCCCGGGCACCAGCTGGCCGCACCAGTCCGTGGCGCCTGGGCCCGAGATCGAGACCATCGCCAGGTGAGGCAGCGCGACGAGGGTGGCCGAACGGCGCAGGGCGGCGAGCTCGGCCGCGGGATCCCCCAGGTGAGCCGGGCCGGGCAGCCCGCTCACGATGCGCTCTCCAGGACGTGGTCCACCAGGGTGTTCAGCGAGCGCAGCGCCACGGGCGGGGCGTCCCGGTCCTCGACCACCCGCACGCCAAAGGCCTGCTCGACCGCCACCACGAGCTCGACCGCGTCCAGGGAGTCCAGGGACAGGCCGGTCCCGAAGAGCGGGGCGTCCGGATCGAGTTCGTCGGGCTCGCGCTCCAGGAGCAGACAGTCGACGACCAGGGCCTGGATCTGGGCGAGCACCGCCGCACGCTGGGCCAGGGCCTCGGTCTGGGAGGTCATCTCCGCTCTCTAACCCTCGGGGCCCAGACAGATGGCAGCGGCGTAGCCGGCGGGCGAGGTCGCCACGACCAGGGCGCGGGCCACCCGTCGTGCTCGAACCGCCTCCACCGCAGCAGCGACGGCCACGAGGGCGTCGGTGGCCTCGGCGTGGCCCAGTCCCGCGCAGGTCTGGACCAGGGGGACGTCGGCCAGGCCGGCCCCGGCGATGGCGCGGACCTCCTCGGCCATCGTCGCCTGGCGACCATCCCCGGCGGACCAGATGCCCTCGACCGGGGCCGGGTTCCCTTCCAAGGCGGTCGCAATGGCTGAGTCCAGGGCCTTCGGGCCCGCCAGGCCCGTGCCGGTGATCGGCACGCCCCTGTCGCGTTCGATCGCCACGGCGGCGGCGGCGTCGACCAGCGGCTCGCGGACGACCGGATCCAGGGCCTCCCGCTCTCGACTGTTCGGGCCGACTTCGTCCGAGCCGGCCACCACCATGCCCGCGGTCCCGGGCGATGCGCTCAGCAGGTCCAAGGCGTGGAGCAACGCCACCAAGCCAGTGCCTGCTCCGGCGCAAAGTGTCGCGGTCGGTCCGCACAGGCGCAGCGCCACGCACGCGGCACCCGTGCCCGCATTGCGGACCAGTCGCGAGAAGCTGCGACCGCTGGCGGCTCCCCGCTGCACGCTCGTCTGCCAGGCCGTGCCCGCCGAAGCTTGCAGCCCGGGGGCTCCCGCGACCAGGCCCCAGGTCGGGTCCGCGTGGGGAGGCAGTGCTTCGGAGACCGCCGTGACCAGCAGCCTCGCCGTCCGGTCCAGGGTGGCCAGGCGGACGCGCCCGATGCGTGCAGGTGTGTCGGGCGGGGTGGAGCCGTGGGCTCGAAGTCCCGCAGTGCCAGTGATGCCGAAGCGGGCCGGCGTGGGCGCCTGGGTCGGCGCCGGCTCAGCGGTGAGCACGACGGAGGCATTGGCCCCCCCAAAGGCGGCGCTGTGCTTGACCGCCACCGCCAGCGCCGCGGGACGGGGTCGGCCGCTCACCACATCCGGGGGGGCCAGGCGCCGCGCCGAGGAGAATCCCGCGGTCGGTGGCAGCGCCGCGTGCCGCATCCCGCCCAGCACGAGGCTCGCCTCGAGCAGGCCCCCCGCCCCCTGGCAGTGTCCCAGGTGCCCCTTGCCCGAGGTCACCGGCACACCCTGGGGCAGGACCCGGGCCAGAGCCAGGGTCTCAGCCGCGTCGTTGGCCTCGGTCCCAGTGCCTTGTGCGCTGTAGAGCTGCACGTCGTCAGGGCCCAGCGCCGCGTCGGCCAGCGCCATCGCCACGGAGCGTGCGATGCCGCGGCCCGATGGGTCCGGGGCCGTGGGGTGCACGGCGTCGGCGCTGGCGCCGTAGCCCCCGATCCAGGCCTGGGCCCGCCTGGGCGATGGGTCGGCCTCGAGCACCCACGCTGCCCCCCCTTCGCCCAGGCTCATGCCGACCGGCAGCGAGAAGGGGGCGCAGGGCCCCGACCCCAGGACGCCCAGGGCGTGGAAGCCCGCGGCCACCATCGGGAGCACCACGTCGACCCCGACCACCATCACGGCGGGAAGCCTGCGCTCTCGCAGCCACCCGACGGCGACGCCCAAGGCGTGGGTGCTGCTGGCGCAGGCTGTGGACACGGTGATCCGCGGTCCGTGGAGGTCGAGCACCCTGGCCAGCTCGCCGGCGGTCTGGTCGACCGCGCTGCGGCGCAGCAGCTCGAGCTGACGCCCCGACGACGCCGCCCCGGCGGCCCGGTGGTCCCGGCGACTGTGCAGGCAGCCGTTGCTGGTGCCGACCACCAGCCCCAGCGTGTCGGTCGACAGCCCAGCCTGGTCGAGCGCGGCCCGTGCCACCCAGGCTGCCAGGCCGATGGCCGGGTCACGCCCTGGCGCGTGTGCCCGGGCGTCGGCCCACTGCGCCTCGGTCAGCAGTGCAGCGGCCAGGGTGCCCTCGAAGGCCGTGCCCAGGCCGTGGTGGACCCGGTGCCCGGTGTGGCCCCGTCTCAACGCATCCCAGTGGTCCGGGAGCCCGAACCCCAGGCTCGAGCACAGCCCGATCCCGGTCACCCCGATGTCCGGCCGACGCACGGCACGGGGTTAACGCACGGCCGTGATGGCCCCCGCACCCCCCTTCGACGAGTCCCGGCTGGAGACGGATCCTGCGGCCCGGTACGCCTACCTGGCGTCCTTCATCGGGCTGACCGCGCTGGACTTGGACGTCATCCGGGGTGCGCGGCCCTTCCTGGAGGACCGCCTCGATCGCATGGTCGAAGAGCTGACCGGTCGGGTGGTCGACTTCGAACCGGCTGCGCGGCACTTCCGCACCGAGTCAGGAGAGATCGACCGACCCCGCATCACCCGTCACCTGCGGGGCTACCTGGCGCGACTGCTCAGCGAGCCGGGCGGGCCAGGCTTCGGCGGCTACCTGGACGGCGTGGCTGGAACGCACCGGTCGACCGGCGGCACCTCTCGCGCAGACGTCCCCCAGGTCCAGGTCAATGCCCTGCTCGGGTTCATCTCCGACAGGGTGGTGCGCACTGTGGCCGAGCTCGAGCTGCCGTTGCGCCAGCGTCTACGGGCCATTCGGGCCTTCAATAAGCTGCTCTGGATCCAGAACGACCTGATGAGCAGACACTATGCACCCGGGTCCACCGACCAGCGCTGAGCGGCCTCTGCGGGGAGCTCTGGCCACCGTCGACAGGCCGCCGCCTGCTCCGGGTCCAGGACTTCGAGAGACACCAGGCGCCAGCTCGCGGGCAGCCCGCACCGGACGCCGGTGGCGGGCTGGAGCACGCAGTTGCCGGAGGCTGGGCGCGTCCCGGGGGCGACATGGAGATCGTCCAGGACCATCAATCCGCCGGGGCTCCAGCAGGCATCCTGGACCCAGCGCAGGCCTGTGGCCAGCTCGGCCACAGCTCGTCCGCTCCGGTCGAGAGCCAACACGCGGCCACGCAGGGTGTCCGAGATCAGCCATGACGCCCCGGGGACAGCACCCGCGGGCATCGGCCGGAGCCGATGGGGATGATCCAGGCCTTCACACCACGGCGTCCAGCTCCCGTCTGGCGCGACATCGAGCACAGCGCCCCGATGAAAGGACGTCACCCGCCAGTGGCCATCGTCCAGAGCCACGGCGCCGTTGGGGTGCACGGTCCGATGGAGCGACGGGTAGGCGGCCCGCCGATGGTCGGCCGATGGGTCGACCGAGCGGTGCTCGCCGCTGGCCGTGCGATCCAGCCCGTGGCGGGTGGCCCACCATGCCCGGGTCTGGCGGCCCTGGAGGTCCAGCTCGAAGACAGCGTCGGTTCCGGCCGCGGTCACCAACAGGCGCTCGCCCCGGCGGGTGACGGTGTGGAGGTCGTGAAAGCCCGGGTGGGTGATGGACTCGGCAGCGTGCCAGGTGGCGGAGTCGAGCACGTGCAGCCTGGCGCCCCGACCTGAGGCCACAAAGAGACGCCGGTTGTCCGGGGACCAGCACAGGCTCGCGGGGGTGGCCAGGGGCAGGTGGTGGGTGACTCGGCGCTGGTCCCAGTCCACGAGCAACAGGCGGCCCCCCATGCCTTGGAGCACTGTCGAGGGCAGTGCCAGGTGGGAACCCTGGGTCCCCACGGGCGGTCGGCCGCCGCGCAGCAGCGATCGACGGACCTGGAGCCAGTTCTCCGCCAAGACGGAGACCAGCAGGACCAAGGGCTACTGCCTCAGTCGGCGCAGGCGGCTGACGTCCTCGCCCAGGGCCGCTGCGATCAAGACCACCAGACCCAGCACGAACACCAGGGAGCCGAAGGTCCAGACGGCGACGCCGAACAGGGCCACGGCGTCCCGGCCGAAGACCGCAGAGCCATAGGCGGTCACAAGCCCGCCCACCGACAGCAGTCCCCCCAGGGCGAGGGTCCAGGCCCCGACGTCGCGGGTGGTGTCGAGGACCTCGTCGTCGGTGAGCTCGGATGGCTTCTTGAGTTCCTGTCGACCCGCGCCGGTCGGCGCCCACTGGCTGCGGTCGCCCCCCACCCGGTCGACGGCCTTGTCCACGCGGCCCACGGTGTCGTCGATCACCAGCTCGGGGTCCTGGCGCCGCAGGCGGAAGTCCACGTGGTCCACCAGATCCAGGGTCTGCGCAGTGCGTTCGCGGTCGATCTGACCGCGGTGGCCCCTCTGCTCGACTTCGGCTCGGAGCAGGGGGATTGGCGAGTCGGACCGGCGCAGGGTGGTCTGGATCCCGCGCCTGGCCCGGCCGGGCAGCGACTCCAGGTAGGCGGTCATGCCCAGCACGGCATCGGTCATGCGGGGGAGTTCCTGTTGGAGCCGCCCCTGGATCAGCGGATCCTGCTGCACTTCGCGAGGGAGGTCGCGGAAGCCCGCGGTCACCAGGAGCGCAGCGAAGCCGTCCTCGATCAGCGTGCTCGGCAGTCCGGCCGAGGTCAGTTGCCGACGCAGGAGCCGAGGCACCCCGTGGCTGCGCAGTCGCGCACACTGGGCGTCCCAGTCCGCGACGACGCCGCGGGGATCGACCTGGGCACCGTGGCGGATTCCCCCGGTCGTGGCACAGCCGGTCAGGCCCTCTGCGCCCAGGCCCAGCGCGAGCAGCCCTGCCACGTGAGACACGAACTGCCGTCGCTCCATGCACCGCCTCCGCGGCTCAATCTAACCCGGGCGCTGGCGGCCGGGTGCGGTCGCCGAGCCAGACGATGCGCCGGGAGACGGTCCCCTGGGGACCCAGGGTCAGGTTCCGGCGCCGAGGGTCGGGAGGCGGCCCTTGCCACGGTGCGAAGCGGACCCAACGCTCGAGCGCGGCCAGCACGTTGGCCAGGACCTGCTGGGCGACGTGCATGCCCAGGCACTGGCGAGCGCCGCCGCCAAAGGGGAACCACCTGGGCGGTCCTGGGCGCCCGGTCCGGTGCCGGTCGGGATCGAAGAGCTGAGGGTCTGGCCAGACCCCAGGATCCCTGTGCACCAGCCAGGAGCAGACCGCCACGGGGGTCCCGCCGGGCACCCGCCAAGGGCCCAGGGGCCAGTCCTGTCTCGGGGTGCGCACCACGAATGGGATCACCGGATGCAGCCGAAGGACCTCCCAGGCCACGTGGGCCGGATCGCTGTGCGGGGCGGCACCGAGGGTCACCCCGGCCCAGGCCAGGGTCGCCGCTGTCGTCTCGTGGCCGGCGATGACCAGCGCCACGGCCTGATCCAGGACCCAGCTTCTCGACTCCCCACGGCTCGCCAGGGCACCCAGCACGGAGTCCCGGTCGGGCTGCTCGTCGGCCAACACCCGTCTCAACCGGTTCCTGGCCTCGACCAGCGGCGGCCAGGGCGCCTCCCGGAGCTGCAGGGCAGGGGACGTGTGGGCCAGGACCAACCGAGCCGCATCGGCCAGCGCGGGACAAGGCCGGCCGAGCAACCAGTGCACCGTGGCGGACAGGGCCAGATCGCCCAAGCGCTCTGCCAGTGGCACCTCGTCGCCGACGGACCAGTCGTCGAGGCACCGGTGCACCAGTGCGGCCAGGTCGGGCAAGGGCGCGGCCATCACAGCGCCGAGCACGCGCCTGGCATGTCGGTGGTCGTCCCCGATCAGCCCGAGCACGGCCGCTTCGCCCAGGAAGGGCAACAGAGCGGGCGCCGCCAATGCGCCGGAGGCTTCGGCAGCGGTCGCGGTCAGCAGTCCTGCGACGTCCTCGACGGCCCCTGTGACCACCAGCGGGCCCCGACTGCCCAGCGAGAGCGTGAAGCGCCGACCCACAGCGGTGCGCCCCTGATCCAGCAGGGCCAGTGGGCGGAACAGCAGCTCGGCCGCGGTCTGCTCTGGCGTCAGCGGCAGGAGGGGCGGCAGGGACACCCGCAGGGTCTATCCCCCGAAGTGCAGGCCCAGGCCTCCGCCGAAGCTCAGGGTGCGCTGGCCCCCCTGTTCCCACTCCATCCGGCCTTCGCCAATCAGGAAGTAGCGAGGGGTCGCGTACCACCGGACCTGGCCGCCCGTGGCGATCCGCGTGCTGAGCATGGCCTGTCCGGACTGCGGCAGCTGCCAGTGAACGCCAGCGGCGAAGAAAGGGCTCAGCCGGAACCTGCGGGCGTCGACCGTAGGCATGAAGCGGACGCCGGTCCACAGGTGCTCGGTGCCGAAGCTATCCGTGCTCCACCCGGTCTTGTCGATGCCAACGGCGATGTTCCGAACCGGGATCCAGTCCAGAGCGAAGCCGGTCACGTAGGGCTGGTTGAAGTCTCCGGTCCACGTGGTCTCGGCCGACAGCTCGAAGCCGGTGCGGGGGCGGTAGCGCTCGTAGTCGGCGTCGTGGTTTCGAGCGTTCCACACCGCGTCGCTGAGCGACAGGCCGTAGAACATCATCGCCCCCATCATCAGGGCGTTGGAACCCGTCGGTCCCTTGGCGAACAGGCCCCCCTCGCCCAGGCTCACCCCCGCCGTGCTGAAGCCGGTCGCGGCGAGACCGAAGAACGCTGCCCCGTACATCGCGCCCTTGACCCACTGCTCGTTGACGAATTGCCCGCCGCCAGGCGCCACGGCGCTGATGGACCCGGAGAAGCACGGGTTCTCGCTCCAGTCTCCGCGCTCGCAAGAGCCGGTGACCTCGCGGATGGTGCCCACCACGTCATCGACGACCGGGACATCCAGGTCCAGTTGCCGAGGCGCACGGGCGGCCACGACGCGATCACCCTTCAGGTTCGACGCCTCGGCCACCGCGTCGCCCCACCGGGTGACGGTGTGGACCGAGCCCTTGGACAGGCTGACCGTGACCTCCTGGATCTCGCCTTCGACCCTGCGCCGCAACAAGTAGCGTCCGGGCTCGAGTGCCAGATCCATGTCTCGGCCCGCAGGCTTGGCCACCTCGGCCACCGGGGTGCCTTCGGGCTGCCGCATGACCAGGATCTCGCCGGCCAGCTCGGAAGGGAAGCGCACGGTCGCGGTGGCCCGCCTGACCTCTGTCAGACGCAGGTCGCCGTTGCCCTGGAGCTGGAAGTCGTAGCTGGGGTGCTGGGTGCCGGCCTGGGTGCCGCCGGTCCGAGCCACGGTCCGGTCATAGGCGTAGGCATAGGCCTCGTTCAGCGAGACCCAGCCGTCGCCGGTGTCCGCGGCGCCTCGCAGCCCGCTCAGCAGGTAGTGGGTGAAGAAGCTGCCTTCGATGCGATCCGACTCCTGGGCGTCTTCGTGGGCGGCTGCAGCGGCGAGCCAGGCCTCTCCTTCGGCGTCCAGAGGGGCGACGGCCAGGAACGGGGCCGACACGGACGCGCCCTTGATCCGGGTCATGGCCCCGCTGCGGCAGGCATCCACGATGCCCAGGTGCACGTCGGCGGGCACTGCCCGGATGTCCTCCTTGAGCGCGGGGTAGGGGTAGAGATCCGGGCCCAGCCGGAGCCCGCTCGGGTCCGCGTGGCCGGAGTAGTAGAACAGGAACAGGGCCTCGTCGGCTGCGCCGAGCTCTTCGGCGGCCAGGGCGAGTTCCTGGGCGACCCGGTCCTCGGAGGGCGACAACAGGACGGTCACGTCGCTGGGGCTGAACCCGCCGAGCTCCTGGAGGACCTCGGCCACCCGCCAGGCGTCTTCTTCGGCGTAGCGCAGGGCCTGGAGGTCCAGTCCGCCGTCGTTGGCGCCTACGATGAGCGCCCGCCGGGTCACGTCGCCAGCCCACGCCGGCGCCGGCGCTGTGGCCCCGAGCAGGGCGGCGGCGCCGAGCATCCAGGCCGCGCGGGTCATCACCGCACCTTGTTCAGCTGGATGCTCTCGGTCTCACCACCCGGCACAGTTCCCTCCTTGGCGAGAGACAGCTCCACGCTCTCCGGGGTCGGGGGATCGCTGGTGAACACGGCGTAGAACTTCTGGATTCCGGCGGTGTCGTCCAGAGTGAGGGCAAACGGCGCGGCCTGCCACCCCTGTTCGCCGACCTCGGCCGGGAAGGTGCCGTAGACCTCGACCGTGCCCGTGCCGTCCTGGCCAGCAAAGGTCACCCATGCCTGGGCGGTCTGCCGGTAGCGGAGCTGGATCCGGGCGCCCGGGCCGACCTCGGCGCCCTCGGCCAGGGGTCGCGGGCCCCGATCCGTCTCCAGCCAAGCCTCGAGCACGTCCTTGGCGCCCTTGGTCTGGGTGATCTCCGGTGGCACACGGTCCGGGTCCTTGAGGCCGTCGGTCGGTGCCGTGCCAGAGGGCAGGGCGATGAGCACCAGGGCGGCTGCGCCCAGGGCCGGCGCGAGCCACACCTGCCAACGAGACCACCAGGCGGCCCGGGGCTCGGCGGGCGCCAGGCTCGAGATGAAGTCGGGCACCGGCGAGAGCTCGAAGGCCGCGCGGTTGTTCTCCTGGGCCTGGAGCCGGGCGGCGCACTGGTCGCACCCGTCCAGGTGGGTCCGCAAGGTCGCGACCTCGCGGTCGTCGAGCTCGCCGTAGCGGTAGCGGTTCAGGGTCAGGGTCGAGAGATGGCTCACCAGTCCACCTCCTGCAGCCAGGGTGGGGGGTTGTCCTTCAGGCGATTCCGGAAGGTCGCGATGCGCTTGCGGATGGCAGCGGCGCTGACGCCCAGGACTTCACCGACTTCTCGGTGGGTCATGCCGTCGACGTAGTGGTAGAGGATGGCCTGCTGTGTGCCCTCGTCGGCGAGCGCCAGCACCTGGTTCAGCAGGTCTCGGGTCGCGGAGGAGGTGAGCATGGTGTCTTCGACTTGGATGGGGGGGGGCTCGTCGTAGAGCTCTTCGGGCTTGCGGCGTCGGGTCCGCATCCGGTTCAGGCAGGTCGTCGTGGTGACCTTGAAGAGGTAGGTCGTGGGGCTGGCTTCGCCCCGAAAGGAGTGTTGGTAGCGATGGACCTTCAGGAAGACCTCCTGCATCGCGTCCTGGGCTTCTGCGTCGTTGCCCAAGAGAGAGCGGCAGCGTCCGAGGACCATGTCTCCGTAGCGCCGATACAGATTCTCGACGTCCAGGCTCATCGACCTCCCTGCCGGGCTTCGGGAGACACGGGTCGCTGGTCCTGCGACCCGTGCCATTTCCCGCGGCATCGGGAGGGTATCCCGGACGGTCTGGTGGACTACTCGTCGCAGTCGTCGACGCTCGGGTCGTTCTCGGAGCCGGACTCGGAGCCCTCGCCCTCGCCCTCGCCCTCGCCGGAGCCGTCGTTGTCGAGCTGGCGGTCGTCGGCGGGCAGGATGGAGAACGCGGCGTCGAGCCACGCGGTGGAGCCGTCTTCGAACACGACCACGATGTCGACCTCGCCCTCGACGGCGGCGTCGTCCACGCTCAGGGACAGGATGACCTCGTCCTCGCGGCTGTCCCAGCCGGAAGCGGCGACGTCGCCGTAGAACTGCACGTCGGCGACGGCGTTCATGTCCATCTGGCCGGTCTCGTCGGTGAGGTAGCCGATGAAGTGGCTGCCGACCTCGACGTGGTCCGGGGCAAAGGCGAGCTGCACGTCTTCGGCCAGCTCGAACTCGCCACCTTCGGCGCAGTCACCGTCGGTGCAGCCGTAGCCGGAGCCCTCGGACTCGTAGTAGATGCAGCCGCTGAAGGCCATGACGATCGCGGGCAGGACGATGAGGGAGTTGAAGCGCATGATTTCCTCGCGGGTTGGGAAGGGTTCTCGTCCGGAGACGTTCGGGGTGGCCAGACATTCAAGTCGTCCGTTCCATCCCGTTCGCCCCTCTTGGACACCACCCCTGCGAGTGCGCGCTACCCAGGCTGCAATTTTTCTCTGCGGGCCGCCGCTTCGGGCCTGATCAGCGCGGCCGGATGCGGACCTCGGTGCCCCGCACGTCGTCGTCGAGGATCACGCCCCGCTGGGCGGCCTTCTTGCCGCCGACCAGCACGAGCTCTGGCTTGGGGCCCAGGTCGCGGCCCACGTACGGGGACCAGCCACACTTGCTCAGCACCTGGTCTTGGCGGAAGCGGTGCAACTCGCCCTCTGTGAAGAGCACCAGATCCGCGTCGCGGCCCTGGGCGATCTCGCCCTTGTTCTCCAGGCCGAAGATCTTGGCCGGTGCTTCGCTCAGCAGCTCCACCATGCGCTCCAGCCCCAGCTTGCCGTGGTGGATGGCACTGAGCATCAGCGGAAAAGTGGTCTCGACCCCGGGAATGCCCGACGGGGCCTCCCAGTAGGGCAGGGCCTTCTCGTCGAGGGTGTGGGGGGCGTGATCGGAGCCGATGGTGTCCACGCGCCCGCGCTTGAGGGCGGTCCACATGGCCTTGCGATCGAGCTCTGGCCGCACGGGCGGGTTGCACTTGGTGCGGTGGCCCATCTGTGCCGTGGTGTCCGTGCTGAGGAAGAGATGGTGGGGACAGGCCTCGATGGTGATCGGCAGGACCCCTCGGGTGGGATCCAGCAGGTGGATCTCCGCGGCGGTGCTCATGTGGCAGATGTGGGTGTGCCGCTTGTGGGCCTTGACCAGTGCGATGAGCCGACGGACGGCGGCCTCGGCGGCGGCATCGGGTCGGACCAGGTGGTGCTGCGGTGCGGGATCGTCGGCGTATTCCCGGCGCTTGGCGGACAGGATCGCCTCGTCCTCGGCGTGCACACCGATCAGCCCCGTGGTCTCTGTGTAGATCCGCTCGAGCTGCTCGGGCGCGACCAGGAGCGGACCGGTGGAGCCCCCCAGGAAGATCTTGATGCCGCAGGCGCCGGCGGCCATCAACGCGTTCAGTTCGTCGATGTTGTCGCCGGTGGCGCCGGCCCACAGGCCATAGTTGCAGCGCGACTCGGCGGCGGCCAGCTTGCGCTTGGTGGCCAGCCCCGCGAGATCCACCGTCAGTGGATCCGTGTTGGGCATGTCGAGCACGGTGGTGACGCCGCTGGACACCGCCGCTCGGCTGCCCGTCTCCCAGGTCTCCTTGTGGGGGTGCCCCGGAGAGCGAAAGTGCACGTGGGTGTCGATGATGCCCGGCATGACGAACTTGCCGATGGCACTCATCTTTTCTTTGGCGCGGCCCATGGGGCGCGTTCCCACGTAGGAGATGCGTCCGCCTTCAATGCCGATGTCGGCGACGAGCCGCCCCCGGCTGGAGACGATGGTGGCATCCTCGATGAGCAGGTCGTAGGCCATGACAGCTGAATCCCCGGGACCAGAACCCCTAATCGAGGGCGCCCGAGCGCGGTAGCATGAGACGCCCGACCGAGCCCAGATGAACGACGTCACCTTTCCGACCCGGCAGTTTCTCCGCCTGGTCCCGACCGCTCGCCGGCTGGCCACCGAAGACCTCTCGGTGCTGCTTTCCTACTTGATCCCAGCCCAGGTTCCACCGGGTGCTGTGCTGTTCGTCAACGGGGAAGAACCCGACGCGGCGTACCTGATTGTCACCGGTGAGGTTCGTGTGGTCCGGGATCTCCCAGGCGGTGAGACCGTCACCCTGGCCCGACTCGGGCGCGGAGATGTGGTGGGGGACATGGGCTTGATCGACGGCACGCCCCGCACGGCGACGGCCCAGGTGGCGACCGAGCTCTCCGCCCTGCGCCTGGACGTCTCGGCGTACCGGCGGCTCAAGGCCGATGCACACCCTGCTGCGGACTGGCTGCTCCAGGAGATCGACCGCCGGCTCGCGCTGCGGATCCGGACCATGTTCGATCGCATCAGCCGCGTGCGAGAAGAGCCCGGGCTGGCAGCCGCCGTGCCCGAGATCGTGGACTCGGAGCGGCCCTGGTATGCCAGGGTCTGGCCGCTGGGGGCACGCTGATGCAGGCCGAGCTGTCCGATCCTCTCCTAGAGGAGAGCCTGAGCGGCCACCCGCTCCTGGGCCGAATGCCGCCGGACCAGCGAGAGCTGCTGCTGGAACGGAGTCGCATCCGGGAGCTCGGCCCCGCCGAGGCGATCTGCCGCGAAGGGTTCACGCCGACCGCCTGGTTCGTGCTCCTGGAGGGGCAGGCCCGGATCACCCGGACCCGGCCCGATGGGGCCCAGGAGGTGCTCGCGCTGCTCCTGCCCGGTGCGCTGTTCGGGGCCGTGGGTCTGTTGTGCGGTGAGCGGCGGTCGGCGACCGCTGCGGCCCTGGAGACCGCCCGGGTGCTGGAGATCCCGGCCGAGCTGCTCCACGCCGAGTCCGACGATCTCTCCCCCAGGCTCGCGCTCGAGCTCCGAGAGATCCTCGCGCTCTCGCTCACCGCCCAGCTGCGCACGATGAACCGCCGGCTGGTCCGCTTGGGGCGCAAGCTGCTCGGCGAGTCGCCCTCCGAAGAACGCGAGCCCGAACCTCTGAGCGGCTGGCAGCTCCCGCCGCGCTGACCGGCCGGTCCGGACACGATAGGGGCGCCCATCCCCGGAGCGGAGGCGAGGTGGGAGCGTCCGGGACGATCGGAACGGCCATCCACTGGGAGGGCGAGGCGGGTGAGCCCATCCTGCTGGTGGCTGGTCCGCCGACCTCGGCCCGGCTGTTCAGGGGGGTGCAGGCCCGGCTGAGCCCCCGGCGGACGGGCGCGATCGAGCTGGTCGCTGGACCCGCCGTGACCCGTGTGGAAGAGCTCGTAGACCGCCTGGCCGCCGCCTGCATGGCTCATGGCGCCGAGGTCCTGGTCGCCCACGGACTGGCTGTTCCTCTCGCACTCCACCTGCCGCGGGCGGCTGTTGCGCGGGTCGTGCTCTCCAACGGACCCGTCGACGCCCTGCACCCGGTGCTGCGGGGTCTGGCCGCCCTGCCGCCCGCTCTGTGGACCCGCCTGCTCCTACGACCCGGACTCTCCGGTCGCTGGCTCGCCAGCAGCGCCGCGCTCCGCAGAGCGGTGGTCAACCCCTATGTGATGGGCCGCGACACGGTGGACGCCTTGCTGGAAGCGCTCGTCGACGACCCGATCCATCGGGCCAACACCGCGGTCTGGATCACCCAGGTGGCCCGTCTGTTGCCGCCGTCAGCCGCTCGGACCGAGGGGCTCGACGCCGTCTGGGGTGATCGGGACCCCCTGCATCCGGTCGCCCGCATCGAGGCCCTGTTTCAGCGACAAGCCGGGCACCGCCTCGTGCACATTCCCGGGGGTCGCTGGCTGCACGCCGAGGAGCGCCCTTGGGCGTTGGCCGACGCCATTGGTGACCTCCTGGACCCCCAGACCACGACATGATTGTCGTGGATTGCGCCCCGTTTCCGCGCGGCTGTGGACGCGTCAAGACGAGAGTTGTCGTCATATCAGGCCCTTGGGGATGCGCCCATCCTGGTGGCACGACCCTTGCTTGGTATCTCGGCAGGAAACGCCAGTAGCCAGGGTCCGACGGATTGTGCCCCCCCGACGACCCTCACCGCATCAGGGCGCCCGGTCTCGCGACCGGGCGTTCCTGCTTTTGGTCCCCGCGCCGACCTACCTGTTAGAGCCGCACCTCGCGAGGGTGACGTGGCGAAGTGGCGCGTGAACATCGCCTCCCACGGCGGAGGCCGGGACAGCCACGGCGCCCGCAACATGAGCGAACGCATCGCCTTCATCGTGAACCCGCGCGCCCAGGGCGGGCGGGCAGGGGACCGCCTGGACCTCCTGCGCCGGGCGATCGATCGCGCCTTCGGGGACTGGACCCTCACGGTCACCGAGGGCCCGGGCCACGCGGAGCTCCTGGCGCGTGAGGCCGTGGACGGCGGCGCGGACCTGGTGGCGGCCATCGGCGGGGATGGGACCTGCAGCGACGTGGTCAACGGACTCTTCGACGGCGATCGTCCGGTCAGCCGGCGCGTCATCTTCACGATCGTGCCGTGGGGAACCGGCTCGGATCTGGCTCGCTCCATTCGAGCCCCGGGAAACCTTGCGGATGCGCTGTGGGTCGCGGCCACGGGCATGACCCTTCCGGCCGACGTCGGCCACCTGACCTATCGGGACCTCCACGGCCAGGACCGGGAGCGCGTCTTCATCAACGTCGCCGGCTTCGGTGCCAACGGCGACGTGGTCCACCGCGCGAACCGCAGCAGCAAGCGACTGGGTGGCCGGGCGACCTTCTTCAAGGCCATGTTGGGCAGCCTGGCCAACTACCAACCCGGCGGTGTCCAGCTGCGCTGGGACGGCCCGGACGGCCCGGGGGATTGGGCCGGTTCGATGCTGTCGACATTTGTGGCCAACGGGGCTTTCTGTGGGGGCGGCATGTGGGTCGGGCGCGGCGGCACCATGCACGATGGGCACCTGGACCTGCTCGTGCTGCCGGACATCGGGCTCGCGAGGACCCTCAAGGACGTCTGGCGTCTCTACGATGGCACCGTGGACCGGGTGCCCGAGGTCTTTCGGGCGAGGGTCACCGAGCTCTGGGCCGAGCCCCAGGCGCCCGGCGGCGGCCCGGTCCTGCTCGACGTGGACGGGGAACAGCCGGGCGGCCTGCCCGCCCGGATCAAGTTGGTGCCAGGGGCGCTTCAGATCCGAGGTGGCTGGCTCACATCCCCCCACCTGGCGGGGGATCAGGAGCAGTTCAGGCCGCGCTGACAGCCACTTGGCGGTGACTTATGATTATTTTAATTATAGGTCCTGGTGCCCCGGTGGCTCCGAGGGTTGCCCGCATCGGCTCAGGAAAAACCGACTGATTGGTCAGTATCCTTGCATCTCCGGGTTTCTCGGGGTTATACAGGCGTCGTCCCGCCACCCGAGTGTGCGTGGGGCGTCCGCTCTCGGCGCTCGTTGCCAAGACGGTCGAGAGACAAGAATTATGAGAATTCATATTATTTGGGTTCTCAATCCATCCACGACAAGAAGTCACAGGAGTCGATCGTGAACAAGTCGGATCTCACCGAGCAGCTGGCCTCCCAGGCGCACATCCCCAAGGTCAAGGCCGCCGACTACATCAACATCATGACGGGCGCCATCGCGGACGCACTGGTCCGGGGCGAAAAGGTCACCATCTCCGACTTCGGGACCTTCACGGTCCAGCAGCGCAAGCCCTTCACCGGTCACAACCCCAAGAGTGGGGACCCCATCGCTGTGCCCGGCGTCCGCATTCCGGGCTTCCGGGCTGGCAAGGGCCTCAAGGACGCGCTCAACACCTGAGCCGTCTCGCCCACGTGCGCGGGGGCGATTCAGCCCCCGCGCCTGTGGACGCCCGCATTCACGGTGACTAAGGTCACCCTACGGCACATCGCGTGGCCGTCGGGGACGCACGAGCGTCGCTCGAAAAGGGCTTGGAGGCCCACGTGACTGCCTCCTGGCAGTCGCCAGGAGGATGAGCATGAACCCGAGTCCGGTCACCCTGCCCGTGCCGATTCGCGTGGCCGCCACGGCCCGCCTGCCCACTCGCTTCGGGGACTTCCGCATCGTGGCCTTTCGGGGCCCGGCCGGCGAGGAGTACGGCGCTGTGGTCAAGGGCGACGTCGACGGGCGCCAGGGCGTGCCAGCCCGACTCCACTCGGCGTGCTTCACCGGGGACCTGATGGGGTCCCTGCGCTGTGACTGTCGCGACCAGCTCGAGGCGGCTCTGCGCTTCATCGGTCGCGCCGATCGGGGCATCGTGCTGTACCTGGAACAAGAGGGCCGCGGCATCGGCCTCATCAACAAGGTGCGGGCCTACGCCCTCCAGGAAGAAGGCCTCGACACGGTCGAAGCCAACGAAGCCCTGGGATTTCCAGACGATCTGCGCCGCTACGATGTCGCCGCAGGCATGCTCGAGGCGCTCGGCGTGGGCTCGGTGTGCTTGCTGACCAACAACCCGCGCAAGGTGCAAGGGCTGGTCGGACTCGGCGTGCCCGTGGTCGGGCGCATTCCGCTGCGCGCAGGCGCCAACCAGCACAACGCCTTCTACCTGCAGACGAAGCGGGAGAAGAGCGGACACCTGCTCTGATCGAGGTGGGCTGGCCGACCAGCCTGCGGTCCCGGTCGACGACGGCGCCGACAGTCTCCTGACAGAATCTGGGCAGGCCCCGGGGGTTCGGCTATGATGCCCTCCGTCCTCGGGGAGTCGCCATGAACGCCCGTCCTCTGCTCGTCTGTATCGCCCTGCTCAGCGGGATGACCGGCTGTCGGAGCACCAACACCGAGACCCTGTTCCTGAACTATCCGGACATCGAGTTCAGCCAGAAGTGGGTCGAGTTCGAAGAGTTGTCTTCTGGAGAGACCAGCACGCGGTCCTTCACGATGACCAACCGCGGCGACCTGGCCATGGGTGTGGCGGCGATCTACGAGGGCAGCGGCCAGGAAGAGGACTTCGAAATCACCTGGTCCGAGTCCGACATCGTGTGCCCCGAGGGCAGCGAGACCGAGGACACGGGCACCACCGCGTCGGCCAAGGGCGTGGACACCGCGGACACCGGCCCCACCTTTGACACCGGGGACGACACAGGGACCACCGGCACCACCAGCGCCGACCAGGACGTCGCGCTGGTCCTGGGTGCAGGCTGCACCTTGCCGGTCAGCGTGACCTTCTCCCCGATCCACCAAGGCGACATCTACGGCTCGGTCATCATCGAGACCGCCACCCAGGCCCTGCCCGACGACAGCACTGACGATCCGGCCTACTGGGCCGATCTGCAGAACGCTCGCAACATCATCTACGTCTCGGGCAGCGGGCTCAAGGGCGAAGGCCGCACGGTCGTGCGTCCGCGGTTCGTGGACTATGGCCACCTGTGGACCGGACTGGAAAAGGTCCGCTACGTCGAGGTCCACAACGCCGGAGACGGGGAGCTGGTGCTCAACACCCCCGAGCTCGCCGATGGCTGCGAGGAAGACGGCTTCGCCATCACGTGGACCTATGACGACGGCACGATCCTGGCAGGCGGCAATACCAGCCTGGTCGAGGTCACCTTCACGCCCACGGACACATCGGGCTCGATCTGCACCCTGAACATCCTGAGCGACGACGCCAGCGATCCCATCCAGGCCGTCACCCTCCAGGGCAACACCGGCTCGGATCCCGAGAACGAGCCTCCCACGGTGCACGTGCGCACGCCGGAGCCCGGTTACCAGCACCTCAACGGCGGCTTGCTCAACCTCGAGCTCAACGTCTTCGACGTGAACCAGCCCGCCGACACGTTGAGCTGCAAGATCAAGAGCGTGTTCCTGGTCCAGGCCAAGGTCGCGGACTGCAAGCCTCTGGACGAGTCCGGCCACGTGTCTGTCGACATCGACACCTCGGACTTCGAGCACGGCTCCGACACCCTCCTGGTGACGGTCACCGACGCCTCCCAGGTCACGAGCTACGCCTCGGTGCCGGTCATCGTGGCCAGCGGGTACCCCAGCAGCGACGACGACGGCGACGGCTTCGGCGACGCCGACACCGGGCCCCAGTGGGACTGCAATGACCAGCAGCTGGGGGTCTACCCCGAGGCCGCCGAGGTCTGGGACGGCCTGGACAATGACTGCGACAACCTGATCGACGAGGGCACGGACGGCGCCGACGACGACGGTGACACCTTCACGGAACAGGACGGCGACTGTGACGACAACGACGCGTCCAGCATGCCCAACGGCCCCGAAGCCGCGGACCACAAGGACAACGACTGCGACGGCGTGGTCGACGAGCACACGTCGCTCTACGACGACGACAACGACGGCTACGCCGAGGTCAACAACGACTGCGACGACCGCGACGACACCGTGCACCCCGGCGCGATCGAGTACTGCGACGGCCTGGACAACGACTGCAACGGCCGCAAGGACCAACAGGACGACTGCGTCGACCAGGACACCGTGCCGGTCATCGTGGGCGGCATCGACCTGGCGCAGACCGCGTGCGAGGAAAACGACACCATCCAGCTGTCCGTCTTCGTGCACGACGCCGACGGCCAGGACGTCACCTATGCATGGAGCCTCGACAGTGCCGGCGGCCAGGTCGACGACCTGACGGCGCCGAGCGTCGCCTGGACCGCACCCGAGCTCGACGGGCGCTCCAACGGGGACATCTTCTCGGTCTGGGTCATCGCCCAGGACGAGGACGGCAACCAGGTCTGGGACTTCAACGAGATCTCCGTCTACCCCGAGGGCGATCTGTACGACCAGCAGTTCGTCGAGATCATCATCACCGACGACGAGAGCGGCTGTAGCGCCGCCCCGGCCGCGCCCGTGGCCTGGCTGGCCGTGTTCGCCCTGGGCCTCATGAGCCTGCGCCGCCGGGACTGACTGGGGTCCGGGTGGGGCGCCTGGGGTGCACCCTGGACGACCCACTGACGTCGCAGCCCTCCGCGAAGGCCCACAAGCTGCGGGCCGGCCCGTGGCGCGGATCTTGCTGTACTCTCTTGTTCCAGGAGCGTGCCTTGATCCCGCAGCGCACCCGCACAGGTCAGTCCACCGTCGAGTTCGCGATGATGATCCCGATCATCTTCGCCATCCTCTTCGCGGTCATCGAGTATGCGTACTACTTCGGGGCCATCCACTACGTGAACTACGCCACCTTTGCGGCGGCGCGGGCCCAGCAGACCTCGGCCAGCGACTCGGCGGCGGGGGGCAACGTGAGCGGCGTGGCCGACGTGCTGCTGCACGGCAACGTGACCAAGGACGCGAGCCTGACCGAGGACCCGAGCACCGGCATGGTGACCGCACAGCTGCCCTGGACCCCCGACACGCCGGGGTTCAAGGAGATCATGGGTGACATGACCGTGAGCATGTCGGTGACCCTGGGCGCCCCGGAGTGCAACTACGAGGTCAACGCCGAGGCCAGCAGCGGCGTCGTCGGCCTGTACCAGGACAACCGCGGGATCTGTCAGTGATCGCCCGCTCCCGCGCCCTGGTCCAGCGGGCCCGCCATGGGCAGGCGGCTGTCCTGATCGCCCTGGTGACCTTCAGCCTGGTCATCTTCCTGGCTCTGGCGACCAACATGGGCATCCTGGTCAACGACCGCATCCGGATGCAGAACGCAGCCGACCTGGGGGCCTACGCTGCGGCCTACAAGGAAGCCCAGCTGCTCAACGTGATGGTCAAGAAGAACGAGGAGATCCTCCGTCGCTCCGAAGAGTGCCGTCGACTGCTCACCGAGGTGGTGCCGGTCTGGACCGGCGAGGTCTGCCTGTGCGAGCCCATCAACTACGAGGCCGAGCAGCTCATCGACGAATGCGAGATCTGGATCGACGATGCGGCCAGCGACTTCCTGGACGCGGCGTCCTATGGCGCGACCGTGCAGCCGGCGATCGAGGCCGGGCTCAAGACGATGGAGGCCAACATCACCGGGCTCCGGGACCACGCCGACACCAAGTTCTTCGACGGCGCCAGCAGCGCGTCCCAGAACGGCATCTACCAGACCCAACAGGTCGGCCCGGTCTCCAGTCGGACCGTCAACTCCATCGCCAACTATCAACAGGTCAGCGACACCTTCCTGAACTACCGGGTCCTGGTCATGTGCCCCTATGGCCCGGCGGGCTCCTGCATCCCCTGGGGCATCCAGCCCGCCCTGGTCCGCGAAGTGCCCTCGTGGTTCTACAAGGACGACCGCGAGGCCGACATCTGGGTCATGTCCCAGGCCGCGGGCACCATGGCGTCTCAGTACCTGGACATCGCCTACAGCGCGAGTGGGTCGGACGGCGGCTACTTCGGGGGCTCGTCCACCGGTGAGTCGGACCTGATGTACGCCATCGGTGTGGCCAAGCCCTACGGGGGCTCGGTGGGCCCCACCGAAGAGGCCGCGAGCCCGACCCAGATGAACGGCAACGCGGTCCCGGACCAAGGCGTGTACCTGACCGCCGGCTTCGAGTACCCCAAGCTGGCCATGATCGAGCGCTACCGCGCCCGCCTGGCCGGGACCGGCGAGTGGGGCTCCAGCGGCACCACGCCTCTGGGTGCGCTCCAGGCCGACGGAAAGTGGGCGACCTATGTCAGCAAGTTCAAGCACTAGCCGCCGCGGCCAGGCCGCGGTCGAGTTGATGCTGCTCACCTTCATGGTGATCGTCATCCTGAGCGCCATGGTGCACCTGTTCACGGTCACCTGGGCCTCGGTCCAGGCCCACGCCCGGGCCCGCGAGGCGGTACTCCACGAGACCTACTACCTGGAGATGAACGGCCGCCGAGGCGAGGCCGACTTCACCCAAGTGGCCGGGAACCCGGTCTTCTCTCGAGACGAGCTCACCTACAAGGTCGCCGCCTTCCAGGGCGACGACTTCGGCGACATCGCTGGCACGGCCAGCGACGAGCCCTTCACCTTCGATGCCACCGCGTCGGACACCAGTCGCGACGACGTCTTCGGGGCCAACCCGGTCAACACCTCGGCGACGATTCAGGGGGACTGATCGGCCGGATCATCAAGTTGACCGGCCCTGGCTCGCCCTCGCCCGCCCTGCCGCCGCGCCTGTGCCTCGACGTGACGCGAGCCACGAATCAGCACAGTCACAACAGCAGGACGGACGATTGCGTCGCCATGCTCCGATCAACTTCGATGACCCGGCCGATGAGCCGCCCCGATCAGGGCCAGGGCCGCGGCGATCGCCGTGTCGACTCGCAGGGTCCAAGGGGACAGCCCGAAGGGGGTGAAGCCTTCCCGCCGGGCGCGGGCGAGCTCGAGGTCCGTCAGCCCCCCTTCGGGCCCGATCAGCAACGCGGTGTCGGCTCTGGGGGCCCGGGTCGGCGGCACACCGGGCACGCCCACCAGGCGTTGATCCGGCAAGTCCTCGAGGGCGGTCGCGAGGTCCGGGCAGGCGCGGACCCTGGGCACGTGGCCTCGGCCGCACTGCGCCGCTGCGGCCTCGACCACTCGGGTCCATCGCTCGGGCTTGCCGCCCTGGCCGACGCTGCGGGACGCGGGGAAGCCGCGGATCTCGGTCGCGCCGAGCTCTGTGGCCATGCGCAGCCCATGGTCCCAGGCTGGCTTGCGAGGCAGTCCCACCACCAGCACCAGGGCGTGCCCCGGCCTGGCCACCCGGGGATCCTCGGTCAGGCGGACCTGGGCCAGCCCGTCCTGGGTGCCGATGAGCTCTCCGGTGGCTTCGCGGCCTTGGCCATCGAACAGGACCAGGGTGCTGCCCCGGGGCACCATGACCACCCGCAGCACGTGGTGGCTGACCACCTGGGAGAGCGTGATCACGTCTCCCCGAGCGGGGAGGGGGGCTGCCAGGAAGCGACGGGTCATGGCCGCACCAGTCTCAGGTGGGCCCAGTCGTCCTCGCGCTCCACCCGATCCACGACGAGCGGTGCAAGGGCCTGGACCACGAGCTCCTTGCGGTCCCACAGCACTCCGGCGAGCACCAGGTGCTGTCCGGTGAGTCGGACCAGCTGGGGTGCCAGCGCGGTCAGCACTTCGGCGTAGAGGTTGGCCACCACCAGGTCGAAGGGGCCCACGAGGGTGTGCAGGGGCTCGGTCGAGAAGGGCACGTCGAGCCCGTTGCGCCCGGCGTTGTCCCGGGCCGTGGCTACGGCGACGGGATCGATGTCCATGCCCCGTGCCGTCAGGCCGAGCCGGGTCGCTGCCAGCGCCAGGACACCGCTGCCGCAGCCCACGTCCAGACAGGTCTTGGCCGACGGGGCCAGCGCGACCAGGGCGGCCAGGCAGGAGCGGGTGGACGGGTGGTCGCCGGTTCCAAAGGCCTGTCCCGGAGGAATGACCAGATCCCCCGGTTCCGCGTGCCAGGGCGGTGCGATCCGTAGGGGTCCGACCTGGACGGGGCCATGGTGCTGCTTCCAGACCTCGTCCCAGTCGGCCTCGTCGGCGAGCGCCGCGGTCACCGGTACCCCGGCGGCGCTGCCCAGGCTCGCCTGCAGGGCTTCCGCGCCGGCGGGGTCGACCCAGGTGAGCAGGGTGCAGGTCGGGGTCGGCGCCGGGGCTTCCTCGTCCCAGGGCTGCTGGAGACGCGGTTCCTCGCCCGGGGGCGGCGCCTCCTGGACCCCAGCGGCGCCCCCAGCGACAGCGAGCTGGGCGAGCCTGGAGACCTGGGTGCGCGGCACCACGAGCCGGAGCTCGACCCAGGTCGACACGCCGTCAGTACCCCGGAGGCTTGGCCGGCGGCCGAGGGGGAAAGGCCACGCCTCGGCCGTGGGCGTCCAGGAGCAGATCCAGGGCCTCTGTGCCCAGGGTCAGGCGGATCCAGCCGTCCGGGTGCAAGCCGGACACGTACAGCGTCGGGGTGCTGTAGAGGCCCGAGGTGTTTGCATCGGCGATGTCCTTGGCCAAGCGTGCGCTGGTGCTCTCGTTGGTCAGGCAGCTCTCGAAGGCATCGAGGTCCAACCCGATGCGCTCGGCCATGAACGCCACGTCGCTCGGGTCCAGGTGGGTCTGGTTCTTGAACATCTGGTCGTTGAGTTCCCAGAAGCGGCCCTGTTCCTGGGCGCAGATGGCAGAGCGGGCGGCGTTGCAGGCGTTGGCGTGCATGGGCTCGGCCATGGCCGGGTTGCACTCGCTGGACAGCGGGTAGTGGCGGTGCTGGAGCTGGGCCTGGGGGTGCTTGGCGAGCACTTTCTTGATCGCAGCGGCCGTCCGGGCACAGTGGGGACACTCGTAGTCCGCCCACTCCACGATGAGGACCGGTGCCTCGGGCTTGCCCCACGTGGGCGCGTCGGGGGAGGGGTTGACCGTGCCGGCCGGCTGCTCATAGAGCGCAGCCCAGTCGGCTTCGCCGGACTCTCCACCCTCGACGGCCGCGACGGCGGCGCTGTCCTGGCCCGACCAGGACCAGATGCCCAGCCCCAGCGCGAGCGCACCGACGAGCACCGCGACCTGGAGCTCCGGGGCGGTGAGGGCGGTGCCGACGTGGAAGCCCTGTCCGCGCAGCCCCAGGACAGCGGCTGCGGCCACGAGCGCGGCCACCAGGTAGAGCGAGACGCAGAAGAGACAATAGGCCCCGAGCTGGAGGGACACCCACGCCAGGCCGATCGAGGCCAGGTTGGCGGGAACGGCCGCCACCAGGAGCACCGCGGCGACGCTGTGGCCCTGGTCCCGGGTCTGCCAGCCCCGCAGGCTGATGACCGTCAGGGCCAGGTAGAAGGCCGCCCCGTACAGGGCCGTGGGCACGCCGAAGACCTCGGACCAGGCCGACGTGTTGACGAGGTCGCAGTTCAGGGTGTCGTTGATGTTGCAGAAGGACTCGCCACCGGCCAGGGCCGTGTGGTGCTGCACCGTCATGTACAGGCCCAGGGCGGTGCCGCAGGCGCTGGCGCAGGCGGCACCCAGCAGCGGGTGGCGCAGCATCAGGCCGATGCTCACCAACGCCAGGGCGGCCATGCCGCTGAAGATGGCAGGAGCGGGCTGGTCCTGTCCGGATAGCCACAGACCAGCGCCTGCCAAGAGCAGGCCCACGACGACAAGGATGCGCTGCATGACCGCTCGCCTATCCCGTCAGCGGCGCTTGCGGGCCCGATCGATCTCACGCTTCGCCTGGTGCTTCTTGAGGCTCTCGCGCTTGTCGTGCAGCTTCTTTCCACGGGCCACGGCGATCTCGACCTTGACCCAGGCCCCTCGGAAGTAGAGCTGGAGCGGCACGATGGTGAGGCCCTTCTGCTGCACCGAAGCGGTCAGCTTTCGTAGCTCCCGCTTGGACAGCAGCAGCTTGCGCGGAGCCAGAGCGTCGTGGTTGTCGTGGCTGGCGTGGTCGTACGGCGGGATGTGGCAATTCTCCAGGAAGGCCTCGCCCTTCCGCAGCCGCACGAAGGCCTCGCCCATGCTGGCTTTGCCGCCGCGCAGGGACTTGACCTCGGTGCCTTGGAGCACCAGGCCGGCCTCGTAGGTGTCCAGCACCTCGTATTGGTGGCGGGCCTTGCGGTTCTTGGCGATCACGCGGACTTCGGCGGGCTTCACGGCGGCCTCTCGGGGGGCGGTGAGGCTAACGCAGGGTGCCCGCGGCGCGCGCGGCGGATCTCTCCATGGAGCGCCCGAACACTCCACGACACTCCACCTGGTGGATCGCTACGGCTCCCCGATCCAGGCTCAATGGGCCTCGACGGCCGTGCGCCGGCAGGGGCCCCATGTGGATCACGGCCCGATCGGGGCCACCTGAGCAACTCCTGTCCAGGTATCTGAAATCACGGGTGAAAGTTCGCCCCTTCACTTTTCCCCCAAGAAGTGGTGTGATCGGGTTGACTGTGGAGAGTGGTGGAGTAAGGTGGAGTTGTCGGGTCGCAGGTGGAACTGTCGGGTGCCCCTCAGAGTGCTCAACCTCAGGGTCCAACGAGGCTGAATGCTCGGAGAGCGCTGCCAGGTCACGACCACCGTAGATGACAAGGGGCGCATTGCCCTGCCGGCACGGCTTCGCCACAAGCTCCGGGATGCTGGCATCAATGGTCTGGTCCTCGCCACCTTCGACGGCTCACTCAAGTTGTACCCCCCCGGGTACTTCCGTGAGCGTGTGGAAGCGCCCATTGCAGGCATGGACCCGTTCGATCCCCAGGTCCAGATCCTGCACCATGCCATCCTCGCCGGCGCGTCGGACTGTGCGGTGGACAAGCAGGGGCGCCTGCGCATCCCGGTCGAGCTTCGGGACGAAGCCGGGTTCGGGGTCGGCTCCGAAGTCGTGCTCATCTCGATGCTGGACTGGATCGAAGTCTTCGACAAGAAGGCTTGGATCGAGCGCCGGCGCTTTGCTCGTGCCCACCGCAACAAGGCCCGCGCCGAGGTGCTCGGCGGCGGCAGCTGAGCGCGTGGGGGCGTTCCGTCACACCACCGTGCTGCGCGACGAAGCGGTGGCGGTCATCGGCCCGGTGGACGGCGGCCTGTACCTGGACCTGACGACCGGCGGGGGCGGACACACCCAGGCCTTGCTGGAGGCAAGCGGACCCACCGGTCGGGTCATCGGCCTGGACCGGGACCAGGACGCGCTCAGGGCCGCGTCTGCGCGGCTCGCGGCCCACGGCGACCGCTTCGTGCCCCTGCACGGCGCCTTTGGCGACGCGCGAGCCGCCCTGGACGGCGCGGGATTCGCGCAGGTCCAGGGCCTGGTCGCCGACCTGGGGGTCAGCTCGTATCAGCTGGACACCGCGGAGCGCGGCTTCTCCTTTCGGCTGGATGGGCCCCTCGATCTGCGCATGGACCGCTCGACCGGACAGCCCGCGTCGGCCTGGCTGGACGACGTCGACGAGGCCACCCTGATCCAGGTCCTGCGGGACTTCGGCGAGGAGCGCCACGCCCGCCGCATCGCCCGGGCGATCCTGACGGATCGCCCCTTCACCACCACCACCGCGCTGGCCGAGCTGGTGGCCCGAGTGATGCCCGGACGACGAGGCCGCATTCATCCAGCGACCCGGACCTTCCAGGCCCTGCGCATCGCCGTCAACGACGAGCTCGGTCAGCTCGACCGGCTCCTCGCGGACCTGCTCGCGTTGCTGGCGCCGGGTGCGCGGGCGGCGATCATCAGCTTCCACAGCCTCGAAGACCGGCGCGTGAAGCAGTGCTTCCGCCAGCTGGCGGGCGAGCACAGCCCCCGCGATGCCTTCGGGCACCCCACCGAAGCCCCCCTGGCCCGCCTGATCGGGCGCAAGGCGGTGAAGGCCTCGGACAGCGACACCAACCCCCGGGCCCGGTCGGCCCGGATGCGCACCTTGGAGCGCCTCCCTCTCTGACGGGTCCGCCCGTCGCCGCAGCAGCAGCAGTACGTCAGCAGGAGCAGAACATGGCTTGGACCCCCGGCGCGGCCGGTGCCCACACGGGCTTGCAGGAGCTCGACCTGGTTCGTCCTCTGCGGGGGGTCGCTCGCTACGCGCTGTTCACCGGGTTCTTGGCAGCCTCGCTGATGTTCTACGTGTGGAGCCGGGTCGATGCCCAGGCCACCGCGGCCGAGCTGGACCTGGCCGTGCGCACCCTCAAGACCACCCAGGTCGAGACCCGCCGGCTCGAGCTGGAGATCGCCTCCTCTCGCAACCTGGCTGGGCTGCACGCCCAGGCCGCCAACGAGGGCTGGATCCACCTGCCACTCGTGGTGGTGCCGGCCGGCCAGCGCCCGTGAGCAGGTCGCGTCGCCAGGCCCTGGGCATCCCGACGCCTCCGGTGAAGCCGGAGGACCCGTTGCGGGTGATGGAGCGTGCACGGGCCCGGAGCACGCTGCTGTTCGTGACCATCGTGGCGCTCTATGGAGTCCTGGCGCTGCGAGCCGGGGCCGTGATGTTGTTCCCCGACGAGCGCCTGGTGACCCGTGCACGGGCCCAGTTCCAGCGCTCGGTCAAGGTCGAGGCGCCACGGGGACCGATCCTGGACCGAGAGGGCCAGCCCCTGGCCATCACCGTCGAGATGCCCAGCCTGCACGCGGATCCGTCTCTGCTGTCCGAGGCCGAGGTGCCGGGACTGGCTCGGGCGCTGTCGCCCCTGCTGGAGGTGCCGGTGGACCCCCTGGTGTCCAAGCTGTCGCGCCACCGCCGCAGGGACGTGACCCTGGCCCTCCAGGTCAACCCCGACGACGTCGACGCCCTGCTGGCCCTGGCGCCGGACAGGGCCCTCTTCGTGCGCCAGGAGCTGTCCCGGTTCTACCCGGAGCGGGGACTGGGCGCCCAGGTGCTCGGGGTCGTGGGCCGCAGCGGGCGCGGTCTGGAGGGTCTCGAGCGGGATCTGGACCGCTTCCTCCACGGCATGACCTGGCGCTTCGTCCAGCAGCGCGACCTGCGCGGACGCGCTCTGTCCAGTCCCCAGCGGCCCACACTGTCCGGGGGCACCGTGACCCTGACCCTGGACCGGCACATTCAGCAAGCGGCCGAGGAAGCCCTGGACCAGATCCAGCTGGACAGTGAGCCGGAGTCCGCGAGCATCGTCGTGATGGACGTGCAGACCGGCGCCCTGCTCGCCGTCGCCAGCCGCCCGACCACCAACCTCAACGACCGCTACCGCCGGGAGACCCAGTCCCTGAAGGACCGGGCCGCCCGCGACGCCCACGAGCCCGGCTCGGTGATGAAGCCCTTCCTGGCCGCCGTGGCGCTGGACCGGGGCATCGTGACCCCGGAGACCCTGTTCGACTGTGAGAACGGGCGGTGGCGGCTCGGTCGGACAACCATCCGGGACGACCACCCCCACGGCGTGATCCCCCTGCGAGAGGTGATCAAGTTCAGCTCGAACATCGGCAGCGCCAAGCTGGCGCTGGAGCTCGGCGCGGCGACGTTCATCCCCGCCCTGGAGCGCTTTGGCTTCGGGTCGTCGACCGGTGCGGGTCTGCCCAACGAGCGGTCGGGCTTCCTGCGTGACCCAGAGACGATCAAGCCCATCGAGCTGGCCACGACATCCTACGGTCAGGGCATGACCGCCACGTCGCTGCAGCTGGCAGCGGCCATGGCCATCCTGGGCAATGAAGGGGTTCGGATGCAGCCCCACATCGTGTCGAGTGTCACCGACGCCTGGGGCGAGACCCTGGTCCAGCGCGACCCGGAGGCCGTCGACCAGGTCGTCTCGCCCGAGACCGCCCGCCAGGTGGTCGAGATGATGGCCGGTGTGCTCGAAGGCGGTGGGACTGGGACCCGGGCACGGGTGCCGGGGTACACGGCGGCCGGCAAGACCGGTACGGCGTGGAAGGTCGTCGACGGGCGCTACAGCAGCACGGCCCGGGTCTCGTCCTTCCTGGGACTGGCGCCGGCCAGTGAGCCCCGGGTCGCCATCGCGGTGGTGGTGGACGTGCCACACAAGGGCTCCCGCTACGGCGGCACCGTGGCCGGTCCGGCTTTTGCCCACGTGGCCGAGCGGGCGCTCCAGGACCTGGGCGTGCCCTCGGATCTCCCTCCAGACGCCGACGACGAGACCGCCGAGCCCGTGCCGGCACCGGTCGCCGAGCGGCTCTTTCCCGAGCTGACGGCCCCCGTCCTGGCCTGGGCCGGTGAGCAGAGCTTCCGCATGCCCGACCTGGCGGGCGCCTCCTTTCGCGACGTGCTGAGCGCTGTCGACGGTGCCGGCCTGGAGCTGGCGCTCAGCGGCTCCGGCTTCGCCACGTCCCAGAGTCCTGCCGCCGGTCAGCTCGTGACCGTCGGCGATCGGGTCGAGGTCCACTTCAAGTGAGCCTCGCCCTTCCCCCCAGCCGGAGCACCCGCTCCCAACCCCCACGCCCCCCGGAGTCCCGCACGGTGTCCACCCGTCCGGACGAGGCAACCCCAGCCACACGCCCCGTGGCTGCGGCGCTCTCCCTTGCCATCGGCCCCGCTTCCGATGGCTGGAACAGCACGTCCTCGCCCCTGTTGCCGACACTCGCTCCCCTGACGCTCGCTCTTCGCTCCCCGCTGAAGGTGGCCCGTCCGGACTCCGCCCCCTCGCCTGCGCGCCGTCTCTCGTGCACGCCCGATCCACGGGTGCCGAGACCCGCCCGCCTCCCCGCCCGCCTCGCCAGGCGCTCTCTGCCGGTCACACCGACAGGACCGATCCCAACCCTTTTCCTGGTACCAACCGGTGGAGGGGCGCCTGCTTCTGACCGGAGGCCTGCCCCCGACCCCATCGGATAGGCCCTCCTCCCTCGCTGCCCTCCCGCCTCCGAGCGCTCCGCTCACCCCTCTCTCCACCGCCCCATCGATGCTGCTGCAGGACCTGCTCAAGCGGGTGGATCCGATCGCCGTGCAAGGCGCGGCGGACCGGCACGTCACCGGCGTGTCCCAGGACTCCCGCGACCTGACCCCCGACGGCGTGTTCGTGGCGGTCCCGGGCCTGCGGGTCGACGGGCACGACTACGTGGCCCGGGTCCCCCAGGCCGCCGTTGCCGTGGTCGAGCGCGCGGTGCCGACGCCCCCTGGCGTGACACGGGTGCTGGTGGCCGACTCGCGACTGGCCTTGGCCCAGCTCAGCGCAGCCTGGCAGGGGGACCCCAGCCGGGAGACCTTCCTGCTCGGCATCACGGGCACGAACGGCAAGACCACGACCACCTGGGTGGCCGAGGCCATCGCCCGGGCCGCAGGCTGGTCCGTGGGGGTCATCGGCACGACCGGGCACCGGGTCGACGGGCGCGAGCTGGCCACCGGCTTCACAACCCCAGAGGCGCCGGCATGGCAGGCCCTGCTCCGGCGGCTGGTCGACGCCGGTGCCCAGCTGGTGGCCGCCGAGGTGTCGAGCATCGCCCTGGCCGCCCGGCGGGTCGACGAGACCCGGTTCTCGGCCGCGGCGTTCACCAGCCTGGGCCGGGACCACCTGGACTACCACGGCGACATGGTCCGCTACATCGCGGCCAAGGCCCGGCTGTTCAGCGAACTCCTGGCCCCCGGTGGCACGGCGGTGTTGGCGTCGGACGATCCGGCGGTGCCCGGTGCGGTCGCCGTGCGCCACGACGTGACCACTTGGACCTGTGGTCTCCAGGGTGGCGATCTCCGACTCGAGCAGCCCCGCTTCACCGCTGCAGAGACCCGGGGTCGCCTGGTGACGCCCCATGGCAGCGCCCAGGTGGTGCTGCCTCTGCCCGGCCGACACAACGCCAGCAACGCGTTGGTCGCTGTCGGCGGCTGCCTGGCTGCGGGGCTCGCGCTGGACGATGTGGTCGCCGGTCTCGCGGCCGTGCCGGTTGTGCCTGGGCGCCTGGAGCCTGTGCCCAGCCCCGGTGGTCCCGCGGTGCTGGTCGACTATGCCCACACACCCGACGCTCTCCAGGCCGTGCTCCAGGGCCTGCGCGAGCTGACCCCGGGACGCCTGGCGGTGGTGTTCGGGTGTGGCGGCGACCGGGACGCGGGCAAGCGCCCGCTCATGGGACGGGTCGCCACCCGTCTCGCCGACCGTGTGTACGTGACCTCAGACAACCCTCGGAGCGAGGACCCCCAGGCCATCGTGGACGACATCCGGGCCGGCCTGACCGGCGACGCCATCGTCGAGCTCGACAGGCGGCTGGCCATCGAGCGTGCGCTCGCCGACGCCGGGCCGGACGACGTGGTGCTGATCGCCGGCAAGGGGCACGAGACGTCCCAGGAGATCGACGGTACGCGCCTGCCCTTCGACGACCGCCAGGTAGCGCGGGCCTGGCTGGAGGCACGGTGATCCTGCGCCCCGAAGAGCTCGCGACCGCCACCGGCGGGATCTGGAATGGCCGAGGTGCTGCCGGTCCGATCCGCACGGACAGTCGCCGGCTCGATCCGGGCGCCTGGTTCCTGGCCCTGCGCGGCGATCGCTTCGACGGCCACGACTACCTGCCCCATGCCGCGGCGAGCGGCTGTGCCGGCGCCATCGGCGAGCGGGCGCCCAAGGACTGGACCCTGGGCTTCGTGCAGGTCCAGGACGGGCTTCGGGCCCTCCAGGACTGCGCGGCCTTTGCACGGCGCGGCTTCCGGGGCCCGGTGGTGGGCATCACCGGATCGGCGGGCAAGACCACCACCCGGGCCATGATCGGTGCTGTGCTGGGCACCACCCAGCGGGTGCACCAGACGGCCGGCAACCTGAACAACCACATCGGCCTGCCCCTGACGCTGTTGGACGCCCCCGTGGACGCCCAGACCTGGGTGGTCGAACTGGGCATGTCCGCGCCCGGCGAGATCCAGCGTCTCCAGGAGATCTGCCAGCCGACCCTGCGCATCATCACCAACGTGGCTGCGGCCCACCTGGAGGGGACCGGGTCCCTGGCGGGGGTCGCCCGCTGCAAGCAGGAGCTCTTCGACGGCGCCCGGCCCGGAGACGTGGTGCTGATCAACGACGACGACCCGCGGGTGTCCGCCATGCCGCTCCCTGTGGTGCCGGACCTGCGGGTCATCCGCTACGGACGGTCGCAGGCCTGCGACGTTTCGTTGCTCACCGCCCGGGTCGATCCAGCGACGTTGGCGACCCTGGCCCAGCTCCGCACCCCTCGGGGCACGCTGTTCGCCCGCCTGGCCGCTCCGGGCCAGCACATCGCGCTGGACGCCCTTGCTGCGGCGGCGGTCGGGCACGCGCTGGGGCTGGACCCGGAGCAGATCGCCGCCGGTCTGGGGCTCTGGGCGCCGGTCGGCATGCGGATGCGGGTAGACCGGATCCCCGGGGGACCGATCGTGCTCAACGACGCCTACAACGCCAACCCGGCCAGCGCCCGGGCGGCCCTGCGAACCCTGGCGGAGCTGCCTGGGCGGCGGGTCGCGCTCCTGGGAGACATGCTCGAGCTGGGCGAAGCCGAGGTCGCCGCCCATCGGGAGATCGCCAGGCTCGCCGGAGCGCTGGGCCTGGAGCTCGTCGGTCTGGCGGGGCCACGGATGAGCGCGGTCCGGGACGCCTGCGTCGGGGCCGGCGAGCTGGTCGTGAGCCCGGACGCCCAGACCCTGGGTCAGGCCCTCGTCGGACGCCTGGGTCCCGGCGACGTGGTGCTGATCAAGGGCTCCCGCGGGGCCCGCATGGAACGGGTCCTGCAAGCCTTCGCCGCCGAGGAAGCCTGATGCTCTACCACCTGCTGGTCCCCCTGGCGGACGAAGCCATCGTCTTCAACGTGTTCCGCTACACGTCGTTTCGCATGGCCTGGGCGCTCATCACGACGCTGGGCCTGTGCTACGTGGCCTATCCCTCGTTCATTCGGTGGATGCGCGGTCGCAAGATGGCCCAGATCATCCGGACCGATGGGCCCCAGGCTCACCTGGAGAACAAGGTCGGCACACCCACGATGGGCGGGCTGCCGATGCTGGGCGCCATCGCCATCAGCAGCCTGCTGTGGTGTCGGCTGGACGGGCCGCTGGTGTGGATGGCCGTGATCGTGCTGGTCGGGTACGGCGGCATCGGCTTCTTGGACGACTCGCTCAAGCTCAGCCGACAGTCGAGCGACGGCCTGGCCGGCCGCTGGAAGATCGTGGGCCAGGTGGGCATCGGCGGCGGCGTGTTCGCCTATGGCTACGGGAGCGGGGTGCTCGAGCCGGCCATCACGCTGCCCTTCCTCAAGGACACCTTCCTGGACTTCTCGCTCCTGTGGGTGGGGGCCCCGGACCTGGGCTGGGTGTACGTGGCCCTGGCCATCTTCATCCTGGTGGGCACGTCGAACGCAGTGAACCTGACAGATGGCCTGGACGGACTCGCCATCGGCCCGGTCATGACCTCGGCAGCGACCTATGGGATCATCGCGTATCTCGCCGGCCACGCCATTTTTGCCGACTACCTGGCCATCCCCCACGTGGCGGGAGCGTCGGAGCTCAGCGTGGTCTGCATGAGCATGGTCGGCGCCGGCCTGGGCTTCCTCTGGTACAACGCCTATCCGGCGCAGATCTTCATGGGCGATGTGGGCTCGTTGGGCCTGGGCGGTGGAATCGGAGCCCTTGCCCTGCTCACGCGTCAGGAGCTGCTGCTGGTCCTGGTCGGGGGCATCTTCGTGCTCGAGGCCATCTCGGTCATCCTGCAGGTGGGTAGCTACAAGCTGCGCAAGAAGCGCATCTTCGCCATGGCCCCGATCCACCACCACTACGAGAAGAAGGGCTGGTCCGAGCCCAAGATCATCGTCCGGTTCTGGATCATCTCCATCCTGCTGGCGCTGGTGGCGCTCAGCACCCTGAAGCTGCGGTGACCCCGTGAACCTGATCGGCCGACGCGTGACCATCCTGGGCGCCCGCAAGTCGGGCCGCGCTGCCGCTCGTCTGGCCCTCAAGCTGGGGGCCGAAGTGGTCTTGACGGATCGGGATCCGGACGCGCCGCTGATGGGCGGCGTGCGAAACGAGATGGGGGCTCACCGGGAGCAGGACCTGACCGACACGGACCTGTTGATCGTCTCTCCTGGGGTGCCGGCCGACGCGCCCCCGGTCCAGCGTGCGCTCCAGGCCGGGGTGCGCGTCGTGGGCGAGCTGGCTTTTGCAGCGGCCAACGTGACCGGCCCGGTGCCGCTGGTGGGCATCACCGGCACCAATGGCAAGTCCACCGTCACCCACTTCACGGCCCAGCTGCTGCAGTCCGTGGGGCTTCGGGCCTTTGCTGGAGGCAACCTGGGCACGCCGCTGTCCGATGCGGTGGGCGGCACCCACGAGGCCCTGGTGGTCGAGGTCTCCAGCTACCAGCTGGAGCTGCCCGGGGCCCTGGCCGTGGACGGCGCGGTGGTCTTGAACCTGACCCCGGATCACCTGGCCCGCCACGGCACCCTGGAGGTGTATGGCCGCACCAAGTGCCGCCTGCTGGATCGGGTCCGCCCAGGCGGCATCGGCGCCGTGCCCGCCGACGATCCCTTCCTGGTCGAGCTGGCTGGAGACGCCCACACGCGGGTCTTCATCGGCGAGCACCCCGGGGTCCTGCTGGAGGGCCAGCAGGCCATCTTCGATGAGGGACGGGTGGACCTGTCCGGGCTGAAGGTGCCGGGTGGGGTGAATCGCTGGAACGCCGCCGTCGCCTGCCTGATGGCCCACGGCATTGGCGTTCCGCTGGAGACCCTGGACGTGAGCAAGCTCACGGCTCTGCCCCATCGCATGGAGCCGATCGCCGAGATCGGCGGGGTCCAGTGGATCAACGACAGCAAGGCGACCAATGTCGAGGCGGCCCGGGCAGGGCTGGCCGGCATGGACCGGCCCTTCGTGGTGCTGCTGGGGGGCCTGGGCAAGGCGGGGGCGGACTACACGGCGCTGGAGTCGGCGCTGGCCAGCGCCACGGCCCGGTTGTGCTTCGGCGAGTCCGGCGCGGAGATCGCCCAGGCGCTCCAGGGCGAGGTGCTGCCCGATCTCGAGGCTGCCGTGGCCCGGGCGCGAGAACTCGGTCGGCGCGGAGAGGCTGTGGTGCTGTCTCCGGCCTGCGCCTCCTTTGACCAATTCCAGGACTTCGAGGACCGCGGCAAGCGCTTCAGGGACCTGGTGCTCCCCGAGGGCTCGCGCGTGAAGGTGACGGGATGAACATGGAAGATCGCGCAGCCGGACCCGATCGGCTGCTGCTCGTGGTGGTCGGGGTCCTGCTGTTGGTGGGCCTGGTGATGGTCCAGTCGGCGTCGGGCCCGGTGGCGGCCGAGTGGTACCTGGACCCTTGGTACTTCGTGAAGCGCCAGGCATTTGCCGGCACCGTGGGCGTGCTCGGCATGGCCGCCGTGGCCCTGTTGCCGTACCGCTGGCTCCGGCAGCAGGCGTGGGCGCTCTACGGCGCGGTCGCCGTGGGTCTGGTGCTGGTGTTCGTGCCGGGCATCGGTCGGACGGTCAAGGGTGCTGCCCGCTGGATCTCGGTGGGCGCCTTCACCGTGCAACCGTCCGAATTCGCCAAGCTGGCGGTCATTCTGACCGTCGCCTGGTGGCTCCAACGTCACCAGGGCCGCCTCCAGGACCTGCGGGGCGTCGTGATCCCGACGCTCTTCATCCCGCTGCCGCTCATGGTGCTCGTCTTGATGGAGCCCGACTTCGGCAACACCGCCATCCTGGCAGGCCTGACCCTGCTGCTGTTGTCCGTGGCGGGCCTGAGCGTGCGCTGGCTCGGGGCCCTGGTCGCTGTGACGCTGCTGGGCCTGGGGCCCGCGATGCTCCTGGCCAGCTACCGGGTGCGTCGCTGGATGGGCTTCCTGGACCCCTGGGCGGATCCGTCCGGCGACGGCTACCAGATCATCCAGTCGCTGGTGGCCTATGCCAGCGGTGGCTTCGCCGGCCGCGGACTGGGCGAGAGCCAGTCCAAGCACATGTTCCTGCCCGAGCCCTGGACCGACTTCATCGGCTCGGTGGTGGGCGAGGAGCTCGGACTGCTGGGCATCCTGATGTTGTTGACGCTCTACGGTGCGCTGGTCTGGCGGGGCTTCCACATCGCCTCCCGGGCCCCGGATCTGTTCGGCGTGATGGTGGCCGTGGCCATCACCGCGCTGTTGGGCGGCCAGGCCTTCTTCAACCTGGGCGTCACCCTGGGGGTCGTGCCCCCCAAGGGCATGGTCTTGCCCCTGGTGAGCTACGGGGGGTCGGCGCTGATGTGTCACCTGATCGCGCTGGGGGTGTTGATGAACATCTCGATCCACGGCACCGAGGACCCGGTGGCGGCGCTGCGGCCGCCGCGCTTCGCCGGGGATCCCGCCCCCGGGGCCGCCAAGTGATGTTCCGGGGCAAGGTCCGCCAGATCCACTTCGTCGGCATCGGCGGCTCCGGCATGTGCGGCATCGCCGAGGTGCTGCTGAACCTGGGCTACGAGGTCACGGGCAGTGATCTGTCCGATGGGGCGGTGGTGAAGCGGCTGCGTCGCCTGGGCGCGACCATCGCCATCGGCCACGCCGAGGCCAACGTGGGAGACGCCGACGTGCTGGTCAAGAGCACGGCCGTGCCGGCGTCCAACCCCGAGGTGCGCGAGGCCCTGGCGCGCCACGTACCGGTCATCCCCCGCGCCGAGATGCTCGCCGAGCTCATGCGCATGAAGTACGGCCTGGCGGTCGCCGGCACCCACGGCAAGACCACCACGACGTCCATGCTGGCCAAGGTCTTCGCGGCGGCCGAACTGGACCCCACCGTCGTCATTGGCGGGCGACTGGACGCCCTGGGCTCCAACGCGCGCATGGGCCGCGGCGACTACCTGGTGGCCGAGGCCGACGAGAGCGACGGCAGCTTCATGCTGCTGGCCCCCACGGTGGCGGTCGTGACCAACATCGACCCGGAGCACATGGAGCACTACGGCACCTTCGAGGTGCTCGAGCAGACCTTTGCCGACTTCGCCAACAAGGTGCCCTTCTACGGCTTCACGGTGCTGTGCATGGACCACCCCGGCGTCCAGGCCCTGATCCCGCGGGTGCGCAAGCGGGTGGTCACCTATGGCCTCAACCGCCAGGCCCAGTACCGGGCCGAGGACGTCCGGGCCGACGGCCTCGCCATGCGCTTCACCGTCGCCCGGGGCGACGAGGTGCTGGGCCCCATCAGCCTGGGCATGCCGGGGGAGCACAACGTCCAGAATGCGCTGGCGGCGGTCGCGGCCGCCGCAGAGCTGGACATTCCCTTCGGGGCCATCCAGCAGGGCCTGGAAGGCTTCACCGGCGTGGAGCGCCGCTTCACCGTGCGGGGCGAAGCCTCTGGGGTCCTGGTGATCGACGACTATGGTCACCACCCGGTCGAGATCCGCGCCACTCTGGACGGCGCCCGCGCGGCGTTCCCGCGCAGGCGCATCGTGGCGGTGTTCCAGCCCCATCGGTACACGCGGGTCCGGGACCTGGCCACGGACTTTTGCCGGTCGTTCAACCTGGCCGACCACGTGGTGGTGGTGCCGGTCTACGCGGCCGGCGAGGCCCCCATCGAGGGGGTGGACCACCACGCGCTGCTGGCGGGGCTCCAGGGCCACGGGCACCGGTCAGCCGTCGCCCTGGAGAGCCTGGACGAGGCCGTCGACCACCTGGTGGCCGAGGTCGCCCGGGGCGACGTGGTCATCACGCTGGGCGCTGGCCACGTGAACCGATGCTGCACGGCACTCCTGGAGCGCCTGCAGTGATCCCAGAAGACCTGCTCGGCGCACTGGGCACGGTGGACCAGCTGGCGGTCCGCACCCGGGAGCCTCTGGGCCGACACAACCTGATGCGGGTGGGCGGGCCCGTGGATCTGTGGCTGGTCGCCGAGAGCGAGGACGCGGCCGTCGCGGCCCTGACCCTGTGCAAGGGCTCTGGGGTCCGGGTCCGCACCCTGGCCGGGGATCACTGGCTGGCCCGGGACGATGGGCTCGAAGGCGCCTGTCTGGTGCTGGGTGCCTTTGCCCGCCGGATCGAGCGGGTGGCAGACGGTCCCTTGCGCGCAGGTGCACGGGTCGCTGTCGCGGCCTTGGCCCAGGCGGCGTCCCGGCAGGGGCTCACGGGGCTGGAGGCCTGTGGCGGCCGTCCTGGCACCGTGGCAGAGGCGTTGACCGCCGGCCTGCTCGCCGAGCACGCGGTGAGTCTGCGCGTTCTGCGGGGTGCCCGCGCCACCACCCTCGCGCCCGCTTCCTGGCGGCCGACCCAGGCCCTGGTGAGCGTGGATCTGGCCTTGGGTGTGGCCCAGCAGACAACCCTGCTCAAGCGCACCGCCCAGGTCCTGCGAGCGGGCCCAGAACGTCCAGGCCGACTGATGGCCGATCCGCCGCGCCACCGGGCGGCGGACCTGATCGCCGACGCGGGCCTGCGGGGGGTGCGGCTGCGGGCGGTGCGTGTGGGGCGCTTCGAGCCCAATTGCCTGGTCAACCTGGGCGGCGCCTCTGCCCGGGACGTGGCGCTGGTCAGTGCGATGGTGCGCGACCGGGTGCGCGAGCGGACCGGCGCCGAGCTGTCGGTGCACCCACCCCACCTGGGCCGCGCCCAGGCCATGCGCGACCCCCACGCCCGGAGCAGAAGATGAGTCGCATCGCCGTCTTGATGGGGGGCATGTCCACCGAGCGCAAGATCAGCCTCAAGTCCGGCCGGGCCGTCCTGGCTGCCCTCCAGGCCCGGGGCTGGGACGCCGTGGGCCTGGACGTGGGGCCGGACCTGCCCCAGCGCCTGGTCGCGGAAGGCATCACCAGCTGCTGGCTGGCCCTCCATGGCCAGTTCGGCGAAGACGGCTGCATCCAGGGCCTGCTCGAGATCATGCGCATCCCGTACACGGGCTCGTCGGTCCAGGCGTCGGCGGCGGCGATGGACAAGATCACCACCAAGCGACTGCTCGCCGACGCGGGCATCCCGATGCCTGCCGACTGGACCTGGACGGCCGGAGAGCCGCTGCCCGAGGGCGTGACCTACCCGGTGGTCGCCAAGACCCCCCAGGGAGGCTCGACCCTGGGCATCGTCATGGTCGACGACGAAGCCGGGCTGGAGCGGGCCCTCGTGGACCTCAAGGACTTCGACGACAGGGTCCTGCTGGAGGAGCGGGTCGACGGCATCGAGATCACGGTGGCGGTCCTGGACGGTCAGGCCCTGCCGGCGGTGGAGATCGTGCCCGACTCTGGGTTCTTCGACTTCGAGGCCAAGTACACCGAGGGCTGCACCCAGTACATCGTGCCCGCCCGGGTGTCCGACGAGACCCTGCGCGCCGCGCAGCGCCACGCCCTGGTGGCCTGGGAGCGTCTGGGACTGAGTGGGGTCGTGCGGGCGGACTTCATCGTGGATCCGCAGGGCGTCCCGGTCTTCCTCGAGGTCAACACCATCCCGGGCATGACGGCCACCAGCCTGTCCCCGATGGCCGCCGAAGCGGTCGGGATCACGTTCGAGGAGCTCGTGGACCGGGTGGCCCGATCGGCCCGGCTGCACCTGGCTCGCCGAGACGGCCGTCAAGAGCTGGATCAGTGACGGGCCGGGCTCCGAACCCCGCGGATCCACTACGAGATCCCGACCCGAGAAATCTCCAGGCATTTACTTGTCAAGACTTGCGTCAAGACAGTAGAGTCGGTCCAACGATCCCGCTGCTGCTCCTGCCCCGCTGTCCCTGCTGTCGATGCCGCTGAACCCTCCCAGCACCCGCACCCGCTCTCGTCGTCGCGAGGATCGTCCTGCCCGGATGCGGCCCTTCCTCCTGCTCACGTTGTTGGGCGCGGTCACCGCGTTCGCGGCGGTCCAGGGGGAAGGGCTGCTCCCCCGGGTCACCGAGCTCACCGTCACCGGAAACGACCGGGCCAGCACGGTCGCCCTGCGGCACCTGGCCGACGTCAGGGACGGCGCGTCCTTGCTGACCGTCGACCTGGACGCCGTGGTCGCCGGCGTCACCCGCCACCCCTGGGTTGCGTCCGCCACCGTCCGGCGGGTCCTGCCCGATCAACTGCACATCACGGTCACCGAGCACGAGACAGCCATGCTGGTCCTGCTCCGGGGCCTGTACCGGGTCGCCGATGACGGCACGGTGTTCGCGCGGGCCCGCTCCCACGAGCTCGACCTGCCCGTGCTCACCGGCCTGGACCCCGCGGTGGCCGACGACAGCCCGGTCGCTGCCCGCGGTGTCATCCGCCAGGCCCAGCGCACCCTCTCCCTCCTCGAAGACGCTCGCGCCCTCGACCTGGACCAGGTCAGCGAGGTCGCCTTCGACCTGGATCTGGGCTTCTCCCTGGTCCTCAACAACGGCAGCCGAATCCTTCTCGGCTACCGGGATCCCGCGCTCCAGGCGGGCCGGCTCGCAGATCTGAGAGCCGCCGGTCTGGACCTCTCCCGTCCCCACGAGGTCGATCTGGACCTCGACGGCTTGGCACTCGCCATGCCCCTCGCCATCTGACTCGACCGAGTCGCCCCGCTTCCTCTCCCTCCCCTCTGAACCACCCCCGGACAGTCTGCCCAGCCCGATGGGATCCACCTTGGATCCGATCGCCTCGGGCCCTCAGGAGCACCCCATGATCGAACTCGTCGAGACCGAGCCCACTGGCGCAACCATCAAGGTCATCGGTGTCGGTGGCGGCGGCAACAACGCCATCAACAGCATGATCGCCTCGGGCCTCACCGGGGTCGAGTTCATCGCCGTGAACACCGACGCTCAGGACCTGCGCAGGTCCCTGGCCAGCCGTCGCTTCCAGCTGGGGGCCCAGCTCACCAAGGGCCTGGGCGCCGGGGCCAACCCGGAGCGCGGCCGAGAAGCCGCCCTCGAGGACCGTGAGCGACTGGCCGAGCTGGTGGTCGGTGCCGACATGGTGTTCGTGACCGCCGGCATGGGTGGCGGCACGGGCACCGGAGCCGCGCCGGTGATCGCCCAGGTCGCCAGGGAGTGTGGTGCGCTGACGGTGGCGGTGGTCACCCGGCCCTTCTGGTTCGAGGGCAAGAAGCGCAGCCGCCAGGCCGAGGAGGGCGTCGAGACGCTGAAGGGGGTGGTGGACACGCTCATCACGATCCCCAACCAGCGCCTCATCGCGATGTCCAACGAGAAGACCAAGATGCGCGAGGCCTTCTCCATGGCCGACAAGGTCCTGTCCCAGGCGGTCAAGGGCGTCTCGGACCTGATCAACAACGAGGGCATCGTCAACGTGGACTTCGCCGACGTGCAGACCACCATGACCAACAAGGGCGTGGCCCTGATGGGCGTGGGGGTCGCCACCGGTGAGCACAAGACGGTCGAGGCGGCTCAGAGGGCCATCTCGTCGCCTCTGTTGGACGACGTCTCCATCAGCGGTGCCACCAGCGTGCTGCTCAACGTGACCGGAAACTCCGAGCTCACCATGTACGAGGTCCACGAGGCCAGCTCCCTCATCCAGGAGGAGTGCCACGAGGACGTGAACCTGATCTGGGGCTGGGTCATCGACGACACGATGGAGGACGAGGTCCAGGTGACCGTCATCGCCACCGGCTTCGACGAGGCCGCCCAGTTGGGCAACCGGACCACCCCCGAGACCAAGATGCGACAGCGCATCGCGGTCAACCAGGGCCCGTCCTGGCGCCGCCAGGCCCAGACCCCGGCCAAGGGCATCGTGCCCGGCTTCGATCTGAGCCACGACGACTACGACATCCCGACGTTCTTCAAGAACGCGGACTGATCGGCTGAGCCGCGGGGCGCTCGCGTCCCCGAGGTCCCAGGTCCTCTCCGTTGGAGACAGGGGGAGAGGGCCTGGGGCCTCGCTGCGTCAGGGGGCCAGCACGATCCCGTCGCGCCGTTGCCGGAGCCAGCCGGTGTACCGGTTCTCCACCTGGTAGGTGCCGGAGACCCCGAGGCCCTGGTCGTACACGTTCCACGCCCGCGTCCGGAAGCGTGTCAGCTGCTGGGCCAGCAGCTGCAGGTAGTGTTCTTGTTGCCAGCGGGACAGTCCGCGGGGCACCGGCGCGGCGGCCAGATCGTCGTGCAGCGCCAGCCACGCGTCCCCTAGGGCCAGCAGCCCAGCCAGGATCCACTCGGGCTCCTGGGTCTTGACCACGTGGACCAGGTAGTTGTCGGCCCGTTCGATGGCCTCCAGTCGGAGTCGGATCTGGCGGGCCAGCCGCTCCTGGCCCCCCTTGAGCGGAATGGCCGAGCCCTGTCGCAGGCTGTGGTTCGCCAGGGCGAAGAGCGCCCGCCCTCGGGCCCATGGCACCTCGCCGGTGTCTTCGGTGGCCTTGAGGGCCCCGAGCACCAGGGTGCGGCCCTCGCGCTCCCGGTCCAGGGTCAGCAGCACCGCACCCTTGACCAGATCCAGGGTGTAGCGGTCCGATCGGTCCCAGTCCCGGTTGGACGGGATGCGGTGGTAGTCGCGGAGCGCGGCCTTGGGGTAGCCCAAGGCCTCGAGGGTCAGGCCGCGGCGGAACCGCACGTCGTGGGACAGCTCCGAGTCCCGCAGCTCGGCCAGCAGCAGGTCGTAGACGCCCAGGGCGTCGTCGAAGCGCTCGTCGAGCTCGTACACGACCCCGAGCTGGTACAGCGTGGCGGGCGAGTCGTCGCCGTGCAGGCGCAGCCAGAGCAGTCGGTCCGCCGCCCCCACCAGGTCGCCGTGCAGCCTGCGCTGGACCGCGTCGTCGAACAGGTCTTCCGGCGCCGCCGCCGCGAAGAGCGCGTCCCAGCTCTCGGCCGGCGTCTCTTGATGGATCGTCCACTGGCTCTCAGGACCCTGGTGCAGGCACCCCGTCAGGAGTGCCAGCACCAGGATCAAGAGGGTGGCCCCGCCATGGCCGTGTGCCGACAAGGCGGACTCCCCTTCGAAGAAGGGGGCCCGATGTCGCCGGTTCTGGCGTCCTTCTGCGCTGAAGGCATGCCATCTGCGACGAGGGACCAGGCCCATGGAACCCAATGTGGGGGTCTCGCAGCGAGAGGCAATCACGTACCGGGCAGTGGCCGGGGTCAGTCTATCAGGGGCCGAGGCTCGGTTGTCATGGACCTGAGGCGGGCTCCGCGCTAGGAACGGCCGGAGATGGACGCCCTCCTCCCGGCCCAGCACGGCATCCTGGCCGCCTACGTGGCCGTGCTCGCAGTGTTGTCCGTGTACGGGCTCCATCGTGTGGTGCTGCTCTCCCTGTTGCGCCGCTTCCCGGATCCGCTGGACACCGACAAGCCCGCCGCGGTTCCCGACGACCAGCTCCCGATCGTGACGGTCCAGCTGCCCATCTTCAACGAGCGCTACGTGGTGGACCGGCTCGTCGACGCAGTGGCGCAGCTCGACTGGCCCCTGGACCGCCTCGAGGTCCAGATCCTCGACGACAGCACCGACGACACGGAGACCATCGCCCGTGCCGCGGCGGCCCGCTGGCAGGCCCAGGGCCGCGATGTGCGTGTGTTCCACCGGACCGACCGGGTGGGCTTCAAGGCCGGCGCCCTCCAGGCAGGCCTGGCCGTGGCCCGGGGCGAGCTGATCGCCGTCTTCGACGCGGACTTCGTGCCGCCCACCGACTTCCTGCGCCGGGCGGTGCCTCAGTTCGGACCGGGCATCGGCATGGTCCAGGCGCGCTGGGGGCACCTCAACGATGGCGAGAGCGGTCTGACTCGGGGCCAGGCCATCCTGCTCGACGGCCACTTCGTCGTCGAACACGGTGCCCGCTTCCGCTCGGGACGGTGGTTCAACTTCAACGGCACCGCTGGGGTCTGGCGGCCGGAGTGCATCCAGGACGCCGGCGGCTGGCAGCACGACACCCTCACAGAAGACCTGGACCTGTCCTACCGGGCCCAGCTCGCCGGCTGGCGCTTCGTCTACCTGAGCGGGCTCGAAGTGCCTGCCGAGCTGCCCCGCACCATGTGCGCCTTCAAGACCCAGCAGCACCGCTGGGCCAAGGGCTCCATCCAGACGGCCCGCAAGCTGCTGCCCCTGCTCCTGCGAGCCCCCGTGGGGTGGCGCGTCAAGGCCGAGTCCCTGGTCCACCTGACCAGCAACCTGGCCTACCCCTTGGTGCTCGTGCTGTCGGTGCTCATGGTGCCCGCCGCCTTGGTCCGGCCCCCGAACATGTGGCGGGTGCTGGGGCTGTTGGACCTGCTCTTCTTCGGCGCTGCCACGCTGTCGATCGCGGCCTTCTATGGGGTCTCCCAGCAGCAGGTCCACACCGACTGGCGCCGCCGCGCCCTGTGGATTCCTGCCGTCATGTCCCTGGGCCTGGGCATGGCGGTGAACCAGACCCGGGCGGTCGTCGAAGCCCTCGGCGGCCTGGACTCGGCCTTCGTGCGCACCCCCAAGTCCGGGTCCCGTCGCGGTGGCCGCTACCGGGCCACCTTGCACTGGTCTGTCGCCCTCGAGCTACTGCTCGCCGCCTGGTTCCTGCTCGGCCTTGTCCTGGCCACCTCCCACGGCCGCTGGACCGCGCTGCCCTTCCTCGCCCTGTTCGGTGCGGGCTTCGCCTGGGTGGGACTGCGCTCGGTGTGGGGCCACACCGGGGACCTCAGGCCGGGGGCGCCAATTGAGGCAGCCGGCTGAAGGGCGCCAGGACTTCGAGCGCGTGCGGTCCCGCGACCTCTTCCGCGCTCGACGAAGTGGCCTGGAGCCCCAAGGCTCGCAGCTCCTGGGGTCGCTCGCACCCCGCCACCAGCAGCGCATAGTGCTGCGCCAGCCGGGCCAACATGAACGCCCGCTGGAGGCCGGCTCCGCTCGGCACCGGGTCCGTCAATAGGCCTGTCCACGGTGGCGCCGTGCGGGCGAGGAGCGCAGCAAAGGCGAGCTCTCCGCTGCCTCGGCCGACGCCTTCGGGGCAGGGCGCGTCCAGCACGAGCCGGGCCCCCGGCAGCAGAGGGGGGCGCGGGGACAGCGCCAGGTAGGTCGCGGCCCTGGACGCCTGGTACAGGTTCGCGGCCTTGGCGGCGGGCACCCGCAACAGGCACGTGGCCACCGGCGCCGGAACGCGCCACCAGGGTTGTAGAGCGGCCGCCGCTCGATCGAGCACGGCGTCCGGATGGCCCGCCAGCCACCGGCCATCGGGCAGGGCCTGGAGGGCGAGCGAGCAGCCGATCCGTCGGCCGAGCGCATCCACCGCGGCCCGGAAGGGGTTGTCGACCAGCCGGCCGACCACCACTCGCGGGTCGCACACCAGCGCCCGCCGGTGCAGGGCGGCCAGGGTCGCCCGGCCGCCGCAGCCCACCGCGACGCCCTTGTGGCCGCCCGAAAGACCCGCGTATTGGTGCAGCTCGACCCGGCCGACGGTGATGACCTGGTCCACGCCGACAAAGGCCGGGTGCACCTCGCAGGGCACCTGGGCGACCCGGCCCAGGGCCACGGTGGCGTCCGGATCGTGGTTCACCACAGGCCATGGGCAGGCCCCCCGCAGAGGCGCCAGCTCCGGTTCTCGCAAGGGTCGGTGGAGTCCCAGGCCGACCACGACCGTCACTCGGGAGAAGCCCGCGAGCAGGGGGACCAGAGCCCCCAGAGCTGCGGGAACGTCGACGTCGCGGGTGCCGTCCGGCACGGCGATGGCCGCGCTGTCACCGCTCAGGGGCCGGTCGAGGCGGGCGAGGGCACCCGCCGGGTCCGGTGCCACCACCACGTCGCCACCAGCAGCGGGGGGTACTCCACCCACGGGATCCACCAGGCCTCCACCCACGTCGAAGTCGCCGGATCGTAGCTGCCCAACACCAGGTACGACAGCAGGACCGTGCTGGCGAGCACCGCCCAGGGCCAGGCGCCGACGATGAGCGCAGGTGCGAGGGGCCACAAGAGATACCAGGGGTGGACCACCGGCGACAGCAGCACCAAGGCGCCACAGGCCCACAGGAGCCAGGTCGCTGGATCCGGTCGCCGCCACAGCGCCCAGCCTGCGACAGCCGCGCCCAGGGCCACGCCGACGACCCTGGCCAGCGAGGGATCTCCGAGCAGCTGTGCCAGGACGACGAAGGCCGACCCGTTGAAGGCCCAGGCCTGGTAGTACCGACCGAAGCCTCGGGCCAGGTCGGGGCCGGCGGCCAGCCAGGGGGCCAGGGCGAGGCCCCAGAGCACGGCCGCCACGAGGGCCAGACCCACCCGGGTGCGCCAGGGACCGCGCGTCCACAGAGGCGCGAGCAGGGCCAAGGGGAGGAGCTTGACCAGGGAGCCGAGCGTGGCCAGGGCCCCGGCCCACAGCGGCCGCGTTCCGGCCCACCACAAGGCGGCCAGCAGCGGAGCCAGGGCCAGGCTCTCCAGGTGGCCGCTGCCGGCGGACTCGAGCACCGGCAAGGGGTGCAGCGCCCACAGGGTCGCGGCCCAGGCCCCCACGCCGCGCCGGCGGGCCAGTCCTGCGATCAGGGCCAGGCAGGCCAGGTCCGCCGCCATCGCCAGCACCTTCCACGCCTGGGCCACCGGAGCGACCCGTGCCACGGCCTCGAACAGCCCCAGCGCCAGCGGGGGGTAGATCGTGCTCACGTCCCGGTGGTTCACCCGCGCCCAGGTCTCGTCGCGCAGGCCGACGAGGGCCGGATCCGAGGGGGCCAGCTGGAAGGGATCCAGACCCGCTGCCAGGACCTTGCCCTCCCACAGGTACCGGTACACGTCGTCGGAGAGCGTGGGCTCCGTGAACAGCAGGAGCAGCCGCAGCCCGACGGCCGCGGCCCCGATTGAGATCGGCAGGCTGGGCACCCGCCGAACAGCCCAGGCGCCGACGGCCGCCGCGGTGGCCCACCCCAGGGTCAGCGCCACGAAGCTCGGCGCGGCCGAGTGCACGTCTCCCAAGGAGACGACGCCTGCGGCCAGGGCCAGACAGGCCGTGGTGGCGACAGCGATCAGCCGCTGGGAAGACCGAGGCATCAGAAGCCGCGATGATAGGCTGAGGGTAGGCGGCTGGGGCAGCCTGGAGGCCGGCGAGTGGCTGATCCGACACCGGGAGAACGCCGCTACCGGGTCATCTTGGTGGACCTTCCGGCGGAGGGTCCAGAGGGCCTGACCGAAGTGCTGCCGCGCCCCAGGCTGTACTCCCACGACGAGATGCCGGTCCTTGTGCGGGTCACCCACGACCTCGAAGCAGCCCAGCACACTGCGAACCGCCTCCACGACGCCGGCGCAGCGGTGGTCGTCGCGACAGAGTGGGGCGACGAGTACCCGTTCTGCTTGGACCACCCTGCCGAGCTGGTCAGCGAGGTGTGCGAGCGCTGCGGACAGGCGCTCTGCTCCCGCTGTCTGCTCGACGCCTCGGGGGCACGCCTTTGTTCTCGCCACCGCCACACCAGCCGGGTTCGGGTGCGCTGGGTCCGGATGCGCCAGCTTCTGGTCATCCTGGTCTTCGGGGTGTTCCTGACCGAGGTCTTCGTCCACCTCCGCGCAGATCGCTACGCCGTGGCGCCCAACTCGACCCTGGTCGTCGGCGTGTTCCAATTCGTGCCCGAGCGCGACCTGCACCACCGGACCGTCGCCGGCCTCAACGCCCGGCCGATCGATGGCTACGAAGGCCCCTCACTCCTCGATCTGCAGGACTGGTTCGAAGGGGAGTACTACCGCTACACCGGCATCCGCCGCCCCTACCTGGCCCTGGACATCCAGGGTCCCTTTGCCGAGGACGTGCGCTCCCCGGATCTGGCCGGCCCCGACGATGGTCCTCTGCAGATCATCTGGCGTTCTCTGGGCTACGTCCGGTTCTGGCGCCAGCTGGCGCGCTCCCGGGGCCTGGAGTTCAACGACTATGCGGCGCGCATCTTCGTGATCTACACCGGTGCCGACGGGGACGTGGCGGCCCACTCCCGCGGCTCCGAGAAGGGGCGCCTGGGCATCGCCTGGATCGATCTCGAGGAATTCAACCCGGCCTACGCCGTGGTGACCCTCGCCCACGAGCTGGCCCACACCCTCGGGGCGAGTGACCGGTACGACGACGCAGACTTCCGGGCCATGTGGCCCGAGGGCTACATCGAACCCTTCAAGGAGCCGCTCTACCCCCAGCGCTACGCCGAGCTCATGGCGGTGGACATCCCCCTGGACACCGACGTCGAGGTGGAGCCTCGGGGCCTGTCCCAGGTCCGCATCGGACACGCGACGGCTGCCGAATTAGGCTGGTTGTCCCCTTCGGCGGCGGACTACTTCTACCGCAACGAGGGGTTGACGCCCGGCGAGCGCCTGGACGTCTCAGACTCCACAGGATCGCCCTGATCCCCCGGATCGAGAACTCTTGACATGACAAGAGTTCTGGCCTAGACCTGTAGGTGTCAGAGACCGTCGAGGCCTGCCCACAGGAGTGACCATGTCCATCCGCCACCTCTCCCTGGCCCTGCTCTCGGTCGGCCTCCTGTTGGCCCCGGGCTGCAACAAGCGCAAGGCCGCCAAGAACCAGGGGCCCGGGGACAACCCGGACGAGGTGCGCACAGCCACCATCGCGTCCCCCGAGGTCGAGGTCCAGGTCATCGCCATCGATCCTCCCGAGGCCGCTGCCGGCGAGATCTTCACGGCCACCGTCTATGGCTCGGGCTTCACCCCGGGGGCTCGGGTGGTGCTCGGTTCCGTCGAGGCCGCAGAGGTCGTCGTGGGCGACGTGAACGCCATCACCCTGACCGTTCCGCCGATGGTCGCTGGCTCGGTCGACGTGACGGTCATCCGGGGCGACGGGGAGCGGGCCACCCTGCGCGGGGGCCTGTCGCTCTATGACGACTTCTACGACCCCAGCCGCTCCGACGACCCTCTGGGGGACGCCTTGGCCGACTGTCTCGGCGGCACCGTCTACTTCGATCTGGATGCCTACCGACTGGACGCCGCCACCCAGGACAACCTGGACGGCCTGGCGCCGTGCCTGGCCCAGCTCGGGGAGTCGCTGGTCATCGCCGGCCACACCGATGACCGGGGGACCTCGGACTACAACATGGCCCTCGGGCAGCGAAGGGCCGAGGCCGTGGCCCGCTACCTGACCTCGTACGGGGTCTCGACCGACCTGATCAAGACCATCTCCTACGGCGAGGAGAGCCCCGCCGAGCGCGGGGGTGGCGAGCAGATCTGGGCCGCGAACCGGCGCGTCGAGCTGTCGGTCCGCTACTGACCGTGCACACGCTGCTGGTCCTGGCGCTGGTGACGGGGCCCGCCTGCGTCATCGATCGGACCGGACAGTCCGCTGTGTCGGACTGGAAGCGCCAGCTCGCGCTCCAGGAGACCCGGATCTCGGACTTCGATCGCAGGCTCGGTCTGCTCGAGTCCTCCCTTCGGGCCCGAGGCCGCCAGGAAGCCGAGAAGATGGATGACCTCGAGGGTGTTCGGGCCGAGGTCCGGCGCCTGCGAGGAGAGCTCGAGCTGAGCCAGCACCGGGTGACAGAGCTCGAGGCCACGACCGGGGTCGTGCGCGACGAGGCGGACATTCGGCTCGAGGGCCTGGGCACGCGCCTCGCCCAGCTCGAGGCCATTCTGGGGCTCGACATGCCGGCGACCGCCGTGAGCGAGACCCAGCCGACCGGAGCCGAGGACGCGGCCCCACCATTGGTGCCCCTGGCGGCGGACTCGGGCAACCCCGACGACCTGATTGCGCTCGCCGGCGAACACCTGGCAGCCGGTCGTGCGCCAGCGGCCCGGGCGGTGCTGGCCCGGTACATCGACGAGAACCCGCAGTCGCCCCGAGTCCTCGAGGCCCGCTTCCAGGTCGCCGAGACCTGGTTCGCAGAGGGCGCCTACCAGCAGGCGGTGCTGGCCTACGAAGACGTGGTGCAGGCCGACACGGCCAGCCAGTGGGCCCCGCGGTCGATGTTGCGCCAGGGGGAGTGCTTCCAGGCCCTGGGCAGGACAGACGAGGCCCGCCTCTTCTGGGAGGACCTGGTGGCGCGCTACCCCCGCTCCCAAGAGGCCTCGCGGGCCAGGGATCGCCTGGACAGTCGCTGAGCGCAGAGTCGCATTGCTCCGGGCCTGGGACCCCGTTAGGTCGGCCGCGACAACGCAATCCCCCCCTGGGAGAGAGCGCCCCGTCGGGTGGCTCTCTTTTTTTTATGTCCGAACTTCGCGACCAGCAGCACGCACTCTTCCAGCTCTTGGAGCCCACGGTCGAGCACCTGGGCTACGAGCTGGTGGCCGTCGAGCTGACGACCGTCCTGGGTCGACGCACCCTGCGGGTGAGCGTCGATCGGCCGGGCGGCATGCAGGTCCATCACTGCACCGCGGTGAGCCGCGAGCTCAACCCGCTGCTCGACGCCGAAGACCCACTTCAAGGCGCCTTCGACCTCGAGGTGTCGTCGCCCGGAGACGAGCGTCCCCTGCAGCGCCCTTCCGACTTCGTGCGCTTCGCAGGGTTCACGGCCCGCGTCCGGCTGGAGAAGGGCGAGGGCCGGCGCAACTACAAGGGCGTGCTGGGTGGCCTGAGCGGCGACGACCTGACCCTCGATGTCGACGGCACGGACCACGTGCTGTCCCTGTCCCAGGTGGAGCGTGCCCACCTGGTGCTGTCCCTCGACGAATACCTCGCACTCGCTGCCGATCCGCCTGAACGGGTCCAGCTCCAAGGAGAGAACCGATGATCGTCTCAGACCTGGCAAGGCTGATCGACGTGGTCCACCGGGAAAAGAACATCCCGCGCGACTCGCTGATCGAAGTCCTCGAAGCCGCCATGGAAGCCGCCGCCCGCAAGCGCTACGGCCAGAATCGCGACATCGAGGCCCAGTACAACGAGGAGCTCGGCGAGGTCGAGCTGTTCGAGTTCCGCACCGTGGTCGACGAGATCGAAGACGACGAGCTCGAGATCCTCATGGAACAGGCCAAGCAGCTCGATCCCGACTGCGAGCTGGGCGACTCCCTGGGCATCAAGATGGACATCCAGATCCTGGGTCGCATCGCCGCGCAGACCGCCAAGCAGGTGATCATCCAGAAGGTCCGCGACGCAGAGCGCGAGATGACCTTCAACGAGTTCCGCGACCGCAAGGGTGACCTGATCACCGGCATCGTCCGCCGCTTCGAGAAGGGCAACATCATCGTCGACCTGGGCCGCGCCGAGGCCGTGCTGCCCCGTCGCGAACAGGTGCCCACGGAGACCTACCGCCAGGGCGACCGGATCCAGGCCTACGTCCTGGACATCACCCGGGCCAGCAAGTCGCCCCAGGTGGTCCTCTCCAGGACCCACCCCGGCCTGCTCATGAAGCTCTTCGAGCTCGAAGTGCCCGAGATCTACGAGGGCATCGTGCGCATCGAGGCTTGCGCCCGCGAGCCCGGTGTCCGGGCCAAGATCGCGGTGTCTTCCACGGACACCGACGTCGATCCCGTCGGCGCATGTGTCGGCCTCAAGGGCTCACGGGTCCAGGCGGTTGTGGGCGAGCTGCGCGGCGAAGCCATCGACATCATCCCCTACCACCCGGACCCGGCCCGGTTCATCGTGCACGCCATCGCGCCCGCACACGTGAGCCGCGTCTACATCGACGAGCACACCCACTGCATGGAGCTGATCGTCCCGGACGACCAGCTGTCCAAGGCCATCGGCCGGCGGGGTCAGAACGTGCGGCTCGCGGCCCAGCTCACCGGTTGGCGCATCGACATCTACAGCGAGACCCGGCACGCCGAGCTCAACGAGCAGGCCCGGAGCGAGCTGAACCGCATCACCGAGCTGGACGAGGAGGGTGTCGAGGAGCTCATCCGCCACGGCTTCCGCTCCGCCAAGGAGCTCACGGACGCCGAGCCCTTCGAGATCGCCAGCGTGCTCGGCGTGGGCGAGATCGCCGCCGAGGCCCTGATCGAAAAGGCCGACGAGGTCTTGGAGCAGCTGATCCTCGAGGAAGCCGAGCGCAAGCGCCTGGCCGACATCGCCGCCGCCGAGGCCGCCGCGCTGCTGCCGCCCGACGTCGACGACGAGCTTCCGCCGGAGTTCGGCGACGAGCTTCCGCCCGAAGCCTAGTCAGCGGACCAGCATCGTGCCCGAGCGCACTTGCGTGGCCACGCGGGTCAAGGCGGATCAGCGCGAGCTGATCCGCCTGGTCCGCAGCCCCGACGACGGCCGCGTGGTGGTGGACTACCGGGGGCGCCTGCCGGGTCGTGGGGCCTGGGTGACCCCGTCAAGGGGCGCCCTGCAGAAGCTCGAGCAACGACCCAAGGTCCTGGCCAAGGTCCTGCGGGGGCCTGTCGCGGTCGAAGGGCTGCTCGACCAGGTCCTGTTCGCCAACCGGGCCGCCGTGGAACAAGCCCTGTCCCTGGCCGCCCGGTCGGGATCCGTGGTCGGGGGAGGGGAGCGCGTGCGGGGCGCACTCCAGTCCGAGCGGGCCTGTGCCCTCATCCTCGCCTGCGATGCCTCGCCACGTGGCTCCGCGGATCTGACCCGCCGGGCGCGCGACCTTCCCGTCGTGACCCTCCACCTCGATCGCGAGGCCCTCGGGGCCAGGATCGGACGGGGTCCGCGGGCCGCGCTGGTCGTGATGCGCGGCAAGGCTGGGGACTACCTCTCGCGCGAGTTGCGCCGTTGGGCCGCACTGCGTTAGACCCTGGCCCTCTCCAGGCAGCCATCCGGCAGCCTCCGAGGCCCGCGCCCGGGCCCTTTCGCCCCCGACTACACCTCGGGGCCACCACGAGCACAACGCATCTCCGCCGACAGGGCGGCGATCAGGCCACGAATGTCGACCAAGGATCTCCTAGACCGCTTGCAGAGCACGGATGGCCCCGCCCCCACGCGGCGGCGGCCCGAAGGCAACGCCGAGCGGGGACCCGAAGGGGTGCAGACCTCCACCCGCGTCGGCTCTGGCGTCATTCGACGCCGTCGCAAGGCCCGTGGACCGGCTGCAGAGCCGCCGAAGAACCTCCCTTCGCTGGCGCAGCCCGCTCCGCAGCGCAAGCCCGCCGCGGCCAAGGCCCCGGCCACCGCGGCCGAGCCGGCTGCCGCGCCCGAGGCCCCGACGTCCGAGCCCGCGGCCGGTGCCGCCCCGGCCGCCGAGCCGGTCGCGGCCCAGTCCCCGGAGCCGCCGGCCGCCGAAGCCGCCCCGGCACCGGCGGACGCAGAGCCGCCCTCCACAGAGCCGGCCGTCGCGGCCGAGGCCCCCGCGGCTCCCGAGCCCGCTCCGCCCGAGCCCGCCCCCGCGCCGCCGCCCTTGCCGACCACCACGGCCAGCGGTGCCCCCAGGATGCCGGATCTGCCCGCCCTCGGGGCGGCGGTTGTCAAGCCGCCTCCTGGTTGGGACCCCACCAATCCTCGGGCCAGCATGGCCCGCGCCCGGCAGTCCGCTGCGAGCGAGAAGCCCTCGAGCCCGGGCCCGTCCGGGCCCTCCGCCGACGGTGGCAAGACCGGGGGTCGGGACGCCTCCGGCCCCGGTGGGCGACGGGACGACCGCGGCCGTGGTGGCGGGCGTCCGGCCCCCAAGCGCGGCCGTCGGCGCGGCCGCGTGGAAGCCTTCATGGACGACGTGCCGATGCGCCGCCGCAAGCGGACCCGGCGGAGCAGCGGTCCCAAGACCCCGTCCCCCAAGCCCAGGGCAGAGAAGCGCAAGGTGCGCATCGACAACACCGTCTCCGTGGGCCAGCTGGCCCACGAGATGGGCATCAAGGGCAAGGAGGTCATCAAGACCCTCATGTCCATGGGCACCATGGCGACCATCAACGAGCAGCTGGACTTCGAGACCGCATCGGTCGTCGCCCAGGAGTTCGAGTACGAGGTGGTCAACGTGGGCTTCGAAGAGGAGAACATCCTCATCGCAGACGAGGAGATCGCCGACGTCGAGCGCGTGTCCCGGCCCCCCGTGGTCACGATCATGGGCCACGTCGACCACGGCAAGACCTCGCTGCTGGACATGATCCGCAAGAGCCGCGTGGCGGCTGGCGAAGCCGGTGGCATCACCCAGCACATCGGCGCCTACCAGGTCGAGCGCGATGGGGGGGTGATCACCTTCATCGACACCCCGGGCCACGAAGCCTTCACCGCCATGCGGGCCCGCGGCGCCAACGTCACGGACATCGTCGTGCTCGTGGTCGCCGCCGACGACGGCGTGATGCCCCAGACCATCGAGTCCATCAACCACGCCAAGGCCGCTGGCGTCGCGATCATCGTGGCGGTGAACAAGTGCGACAAGCCCGGTGTGAACCCGGACACCGTGCGCCAGGCCCTGATGGCCTACGAGCTCGTGCCCGAGGAATACGGCGGCGAGACCCTGATGAACAACGTCTCGGCCATCACCGGCGACGGCATCGACGGCCTGCTGGAGTCCATCCAGCTGGTGGCAGAGCTCAGCGAATTCGACGCCGGCACCGATCGCCACGCCGAAGGCGCCGTGCTCGAGGCCCGCCTGGAACAGGGGCGCGGTCCGGTGGCCACCATCCTGGTCAAGGAGGGCACCCTCAAGCAGGGGGACCCGCTCGTGCTCGGCAACACCTGGGGCAAGGTCCGCGCCATGACGGACCACAAGGGCAAGCGCATCAAGATCGCTGGCCCCTCGACCCCCGTCGAGGTCATTGGCTTGGACGGCGTGCCCGCAGCCGGAGACGACTTCACCGTCGTCAAGTCCGAAAAGGACGCCCGGGCCCTGGCTTCCCACCGCGAGGAAGAGCAGAAGCGCAAGAGCCAGGCCGGTCGTGGCCGGGTCAGCCTGCAGGACCTCTACGCCCAGGCCAAGGCCGGCGAGACCAAGCACCTCAACCTCATCCTCAAGGCCGACGTCGGCGGTTCCCTCGAGGCCGTCCGGACCGCCTTCGAGAACCAGCAGATCGATGGCGCGAGCGTCAAGATCCTCCACTCGGCGGTCGGAAAGGTCTCCGAGTCCGACGTCTCCCTGGCCAGCGTCAACGGCGCCATCATCATCGGCTTCAACGTCCGCCCCGACGTCAAGGCTCGCCGCGCAGCAGCGACCGCCGACGTCGAGGTCCGGACCTACAAGATCATCTACGAAGCCCTGGACGACGTGAAGAACGCTCTGCTCGGTCTGCTGGAGCCCGTCTACGAGGAGCGCCACCAGGGCGCCGCCGAGGTCCGCAAGGTCTTCGTCATCCCCAAGATCGGCGCCATTTGCGGCTGCATGGTCGTCGAAGGCAAGGTCGGTCGGAACAACATGGCCCGGCTCACCCGCGACGGTGTGGTCATCTGGGAGGGCAAGGTCGGTTCGCTGAAGCGCTTCAAGGACGACGCCAAGGAAGTCCAGCAGGGCTACGAGTGCGGCATCGGCCTCGAGGGCTACAACGACATCAAGGAAGGCGACGAGATCGAGTCCTACATCGTCGAGGCCGTCCGCCGGACGGCCTGACCTTGGCAGGCCCCGACCAGATGCTGGTCGGCAGCGCACGCTGGACCTTCCAGCTGCGGCATGTTCGCAGCCTCAAGGACAAGCGCCGGGTGGCGTCTCGGATTCGAGATCGGGTCCGAGCCAAATTTCCCGTGGCCATCTCCGAGGTCGAGGCCCTCGACGACAAGCGGCGGCTCGTGCTGGGGCTGGCTGTGGTGGGCAACGACGCGGTGGTGCTGCGCTCGACCCTGGACCGGATCGCCGCGTTCGTCGACGGGCTCTATCTGGCGGAGCTGGTCAGCCGTCCAGTGGACATCGCCCCCTTCGCCGGCGACCCCTTGGCGGAGCTGATCGGCTCTGCTCTGGACACGTCAACACCTGAGCCAGATTCCTGGTTATGATGGCGACATGCGAGACCTGAACCGAATCCAGCAGGACAAGCAGTACTGGCTGTCCCGTGGGCAGCTGACCGCCCTGGCGGTGACCACGCTCTCCATCGCGGTCCTGGGCTTCTTCGTGGGCCTGATGGTGGGTCGCCGCGCACCTCCGGAGCCCGTGGCTGAGCTGACGGCTCGCCTGGTCGAGCCCGAGGTCGAAAAGGACGCGCTGATGGACCTGCTCGCTCGGGTCGAGAAGGCGGCGGCACGTCAGCTCCCCGAAGCAGAAGCCGCGCCGCTGAGCTACCCCGAGCGGCTGGTGGCAGACGACGTCACCCCGCCGCCGGTCGAGCCGAAGCCCGAGCCGGCGGCGGCCGAGCCCGTGGCGGTCGAGTCCCCGTCGGACCCGCCACCCCCAGCCCCTCCCCAGGAGCCTGTCCCCCCCGAGGACACCCCCGTCTTTGCGCCCCCGACCCAAGGCTGGTCCGTCCAGGTCGGTGCCTACACGTCTGCCCAAGAGGCCGACGCCCGGGTCGCCGGTCTGCGGGCCCAGGATCTGGACGCCTGGCGAGCAGAGGCCCTGGTCAAGGGCCGTACCTGGTTCCGGGTCCGAGTGGGCAGCCACGACACGCGGGATGCCGCCCAGGATGCCGCGCGGGAGCTCTCGACGGTGCTGGGGACCACCGACCTGATGGTCGCTCGGGTGGATCGTTGACCCGCCGTGTCGAGAAGCCCTGGGGCCACGAGGAGATCTGGGCCGAGTCGGCGACCTATGTGGGCAAGGTGCTCTACATCCGTCAGGGGCACCGCCTCAGCCTTCAGCACCACGAGGTCAAGGAAGAGACCATTCGCGTGGCCGAAGGGCAGATGAAGCTCGAGCTCGACGACGCCCAGGGCGTGCTGCAGACCCACGTCTTGAGCGCCGGGGAGAGCGCCCACATCGCCCCTCACGCGCGCCACCGCATGGAGGCGCTCAGTGACTGTGTCGTCTACGAGGTCAGCACGCCGCACCTGGACGACGTGGTTCGCCACTCCGATGACTACGGCCGCGAAGGCACGTCCGAGGCCTGACCACGCCGATCCACCCGGTCCTCGGGTTGACTGGACCGGCCACTCTGGGCATGATCCGACGCGGACCAGTCTGCCGCATGACGCGGCAACGCGGATGCTCGCCATGCTGACTCTCCTTCTGGCCTCCCTCTCAGCCACGCCGGCGCTGGCGCAGGATCTGTCCGGCGCGCTCACGCTCGCCGAGGAAGAGCAGTCCGACGTCTACGTCATCCAGGACGGCGACACCCTGTGGGACATCGCGTCCCTGAACATGGGCAACCCGTACTACTGGGCCCGGCTCTGGTCGATCAACAACTACATCACCAACCCGCACTGGATCTACCCGGGCAACAACGTGATCTTCACGCCCGGGACATTGCTCGAGCCGCCCCAGATGGACCTCGAGACCCCCGACGAAGAAGAGGGTGACGGCTACAGCGTGCCGGCCCTCGAATTCGGCACGGCCGAGGTCGACTGCGGACCAGACGTGCGCTTCACCGAGAACATCCGCTCGGCGATCTACGTGACGCCGAGCTTCCTGTCCGAGCCGTCGGACGTCGAGGAGCTCGGCACGATCTACGGGGCCAAGACAGGCATGACCAGCCTGGGCGAGGGAGACCTGGTCTACCTGCAGATGGCGGACATCGACTCGGTCGAGTGCGGCGATGTGTTCGCCGTGGTCCGCCAGGAAGGCAAGGTCAAGCACCCCGACCTGAAGCGCCTGAAATACGGGAACCTCTTCCACATCGTGGCCGAGGTCCGGGTGGTCCACAAGGAAGGCGAGATCGCGACCGCCTACATCCGGAACATGTATGCCCACTCGGTGCGTGGTGACATCGTGACGACGCTCACGCCGGTCGCTGCGGAGATGCCGGTCCGGGCGCCGCGTGGCGACCTCCAGGGCACCATTGTGGCGCGGGCCGGCCAGTTCACCAACGACCTGGCGGCCACCGGCGAAGTCGTCTTCCTGGACCGCGGCAAGGAGGACGGCCTGCGCATCGGCAACTCCTTCTACGTGATCAACCGCCAGGACCTGTTCTCTGGCAGTCGCACCGAAGACGAGAACCTGCCCGCCCAGGTGGTCGGCCGCATCGTGGTGACCCGGGTCGACGACTACTCCGCCACCGGCATCGTGGTGAACGCCGGGGCCCCAATCCGGGTGGGCGACGAGATCGCGCAGACCGTCGAGTAACTGCCGCCCGTTCCGCGCCCCCTTGTCGGCGACGGAACGGGACCTAAGCAAGGGGTCCGACCGCGCTCCCTCTCTCGGGAGTGAACATGGATCCGCACACTGCAGGGCTCTGGGCTGTGCTCGCCCGGTGGTCCGATCGACTCGACCCACGTCCCCTGGTCCGCTCGGTCTCCGGCGACCTCACCAGGCTCGCGCCCGCCGAGCTGCGCCGGGCCGGCTGCTCGGCCGGTCTGGTGCGCCGCTGGTCCCAGGCCGAGCCCCTGTCGGAGCCGCCCTGGGCCGTGGTGGGCCAGGACCACTACCCAGCCCCGCTCCTGGACCTGCCGCGGCCGCCACCGGCACTGTGGCTCCAAGGCCGGCCGTCCGCCCTGGACGGTTCGGCGCTGGCCGTCGTAGGCTCTCGGGCTTGCACGCCCTATGGTCGGCGCATGGCGCGGGCTCTCGGACAGGCCATCGCCACGGCGGGGGGAGTGGTCGTGTCGGGCGGTGCCCGAGGCATCGACACCGAAGCGCACCTGGGGGCGTGCCAGGTCGGTCCTTCGGTGGCCGTGCTCGGGGCCGGTCTGCTGGCCCCCGTCGGTCGCGAGGGGCGCCGGGTCCGGGACCGGCTGCTCGCCGCCGATGGCGCCCTCATCTCGGAGCTGCCGCCCCACGATCCCCCGACCCGCTGGACCTTCCCGCGGCGCAACCGTCTCATCGCGGCGCTGGGTCGGGTCACCGTGGTCGTCGAGGCCGGGCTGCGCTCAGGCGCCGGCATCACCGCGCGGCTTGCCGGGGAGCTGGGACGCGATGTGTACGCTGTACCGGGACCTGTGGGAGCCCCCGCATCTGCTGGCTGCCTGCGGTTGTTGAGGGACGGCGCTCTGGTGGTCGAGGACATCCACACGGTCTCGTCGCTCGTGGCGCCTGCCCAGGGCGGCCCCAGCCACGCGCTGCTGGACGCGCTCACCGCCCCACTGGCACCGGGAGAGCTCGCAGAGCGGCTGGGCCAGCCCATGGCCGAGACACTGCACCGCCTGGTCCTGATGGAGCTGAGCGGTCTCGTCCGACGCGACCCGGTGGGACGCTATGTTCGGGCTTGAACCCGCCCCATCGACCCGCGTGATCGGCGCTCTTCAGGCCGTCGTGGTCGACGACTTCTTGGCCGCGGTGCGCTTCTTCTTGGGGGCCTTCTTCTTGGCGGCGGCCTTTTTCTTGGGCGCAGCGCGGCGCTTCTTCTTGGTCGAGGGGTTGTCGCGCTTGTGCTGCAGCATCTCCAGTGCCCGCTCGAGCGTGATGGTCTCGGGGGCCATGCCCTTGCGCAGGGTGGCGTTGACATCGCCGTCGGTCACGTAGGGGCCGAAGCGGCCGCTGCGCACGACCACTGCGCGGTCTTCGCCGTCCTTGCCCAGCTCGCGCAACACCGCATTGCTGCGCCCACGACGGGGGGGATTGGCCAGTGTGGCCAGTGCCACTTCCAGGGTCGCATCGAGGGGTGAGACGTCGGCCGGTAGGCTCGCCCGGGTCTTGCCGGCCTGGACGTAGGGGCCGTAGCGACCGTTGAAGGCCAACACGTCTTCCCCTGCGTCGTTCTGACCCAGCGTGCGAGGCAGGCTGAGCAGGGCGAGCGCGGTGGCGAAGTCCACGGTCTCGGGCTCCATGCCCTTCAACAGGCTCGCTCGCTTGGGCTTCTTCTTGCCCGAAGCGTTCTCACCCAGCTGCACGTAGGGACCAAAGCGACCGTCCATGACGCGCACGGCCAGACCGGTGTCAGCGTCGACCCCCAGCTCGCGGGGGCCCTCGGGCTTCGAGGCGAGCATCACGAGTGCCGCGTCCAGGTCGAGCTCGTCCGGCGGCATGTCCTCGGGGATGTTGCGCTTCTCGTCCTCGTGCTGCAGGTATGGGCCGTAGCGTCCGACCCGGACTTCGAGGAGCTTGCCGGAGACCTCTCCCAGCTTGAAGCTGCAGATCTCCTGGGGCACGGCATTTGCCTGGGCCCGCTCCAGGAGCGCGACCAGCCCCAGGTGATCGGTGCCGTCGCTGCCCCTGTAGAAGTCCTTGAGATAGCGCAGGTTGTCCAGCTTGCCGATGGCGATGTTGTCCAGACCGTCCTCGAGCCGAGCCGTGAAGTCGTAGTCGACCAGCTCCGAGAAGTGGTTCTCCATGAGCACGGTGACCGCGAATGCGGTCCAGGTGGGAACCAGGGCCGTGCCCTTCTTGAACACGTAGCCCCGGTCCTGGATGGTCGACAGGATGCTGGCATAGGTCGACGGCCGCCCGATCCCGCGGGCCTCGAGCTCCTTGATAAGCGTGGCTTCGGTCAGCCGGGCCGGGGGCTTGGTGCTGTGGCCTGTCGCGTCGACCTGGTCGACGGCCGCCGGGGTGCCTTCGGCCACGTCGGGAAGCAGTCCGCCGGATGCATCGCTGGCGTCTTCACGGGTCGACACGAAGGCCGCGCGGAAGCCGTCGAAGGTGTAGGCCTTGCCCTTGGCCCGGAACACGGCGCCGACGGGGTCGACCGTGGTGTCCAGGGTCATGCGGACCCCTGCAGCGTCGGCCATCTGACAGGCCAGGGTGCGCTTGCGGATGAGCTCGTAGAGGCGGGCGCACTCGTTGTCGAGGGTGCTGGCGCAGGCCCGTACGGTGCGGAAGACCTCGCCCGCTGGCCGAATCGCCTCGTGGGCCTCCTGGGCGCCCTTGGCCTTGGACTTGTACAGGCGGGGCTTGCTCGGGAGGTACTGGCCGCCGTGCTCCTGCTCGACCGCCTTGCGGGCGGCGGTGAGGGCCTGGTCGGACAGGAAGTACGAGTCCGTGCGCATGTAGGTGATCCAGCCGTTCTCGTAGAGACGCTGGGCCACGGACATCGTGCGCCGGGCCGTCCAGCGGAAGCGCCGGTTGGCCTCTTGCTGCAGGGACGAAGTCGCAAACGGTGGGGGAGGGCGCTCGGTGAACCGCTTGCGTTCCACCTTGGTGACACGGCCCTGGCCGCCCTTGACCTGGGCTGCAAGGGCCTTGGCCGCAGCTTCGTCGAGCAGGCGCACCTTGGCGCCCGCCTTGGGCTTGCCGGTGGTGGAGTCGAAGTCCCGCGACGTGGCCAGGCGGGTCCCGTCGATGGCGATCAACGTGCCCGACCACGAGCCGGCGTCTGCGGTGAACGACGCGGACAGGTCCCACCAGTCCCCGGTGACGAACGCCATGCGGGCCCGCTCGCGCTCGACGGCCAGCCGGACGGCCACGGACTGCACACGACCGGCGGACAGTCCCCGCTTGATCTTGCGCCAGAGCAGCGGCGAGACGTCCCAGCCGACCAGCCGGTCGACGATGCGCCGGGTCTCCTGGGCCTTGACCAGATCCAGGTCGAGCTCCCGTGGATTGTCGAGCGCGGCTTGGATCGCCTTGGAGGTGATCTCGTGGAACACCAGCCGCCGGACCGGCACCTTGGGCTTGAGCGCCTCGACCAGGTGCCAGGCAATGGCTTCGCCCTCGCGGTCTTCGTCCGTGGCGAGCAGGAGCTCGGGGGCGGTCTTGAGCAGCGCCTTGAGCTTCTTGACCTGCTCCTTGCCCCGGGTGGTGTTGACGTAGACCGGCTTGAAGTCACCGTCGACGTCGACGCCGAGCCGGGCCCAGGACTTCTTTCGAAGCTTGGGGGGAAGCTCGGAGGCCTTGTTGGGCAGATCCCGGATGTGCCCGACCGATGCTTCGACCGCGTAGTCCTGACCCAGGAAGCGGGAGATTGTGCGGGCCTTGGCCGGGGACTCGACGATGACAAGGGTCTTGCCCATGCAGCTGACCTTCCTTGGCAGGCGACCGGGTATAGGGCCCTGTCCTCCATCCGGCAAGGTCGGGGCGCTATCATCGGGTGCGATGGAGCAGCTCCTGGATGGCTTCGAGGACCACCTCCGCGCCGAGCGCGGGGCCAGTCCCCACACCCTGCGCGCCTATCGCCGGGACCTGGAGCGGCTTCAGGAGAGCCTGGCGGCCAGGGACCGCACCCTGCTGGACGCGGCCCTTCCGGACCTGCGAAGACACCTGGCCATGCTGGCGCGCGCGGCACCTTCCGCGGCGTCCACCCGTCGCCGGCAGGCGGCCTATCGGAGCTTCTACCGCTGGTGCGTGCTGACGGGACGCCGCGCCGACTCACCCGCCGAGCGGCTGGCATCGCCCCGGGCCAGCCTGCCGGTGCCGCGCTTCCTGGACGTCGTCGAAGCGCAGGCTGTGGTCGAGCGACCGGCCCAAGAGGGTGTGCTGCGCCTTCGGAACAAGGCGGTCCTCGAGCTCCTCTACGGCGCCGGTCTGCGGGTGTCCGAGGTCGCGGCCCTCGACCGCCGGGACGTGGACCTGGACGAGCGCCTGGTCCGGGTCCGTCAGGGCAAGGGTCGCAAGGAGCGCCTGGTGCCCTTCGGGCCTCCGGCGGTCTCGGCGCTGCGGGCATGGCTGGCCGTGGCTCCCCCAGACCAGGTCGCCCTCTTCACCACGGTGCGCCACAACCGCTGCACGGCCCGGACCCTGCACCGAATCGTTCGAGACGCGGGTCGGCAGCACGGCATCGCCGACGTCCACCCACACATGTTGCGGCACAGCTGTGCGACCCACCTCCTGGGCGGGGGGGCCGACCTGCGCGCCATCCAGGAGCAACTCGGCCACGCCACGCTCTCGACGACCCAACGCTATGCGCACGTCTCGTTGGAGGCGATGATCGACAGCTATCGACGTGCGCATCCTCGGGCCCGGGGCGACGGCGGTGGGGGCGGCGAGGTAGAGTAGCGGCTCGGGAGTGGCAGCGTTGAGCGACCTTTCGGCACAGGAGATCCAGGACCTCAACGCCCTGGCCCGGGCCCTCGACGAGGCCACCTACTACGACGTTCTCAACGTCCAGGACGACGCAACCGAAGCGCAGCTCAAGCGCGCCTTCTACGACCTCTCCCGTCGCTACCACCCGGATCGCTTCTACCGCCGCGAGGTCGCCGACCAGGCCGAGACCATCGAGCGGGTCTTCACGGGCATCACCACCGCCTATGAAGTCCTGCGGGATCCCCTCGACCGTCAGCGCTACGACCGCGAGGTCGTCGCCAAGGTCCGCCGCCGACAGAAGGTCAAGAAGAAGCGCGTTGGCACCCGGGTCGAAGAGGTCAAGCCCGACCAGATCCCGGAACACGAGATCAAGTTTGCGGTCCCCGAGGGCCGGGAGAAGCGCCGCGAGGAGGACCCCGATCCCGACGAGACCGAAGAAGAGGCGCTCGACGAGGACGGGGAAGTCTCGGAGAAGCCCAAGAAGAAGAAGCGCCGCAAGAAGAAGAAGAAGGGCCCTCCTGGACCGGCCGACGTGCTGCGCGACCGGCTGATCGCCCAGCTGTCCCGCGCCAAGCGCTACTACGAGCAGGGCCGCGAGGACATGGACGCCGGCCAGTGGCTCAAGGCCTCTGGCTCTCTGTACCTGGCGGTCAAGTTCGACCCACGGAACCCGGAGTACCGGGAGCTCCACCAGGAAGCCCAGCGCCGGGCCAACCAGACCCGGGCGTCCCAGTTCATCGCGCTGGCCGAGAACGCCGAGTCCTACCGGAACATCCGCGAGGCGGTCGCCAACTACCAGAAGGCGGTCGAGTGCGAGCCCGAGGAAGGGCTGGCCTTCTACAGGCTGGCCGAGCTCCAGCGGGCCTTCGAAGAAGACCCCAGGGGCGCCCTGCGCAACTACCGCAGGGCCGTCGAGAAGGAGCCCGGCAGCATCCGCTACCGCATGGCCCTGGGCAACATGTACGCCGAGCTCAACATGAAGAACAACGCCGTGCGCGAGTTCGAGGCCGTGCTGCGCATCGATCCCAAGCACGCCGACGCCAAGCAGGGTCTCAAGCGGGCACGATGAACGGCGTGTGACGCCCCTGTGGCGACCGGCCACTCGCCCATGGTGAGGACCGAGGGGTGGCGTTACCGGCGCCCGCCGGAGGTCAACATGGCCGGGACCGTGGTCGTGGGCACACAATGGGGTGACGAGGGCAAGGGCAAGGTCGTCGACGTCCTGGCGCCGCGCGCGGCGATGGTCGTGAGGTACCAGGGCGGCAACAACGCCGGTCACACCCTGGTAGTGGCGGGCCACAAGACGGTGCTGCACCTGGTGCCGTCCGGCATCCTGCACCCGGGCACGCTGTGCGTTGTCGGCAACGGCGTGGTTCTGGACCCGGTGGTCATCCTGCGGGAGTTCGACGCCCTGGCAGCCGCCGGCCGACACCTCACCCCCGAGGATCTGGTCATCTCCAGCAGGGCCCAGGTCATCTTGCCCTGGCACCGTGAGCTCGACCGGCTGCGGGAACAGGCCCGCGGCGGAGACGCCATCGGCACCACCGGCAAGGGCATCGGGCCCTGCTACGAGGACAAGGCCGCTCGGCGGGGCATCCGGGTGGGGGACCTGGTGGACCCCGAGCGCTTCCGGGCTCGTGTCTCGGCCCTGCTGCCCGAGAAGAACCGCATGATCACCGAGTGGTTCGGCGGTGAACCGCTGACCCTCGACCGCGTGGTCAGTGAGCTGGCCCCGCTGGCCGAGCGGCTGCGGCCTCACGTCCGCGACACGGTGGCCCTGTTGCACCAGGCGGTTCGCGGCGGCCAGGAGCTCCTCTTCGAGGGCGCACAGGGCACCTTCCTGGACATCGACCACGGCACCTACCCCTTCGTCACCAGCTCCAACACGGTGGCCGGTGCGGCCTGTGCCGGCTCGGGCGTCGGGCCTTCGGTCCTGACGCACGTGGTGGGCATCGCCAAGGCCTACACCACCCGTGTGGGCTGGGGCCCGTTCCCCACCGAGTGCGAGGACGCCGTGGGCGACCACCTGCGCAGCGTGGGCCAGGAGTACGGGTCGACCACCGGGCGGCCCCGTCGCTGTGGCTGGTTCGACGCCGCGCTGCTGCGCACGAGCGTGATGCTCAACGGGCTGACCCACATCGCGCTGACCAAGCTCGACGTGCTGTCCGGGCTGCCCACCGTTCGGATCTGCGTCGGCTACCGGGGACATGTTGGGCTACCGGACGACCTAGGTGTAGCGGAGCCCCTCTACGAGGACATGCCCGGCTGGGTCGAGGACCTGACGGGCTGCCGATCCTTCGACGAGTTGCCCGCCACCTGCCAGGCCTACGTGAAGCGCTTGGAGCAGCTGGTGGGCGTCGAGGCGGGCCTGATCTCCGTCGGTCCCGGTCGGGCCCAGACGATCGTGAGGGATCCGCTGTTTCTGGGCTGACGCACCTGCTTCGGGTTGAAGGATCTGCCCGGTGCCGACACCAGTGGACGAGCCACCCGCATCCTTCCTCGACCCGGTCCCGGGCGGGCTCTCCGCGCCTCGCTGCGCTGTTCCCCACCCATGCCCGGAGACACCATGCTCGCCTGGTGGCTGGTGGCCTGCGCCTCGGCGCCAGAGGCCACGTCCTCACCCGTTCCCCGCGTCCTCGACCTCCAGGAGTCCCGCCCCGTGGACCTCGACCTTGTGGCCTGGGTGGACCTGAGCCTGGATCAACCCGCGGCGGTCTCGGCGATCTGCCAGGCCCTCGACGACTCGACCGATGCCTATCTGGAGGAGTCCACGGACCCGGCGCTGGAGCACCGGCTGACCTTGACGGGCCTGCGCCCGCTGACCGAGTACCGCTGTGCCGCCTTGCCAGCGGGAGGCCGGTCGGAGATCTTCTCCCTGGAGACGGGAGGGGTCGACCCGGCCCTGCCCACCGTCGAGATCGAGCGGGACCAGTCCTTCGTGCCGCGCACGGCCTTCGCGCTCACGAATCACGTGGACCTGTGCGTCGACCGCAGGCGACAGCACCTGCTCGTCTACGACCAGGACGGCGCCTTGCGCTGGGCCTGGAAGGTCCCGGGCACGGACGGGCCGGGGATCGAGGCGAGCTACCTGGGAGACGGCCGAATCCTGTGGGGGGGCGGCCGGCGCGTCGGGGGGGTTCCCGAGGTGGTGACCTGGGACCATCAGACCGCGCCGGCTGTCCCCTTCACCGGCAGCGAAGACCTGGAGTTCCACCACGACGCCGCCCTGCTCCCGGACGGCGAGTTCTTGGCCCTGCACGACATGGACGGCGCCGCCGGCGGCCTGTCTTGGCTCGGCTTTGGGGTGACCGCCTTTGACAGCACCGACGGCGGCATCAGCTGGGACTGGGGCGACCAGGCGGGCGTCGACGAGGGCGTGCTCGATCCGGGTGACGGCTCGGACGAGGACCCCTTCCACGCCAACGCCCTCAGCTGGGAGAGCCGCCCAGGGGGGGATCGTCTCTGGGTCGGGCTCTGCGGCGACAGCAGCGTGCTGGCGGTGGACGTGGCCACGGGCGCGGCCCTGGGCAAGCTCGGGCGCCATGGGGACCTGAGCCTCACGGATCCCCAGGGGGAGCACCTGGACAACAGTCACTTCTTCACCTGCAACCACGGCGTGGTGGCTCGGGACGATCGGGTGCTGGTCTACGACAACGGCATCAACCTGGACAGCTCCCGGGTCCTCGAGTACCGGGTCGACCTGGACGCTGGCTCCGCCGTGCTCTGGTGGCAGTGGACCGAGCCGGACTGGCACGAGGGCACCCTGGGGGACGCCGACTGGATCGACGACGATCGGGTGTTCGTCACCCAAGCCCACAACGAGTGCACCGTCACACCCCAGGTACCCGGAGACCGCTCGGCGCTGGTCGAGGTCGACGTGGAGACCGGCGAGGTTCCCTGGCGGCTCACCTTCGGCAGCACCCAGGACACGAACTACCGGGCCCACAGCCTGCCCGGTTGTGGCGTCTTCAGCAGCACCCGCTGGTGCCCGGAAACCCAGGCCCGCTTCGACACCCTGGCCGACGGCCTGGACTGGTGAGCGCTGCGCCACCGCTCACCCCTCCCAGCCCATCGGCGTCGTCTGCGCCTGTGGGGCTTTCCGGTCGACAGCGAAGTGCCCCACGCCGAGCACCACGGTGCGCTGTTCACGGCCCAGGACGAGCTGACCGCCCAGGCTCAGTCGGAGCTGGGGGGGGTGGTTCGTCGAGAGCATTAAGGGCTTCGCATCGCCCGAAGGCGAAGAGGACCACAACCAGGCCCTGTCCCAGAAGCGGGCCCGCACCGTGGCTGCGGAGCTGCCCTACGCCAACGAACAGGTCGGTGTCGGCGAGAGCGAGAGCGGGTGCGCGAGCCCCGAGGAGTACCCTTGGCACCGAGCGGTCGAGGTGGAGCTCGGCATGTGGGGGCAGTCCGACGTCTCCGAGCTCTACGCCCTCATCGACGAGTACGACCAGCTGGTCGAGGAGATCGAGGAGCTCGAGGCAGAGGCGGCCCAGATGCGGCAGAGCGGCGAAAAAGCGTCCGACGAGACCTGTGGCATGCCGCAGCTCGTGAGCAAGGACGACACGACCTTGGAGAAGCTCATCAAGATCATCGGCAACACCAGCGAGGTCGATCCCAAGGAGTGCGTCGCGGGGGACACCTGGCGCAAGACCATGGAGGCCCGCGCCGACACGTTCGAGGCCGAGGAGATCCAGCCCCTGCGGGAGCGGCGGGATCAACTCCAGGAGCAGATTGGTAGCGCGCCTTGACCGACCCCAGGACAGCCATCCCCGGGGCCTTGATCCTGATGCTCGCGGGCACCCTCGCCCTCGACGCCACCGCCTGGCTCGGCGTGGAGCCGTTCGAGCTGGGCCTCTACACACGCCGTGCAGCCGTGTGCGCCGCCATGCTGTGGCCGATGGTGGGCCTGGTGCCACGGCCCCGGACCCCGCTCCAGCTCGGGGTGGCCGGACTGGCCGCCGCCTACTGCCTGTGGGCCTTGATCAGCCTGATGACACCCGGCGTGCGGGCCTTCGGCGGGGTCGCCGGCCTGCTCCACGGCGGGACCCTCGCGGCGCTGGGCCTGTGGCTCGCCGGCAGCTCCGGTCGAGGGCCCGGTGTTCGCGCGGTCCTGGTCGCTGCAGGCGTCGGGCCGCTCACGGCGACCCTGCTCGCCGGGACCTCGGCGCCGATCCTGCTCCAGGCCACCTGGCTCGCGAGCCTGGGTGGGCTCGCGATCGCGGCCCGCTTGCTCACCCCGCCCGCCGCTTGACCTCCAGCTCCGCGACGAACCACACGCAGCCAGGCGCCTGCCACGGCAGGAAGGACGGGAGCCGCGACCCTTGCAGGTGGAGGCACGAGGCGGTGGTGGTCGCAGGCCTGGCAACGCAGCCAGGCGAAGCCGGAGGAGGGCTCGCCGCACCCGAGGTAGCGCAGGAGCTCCCGGCGGACGTGGGAAGGGGCCCATCCCCGTGGAAGTCGACGGGGTCGACGGGTGGAAGATTGACCCCAATGGGATTCGAACCCAGCTCCGGGACTGCGTCCCTGCGCCTCCGCTCACTCCGCTCGCTACGCTGATCCGACGAATCCCGTCGGGTTCACCCCTCCCAGCCCGTCGACGGGGTCGACGGGTGGAAGATTGACCCTAGCGCGACGATCTACGAACTGGCTTGTGGAGGCGGGGCCGGAGGTGAGGCGGCTCGCGGAGGCTGCGGGCAGGCTGTGAGGCTGGTCAGAAAGGGATCTCCCCGCGGTCATCGAGTGAGACGCGATCCAGCGCATCCCCCGCCGGCTGGAGGCCAGCTTCGCCTGGCTCCCGAGCTTCCCCCGGCTCGTCCTCGTCCTGCCGTGGTGCTGGTCGGAGGAGGTCGTCGCTGGTCTGGGTGACCGGAGAACCGCTCGATCTGCCGCCGCTTCTTGCTGAACCTGCCTGCCCCCCAGACGATCCGGTCGATGTCGAGCAGAGCCTGGCGGTAGTCACGCTCCCCCTCGGGAGACAGGAGCACGCCTTGCACAGGTGGCGCCCGTGACCAGGACCGCTGAATCGTTCATTGGGGAGCCGGCGCTGGCAGCACCAGCACCAGCGGCCTCGGCGGTGCCGGTGGCCCACGTCAGTCCTCACTGTGCGGGGGCTTCGGCGCCAACGCCGGCCGGAATCGGACCCTCACTCCTGATGCACGCCGCTCGGCCACCAGGATGAAGGGCGGTTCTACCTCGACGTCCAGCTCCAAGATCGCGTTGATGCTATCGAGGACGAAGCCCGCCTCGATGTGGCCGGGGCGAAGGAAGACGACGCCGGTGAAGGCCTCTCCCTCGCGGATGGCGAGTGTGCCGAAGTCACTGTCGTGGGTCAGGACCGCCCGGCCGCCTGCGTGTGCGCTGGCGAGCACCTCCCGGTCTCCATGACCGACGAGCCCCACGTCGGCCACGGTGACCACGTCCAGTCCTCGTCCGCGGAGGGCTTCGACGACGGCTGGGTGGATGTTCTCGTCAGCCAGGAGTGGGAACTCCAGCGGCTTCATCTTGGAAGATCGACGTTCCAGACGACCTCGCTGCGCATCGAGCGCGCGGCGAAGCGCAGGGCCTCAGCCAGTCCCTCGGGGGTCACCTGCGGGTATCCCTCGAGGATCTGCTCGCGGGTCGCTCCCCCTGCGAGGAGCTCAAGCATGAACTCCACGCTGATCCGGGTCCCACGGATGCACGGCTTTCCGCCCAGCACCTCCGGGTCCGTCGTGATCCAGTGGTCCATGGAGTCAGCGTAGCCCGCCGGCCGACCGGCAGTCCACCCTGTCCGAACCGCTCCGCCGGGAGCGGCGCCAGTTCGAATCCCCTTCGGAGTGGTATCGCAAGTGCCCGGGAGAACGCCGAGAAAGAGGAGGTGACCCCAACGGGATTCGAACCCAGCTCCGGGACTGCGTCCCTGCGCCTCCGCGCCCGCCCTTTGGTGGGCAGTGCTCTTAGGTCGGTGAGAGGGCGCTCCGCAGGACTGTACGAATCCCGTCGGGTTCACCCCTCCCAGCCCGTCGACGTCGTCGACGGGTGGAAGATTGACCCCAACGGGATTCGAACCCAGCTCCGGGACTGCGTCCCTGCGCCTCCGCGCCCGCCCTTTGGTGGGCAGTGCTCTTAGGTCGGTGAGAGGGCGCTCCGCAGGACTGTACGAATCCCGTCGGGTTCACCCCTCCCAGCCCGTCGACGTCGTCGACGGGTGGAAGAAGTGACCCCAACGGGATTCGAACCCGTGTTGCCGGGATGAAAACCCGGTGTCCTGGACCTGACTAGACGATGGGGTCAGAAGAGCGGATGCCGGGGGAGGAGGTGGGCCGCATTGGACTCGAACCAATGACCCTCGGCTTAAAAGGCCGGTGCTCTACCAACTGAGCTAGCGGCCCTCCGAGCGCTGTCTAAAGTCTCCGCTCACGAGGGTCAAGAGGCGAACCGGGGCTCTCCACGGGGTGTCTGTGAAAGGGCCCCTGAATCCTTGACCCCGTGCCGCACCCAGATAGCCACTCCCCACCTCCCGGAGCCTCCATGCCGCGTCACCTGTTGTGCCTCGCAGACCAGACCCGCGAAGAGATCCGCCACCTGCTGGACCTCGCTCGGCTGATCAAGGCCAACCCCCGCGCCTTCGCCAGCGCGTGCGAAGGCCAGACGCTGGCCATGATCTTCCAGAAGCCGTCGCTGCGGACCCGGGTGAGCTTCCAGACCGGCATCTACCAGCTCGGTGGCCAGGGCATCTACCTGGGCCCGACCGACATCCAGCTCCACCGGGGGGAGAGCATCGCGGACACCGCGGCGGTGCTGTCCCGCTATGTCGACGGCATCATGGCCCGGGTCTTCGCCCACGCCGACCTCGTGGACCTGGCAGAAAACGCCACCATTCCGATCATCAATGGCCTGTCCGACCTGCTCCACCCCTGCCAGGTCCTGGCGGACCTCCTCACCGTCCAGGAGAAGCACGGCCGTCTGGCGGGCCTGAAGCTGGCCTACGTCGGCGACGGGAACAACATGGCCCACAGCCTGCTCTACGGGGGCGCCCAGGTCGGCATGACCGTGTCGGTGTCGCACCCTCGTGGCTACGCGCCGGACCCCGAGGTGCTGACCCGCGCCCGAGAGATCGCGGCGGTGACCGGGGGAGCCATCCAGGTCACCGAAGACCCCCACGATGGCGTGGCCGAGGCAGACGTGGTCTACACCGATGTCTGGGCTTCGATGGGCCAGGAGGGCGAGGCCGCAGAGCGCCTCAAGCGCTTCGACGGCTTCCAGGTCGACAGTGCTCTGATGGCACGGGCCAATCCGGGCGCGATCTTCCTCCACTGCCTGCCCGCCCACCGGGGCGAGGAGGTCTCCGCCGACGTCATCGATGGCCCCGCCAGCGTGGTCTTCGATCAGGCCGAGAACAGGCTCCACGCCCAGAAGGCCTTGATGGTCCGGCTGATGGGCCGATGACCAAGTTGGTGTCCACCGACCGTCGGGCTCGACCCGAGGCCAGCGGTGTTAGGTTGGACCCTGGAGGCACCGCCAGGTGACGGACAGAGTCACGGTCTACGAAGTCGGCCCCAGGGACGGCCTGCAGAACGAGCAGGCCATCCTGCCGACCGACGTCAAGCTGGGGTTCATCGAGCGGCTCGTGGACGCGGGCTACCGCCACATCGAGGTCAGCTCCTTCGTTCGCCCTCGCTGGATCCCACAGCTCGCCGACGCCGCCGAAGTCGTGCGGCGGCTCCCCCAGGGCGCCGACGTCACTTTCTGGGCCCTGGTCCCGAATCGCGTGGGGCTGGAGCGCGCTCTGGACGCAGGGCTGGGGGCGGTGGCGACCTTCATGTCGGTGTCCGAGACCCACAACAAGAAGAACGTCAACCGCACGGTCGCCGAGTCGCGCATCGCCCTGGCAGAAGTCGTCGCAAATGCCACCGCCGAGGGCCTCCAGGTCCGGAGCTATCTGTCCACGGTCTTCGGCTGTCCTTACGAAGGCGCGGTCGACGAGGCCCGCGCGGTCGAGCTTGCACTGGCTTTCCTCGACGCCGGGGCGCAGCAGATCTCTCTGGGCGACACCATCGGCGTTGCCAACCCCGGCCAGGTCCGCCGAGTGCTCGAGGCGATGGAGGCAGGGGGCGTGCCCCTCTCTCGGATCGCCCTGCACATGCACGACACCCGGGGCACGGCCCTGGCCAATGTGCTGGCTGGCTACCAGGCGGGGGTGCGCACCTTTGATGCGTCGGCAGCGGGCCTGGGTGGATGCCCTTACGCACCGGGTGCCTCGGGCAACCTCGCTTCGGAAGACCTGCTCTACATGCTCGATGGCATGGGGGTCGACACGGGCGTGGACCTGAACACGGCCTGCGAAGCGGGCGCCTGGATCGCCGATGCCCTCGATCGGCAGCTCCCGGGCCGGGTCCACCGGGCCTTCTTGGCCGAGCGCTCCCGCGAGACCGCCCGCAGCGCCTGAACGACGGGTTCACGCTTTCACAGATGGCCAGGGCCTTCCTCAAGATCGTCGCAGGTGCCAAGCAAGGCATGAACGTGCCCCTGCCCGACGACGGCGCCCTCATCGTGGGGCGTCGCGACGGCGACCTGGTGCTCGAGGACCCGATGGTCTCTGGCCAGCACCTCCAGGTGGTGCCAAAGGGCACCGGCTGGCTGCTCCAGGATCTGGGCTCCACGAACGGCACCATGGTGGATGGTCGGCTCGTGCGGGAGATCGAGCTCCGGCCCGGCGCAGAGATCACCGTGGGAAGCACGCGCATGGTGCTGTTCCTGGCCAACGAGCAGTCCGCTGATGGCCCGCGGGACGGGGGCCTGGAGTCCCAGCTCGAGATCGCCTGGCTGCTCGACGAAGAGCTCGTGGAGATCAAGGGAGCCAGCGATCACACGGGCAGCACGGCCGACGTCATCGGCCAGGACCTGCGCCTGCCGCCGGGCATGAACGCTGTGGTCGAGGTGGTCGCTGGCCAGGACGTCGGCAAGGTCTACCGCTTCACCCGTGGCAACGTCATCATCGGGCGGCGGATGGGCGAGATCCCGCTGTCCGACGTCGAGGCCAGCCGGCGTCACGCCGTGGTCGAGGTCTTCGGTCGGGAGATGATCTTCCTCCGTGACCTGGGCTCCACCAATGGCACATTCCACAACGGTCGCAGGGTCGCGGTGTCCAGGCTGCGGCCCGGCGACACGATCGGGGTCGGCAAGACCGTGATGAAGCTCCAGGTCACGCGATAGCGCGCCGGCTCAGAGCCCTTCGTTCATCGCCCAGCGGCGCCAGGCCTCGATGTGCTCTTCGCGGGTGCGGCCCTCGGCGAAGTCGTAGCCGTTGATCTTGCGGAGGGCCGACAGCGATGACGTCACCACGTTGGGGTCGGTGTCCTCGAGGCCCCGGACCAGTGCCGGCAGGGCCTTGGCGCTGCCGATCTCCCCCAGGGCGTCGACGTAGTGGCGGCGGGCCCACACGGACTGTCCCCGGTAGAAGCTGTCGGTGTCCCACAGGGCGTCGGTCAGCGGTCCGACCGTGGCGGCGTCCTTGAGCTGGCCCAGGCTGTCGGCGGCCGCCGCCCTCACGATGATGGCGGCGTCCTGGAGCATCTTGGCCAGCTGCTGGGTCACGCTCTTGTCGCCCAGGTCTCCCAGACTGGCCGCGGCGGCGGCTCGGATTGCGGGCATGGGGTCCAGGCACAGGGCCAGCAGGGGGGCCTTGGCATCGGGGTGGCCCGTCTGCCCGAGCACCCTGACCGCGACCCACCGCTCCCGGGCGTTGTGGGCGTCGTCGGCGGCGATCTCCTCGAGCCAGGGGCGATTCCGCGGGTAGTCGGCCACCATGGCGTGGAACAAGGCCATGCGGTCGTCTTCGGTCAGGTTGGCGTCCGCAGCCTGGGTCAGGTCGGCGGGACCGCTGGCCAGCGCGACGCCGAGCGCCAGGAGTGTGACCAGGGCCGCCACCTAGATGCCCCCCCGGGCCACCAGGCTGATGGCGAAGTGGAGGATCAAGATCACCACGAGAGGCGAGAAGTCGATGCCGCCGGTCAGCCGGGGGCTGAGCACCGCCTTGACCGGGGCACACAGGGGCTCGGCGATCACGTGGGTCACATTTCGAGGAAATGCCAGGGGGGATCGGACCACCCAGGACAGCACCGCATCGGCGATCACCACCCAGACCAGGGCCCGGAGTGTGAGGATGATGATGCCGGTCATGCGCTCTCCCTGAGCGTCGAGGCCACGGGCTCCACTAGAACACGTAGGCCAGTCGGGTCTGCAGAGTCCACACCCGACCGTCCTTGGTCAGTCCCATGAAGTCCGTGGGCAGACGATCGGTGACCTGGGCGATGCCGCCCTCGACCGACCAGTGCACGTGGGGGACCAGCCGCATGCGCAGCGCCAGGTCGAACTCCTGGCCCAGCAGCTTGTCGTAGCCGTCGTCGCACTGGATCTGGAGCGCTTCGTCACAGGTCTCGCCCCGCACGATGGCGCCGTCGGGGGCGTGGGGGAAGGCCACCAGGTACGCGGCCACGATCTCGGCCCAGTCGAAGGGTCGATACTTGATCATGGGGTAGATGTACTTGCTGTTGTAGACCCCGCCCTTGCTCCACAGGCCGGCCGCGGCGTCCCCCCAGGTGTACTGGGTGACCCGACTCAGGACCTCCTCGTAGAGCAACAGCCCCACGTTGTGGTCGGGGTGCAGGGGGCGACCCTGGAGCAGCTCGTCGGCGATGTTCGGATCGCCAGCGGCCCAGCCCAGCTCCAGCTGGGCCGTCAGATCCGGGGTCTCGTAGCCCCCGCGCAGCACCCCGCCCCAGATGGCGGCGTCCTTGTACAGCGGCGACGCGTCGGGGTCCCGGTTCACAGCGCCGGAGAGGGTGATGCCCTCGGTGGCCCCGCGAATGGTGAGCATCTCGCCGGTCAGGAAGAACTTGCGGTAGGACGCGTCGAGGTAGGCGTCGAAGATCCAGACGTTGCTCGCGGTCTCGACCTGGCGGCGGTTGATCGCGTAGGCCCCGGCGGTCAGGTCCATCAGGTGGTCGCCAACCTTCAGGTCCTCGCCCCGGTAGATGAGCACGTAGATCAGCTCGAAGACGTCGTCTTCGGGCTCGGCCCACCAGCCGTCGTCGCGCTGGGTGGGCGCCCGGTCTTCGGTCCAGGAGTGGTCCTCGTCGTCGGCGCAGCGCGGGTCGTCGCCCTCTTCCACCGTCAGTTCGTCGTCGCACTTGTACCCGTAGTACTGAATCAGCGGGTCCTCGACCAGGCGGTCCGCTCCAAAGGCGAAGAACAGCGGGATGTTCGCCGGGTCCTTGCCCGCCAGGGTCTGAGCGATGGCGATGGGCTTGGTCGCGAACACGATGCGGTCAAAGGTGTTGCCGTAGTTGTGCTCGCCGAACTCGTCCCCGAGCCCGTTGCCGTCGTTGGCCAGCAGTCCCATGCCCCAATTGGAGGGTTGCCGCCCGACGCGCAGCAGCCCCACCGGCAGGCTGAATTCCACCCAGGCGCGGGACAAGCGCACCTGCTCGGCGGGCTCACCGTCGAGCCCGGTGTTCGACGGCGATCCCGCGAAGATCGAGGTCGACGCCAGGGACTCGTTGTCGCCCCAGACCACCTGGTCCAGCGCGTTCACCTCGAAGATGAACTTGGCCCGGGAGTCATAGGAAATCGCAGGACGGAGCTGGAGCTTGTGGGTGGCGTAGCGCGCGTGGTCGCGAGGGTCGTCCGCGGCCGGGGTGTAGAGGTTGGTGAAGTGGTACAGGCGGGCCCGGTAGTAGCCCTCCAGGTCCACGTTCAGCTGGCCGCCGTCGTCGTCCTGGGCCAGGGCGGCCGCGGGACAGAGGGCGGACAGGGCCAGGCCCAGTCCGATGAGCTTTCGCATGAGCGACTCCAAGGGGGGAAGGACGGGTCGACTCAGGAGCCGGTGCCCGAGTCGCCGGTGTCGCCGGTGTCGCCAGTCCCGCCGGTCGTGCCGCCGGTGCCGGTGTTGGTGTCGGTGCCGCCGGTGTCGGTGTCGGTGCCACAGGTGGGCTCCAGGCACTCCGCGTCCAGCAGCACGCCGTCGTCGTGGCCGACGTAGATGCTGGAGATGTTGATGCTGTCCGGGAAGATGTCCAGCGACGTGGAGCCCATCATCACCGGGCCCTGGCCAGGCTCCATCACCATCCACGCCTCGACCGTGGCGCGGCCGGTGGGGACCTGCATCGCCAGCCACAGCCCGTCCTCGGACGTGTACGGCTGCTCGCGGTGGGGGAATTCCTCGACGAAGTAGCGGACCTCCTGGCCAGACACGTACTCGCCGTCGATCTTGACGATGACCTGGGCCCCTTCGATGGGGTCCTCGTTGCAGTCGTATAGGGCGCCGGCGACCACGCCATTGGCCGGGTCGGGGCTGATGCCCAGGAGCGCCTGGATGACCGTGTAGGTCGCGTCCGAGACCGAGTTGAACTCCACGCCCTCGAGCGCCGTCGGGTTCTCGGTCAGGTGGGCCTGGATCGTGATCTTGGTGGGGTCGTCGGCGGTCTCGTTGTCGGTGGTGACCTTGTACGAGTAGGGGGCGCAGGTCCGCAGGGTGCCGGAGACCTGGCCGTTGTCGTCGCTGATGAAGGACGTGTCGGCGTCGCCTTCGACCTTGTCGGAGTTGAAGATCTCGACCGTCGCTTCGGGCACCTCGTTCGAGGACTCGAAGTCGATGACCTCGCCGGTGAACGGCAGGTCCTGGATGCAGGCCGGGTCGGCGGTGTTGTCGATCCACTCGTCGCCCGCGGCGAAGCAGGCATTGTCGCCGGTGGCGGCCTCGGTGATGTTGATGATCTCGCTGAAGATGTCGACAGCGCCGGAGTCAGTGGCGGTGCCGGTCGTGTCGTCGCCGGTGCACGCGATCAGCAGCGTGGCCAGGACGCAGGTGGACCTGCTCATGGGGATCTCCTCCTCGGGGAACGGCAGCTTCTAACGCACTGCTCGGTCCGCGGGTCCGGTCCGGGCATCGAGTTGGGCTACGGCAAGGAGAAGTCGCTCCGCGGATGCGTCTCGTAGAGCTCGGACAGGGCCTCGGCCAACCCTTCGAGGCGGGGGTCGTCGGACCGGGGGACCTCGGGCCGAAGCACCAGGTACAGGTCGCCCCGGGCATCGCCCCGCCGGATGCCGTGCCCCCGGATCCGCAGGCGGGTACCGCTGCGAGCGCCCGCCGGGATCGACACGCGGACCTCGCTCCAGGGAGTCGGGACGGACACCTTGGCGCCCAGGGCGGCTTCGGCCACGGTCAGCGGCAGCTCCAGCGCCAGGTCGTCCCCCTCTCGCCGGAGCCGGGGGTGCTCTTCGAGCCGCAGGGTGACGTGCAGGTCGCCCGCTGCACCGCCGTCGCGTCCGGCACCGCCCTGGCCCTTGAGTCGGAGTGTCTGCCCGTCCTCGACGCCGGGAGGGACGTTGATGGTCAGCTTCACCCGCGCCATGCCGCGGCCTGTGCCGGCGCAGGCACCACACTCCGACGAGAACACGTGGCCATCGCCGCCGCAGGCATCGCAGCCCACCAGCGCATCCAGCCCCCAGCGGCTCGCCCGGACCCGGCCCGTGCCCTCGCACAGCCGGCACTGGGTGCGGCCGCTGCCCCCCTGGCCGCTGCAGACCGCGCAGGACGAAGGCTTGCGAACAGCCAGGGGCACCTTGCCGCCCTGGATGGCCGTCCACAGGTCCAGCGACAGCGTGGACCGCAGGTTGGGTCCCTTGCGGGCCCTGCCGTAGAACGTGGCCGAGCGACGTCCCTGGCCGAACAAGCTGCTGAACAGGTCGCCGGAGTCCATGCCGCCGCCCGCGAAGCCCGCCGTGCCGTAGCGCCGAGCCAACTCCGGATCGAAGCCCTGCTGCAGCGATGCTTCTCCGAACTCGTCGTAGAGCGCACGGCGCTGCTCGTCGCCGATCACCTCATAGGCCGACGTGACGGCCTTGAAGCGCTCGGTGGCCGCCGCTTCGGGGTTCCGGTCCGGGTGGAATTCCCGGGCCAGCTTCTTGTAGGCGGACTTGATGGCCGCAGGGTCGGCGTCCCGGGTCACGCCCAGGACGCTGTACAGATCACGCATCAGCGCTGCCAGGTCAGCAGCCGGGCCGCGGCCTCCTCGACGATCGGGACGGTCTCGGGGCCCAGGGAGTTGGTCTCCTCGTAGTGGTCCCCAGGGGCCTCGCCGATGTACGGCGAGAGGTCGTCCAGCTCGAAGTCGTAGGGAGGGATCATGTAGCCCAGCTCGTCGTTGCCCAGACCGATGATCCAGGCGTGCTCGGAGTTCATGTCGTCCCTGAGGTAGGGACCATCGGGGGCTTCGTCCACCGCCGGCGGGTTCGGGTTGGTGGGTGAGATGAAGTCCACGCCTGGCGCGTTCACGTGGGAGCCGTCGTAGCCGCCGATGGCGACCTCTGGGAAGAGCTCGCCGGGGACCGAGAGCAAGGTCCAGTCCCCGATCCGGATCACCGCCATCTCGGTGTCGGTGTACGGGATGTTGTCCAGGCCCAGGGGTCGGTCGGGGTCATAGCCGTGCGCATTGCGGTCCAGCACACCGGTCAGGTACATCGCCTGGAAGCCGATGTTGTCGATGGGAAAGGTGACCGTGGTGGCGGCGACCGAGAGCTTGGGGGCCGCGAGCGTGTCCCCCTGGGCGACCGCGTCGAGGGACATCTCGGCCACCAGCTTGCCCAGGGACTCGGACTTCTGGAAGCTGGGCTCCCGGAGCTCGTTGCCGTCGGGGTCCATGACCGTGGTGTGCAGGGGGGTCATGAGCCCGCCGACCATCGCCTGGACGTAGATCGCAGTGCCGCCCAGGCCGGGGGTCTCTCGGGTGGTCCACGTCACCCCGTCTTCGACACCCCGGCGCAGGCTGTCGGCGAAGTCGGACGTGATCGCCAGGTTGTCGCTGCTCAGGACCTCGGGGTGGTTGCCCCAATTCACCAGGGTCGCGATGGTGCCGTCGGTCCCGGCCAGGTGGGCGGCCTTGACCTGCTCGTCGATCACGACCGGATCCCGGCTGTCGTCGACCACGTTGTAGGTGCCCTGGGCGTGGTAGGTGCTGCTGTCGACCGCGCCCACCGTCAGGGTCGTCACCGTCTGCAGCCCGTCGATGGCCTGGGTGATGGCTGCGACCGAGGCCTCGCGCACGAGCTGGGCGTAGTCTTCCTGGTAGCCAGTGGCGCCCAGCCGGCGGCCCCACATGCCGATGGTGTCCGGCCCCTCGTGCTGGTGGGTCGCGCTGACCAGGACGTAGTCGACGTGGACCCCGCCCTCTGCGAGCAGCTCCCGGGTCTTGACCACGTCGTCGTAGAACCAGCCCACCAGGTCCACGCTGACAAGCGCCACACGGGTCTCGCCCTGGTCGAGCACGATGGCCCGGGCCCAGAGTTCGTCGTGCACGGACTGGGCGGCGCGGCCGTTCCCGAAGCCCGAGAGCCAGACCGCCTGGAAGTCGTCGTCACCCTCGCCCTCGTCTGGGCCGGGATAGCCCTCGTCGCCCGCGCACAGCCTGTCGCAGCCGCAGTCGTAGTAGACGTCGACCGTGGACTTGTACTCGGCGTTGTCGTCCAGATCGTCCCAGGTCTCCCAGCACACGGGCGTGATGGACACCGCCGCGGCGCCGGCCCGGAGCTCGCCGTCGTTGTCGGGGCAGCCACCGCCGGGGTCGCCGGGGCAGGAGACGTCGGGGGTCCAGGTCGCGGCCGAGTCCTCGCCGCCTCCGCTTCCGGAGCAGGCCAGCGCAGACAGGGCGAGGGCGCTGAGCGTAGTGGGCATGGGGACTCCGGGCAGCTGTCCACCCTATCCGGCCGCGCGCCGATTGACCGTGCCCAAGGGCTGTGCAACGCTGTCCTGCCGGGGTGTCGCTCTGACGCCCCCGGTCCGCGCCGGTCCCGCGCCCGGCGCGCCAGGGAAGCTCAGGAAGAGACGCATGACCAGAACCCTCCTCGGCCTCGGCCTCATCGCCCCAGCGCTCCTGCTCCAGCCCGGCTGCAACCTCCTCGGTGACGGCCAGGACTGCGACGAGACGCCCTTCCTCTGCACCAGCGGCAGTGGGACCACCGACACCCTCGACACCGGGCCCACCGACAGCGACGCCGACACGGACGCCGACGCCGACTCCGACACCGACGCCGATGGCGACTCCGACGCCGACGCCGACACCGGGTACATGGACGATCCCGGCGACTCCTACGGCATCAAGCCCAGCGACGCCTATGTGCCGCTGATCGACGCCTCTGGGGACCCCAACACGGAACAGGAGTTCTTCGCCGTCATCGTGAACACCACGGACGCCGAGCTGGGCTTCCGGCTCAGCTACTCGTCGTCCGGCGAAGGCGAGAGCGCCGAGGACACCGGCCTGGGCGGGACGGGCACCGAGGAGCCAGGCGAGGGCCAGGGCGCGAGCGGCGAGGAAGAGGGCGAGGGCGAGACGGCCCCCTCGGGTCCCAGTGCGCCCACGAGCACCTCGATCCCTTGGACCATGCCCGAGTTCGGCAAGCGAGCGCACGGTCTGACCGCCCCGGCGAGTGGCGGGACCGGGGCCACCGGCACCGACACCGGCGATTCGTGCGAGCTCCTGTGCGCCGACATCGGCACCTGCAAGGAAGAGTTCATCGTCCGCTCCGACTTCACCAACAGCGAGGACTACGACACCGTCCGCGCGACCCTCTGGGCCGTTGGCGAGAGCGTCACGCTGTGGGTCGATGACCGCGCGCCCATCGACTGGGACTACGACTGCGACGGCGAGATCGACGCCGAGGCCAGCAACCCGGCCTACGGCTTCGACAACTGCGACCTCAACACCGTCGCGGACATCGTCGACACCAACATCGTCGTCAACTTCCGAGAGCTGTTCGGAGACGAGTCCGACATCAACAACGACTGTCGCGTCTCGGTGCTCATCACGCCCGTGCTCAATGAGCTGCCCCGTTCGTCCAGCGACGACGACGATCACGACAGCATCGTGGGGTCCTACGCCGATCCCGCGGTGGACCTGGACGACTTCGACGTCAATTCAAACCCGATGTCCGATGAGCAGGAGCTGATCTACGTCTTCGCGCCGGACCCGCACGGCTTCTACAACCCGTCCAAGACCGCGTCGGTCGAGGAGTACACCAGCCAGGAGCTGGTGGGCCAGATCGCCCGGGGCTTCTACAAGCTCATCAGCTACAACCACCACGTCATCGTCAACGGTGGCGACGCCGAGGAGGGCTGGCTCGATCGGACGATGGCCGCGGTGGGCACGGACATCGTCGGCTTCGGGGCCACCTACTACGACGACGCGTGGGTCTACCTGGACGCGCCGAACATGTATGCCTTGAGTCCGCTGGCCACGTCCGACAACGACGGCTTCTTCAGCACGCGCACCAAGGGCGCCGAGTACCTCTTCGGCCGCTGGCTGGTCGACAAGTACGGCACCGGCATCCTGTCCCTCATCACCCAGAGTTCCACCACCTCTGTGGACGCCATCGAGAAGGCCACCTCGGACCTGCCCGACGTCGACCAGGCCGAATTCGACGATCTGGCGCTGGAATTCCACGTGGCCCTCTTTGCCTCCGGGGTGGTGGACACGGACGGGGCGCCGCTCGTGGACGTGGCGACCAACGCTCCCTTTGCCGACGCGAGCACCATCTCGGCCCCGACCACGCCACCGACGGATGGCAACGCGGGGCAGTTCTACGGGGCCAACGGCTACCAGACCGGCTTCAACATCCGCGGCACGAATTCCTTCTACGAGGACGGCACCACCGCCAGCCCGTCCGAGAACCTGTCGCGCCGGGTGGTCACCAACGGCTCCGACTTCCAGATCTATGTCCCGGGCTTCCCGTTCTATGGCTACAGCATCGGAGGCCACAGCGCCTTCGTCACCCGGCTGGTGGATGTGCCGTACGAGGCCGCCTATCTGGAGATCCAGGGCGGCTCTGACAGCATCCTGGGCACGGTGATCCGCTGGTTCGATCCCGAGTCCACCGACTACGCCGTCGAGCAGATCTACTCGGCCTTCGACGCCAACAGCGTCGCGCTGCCCGCCCTGCCCGACAACGGCGACGAGATCTACGCCCTGGGCGAGATCACCGACGGCGCCACCACCAGCGTGATCGACTCGACGGGGGAGAGCTCGACCGACGACGTGGCCGACACCGATCGCTGGCTGCTCGACCTGACCGACCGGCCCAGCAGCGCGATCGTCTCGATGGCGATCTGGCTGGAGCGCAAGTTCGAGAACTCCAGCGGCGACGCCACCCCCTACGACCCCTGGATCGCGATCGTGCCCGAGGCCGATGTGCCGACGCCCACGGTCGACGACTTCCACTACGACAGCAGCTGCGCGACGGCGGACGCCTGGGCCTATCCGAACCTGGTCATCACGTCGGTCTTCGATCAGTACTACCTCAAGGACAGCGCAGGCGTGGGCTCCGATGGCGGCGACTTCGCGGACAAGGAAGAGTCCGAGTTCTGTGGCAAGTCCGACACCGAAGCCGACTCACCGGGGGACTCCGGTGACTCCGGGCTCGGCACCGGCGCACCGGCCTGCGACTCGGACTGGGACGGCGACGGCATCTCCGAGGACAACGAGCCAGCGCCCAGCTCCTTTGCCGAGCAGGTCATCACCCAGCAGTGCACCAACAACGGCGGCACCCTGGACGGCGTGGACATCCTCGACGAGGACGCCTTCGACGCCGATGAGCGCGACGAGGACGACATCGTCGGCTTCAGCACGCTCTACAACGTCGGCGGCACCGCGGTCGACGGCGGCGAGGAGGCCTTGCTCTACGCGACCCTCTCCGGCGGTCAGCGCTACATCCTGGTCGTGAGTGGCGGCGGAGACACCGGCTTCTACGAGCTCAGCATGAGGCAGCTGAACTAGTCCCGCTCGTCCTGTGAACGAACCCCAGCCCGTCCAGCGGCGGGAGATCCGCACGGCCCTGGGCCTGTTCTGCGCGACGCTCCTGTCCGTCTATGCCACCTATGGGTGGCTCTGGAGTGCGGACGGGGACCCCTGGCGCTGGGGCCCTACGGCGCGGGACAGCGCGGTCTTCGCCATGGCGCTCATGGCGATCCTGGGGGCCCATGAGCTCGGTCACTGGGCGGTCGCCCGGCGCCACGGCTTTGCTCTGTCGCTGCCCTACTTCATCCCGTTTCCCGCGGGCTTCGGCACGTTTGGAGCGATCATCCGACTCCAGTCCCTTCCCCGGAGCCGGACCGCGCTGTTGGAGATGGGCGCGGCGGGGCCGCTGGCGGGCATGGCGGTGGCGGTGGCCTGCCTGGCGCTGGGCCTGCCGGCGACCGAGGCCGGGCCACCGGTGATGCCGCCCCTCCCAGAGGGGGTCGTCGAGCCCGGGCCATGGGTCGTCGCAATCGCCGACGTCCTGGACCACGTGCTGTCCTGGGGGCCCATGGCCTGGGTCGCCGGGCAGCTGTCGCCGCCGGTTCCCGACGGCCACCTGCCCGTGCTGATCTTCAACAACCCGCCGGTGATGGATCTGATGGGGGGATGGATTCTGGGCTCGCCTCCAGGGCGCTTCGACACTCTGGGGCCCCTGGCCCTCGCCGGGTGGGTCGGGTGTTTCCTCACGGCGCTGAACCTGGTCCCCATCGGTCAGCTGGACGGCGGTCACGTCCTCAACGCCCTGATGCCCCGGCACGCGGCCCGGATCTCCCGGGTTGTGCTGGGGCTGGTCATGGCTGCTGGGATCCTGTGGACGGGTTGGCTGGTGTGGGGTGTGCTCCTGTGGTTGCTCGGCGCCTGGCGCAGCCTGGAGGTGCCAGAGTCGCCGCCGCTCACGAATCGGGCCTGGTGGGTCGCCGGCGCGACCGCGTTGGTCTTCGCGCTCACCTTTCGCGCCCAGCCCCTGGAGATGGACGCGCTCCCGGCGGGGCCCGCCGCCACTCCTGTCGACGCGGGATAGAGCCACCATGTGGCAGGACGACGCCCACTGGTGCTCACGACCGCCCTCGCTGTGGGGGTGTGCGTGATGGGGGGCCTGATCTGGAAGGCCTATGGACCGGCCACGCCGCCGGTAGAGGCCGCAGCGGCCCTGCCCCAGGACACGGGGGGGCGGCACATGGACCTGGACCAGCTGACCCCCCAGGACCTGGCCTTCCTGGGCCAGACCCTCGCCGAGGGCCCGCCCGAAGCGCGGCGCTCGGCCGCCAAGGCGCTGCTGCTCTCCGAGCGGCTCGAAGGCGCTGCGCTCCTGTTCACGGCCGCTCGCCAGGGGGGGGCGGACAGCCTCACCCTCTGCCTGGCCGGCCTCGAGATCCTGCGCATGCAGCGGGCCCAGGACGCGCTGCGGGAGCTGCTGCTGGCACTCAGGCGAGGCGGGGAGCTTCCAGAGGGCTGTCGGGTGGAGCTCGCCGATCGCTTCGGGCTGGTCAGCCGTGGCCAGCTCGCGGCGGTGTTGGCGCTGGCCGAGGATCCAGAGCCCGAGATCCGCAGCTGGGTGGCCGAGACCGCGGCCCAGAGCGACCAAGACGCTGTGGTGCCGGTGCTGCTGGGCTTGGCCACAGATGCCGAGGTCTTGGTGCGGCGGTCGGCCTGGCTGGGTCTGCAGGGCCGGGACCTCGCCCCGCACGACAGCGCACTCCAGGCCGCAATCCAGGCCGAATCCGACGCCCGCAACCTGGCCCTCGTCCAGGTCCTGGAGGATCGATGATCGCGCTCTGGCTGCTCGTCCAGCTCGCACTCGCCGGCGAATTCTACCTGGAGGCCCCGCCTGTGGACGCCCGGGCCGAGGCGGTGGCGATCCAGGACCAGGCCCAGGTGCTCGGTCTGGATGCCCGGGTCATGCGCCGCTACCGCCACGGCTCCGGCTGGGAATTCGTGGTGGTGGTGGAGGGCTTCGACGACCGCCCCGGCGCCGAAGAGGCGGCTCAGCAGCTGGCCGAGGTCAGCGGCCAGGGCATCGCGGTCTACCGCTTGGAAGGGTCTGGGGCGCCTCGGCCCGACGGCGGCACGCCGGCACCCGAGCCTCCCCCCGAAGGACTACCAGAGGCCAACGAGCTCCTGCAGCGCACCGCCCGCTCCCTGGGCGGTGCCCAGGGCGGCCAGGCCCGACTCGAGTCGGCCGGCAGCCTCCGATTCCGCTACGAGCGCACCGTCATCACCGCGTCCTCGACCCTCACCGCCCACCACGACTGGGCGACCCGCGGGGGCCAGGCCCGCGTGACCGTCGACGTCCAGGACGGGTCCGTCGGCGCGGACAGCACGGTGGCGGGGGGCCCCCAGGGGTACTGGATGGCCACGACCGACGGCGCCCGGGATGCCGACCCCCTCCGCGCATCCCAGGTGCTCACGGACCTGTCGCCGATGGCCCGGCTGGCTTGGCCGCTGCAATTCGCCGGCCGCCTGGACGACGCGGGGCCGTACCGGGTCGCGCGTCAGGAGCAGGTGGCGGGGCGGGCATGTTGGGTGGTGGTGGCCGTGGCGCCCACGCCCGATCAGCCCGCGCGGCTGTGGCTGGACGCCGTGGACGGCCGCCCGGCAAGGGTGGACTTCGCGTCGGACGGTGGGCGGGTCGAGCTGAACATGAGCGACTGGCGCGAGCCCGACACCGGGGTGGTGGTGCCCCACGTGGTCGAAGTGCGCAGGGACGGGCGGCTGGTGGAGCGCATCGACGTGCTCGAGCTCACCCTGGACGCGGAGCTTCCAGATGCCCTGTTCGTGCGCCCTGGCGAGGGCTGATCAATGGGGCTCAAACCCCCTTGACACCCCCTCTGCGCATCCTTAAGGGGCGGCGGTCTCGTGCCAGGACCCTTAGTCGGGTGCCTGGTCGCCGGTCGGCTGGCGTAGCTCAATCGGTAGAGCAGCGGTTTTGTAAACCGCAGGTTGTGGGTTCGAGACCCGCCGCCAGCTCTCCGACGGGCACTCAAGGCCCCGGCAAGCTCTTTTCACTTCAGAGTCCTTCGGGGGGTTGCCCGAGTGGTCAAAGGGAGCGGGCTGTAAACCCGCCGGCTCAGCCTACGGTGGTTCAAATCCACCACCCCCCACCCCTTCCTGAGCGGGAATAGCTCAGTTGGTAGAGCATCAGCCTTCCAAGCTGAGGGTCGCGAGTTCGAGTCTCGTTTCCCGCTCCAGTTCACGCCGATGTAGCTCAGAGGTAGAGCACCTCCTTGGTAAGGAGGAGGTCATGGGTTCAATTCCCATCATCGGCTCCATTCAAAGACAGCACAGCCCAGGCAAGTCCTGGGAGCCGCCCAAGCCATTGGAGATCTGACATGGCCAAGGAAAAGTTCAACCGCGACAAGCCCCACGTGAACATCGGGACCATCGGTCACGTGGACCACGGCAAGACGACCCTGACCGCCGCCATCACGAAGTGCCTGGCGGAGTCCGGTGGTGCGACGTTCATGGACTACGCGGACATCGACAAGGCGCCAGAGGAAAAGGCCCGTGGGATCACGATCAACACGGCCCACGTGGAGTACGAGACGGCGGCCCGTCACTACGCCCACGTCGACTGTCCGGGACACGCCGACTACATCAAGAACATGATCACCGGCGCCGCTCAGATGGACGGCGCGATCCTGGTGGTGGCTGCGTCGGACGGTCCGATGCCGCAGACCCGTGAGCACGTGCTGCTGGCGCGGCAGGTGAACGTCCCGCACATCGTGGTGTACCTGAACAAGGTGGACCTGCTGGACGACGAGGAGCTGCTGGAGCTGGTGGACATGGAAGTCCGCGAGCTGCTGGACGAGTACGACTTCCCGGGCGACGACACGCCGGTGGTCCGCGGTTCGGCGCTGAAGGCGCTGGAGGGCGACACGGCCGACTGGGGTGTGCCGTCGGTGCTGAAGCTGATGGAGGCGGTGGACACGTTCATCCCGACGCCAGAGCGCGACATCGACAAGCCGTTCCTGATGCCGGTCGAGGACGTGTTCACGATCACGGGTCGTGGGACTGTGGCGACGGGTCGCGTGGAGCGCGGCCAGATCAAGACGGGCGAGAAGATCGAGATCGTGGGCTTCAAGGAGACGGTGGAGACGACGTGCACAGGCGTCGAGATGTTCCGCAAGATCCTGGACTTCGCCCAGGCGGGTGACAACGCGGGTCTTCTGCTTCGTGGCATCAAGCGCGAGGAGATCGAGCGCGGCCAGGTGCTGTGCAAGCCCAAGTCGGTGACGCCGCACACGACGTTCATGTGCGAGTCGTACGTGCTGAAGAAGGACGAGGGCGGTCGTCACAAGCCGTTCTTCTCGGGGTACCGGCCGCAGTTCTACTTCCGGACGACCGACGTGACGGGCGTGGTGGAGCTGCAGGAAGGCGTGAACATGGTGATGCCGGGGGACCAGGTGACGATGAAGGTCACGCTGATCACGCCGGTGGCCATGGAGAAGCAGCTGCGTTTCGCCATCCGCGAGGGCGGCCGGACCGTCGGCGCTGGCGTCGTGGCCGAGATCGTCGAGTAGCACCCGGCCTGGGAATCACGGCGGCCGATCGGGGGTCCCCCCGTTCGGCCGACGCGCTTTTTGGGCGCAACCGGGATCTTCCGACCCTCCACGGCACAATTCCTGCAGTGCTTTCCCTTGATCCTAGGGGGAAGTGGTGATAAAGCCCGCCGGCTGTCCAGGCTAAGTCCTGCGAACCGGCTTGTAGAGAGCATCCATCGTGACTGTCCAGCGCTACCTCGTGCTCGCCTTCCTCTGCGGGGCCGCCTGTCTGGCGGTGACCATCCGCAGTGCCGCGGTGAACATCTTCGGCCTGGCCGGCGTGCCCGACTACCTAGTCGGCCCGGTGCCGCTCTCCGCTGGGCTCGCCATTGGGACCTTCTTCATCACCTTCTTCGCCCTCATGCGGCACAAGCAGGCGGTGACCTTCTCCACACAGGTCATCCGTCAGATGTACAAGGTCACCTGGCCGGACCGCGAGGAGACCATGCGGGCCACCACGGTGGTCTGCCTCTCCGCGGTGGGCTCCGCAACCTTCCTGGCACTCTGCGACTACTTCTGGGCGCAGGTCACCGACATCCTCATCTTCACAGGCAGCTAGCGCTCAGCTGGCGACCCGGCGCTCGGCGCTGGGAGGAGAACGCTTCCATGGCCATGGCCTGGTACGTCGTGCACTGCTACTCGGGATACGAGCAGAAGGCCAAGACCGCGCTCGAGCAGCGGATCGACACGCTCGGATGCGCGGATCGATTCGAAGAGGTGCTCGTTCCTACGGAGCAAGGCTTCGAGGTCAAGAACGGCAAGAAGCGGGCTGTCACCCGCAAGTTCTACCCGGGGTACATCCTCGTGCACATGGAGCTCGACAACGAGACCTGGCACGTGGTCAAGAACACGCCCAAGATCACTGGATTCGTCGGTGGCTCGCGCAACCCGCCTCCGGTGCCGGACTTCGAGATCCGGCGCATCACGAACCAGCTCGAAGAAGAAGACGAGGCCGCGCCGAAGCCCCTCGTGGACTTCGAGAAGGGCGAAGAGGTCCGGGTCGTCGGCGGTGCCTTCGCAAACATGAAGGGCCACGTCGAAGAGGTGAACGCCGGCCGGGGCAAGCTCCGAGTCATGGTGAACATCTTCGGCCGTCCCACCCCGCTCGAGCTCGACTTCACCGAGGTCGAGAAGCTCTCGTAGCCACTCCCCTACACCCCTGATGGCGCCTGGGTCCTCGGACCGCGGTGGCGCCTCGGAGCAAGTCCCATGGCCAAGAAGGTCGTCAACCAGATCAAGCTGCAGATTCCCGCCGGCAAGGCCAACCCCTCGCCGCCGGTCGGTCCCGCACTCGGTGCCGCCGGCGTGAACATCCCGATGTTCTGCAAGGAATTCAACGCCAGGACCCAGCCCCAGGCCGCAGACGGCCTGCTGATCCCGGTCGTCATCACGGTCTACTCCGACCGGACCTTTACCTTCCTCTGCAAGACCCCCCCTGCGGCCGGCCTGATCCTCAAGGCGGCCGGACTCGAGAAGGGCTCGGGCGAGCCCAACAAGCTCAAGGTGGGCAGCCTCAACAAGGCCCAGGTCGAACAGATCGCCAACATGAAGCTCCCGGACCTGAACACCGACGATGTCGCGGCGGCCATGCGCACCATCGAAGGAACGGCCAGATCCATGGGGGTCACCATCACGGGCTGAGAGGCCCACCCATCAACCCGCATCCAAGCGCCTGACGGGAAGGGGAGTCGCCGCCCCGTTGACCGGTCAGGGCGCCTGCCGCGCGAGCGGCGGGCACAGGAGGAAGCATGGCAAAGCGAAGCAAGCGCTGGAACACAGGACGGTCGAAGGTCGACTCCCTGCAGCGGTACGGCGTCGAGGAGGCAGTGCGGCTCGTGCTCGAGACCGCCACAGCCACCTTTGACGAATCCATCGACATGGCAGCCCGCCTGGGCGTCGACCCCCGCCACGCAGACCAGATGGTCCGCGGTGCGGTCAGCCTGCCCAACGGCACCGGCAAGTCCGTCAAGGTCCTGGTGTTCGCCCAAGGCGACGCTGCCAAGGCCGCGGAAGAGGCCGGCGCCGAGTACGTCGGCGTCGACGAGCTGGTCCAGAAGATCCAGGGCGGCTGGCTCGACTTCGACAAGGCCGTCGCCACGCGCGATCTGATGGGCAAGGTCGGCCGGCTGGGCCGCGTGCTCGGTCCCCGTGGCCTGATGCCGAACCCCAAGGTCGGCACGGTCGTCGCGCCCGACCAGGTCGCGAACACCGTGCGTGAGCTCAAGCGGGGCCGCATCGACTTCCGGGTCGAGCGGGCCGGCATCGTGCACTCGCCGGTGGGCCGCAAGTCCATGACGCCGGAGCAGCTCTCCGAGAACGTCGTGGCGCTCTACGCCGAGCTCATGCGCCTCAAGCCCGCCACGGCCAAGGGCACCTACGTCCGGGGCATCGCCCTGAGCGCCACGATGGGTGTCGGCATCCGGGTGGACATCAACGATCTCGCCCGCGCAATCGGCTAGGGAGCACGCCATGAACCGTACCCAGAAGGCTGAATTCGTCGCCTCATTCAACGAAAAGGTCAGCGCCGCGCCGCTGGTCGTCCTCGCGGACTACCGCGGAGCCTCAGTCGAGGCGACAAACACGCTGCGCCGCACGCTCGAGAAGAGCGGCGTCGGCTGGCACGTGGTCAAGAACACCCTCGCCAAGCGCGCCCTGGACGGCACGCCGCTCGAGGGCCTGTGCGATCACTTCGTCGGCATGACCGCCGTGGCGATCTCCGGAGACGATCCGGTGGGCACCGCCAAGGTGCTCAAGGGCGCCCTCGATCCCAAGGGTCCGATCCAGGTCAAGGCCGGATTCTTCGACGGCGAGCTCCTCGATGCCGCTGGCGTCAAGGCCGTCGCTTCGCTGCCCAGCCGCGAAGAGCTGCTTGTCATGCTGCTTCGCACCATCCAGGAGCCGGGTCGTCAGGTCCTTGGAGTGCTCCAGGCCCCGGCACGGGATCTGCTGTACCTGTTGAAGAACTACGAGTCCAAGCTTGCCGACGGCGAGGCCGGCGAATAAGCGCCGCCCGCTCTGGCTTCCACACCCTTTCCGACAGATCAAACCGAGGACGGAACGATGTCTCTCTCCCAGACCGACGTGGTCGACTACATCAAGAACCTGAAGCTCTCCGAGGTCAAGGCGCTCATCGAGACCCTTGAAGAGGAGCTGGGTGTCGAAGCCTCTGCTCCCGTGATGATGGGCGCGATGCCGGCTGGCGCCGGCGGTGCGGCCGAGCCCGAGGAAGAGAAGACCGAGTTCGACGTGGTGCTCGCCGAGGTGGGCCCCAACAAGATCAAGGTCATCAAGGCGGTCCGGTCCCTGACCGGCCTGGGCCTCAAGGAGGCCAAGGAGGCCGTCGAGAGTGCCCCCACCGTGGTCAAGGAGGCCGTCGACAAGGACGCCGCCGAGTCCGCCAAGAAGGACCTCGAAGAGGTCGGCGCCAAGGTCGAGATCAAGTAGTCGGCGCGGATGCGCGGGCTGCTTGACGCAGCTCGGGCGTCAGCGCTTGTTCTACGGGGAGCGGAACCCCCAGGCCTCCGCTCTCCAGCCAGTCCCCCCAGTGGCCCAGGTCGCTGGGGCTGTGATCCGCCTGGACACCCCCCACATCGCTGGAAGGTTCTTCTGGAACGGGACGCGTGCGGCGCAAGGCCACGATCGACGGATCGATCGGAGCTTCAGGCCCGTGCGCGCGCGTCACGCCAGACCCCACCAGCGGCCCGCCCGCCGACTCGTCCCCGTCAACTTGACGGGTGACCCCCCTCCTCTCGGTCGAGGACTCCATGTCTGATCTGCTTGCGAACAACTACAGGCACCGCCGTACCTTCACGACGGCCAAGCCTGCCATCGCGATCCACAACCTGATCTCGATCCAGAAGGAGTCCTACGAGCAGTTCCTGCAGAGCAGGGTGCTGGCCGAGGACCGCGAGGACATCGGCCTCCAGCAGGTCTTCAAGTCCGTCTTCCCGATCCAGGACTTCTCGGACAAGGCGTCGCTGCAGTACGTGGCCTACGACCTGGACACACCCAAGTACGACACCGAGGAGTGCCGTGAGCGCGGCATGACCTACTCGGCGCCCCTCAAGGTGACCGTGCGGCTGGTCGTGTGGGACGTGGACCCCGAGACCGAGACCCGGACCGTCTCCAACATCAAGGAGCAGGAGGTCTACTTCGGTGAGATCCCGCTCATGACCAAGAACGGGACGTTCATCGTCAACGGCACCGAGCGGGTCGTCGTCTCCCAGCTGCACCGCAGCCCGGGCATCTTCTTCGACCAGCACCAGGCCAAGACCGGGGTTGGCAAGACCATCTTCTCCGCGCGGATCATCCCCAACCGCGGGTCCTGGATCGACTTCGAGTTCGACACCAAGGACATCCTGTACGTGCGGATCGACCGTCGCCGCAAGCTGCCGGCCACGGTCTTGTTGCGTGCCCTCGGCTACGACTCCGAGGAGCTGCTCAACTACTTCTACGACCGGGAGACCCTCAACTTCGCGAACGGCGCCTGGAGCAAGCAGACCACCACCGACCTGCTGTCCATCCAGTCGGCCACCCTGGACCTGGTCCACGACGGCGCGGTGCTGGCTCGGGCGGGCAAGAAGTTCCTCAAGAACACCATCCGCAAGATGAAGAAGGCTGGCCTCATCACCGAGGAAGTCCGGATGGTCGAGGACCGCGAGGTCAAGGTCGGCCTGGTGGACATTCCGATCACCGACGAGAGCGTCTATGGCATGGTCTCGGCCTTCGACATCGTCGACATGGCCACCGGCGAGATCCTCATCGAGTGCAACGAAGAGCTCACCGAGGAGAACGTCCAGGCGACGATCGACCGCGGCATCACGAGCTTCGAGGTCATCTACATCGACAATGTGATGGTCGGCTCCTTCCTGCGCAACACGCTGCTGCTCGACAAGATCGGCAGCCCGGATGAAGCGATCCTGGAGATCTACCGGCGTCTGCGCCCCGGCGACCCGCCCACGTTCGACCAGGCGAAGAACCACTTCAACAACCTGTTCTTCAACGCCGAGCGCTACGACCTGTCAAAGGTGGGCCGGCTCAAGATCAACCACCGGCTGGGTCTCGAGCTGCCGCTCGAGCAGACCACGCTGACCCGCGACGACATCCTGCGGGTGGTCAAGTACCTGATCGACCTGAAGAACAACAAGGGCGACGTCGACGACATCGACCACCTGGGCAACCGGCGCATCCGCGCGGTGGGCGAGCTCCTGGAGAACCAGTACCGCATCGGGCTGGTCCGCATGGAGAAGGCCATCAAGGAGCGAATGAGCCTGGGCGAGATCGAGGCGCTCATGCCTCACGACCTCATCAACGCCAAGCCCGTCAGCGCGGTCGTCAAGGAGTTCTTCGGCTCCTCCCAGCTGTCCCAATTCATGGACCAGACCAACCCGCTGAGCGAAGTCACCCACAAGCGGCGGCTCTCCGCACTCGGCCCGGGTGGGCTGACCCGCGAGCGGGCCGGGTTCGACGTGCGCGACGTGCACCCCACCCACTACGGCCGCATCTGCCCGGTCGAGACCCCGGAAGGCCCGAACATCGGCCTCATCGCGTCGCTGTCGACCTTTGCTCGCGTCAACGAGTTCGGCTTCATCGAGACGCCCTACCAGAGCGTCGTCGACGGCAAGCTCACAGGCGACGTCGAGTACTACACGGCCCTGCGCGAGGAGAACCACGTCATCTCCCAGGCCAACATCGACACCGACGCCGGCGGGCAGATCCTCGCCGAGACCGTCGCTGCCCGGAACAAGGGCGAGTTCGGCATGGTGCCCAACGAGCAAGTCACGCTGATGGACGTCGCGCCCAACCAGCTGGTGTCGGTCGCCGCGTCGCTGATTCCGTTCCTCGAGAACGACGACGCCAACCGCGCCCTGATGGGGTCCAACATGCAGCGCCAGGCGGTCCCGGTCATCCGGACCGAGGCACCGCTCGTCGGCACCGGCATCGAGCGGGTGGTGGCCCGGGACTCCGGTGTCACCACCACCGCCCTGCGCACCGGCGTGGTCGAGAGCGTCGACGCCAGCCGCATCGTGGTCAAGACCGACGAGATCGACGAAGACGGAGAGATCGGCGGCGACGTCGACATCTACAACCTGACCAAGTTCACGCGGTCCAACCAGAACACCTGCATGAACCAGCGGCCGGTCGTCCGGCTGGGGGATCGGGTGAGCGCTGGCGATGTCATCGCCGACGGTCCGGCGACGGACATGGGCGAGCTGGCCTTGGGCCAGAACGTCGTCGTCGCCTTCATGCCGTGGCAGGGGTACAACTTCGAGGACTCCATCCTCATCTCCGAGCGCCTGCTCCGCGAGGACTACTACACGACGGTCCACATCGAGGAGTTCGAGGTCGCCGCCCGGGACACCAAGCTGGGCAAGGAAGAGATCACCCGGGACATCCCCAACGTGGGCGAGGAAGCCCTGCTCAACCTGGATGAGTCCGGCATCGTGAAGATCGGGGCCTACGTCCGCCAGGGCGACATCCTGGTGGGCAAGATCACCCCCAAGGGCGAGACCCAGCTCTCCCCCGAAGAGAAGCTGCTGAGGGCCATCTTCGGCGAGAAGGCCGGAGATGTCCGCGACACCTCCCTGCGCGTGCCTCCGGGCGTCGAGGGCACGGTCATCAGCGCCCAGGTCTTCGCCCGCGAGGGTGTCGAAAAGGACGCCCGCGCCCTGGAGATCGAGGCCGAGTCCATCATCAAGATCGACCGGGACCGCAACGAGCAGCTCCGGACCATCCGGGACTCCGCGCACCGTCAGCTCGTGCAGCTGCTGAGTGGCCAGAAGGCCGGCAGCCGCATCCTGGACGACGAGACCGGCGAGGAGCTCATCGCCCGCGGTGAGACCTACTCCGAGGACGTGCTCCGCCGCATCCGGTTCGAGCAGTACGAGAAGATCACCGTCGAAGACGGCACCCAGTACGAGGACAAAGTCTGGAACCTGGTGGACAAGGTCCGCGAAAAGGAAGACCAGATCCGCGAGCGCTTCGCCGCCAAGACCGAGCGCCTGCAAAAGGGCGACGATCTGCCTCCGGGCGTCATCAAGATGGTCAAGATCTACATGGCCATCAAGCGCAAGCTGAGCGTCGGCGACAAGATGGCCGGCCGCCACGGCAACAAGGGCGTCGTGTCCAAGCTGCTGCCCGTCGAGGACATGCCGTACCTCGAGGACGGCACCACCGTGGACATCTGCCTGAACCCCCTGGGCGTTCCCTCTCGGATGAACGTCGGTCAGATCCTCGAGGTCCACCTGGGCTGGGCCGCCAAGCGGATGGGCATGAAGATCACCGGGATGCTCGAAGACCAGGTCGGCGCCGAGGAGCTCCGGAGCTTCCTGGCCGGCTGCTACGACGGCGACCCGAACCTGGGTGACTTCGTCGCCAAGGCGTCCAAGGAAGCGCTGTTCACCTTCGCCGAGAAGTACCAGCGGGGCCTGACGGTGGCGTCTCCGGTGTTCGCCGGAGCCAACGAGGCGGAGATCAAGACCGCGCTGAAGGTCGCTGGCGAGGCCGACAGCGGCCAGTCCACCCTGGTCGACGGCCGGACCGGCGAGGTCTTCGACCGCAAGGTCACCGTCGGCATCATGTACATGCTGAAGCTCCACCACCTGGTCGACGACAAGATCCACGCCCGGTCCATCGGGCCGTACTCGCTGGTCACCCAGCAGCCCCTCGGCGGCAAGGCCCAGTTCGGTGGCCAGCGCCTGGGCGAGATGGAGGTCTGGGCTCTGGAGGCCTACGGCGCCGCCTACAACCTCCAGGAGTTCCTGACGGTGAAGTCCGACGACGTCGCCGGCCGGACCCGGATGTACGAGTCCATCGTCAAGGGCGAGAACATCCTGGAGGCCGGCCTGCCCGAGTCCTTCAACGTGCTGGTCAAGGAGCTCCAGGCCCTCGCCCTGGACGTCGAGCTCATCGAGGACAAGGAGGTCCTGCGGCACTGAGCCGCGGACTGGTCCCCACCCAAGAATCCCCCTCTCTCCCCTCTGTTTGCGCTTGCAGGAGTCCGTCGTGAAGGACATCTACAACATGTTCGAGAAGCCGAAGAACCCCCTCAACTACGTGGCGGTTCGCATCAGCCTGGCTTCTCCCGAGAAGATCCGGAGCTGGTCACACGGCGAGGTCAAGAAGCCCGAGACCATCAACTACCGGACCTTCAAGCCCGAAAAGGACGGGCTCTTCTGCGCAAAGATCTTCGGTCCCATCAAGGACTACGAGTGCCTGTGCGGCAAATACAAGCGCATGAAGCACCGGGGCATCACCTGCGAGAAGTGCGGGGTCGAGGTCATCCAGTCCAAGGTGCGACGTGAGCGCCTGGGCCACATCGACCTGGCCACGCCGGTCGCGCACATCTGGTTCCTCAAGAGCCTGCCGAGCCGGATCGCGAACCTGCTCGACGTGTCGCTCAAGGACCTGGAGCGGGTGCTCTACTGCGAGTCCTACATCGTCACCAACCCGGCCGAGTCCACGCTCAAGGAGGGAGAGATCCTGGCGGAAGAGGACTACCAGGAGGCCATCGCCACCTTCGGCTACGGCAGCTTCGAAGTCGGCATGGGCGGCGAGGTGGTCAAGGACATGCTGCAGCGCATGGACATCAACGCGCTGTCCAACAAGCTGCGCAACGAGATGAAGGAAGCCACCAGCGAGCCCCAGCGGCGCAAGTACGCCAAGCGCCTCAAGATCGTCGAGGGCCTGCGCTCGTCGGGCAACCGCCCCGAGTGGATGATGCTCTCCGTGGTCCCGGTCATCCCGCCGGATCTGCGCCCGCTCGTCCCCCTGGACGGCGGCCGGTTCGCCACCAGTGACCTCAACGACCTCTACCGCCGCGTCATCAACCGGAACAACCGGCTCAAGCGGCTCCAGGACCTGAACGCTCCGGAGATCATCATCCGGAACGAGAAGCGCATGCTCCAGGAGGCCGTCGACGCCCTGTTCGACAACGGCCGCCGCGGCAAGGTCTTCACCGGTCCCAACAAGCGGCCGCTGCGCTCGCTCTCCGACATGCTCAAGGGCAAGCAGGGCCGCTTCCGGCAGAACCTGCTCGGCAAGCGCGTCGACTACTCCGGCCGCTCCGTCATCGTGGTCGGTCCCGAGCTGCGCCTGCACCAGTGCGGCCTGCCCAAGAAGATGGCGCTGGAGCTCTTCAAGCCGTTCATCTACAACAAGCTCGAGGAGCGCGGCCACGTCACGACGATCAAGGCCGCCAAGAAGCTCGTCGAGAAGGCCAAGGAAGAGGTCTGGGACATCCTCGAAGAGGTCATCCAGGAACACCCGGTCATGCTGAACCGGGCGCCGACCCTGCACCGGCTCGGCATACAGGCCTTCGAGCCGGTCCTCATCGAGGGAAAGGCCATCCGACTGCACCCGCTCGTCTGCACCGCGTTCAACGCGGACTTCGACGGCGACCAGATGGCGGTCCACCTGCCACTGTCCGTCGAGGCCCAGATCGAGGCCCGCGTGCTGATGATGTCCACCAACAACATCCTCAGCCCCGCCAACGGCAAGCCGATCATCCAGCCGTCCCAGGACATCGTCCTGGGCGTCTACTACATGAGCCGCTCCCGCCGCTTCGCAAAGGGCGAGGGCCGCGAGTTCTCCGGTCCTTCCGAGGTCCTGGTGGCCTACGACGCGGGCGAGGTCCACATGCAGGCCCCGGTTCGGGTCCGGCTGCCGGCCGCGCCTCTGGAGACTCGGGTCTTCCAGCAGATCCCCGAGCTGGGGGATGCCCACCTGTTCGTGGGCGTGGACCCCGATCCCAAGCGCAAGGAGATCTGGCACTTCCACCGAGGCACCTGTACCCGTCACGGCGCCACCACCCGCGTCGAGGTCCCGATCATGGGCTGCGATGCGGTGGTCAACCTCGACGGCACCGTCGCAGACCTCCAGCAGGGCAAGACCCCGCTGTGCGTCATCGACCTGCACCACGACGCGCTCTCCGGCGAGAACGTGGCGGCGGCCAAGGAGATCGGAGCCCTGGCGCTGAGCTCGCGGAACTACCTGGGCGACGCGCCCGTTGCGGCCGACGGTGTGGTCAACTTCGCGGGCAAGAAATTCGCCAAGAACGCCACCAAGATCAAGGTCTTCGGCGACCTCCAGGCCATCGGCTACCGCCTCCCCAAGAACGGGGACCTGGCTCGCGCGGCCCTGGTCGTCAACCAGCTGCTCGCGGCCGACGACGACGGCGGGACCCTCATGGACGCCCGGTCGAATTCGGCCCGTCGGCTCGAGTCCCTGCGCCAGGCCATCGTCTGGGCCCGGCAGCAGTACGGTGAGGACCTGGTGGTCGTGGCCGCACCTGCAGGCTTCTTCGGACACCACGGCCTGGTGCCGGTCTACACCAACGACTCCGGTGGAGACAGCGTCGAGGCCCGTGGCGAGATGGTGGCCACCACCGTCGGCCGCGTGCTGTTCTATGACATCGTTCCCGACGTCCTCCCCTTCAGCCTGGTCAATCGCGACCTGGGCAAGAAGGCCCTGGGCGAGCTCATCGACCGGTCCTACCGGGTCGCCGGCGCCAAGGCCACGGTGTTGCTGGCCGACTCCCTGATGAAGATGGGCTTCACCCAGTCCACCGTGGCGGGCATCTCCATCTGCATCGACGACATGAAGATCCCGACCCGCAAGGGCGAGATCCTGGACGGCGCCTACGACGAGGTCCGCGAGACCGAGAACCAGTACAACGAGGGCCTGATCACCGTCGGTGAGAAGTACAACAAGGTCGTCGACATCTGGTCCAAGGTCACCGACGAGATCTCCAAGGAGCTGGTCCGTGAGATCGGCTCCGAGAAGCTGGTCGGCACCGAGCGCGGCCAGGTCGACAACGAGCACGCGTCCTTCAACTCGGTCTACATGATGGTCGACTCCGGCGCCCGTGGCTCGACCACGCAGATCCGGCAGCTGGCCGGCATGCGCGGCCTGATGGCCAAGCCGTCGGGCGAGATCATCGAGACGCCGATCACCGCGAACTTCCGCGAGGGTCTGAGCGTGCTGCAGTACTTCATCTCCACCCACGGCGCCCGCAAGGGCCTGGCGGACACGGCGCTCAAGACCGCGAACTCCGGCTACCTCACCCGGCGCCTGGTCGACGTGGTCCAGGACGTCATCATCACGGCCCGCGACTGCGACACGCTGATGGGCATGGAGGTCACCAGCCTCATCGAGGGTGGCGAGATCATCGAGCACCTGGGCGAGCGCGTCCTGGGTCGCGTGGCGGCCGAGGACATCCTCGACCCGTACAGCGACGAGGTGCTGGTCCCACGGAACATGATGCTCGACGAGCACGCCATCGACCAGGTGGTCCAGGCCGGTGTCGAGCGCGTCAAGATCCGCTCGGTCCTGACCTGTGAGATGAAGTGGGGTGTCTGCGCCCACTGCTACGGTCGCGACCTGGCCCGCGGTCACCTGGTCAACGTCGGCGAGGCCATCGGCGTCATCGCCGCCCAGTCCATCGGTGAGCCGGGCACCCAGCTGACCATGCGGACCTTCCACATCGGTGGGGCCGCCAGCGCCAAGGTCACCCAGGCCAACATCGAGCTCAAGACCTCCGGCACCGTGCGGTACTCCGAAGACCTGTCGGTGGTCGCCGACCGCAACAAGGTCCTGGTGGCCATGAGTCGGAACGGCGAGATCGCCATCGCCGACGACAAGGGCCGCGAGCGCGAGCGCTACGCCATCCCCTACGGTGCCGCGCTGCTCGTCAAGGACGGCGAGCGGGTCTCCGCCAAGACGAAGATCGCGGAGTGGGACCCCTTCACCACCCCCATCCTGGCCAACGACTCCGGCACCGCCCGGTTCGCGGACCTCGAGCTGGGCCGGACCCTGGATGAGCAGGTCGACGCCCTCACCGGGCGCAGCCGCAAGGTCGTGCTCGAGTACAAGGACGCCGAGCTGAAGCCGCGGATCGAGCTCAAGGCCGCCAACGGCAAGCTCAAGAACCGCTTCTTCCTGCCCGAGCGGGCCAACATCATGGTGACCGACGGCGACGACATCCAGAAGGGTGACGTGCTGGCCAAGATCCCGCGGGAGACCACCAAGACCAAGGACATCACCGGTGGTCTGCCCCGGGTCGCCGAGCTGTTCGAGGCCCGGAAGCCCAAGGAGGTCGCCATTATTGCCGAGATCGACGGCGTGGTGGAGTTCGGCAAGGACACAAAGGGCAAGCGCCGCATCATCATCAACGCCGAGGACGGCGAGGCGAGCGAGTACCTGATCCCCAAGGGCAAGAACATCACCGTCAACGAGGGTGACTACATCCGCGCTGGTGAGAGCCTGATGGACGGTGCGGCCAACCCGCACGACATCCTGAAGATCAAGGGCGAAGACGCCCTGGCCCGCTACCTGGTCGACGAAGTCCAGGAGGTCTACCGACTCCAGGGCGTCAAGATCAACGACAAGCACATCGAGGTCATTACCCGTCAGATGCTGCGCCGGGTCAAGGTCCGCCAGGTCGGCGACACCGACTTCCTGGTGGACGAACAGGTCGACCGGCACGCCTTCGACGAGGCCAACCGGCAGATCATGGCCATGGGTGGTCGTCCCGCCCAGGCCGAGCCGCTGCTGCTCGGCATCACCAAGGCGTCGCTCTCGACGGATTCATTCCTCTCGGCCGCCTCCTTCCAGGAGACGACCCGCGTGCTGACCGAAGCCTCCCTGCACGGGAAGCTGGACAAGCTCCGGGGCCTCAAGGAGAACGTCATCATGGGCCGGCTGATCCCCGCCGGCACCGGGTTCGCGGCCTACCGCCAGCTCGGCATGATCACCAAGGGCGAGGACGGTGAGGAGCTCATGCAGGTCGACGAGGGCATACCCTCGGGCGAGCTGGCGGTTCAGTAGACCCAAGTTGCGGCTCGCGCCGCTTGACATCACGGGCCGCTGTCCATAAAAGGCAGCGGCTCTGGGGCCCAGGCACACGGCTGTCGCCCCTCGATTGACTCGGAAAGAGAACGCATGCCCACCATCAACCAGCTGGTCCGCAAGGGACGGAAGAAGACGACCTCGAAGTCGAAGTCTCCCGCCCTGATGGGTTGCCCCCAGAAGCGCGGTGTCTGTACCCGCGTGTACACCACCACCCCCAAGAAGCCGAACTCGGCTCTGCGCAAGGTCGCTCGTGTGCGGCTGACCAACGGGATGGAGGTCACCGCCTACATCGGCGGCGAGGGCCACAACCTCCAGGAGCACTCCTCGGTGCTCATTCGCGGTGGTCGTGTGAAGGATCTTCCCGGTGTCCGCTACCACATCGTGCGCGGCACCCTTGACTCCCAGGGCGTCGACAGTCGCCGCCAGGGTCGCTCCAAGTACGGCGCCAAGCGCCCCAAGAAGTAGGACAGCTCGATGCCCCGTCGTCGCGGAGTACCCCATCGCCCGGTCGCCCCGGATCCCGTCTTCGGGGACCAGATCGTGACCCGATTCATGAACAAGATCATGCTGGACGGCAAGAAGTCGACCGCCGAGCAGATCGTCTACGGCGCCTTCGAGGTCATCTCCCAGCGCACGGGAGACGACCCGGTCAAGGTCTTCCGCCGGGCCATCGAGAACGTGATGCCCGTGGTCGAGGTCAAGTCCCGCCGCGTCGGTGGCTCCACCTACCAGGTCCCCATCGAGGTCCGGAACGACCGCCGCCTAGCGCTCGCGATGCGCTGGATCATCGGCTATGCCCGCTCCCGCAAGGGTCGGCCCATGCACGAGCGCTTGGCCAACGAGCTCATCGAGGCGAGCCACAACCGCGGCAACGCCGTGAAGAAAAAGGAAGACACCCACAGGATGGCCGAGGCCAACAAGGCCTTCTCCCACTACCGCTGGTAGCTCGGGCCATCGATCGACCGACAGGGCCCCGCGGGGCCCTTTCGTGCTCTGGAGCCCCTCGCCCATGTCGGATCAGGACCACGAGAGGTTCGCGCTCGAGCGGGTGCGGAACCTGGGCATCCTGGCCCACATCGATGCGGGCAAGACCACGCTCACCGAGCGGGTGCTGTACTTCACCGGCCGATCGGCCTGGCTGGGAGAGGTCGACCACGGCACGGCTTCGACGGACTTCCTGCCCGAGGAACAGGAGCGGGGCATCACCATCCTGGCTGCAGCGACCATGTGTCCCTGGCGTGATCATCAGATCAACCTGATCGACACCCCGGGCCACGTGGACTTCACGGCCGAAGTCGAGCGCAGCCTGCGTGTG
>Ga0209992_10000122_pt1 | contig 110532 bp, 91 predicted proteins | sample 2SBtaG_2_FD_182564 | JGI IMG/M metagenome (GOLD analysis project Ga0209992, IMG submission 182564) | Deep subsurface microbial communities from Kolumbo volcano to uncover new lineages of life (NeLLi) - 2SBTROV12_ACTIVE470 metaG (SPAdes)... | ecosystem: Environmental > Aquatic > Marine >... | reverse complement strand
CCCTTGAACTTGCCCACTGACGGGATCAATGGCCAAGCCCGTCGGAAGCCCCAAAGCGCCGTATGTCAAGCTGTCATGGTCAGGATCCGTGGCTATAATTGGGAAGATTATCGCTTCGCCTTCGGCGTTGACCTGTGGAACTGGATCGGTAATAACAGCGGAACGGTTCACATCCTTTACCTGCCAGTTAAACGCAACACTCGTCGATAAGGCTGGATTACCATTATCAGTGGCCATCACGGTCACCGTATAGGTGCCCGACGCGAGGGGGTCGATGGTGCCATTGATTTGTCCATTCACAGGGTCAATCACCAATCCTACCGGTAAGCCCTCAGCGATATAACTCAAGGTATTGAGGTCGGCATCGCTGGCAGTGATGGGGAGGTTGACCGTGTCACTTTCAGCGCTCGTTTGTACACCAGGATCGGTGACGGTAGGATGATGATTAATGGTCCAGTTAAATCCAATGGTTGCTAACATCACCGGGAGGCCATTATCGGTGGCGGTCACGGTCACGGCATTTGTGCCTGTAGCAAGGGGATCAATGGTGCCGCTGATCTGTCCACTCAGGGGGTCAATGGTCAACCCCAGGGGCAATCCTTGAGCCACATAGGTCAAGGTGTCACCGTCGGGATCATTGGCCGCAATTTGGAGCATGATCGTGCCGCTCTCAGCATGAGCTTGCGGGCCGGGATCCGTTAGGGTCGGCATCCGGTTTACATCGGTCACCTGCCAGTTCACGATCACTTCGGTGGCTAATGCGGGTTGGCCATTATCGGTCACCGTAATCGTTGCCGCGTAATCGCCCGCCGCAAGGGGGTCGATGCGGCCGTTAATTTGTCCGCTCACGGGATCAATCGCCAGTCCAGTCGGTAATCCAAGAGCGGTATAATTTAATCCATCGCTATCGGGGTCCATGGCCGTTATCTGGAGGACAACCGCCTCACCTTCAGCGTTCACCTGTGCACCCGGATCGGTGACTGTCGGTAGGCGATTCACATCGGTCACCTGCCAATTAAATGTAACATCGGTTGATAACGCTGGAACAACATCATCCGTTGCTGTCACCGTGACGGCATACATTCCCCCAGCGATAGGGTCAATGGTACCCGTAATATGTCCAGTCAATGGATCGATAGTCAAGCCAGTCGGTAATCCTTGTGCCGCATAGATCAAGGTATCGCCATCAGGGTCAGTGGCTGCAATCGGAAGGTTTACAATATCGCTCTCCGCATGGATTTGAGCCCCCGGATCGGTCAGGTCGGGTACGCGATTCACGTCGGTCACTTGCCAGGTCATGCCAACGGTAGTGGCCAATACTGGGATACCATTATCCGTAGCCGTGACCGTCACGGCATAGGTGCCCCCCGCAACGGGATCAATCGTGCCCGTAATTTGACCCGTCACGGGATCAATGGAGAGTCCTGTCGGTAGTCCAAGCGCTGTATAAGTCAATGTGTCAACATCGGGGTCCGTCACCGCAATCTGGAGTGATATCTGTTCGCCTTCTCCATTCACCTGCGCTCCCGGGTCAGTACCAATAGGCGCTCGATTGACGTCGGTAACGTGCCAGTTCAATCCAATATCGGTCGATATCGATGGAACACCGTTATCAACCGCGGTGACTGTGACAACGTAATCTCCCCCAGCAAGCGCATCGAGGGTACCTGTAATATGTCCGCTAATGGGGTTAATCGTAAGCCCCGCCGGTAATCCTTGAGCCGTATAGCTCAGACTATCGCCGTCAGGATCTGTCGCGACTACTTGGAGTGCGACCGTGTCACCTTCGGCGCTCGCCTGGGCACCGGGATCGGTTCCAATCGGCGCTCGGTTGGTATCGGTTACCTGCCAACTAAAGACCGCTTCGCTCGATAAAGCGGGAATGCCATTATCGGTGGCGGTCACCGTCACACTATATGATCCCGCAGCAAGTGCATCGATAGTCCCTTGAACTTGCCCACTGACGGGATCAATGGCCAAGCCCGTCGGAAGCCCCAAAGCGCCGTATGTCAAGCTGTCATGGTCAGGATCCGTGGCTATAATTGGGAAGATTATCGCTTCGCCTTCGGCGACCGTTTGTGCAGCGGGTTGGGAAATAGTAGGAAACCGGTTTAAAGTCCAGTTAAATTCAGTCGTCACCGACATCGCCGGGAGGCCGTTGTCGGTCGCGGTAATGGTAACGATATTCATAACCGCAGCTGTGGTATCAAGAATCCCAGAGATCTCTCCACTCAGTGGATCGATCGTCAATCCAGCAGGTAATCCAAAAGCGGTGAAACTTAAAACATCGCCATCCGGATCACTTGCTTCAATTGGAAACTGTACCGCTTCACCCATCGCACTGGCTTGTAATCCTGGATTGGTAAGGATAGGCATTCGATTAACATCGTTTATTTCCCAGAGAAATGCTACGCCACGCGATAACCCTGGCACTCCGGTATCAGTTGCAATCACTGTCGTTACATAGACTCCACCTGCCGTTGGGTCGATCACTCCACTGATCTGTCCAGTTATTGAATTAATTGTCAAACCCTTTGGTAATTTTTGGGCTGAAAAAACTACAGAATCACCATCCAAGTCGCTAGCCACTATTTGTAACGAGACACTATCACCCTCAGCATTCATCTGCGCACCTGGATCGGAAATAGAAGGTGCTCGATTTGTTTCATTCACATGCCAATTGAATTTTATTTTGGTAGTTAACCGTGGACTACCAAAATCCTTTGCTCGAACGATTACCGCGTAATCTCCCCCTGAATCTGCATCTACTATTCCGTTAATTTCTCCACTAAGCCGATTAATCGAGAGTCCCAAAGGTAAATTTTTAGCAAAATACCTCAGTTCACTGCCCTCTGGGTCGAGTGCTGTAATCTGTAGCGATACCGGCTCACTCTCAGCGTTTAACTGTGCACCTGGGTTTGTCACCAATGGTTTTTTGTTTGGCTCCATGACTTGCCAACTAAAGCTTTTACTAGCAGACAACTTTGGATTTCCATTGTCGGTAACAGTCACCGTTACCGCATAGTTTCCTGCCGAGTTTGCATTAATCGTCCCGCCTATTTCGCCACTCGCTGGATCAATTGATAATCCAAGAGGTAAACCTTGGGCACTATAAATTAACGGATCACCATCCGGGTCATTCGCACTGATTTTGACCAATACAGCCGCCTCTTCATCGCTAGTTTGGTTATTGATCGCATCGACGATTGGCGGATCATTGACTGGTGCTACGACTACAGTCACTATTGCTCCTAGCACTACAGTACCGTCTGTAGCGAAATAAGTGAAGCTATCGGTACCACTAAAATTATGGTCTGGGGTGTAATCGATAGTGTCATCTGGGTTTATCACGGTTTTACCGTGGATTCCATTAGTAATCGCACTGATATTTAACGGATTACCGTCTCCATCAAAATCATTAGCCAACACATTAATGGTTGTGGATATCTCTTCGACTGTCTCCGCAGTATCCCCGGCTATAACAGGAGGCGTATTACCACTTAGGGTATTCTGGATAAGTACCGAGATAAAAGCATCGGTCTTTGCATCGCTATAGGGCGCGGCGATATCAGGGTAAGCATCGCCTGTCCAATCACCAACCGCCACTGCTGCTGGTCGCGGACCCGTAGCAAATGATTGGGCACTCCCCAAAGACCCATTACCCAAACCTGGGAGCACCTGTACATCGTTATTTATTGCATCGGAAACAACTACATCTAAAAATCCATCTAGATTGATATCAGCAACGACTGCATCGTTAATCCCCGAACCAATGGTTTTGATACTTCCGAAAGTAAATGAAATATTCCCTAAAGCATCGACATTCCCCAACCAAACCAACACCCTTGAATCATTCGCAGCGACGACGTCTAATATGCCATCCCTATTTAAGTCTCCTACTGCGTTACCACCTTGGTTTCCCAATTTGCTAAACGTTCCATCGCCAATACCAAGTAATATAGTCTGGGGTATAACCAAATCGATATGCCCATCCCTATTTAAGTCTGTTGCTATTATATTGTCAGGACTCAATCCAATAGTTGTGGTTATTTTGGCACCAGCCATAAAAGTTCCACCGCCTGTCCCTATAAACACAGACACCCCTCCACGGTTACTGTCGGTGACAGCCAAATCGAGTATACCATCAGCATCAAAGTCCCCTGAAACCACAGCGCTTGGAATTCCGGTAGGGCTTAGGGTCGAAAAGTGAGCAAAATCACCCGCTCCATCTCCAAGATAAATTCTAAGCTGGGGATCCTGAATCGCACCATTTCTTCCAACAACCCCCAAATCCAGGATGTTGTCTCCATTGAAGTCACCCTGAGCAATACCACTGGCGTTGAATGTAACCGTAAAGGGGTGGGCATCCTTGAAATCACCAGTGCCATCACCTAATAAAACCGTAACCTTACCGTCACCTGAAAATGAAGTAACTGCAATATCAAGGTGTGCATCACCGTTAAATTGTCCCACCACCATATCCGTTGAACCTTGACCGGATAACTCAAAGGATGTTGCAGGATTGAAACTGACTGCAGCGGCTACTGACGCCATCATATTTGATATCAGTAATACAAAACAGAAGATCATCACCCATTTCAAAGAATAGCGAAAACTACCGTAGGTTCCCTGCAATTTGCCGAGAAAGCCCAAACTATCGGTCCATCGTTTCCTATAAACTGGTTTTTCGATCATACTCATGACAACGCCTTTATATTAGAATTATTGGCTAAAATGGTATTAGATTGCTTTGTTACCCAAATCAGTCTAAGTTCCGCGATATCGCATAGCCCCATAGCTATTTATGGACTATCGTGGTCGGTTCCACTCCTTCGGCACCAGTAATTGTTGCCGATATCGGGAAACCGCCGTGTTTGCTACTCACATTGTTGATGACTCTCCGCCATCGATTCTTTATCGCTTGCCAATTCATACGCCGATTCAATTTCTTACCATTATCGAGGATGATTTTGACATTCAAGTTAGCCTGGTCGCCCAAATCACTGGTCGCCCAAACAGCCACTTTATCGTCGGCAACCAAGTAATCCGCCCGAATAACATCGATCGTCAAGTCGTAGCCGTTACAATCCTGATCGATAGCGTCGTGTTTGATCTCCAAAGCGCCGGGATAAACCATTGCGTCGTTGTCGTTACAATCATCTGCTGCGATAAACCCGTCACCATCACTATCCGGTTGAATGTCGATTGCTGTGGTCATTTCCATGCCTTCAATACCGATAACAGTCACTGACACAGGTATGCCACCATGTATCGTTGTGATATTGGCAACCGATTTTTGCCAACGATTGTCTTGGGCACGCCAAATCATATTACGATTCAGTTGGGTGCCATTATCGAGTACGATTTCTAAGGTTAAATTGGCTTGATCAGCCAAATCACTGGTAGCCCAAACAACCAACTTTTCGCTGGCGACTAAAAACCGCGACTGGATAATATTGATGGTCAGATCGTAGCCATTGCAATCCTGGTCGATAGCATCGTGTTTGACTTCTAGGGCTCCCGGATAAACGGACGCGTCGTTGTCGTTACAATCTAGGTCCGCGGTAAACCCATCACCATCACTGTCGGGATTGGCAGTTGAGTCATTGTCCAATATGGTGACTTGCGCGTTATTGGAAAAACCTAACCCTGCTCCACCGGTTGGGTTGGATAATTGAACGTTGAAGATTTCATCAATTTCGGCCACATTGTCATCAATTACCGGTACCGTAAAGACCTGGGTGATTTCCCCGGCTAAGAACGATAAAGTGCCACTGGCCGCAATATAGTCCGAGCCAAACGTAGCGGAAACATCAGACGTTGCATAGTCAACAGTCACGTTGCCGGCTCCACTGCTTCGATTCACCGTGATAATAATGCCACCCGCATCTTCGGCTGCATTATAATCGCCGATACTAAATTCGAAATTGCCTGAATCAAAAGTGCCGGTGTTGGCAAGCAACCAAGCATGAGCCTGATCGACGTCCAAAAGACCTGCACCGTATTCGTTATCCGGACCCAAGATACCGAGATCGAAGGCACTTTGATCGATTGAAGTCTCTACTTCCGAAACCGTCGGCGTGATGCCCACATCGGCCATTGCACTCGTCAATAGTGCTACGGCGCCAGCGACATGGGGGCCAGCGAAAGAGGTACCGTTTACAAATGTATAGGAATTCGGAAAGAGTCCGCTGAAAGTTAAATCGGTGGTATAGACATTAACACCTGGTGCCACGATTTTTGGAAAAACGTCCCCATCACAGGACGACGGTCCGCGGCTGCTAAAATCCGCGACATTCAAATCCTGCGAAACGGCACCCACGGAGAGTGATTGGGGATTATTTGCGGGGGGCAAATCCGTGTTTGAGCCAGGCCCCGAATTACCTGCCGAAAAAACAATGACAATTCCAGCTTGTTTGAGTGCAGCAATATCATCATGAAATTCACCATAACACTGATGAAATAAACTCGGGAATCCCCACGAATTGGACACTACATCGGGTGCATCATCGGTATTTGGATCATTGTCCGGATCTATTAAATATTGAAAGCCTTGATGAATCGCACTCAATGGTGCCTGCCCGGCATCATCAAAAATTTTTACCGCAATCCATTGTGCATCCGGTGCCATACCAATCTGTTGCGAACTGGTTTCACCACCAATAATCAAACCCATACCCTGGGTTCCATGCCCATCACTGTCGTGTGGTGCGCCATAAATACCGTGGGGATCCAGCCAACTATTCGTACCGCCACGCCATTTGGGACCAATATCTGGATGGTTCAGATCTACCCCGGTATCCATCGTGGCAACAACGACACCCTGGCCAGTATAGCCTTGTTGCCATAAAGCTGGAGCACCAACGGCATCAAGGTTCCAACCACCAGGAGAAACAACCCCCAGGGGTTGCACTGGCACCCTAAGTTTTTGGTCAAGAACAATGCTTGTCACACCATGGCGTTTTACCAATCGTTTAATCTTTCTAGCTGGAAGCGTTACCCCAAGGCTATTCGACAACCAGAAATTTCGTATTCCCCCCGATTCTTGACTATCAAACTCACTGGCAATAGATAGTCGACTCGCATTCGAATGCTCCTTCAACGCTGCTATTAGCTTTTTACGCCTCAATTTTCTATTTTTAATCTTACCGATATCACCTTTTTCGACGTTAAGCTTTTTCAAATGGATGATGACAGCGATCTTGTCAGCAGGCGATGCCGTTGTCAGCAACTGTTTAAGGGCCGGCCCAATTTCTCCCGCCGAAGCACCAGTCGTTAACATCAAGGTCAATGCTAAGGCTAGGGTTGAAAGTGTTTTTTTCATAGTATCACCCAATTACTGTACTGTGAGATGCTCTGCTTTGAATTCACCCAGCATAACGGTGACCTGATCGCCAGCCGCCACGTACCGACCCGGATTGGCAAATAAAACAAAATAATTACGGTCTTTTTTAGGATATTGGGTTGTGGTACGTAGTGCACCAATTTTGGGGGGGTGGGGAACGGCAAGGGTTGCGCCACTTTTTTCAACCACCAAGGATGCCTGACTTTTGCGACTTAATAAGGGACCGGCCTTTTTCGGATCGATAACACGAAACCTAAAATCGAGCATATAACCCGCCGCGGATTGGCGTAAACTCTGGACTTTGACACCCCATTGTTCCTCGATGCGAGCCAAATCTGTCTCGGCGCCTACCCGGTTGGGCTCAAATTCAGAGCCGTGACCGAGGGTTTCAATACTGCCACTTTGACAACCAGTCAACACCACGGTTGAAACAGCGACCAGAAGGCCTACGATTAAAAACTTCCCCATCGATCGATTAACTTGCGAAGTGGGTTTCTTATGATTTATAAACTGATTCATGTGCTTTTCCTTAGTTATTATTAAAGTTTTCAAAACCAGGCATAAAAGGGATATATCGCGCCCCCCCCTTATGCTCCATGAAGTCTTCCATTTCGATTCAACTACAGAAAACCTATGCTGCGTCCTTGCAACAGGTTTTCTTTCATTTGTTTTTTATGGGGCCACCTCCAAGAAATTGACCATACCACCGGTTGCACTGCCCACATTACCCAAACCTAACATGCCGTCGTAGACCGCGTAGGTACCAGCCGTAGCCGGTGCAATGATTGCGTCCTTGGTTTTGCCAGCGGGGAGTAGCGCCGAATACTGATTATGGGGATAGGGATTGGTTGTGGCCCCATCGGTATAGGTATAGGTATAGGGCCTACCATCCTCAGCGACGATGTCCATACGCAGATTATTCAATACCAAGTTGTGGTTTTCATATCCCATGTTGTACATCCTTACCAAGGTGCGTGCACCGACTACTCCGCCTGCTAACGTAGCATCAGGCTTGGTTGTAAAGGGCTTCCCATTGACCAGGTAGTACTTTGGCTGATAACCAATTGTGCTAGTTGGGCCGTTAGGAGTACCGTAAGTCGGAGCTCCTACTCCAACAGGATCCACCGCGTCGTGCAGTTCCGGGTCGACCTCGCTGTAGAACAAGCTGACTTCATGGTCGTAAGGGATTCCGCTATACGCTACGCCCGCCGCTTCATTCTTATTGATACTGCCGTACAATCCCATTTGGACTTGGACTTGGGGGTGAGTACCGCTGTGATAAATATACGATCCGACTTTGAAGGGGTTATTTCGGAAGTTGGTCCAGAAATACTTTAGCCTGCCGCCGTTTTTGCCTGCTTCCCGTCCAAATGAACGAACCCGTCGAGTACCCGGAGCACCGCCCGCGCTCGGGCCTTTACTCCCGTCGGTCCAAGTAGGTCCATTGTTAGGAAAGGAAAAGGGCTTTTCCTGTCCAGGGATGACAATCGAAACCGGTTCCGGTAAAAGATTGGTCAGATATATCTTAACGATATTGTCCCCATTGAAGTTTAGAGCAGGTCCCGGTACCGTTGCTACAGGCCCCGTACAGCTGGGGTGAACAAGACGAGCATCTTTAGCCTCTTTGGTATTCTTTAAACCATTTTTAACCTTATAGCAATCGCCGTTAGCCGAATCTGGGGCAAATCCCCACATCGTCACTTTTCGACCTAACGCAGACCCATCGGGTAATGTAATCTCCAAGGGTTTAGCGATGAGATAAATATTCTGGACCGCCTGAGCGGCGCCTCCCATCAGAGTCAGCGCACCAATCGCCAGACTGGATATTAATAATTTTTTCATGATAATGCTCCTAGTTATGGTTATGGTACAAAGCCACAGTCAGCCAACGTTACATCGCAGCCAGGTGGTTCGATGACCATCATCGTCATCATGCCACCCGGAAAGATATCGTTGTTAACCAGCTCATTCTCGGTATGCGAATGCCACATAAAGAACAAGCCACCGTTGATATTCAATCCACCTTCGCCAGGGGGTAGACCCGCCAAGTCACCCAGATAAGGGCTACCACTATAAAAACCGCCAAAAGTCAGATCCTGTAGCTCGGGTAAGACTACAGGGATTTCTTTTGCATGGTCCTCACACCACTCTCTGGTGGTATCATCAAAACCGTCGAAAGGAGGAACTGCGTCTACACACGTACTGCCATCAGTCGCTGTGTGGCCATATATGTCCCAGCCAAGACCCTTGCCAGTCCAGTCCCACAAGCCGTCGTAGGTCTGAAAAGATGCAGTCTTAACGGTAAAGTCGGAGCGACCAAGGTCAGGTCCAGACGTCCCCGGCACGCTCTCCAGCATCCGGCCATCGCGGGCAATGATAGTGACATTGTTACCGTGCAGGTGGAGGGGATGTAGGTGGTGGCTTGCACCGATCACCCGAACCAGCACCGTATCACCTGGGGTAGTCCTAGGTATAGCGTTATAAGGCTGGTTTGGAAGCCAGGGTGCCTCTACGCCACTTGGTGCAAAGGTATCAGGACCATTGCGCCCATTCATGAACCAAAGGTTGGCCTTGTAATCGCTAAAGTCAATATTGTTTAAGCCCGCAAGATCACTATTTCCCTCGTAAAACTCTGCTTGATAATGAATCCGTGGATCCATTTCACTTAGCAAAAACAAGTACTCATGGTCGTAGGCAGTAGCTGCGTTGTCATACGCTTGGGTAGCCGTAGTTGGTCGAACGATGATAGCACCAAATAACCCCATCTCGGTCTGTAACTCCGGGTTGGTTCCACTATGGTACATATAGGTACCCGCGTGGTCGGCAGTGAAGGTGTAGGTCGTTGCAGTCGTCGTAGTCTCCGTCGTCATCAGACAATCGACGCCAGCGTCTAAGCAGTTTCCACCTGCGGCTGCCACACCTGTCTGACCAGGGAACACCATGGATACGGGCATCGTTAAGGTATTGGTGAGATTAATTGTCACTACATCGCCTTGGTTAACGATGAGGGTGGGCCCAGGGTATTGCGGTACCCCTCCGACCCCATAACCCCATATCTGCACGCTATCGCCGTCCGGGGTGGCAATGGAAGCAGAACCCGCCTCCAAATTGAAGGTTGGGCCGGTGATTCCATCAACAGCTGCACCCACTTGTAAAGATACGACCGACGTCAACGCCAGCATGAAAGCTGCCGCGAACGATCGTGTTTTTGTATAGATTTTCATTTGTATTCTCCTAAGGGTGATGTGGTCAAATGATTTCGATTTCGGTCATCATGCCACCGTAGTCTTCCCCATCATTGCTGAGGAAGTTGAGGTTGGTGGTATATAAAAAGTAAGTTCCCTTCTCGACATCAGTAGTATCGATGATGGCTTCTACCGCTTCACCGCCACCCAACGTGACAGAGCTCGTTTCATAGCTCATATCGATACCAGAGGCCTCACCGCCGCCACGCAGAATACGAGCACCCGTTCCAACCACTTTCATAGTCAAACCATTGGCGGTAAGCGTATAGAAGTTGGTGATATTCAGGTTTGAAATGCGAAGCAAAAGCCTATTCCCCTGAGCCACTTCGATATGCGAGCTCACGGGTTGCGAGCTTGTCAGCGTACTGGTACCGAAAGCAGCTACCTGATCAACAACCCCTGAATTGCCTGGGTTCGCGCCGCTACCCGGAGTAGGTTCAAAGTCAAACGTTGCAGGATTAGCCGAATCCGGATATCCACGACCGTTGAGCATCGGGTACTTATCTAACATATCCGCAAAAGGTAACGGCTGGACGTCCTCGCTTGCCTGGTGGAACTCTCCATCGAAAGAACCAATCTGTATAGGCACTTCCACGTCGTAGGCGGTTGCTCCATCGCCATCGTTGAAGACATAGCCCAGAGGACCACTACCGCCAAAACGTGGAGATTGCGTCACGGAATCGGGAGCTCCTACGGTGCCGCCTATACCCGTCTTATCCTGCAACGCATGGACATATAGATTACCCAACATACCCATTTGCATATGCTCGGTGGCCTCCACGTGGCAATGATACATATGAGTACCAGGCTCTTTAACGTTATAGTAGTACGTAAGGCTGGCACCTTGATTAATAGAGATGGTCGCTTCGGGAAGGCCGTCGAAAATGTCCGAGGCGTTTGGGAATCCATGAAAATGGACAGTATGCGGATCGAACAAATCCGGTCGGATCTGCATCCCAGTATTGGACATTGTTAGATAAAATTCCTGTTCTTGCTCCAGGACGATAGTCGGCGCAGAAAAGTTAGCCGCCAATGTACCTGCGTCGATGACCTTCTCTGAAGGAACACCGGTCACGTCGGCGAAACCAAACATATACAGGCGTCGCCCATCCCTTGCATCTCCATCGATATCTGCCTCATCGGCCATGGTGATGAACCCATCGCTGCCAGTTATGTGCATGCATTTGATGTCCCGAACACCCTGGCTAGGGTCATTTTCATCGACTAAAACGGGTATATCAGACTTACCGTCGTTGTTTATATCACCGGGGCATTGGATAAAGGTTCCGGCATTTGCCGTTCCCATTCCACCTGCTAACGCCAACATAAGCGCTGTAACCAGTGGTTTTTTCTTTAAATTAAACATAATTGTTTCCTCAATTTGTAGAGTTTGAAGCCCGCTGGAAAAATCCAACGGGCTTCAAACGTTAACAGCGATTATTGCGCCACAAACTCATCAGCACCAATACTCCATTCTGGGTTCCGATTGTCGCCATCAAAATCAATTAACAACGGCAAGACTGTCGGCACGGGATTTCCCTCATCGATGGCTGGTGACCCCGCCTCGAGATGGTAGTCCGAAGGTGCGCCAGCAAGAGGTGCGTCGACATTCAACGATAAAGGTCCAAATCGTATATCGATGAAATTACCGCCCTCGTCGAAGGCCACCGCTGCTTGGATACTGGATGCAATCTCTGGCTGTTGAATAGTCTGTCCCCGATCACCATTGACGTAGTCAGCAATTAAGCCGGCATCCGCCTCTAGTTTATTAGTTCCATGACCAGACCCAGTACCCGAGTAAGTCGATGAAAACACCGTGTAACGGGGCTCCAACCCTGTGCCACTCGCGTTGAGTACCTTTAGGTCATCATAAATCGGAGTAGAACCACACCCGAGAACGGTAGACGTTCCAAGCGCCGGACATAATCCGAAGTTGGCGCCATCGATCTTGAAGTAAAACGAACGGTTGTGCCATATGATGTTATTTTTGAACAATTCGGGTTTCGAGTAATCGCCTGGCAATACACCCAACACCAATCCACTGTGTCTTCGCAGTGCGATACCCGCCACTTGAGGACTCGACTGATTTGGACCCATATCAAAGGCCAAACTCGCCGTCGCGGTACTATCATTGTTAGCGACCGTATTATTGGTGATTCTCGTCTTTGCAGTATCCTGCAGCGAAATCCCAGCACCTGCTAGACCCGCCATATTATTTACGATACGGTTGCCGAAGATATCGATCCCGTGCCAATCAGCTGGATCATTAGAACCAACTACATCCAAACCATTAACATTTTGGGCTTGAATACCGCCACCATCACCCGTTCCAGCTTGGTTCCCCTGAATTAGGTTGTCGACAATAGCGACCGAACCGCTGCCGGTAGTGGGATCTTCGATTTGACCAAGGAGAAATACGTCGGGTTTACCGGCAACAAACACACCACCACCGGAAACAGCCAAACCCTGATTAAACGACTGATTAAAGATAATTGTATTGTCCTTAATTAGCCCATTATCGCTTAGGCCAAGATGTCCAATACCGCCACCATTAGTCTGGGAAAAGTTGCCACAGATGTAGTTGTCGGTTACTTGGTAATTATCGGCACCCGTATAGATGGATATAGCCCCACCAGCACCTGTACCGGCAGCCCCACCAAAGTTACCGTTGTTGGAGATATCATTGTAAGCGACAGTAATATTGTCGTTATGGGCATCGCTGTGCCCCAACGTCGTAGGACCGGTTTCGAAGGTTAAGACAGCATCGCCGATTCGAATCCCACCTCCGTGAGAGCCGCCATTAGATCTGATACGATTATTACTGATACGCAAATGATCAGCGTAACCATTGACTACGATACCCCCAGCAGTATCTCCACCAGTGATGGTGAAGCCATCGATGCGTGGGTCTAAGGCGTCTTTAAAGTCATTCGGCCCGCCACCATCACGATGCGCCACTACAAAAATACCCGGACCTTCGCCACTACGGGGGAAAATAGACTCATTATCTTTAATAATAAAGCCCAGCTCCTGACCGGCAACAAGATCGAAGTTGATACCCGCGATAGTATCGTCTACCTGGGGACCGAATAATGCATTGATTTTATCTCGCCACAGTTGTAGCTTCTCAGCCGGTGACTTAATCGCACTGATGGTCGTGACAGATGCACCCCAACCTTGTAAAGACACTGGCTTATACATCACCACCAGTTCCTCGTAGATACCTGGACCCACCAAAATGAGATCACCAGGAATAGTGTTGCCATCGTCAATAGCAGCTTGAATGGTGGTGAAATCGCCAGTGCCGTTTTTGGCCACATTGATCACATCACCACCGCTAGGTGTCTTGCCATTTGAATCGCCGACCGTTACGGTTACACCCATTGGGGATTTATTCCCATTGTCACGGGTTACGACCAACTGGTAAGTATTAACAGGAGTGCTGGCTGGAATCGTCGCACGAATAAGACCACCATTCCAAACATTGATGGAAAGGGGATAATGCACGCCGATACTGTCAATGAGTTCCACTTTACGGGCACCCGCATTTGGTCCAAAACGATAGTTTCTTGCAATCGTCTTGTTCAAGTCGATAATACCCCCGGGTCCCGTATTGTAGGCCGGGTTAGGTACATCCACTGATCCCCGTGATTTGATCACAAGTTTCTGTCCCGGTAATGCGAATGGACCTCCACCGCCATTGTTGTTCGCACGTTGAACCGATGCGATCATTGGGGTTTGATGGCCATACTCGCAATCCAGCGGAAATTGATGATCCCCTGCAAAGGCTGCAATCGGAACTACCGGTGTATCAAGGTAGGTTGTAGCCCCAGGCATAAACTGGAAGGTATAACAGAACTGCGAGAACTGCGGGTTGTGAAAAGGATCTGTAATGAATTCCGGTGGTTGGTCTTCCTGAACACCGTTAGGATCAAATGCCGGATTGGGAATCGGATTTGAAGAATTCATGCACGAAGTCACCATATTCGGGCCAACTCCACTGGGTACGGGTACCGCAACATTGTAGGTCGAAGGTAATAATGCGTTGTACTTTCCAAACTCGTCGGAGTAGGTGCGCTGAAACTCGGTCCCCGTAAAATCACGGAAGGATATTGGCAACCAAGGTGGCGCAAATTTTTCACCGAAGTTCGCCGACTTCGGATCGAATTCGTTGCCGACATCGTTGAGTATAAAACCCACCACGCGTGCGGCCTTGGGCGTTTCGGTCATCAACTGAAAGTCGAGTGCCGCATTTTTACCCTGAGCCAGTCGTATCGTTTTCGTGTCACAACTTGGACGGAGTTGTCCCGCGAAAGGTGATGCTATGAGATCAGCTGAAGCGATCCCCGGTAAGGCATTACCCGAGTCATCTGTTTGAAAAGACAGGTGGTTCTGTACTGTGTGCACGGCACCAATACATTCCGGTGGTAACAACTGTGGAACAACTTCGTCACCAAAATCGACATTCTTGTCTTCTTCACGAATATGGCGATATCCTGGAGGAGCTTCGCCCATGACAATGTATTGGCCCGATGCAAGATACCCAGCACCATCTGCGCCCTCTTTGAGGTAATCAGCCTCCGTGCACCCACCTAAATTGTCTGAAGTACAATCGAAAGTCGGGCCAAATGCGTAGCCGCCATCGAATACTCCGGGGCGAATCTGGTTAAAGTTCCGTATACCATCAAAGCAATCCAAATCCTCAAAACCTAGGCCATTCCCAGCTGGATCGAGTCCACTACCACCTTGGCAATTAGAAGGTTTACTGTCATCCCAACTGTCGGACCAGGTAACCTCGATTGCGTCACCCTTGTCAAACGTACCATTTGAATTGTGATCGACATCTTCTGGACCTTTGGCAAGGCCATCTGCCCACCCTAAGGGATAGTTATCAACATCCGCTAATACGGGTGTGGCACAAAGTGAACCACCGCACGCAATCGGGTCAATAACCCCATCGCCGCCAAAAATTGCTAACCCCGTGGCATTATCCAAATTATCTTGGTACAAGTTGACTTGGACACGGGGAATAAGCGCTTCCCACTCTTCGATGGCGGCGTAAGCTGGATCGTTTTCCGCACGAGTTACTGTGTTGGCAATAACACCGGAGATACCACCGTTCTCGTTGGTCCCATAAGCATTCTTACCAAAAGAAATAATCGATGTTTGCCCAAGGAATTGTTGAAAACCTTGAGTTAGGACCGGACCTCTTTCAGTACGTGAAAGCCCATCGACGGTGCACTCTTCTAATGCTGGGTTACTACAATCCGATAAGCCAACTTGCGCCTGTGGATTGAGTTCCGCACCCAGGGTTTCTCCACCACCATCAATAGTAAAGGTCGCCCCTGTCGCTTTCAGCCCGGCAAAATCGATTTCTGCAACGAGCCAATGGAAAAACGGGAAAACTTCGTCAAAGGGTGCAAAACCCTCACTGTCCACGGGAAAACTCTGGTAAACCATACCGTTGCGGAAACGTAGATGCAGCGCGGTGCTGTCAAGCGGCATGTTAGTTTCACCGATGTCACGAAAACCGTTTTCGTTCACATCGTTAAATCCTTCGGCAATCAGTCTACCGTACCAGTTAAACACTGGTACATGATTAGTCTCTGCTAAACCTATTTTACATTCAGCCGTTCCACTACCACAGGTATCCGTATCGTTAGGTCCAATCGATACACCCAATAATGCAATAATTAAATCCAGATTCGCATCGAAAACCACCACTTGATAGTTACCATCTTTTACACCGTCGATGCTGAATGAGCTATCTTCGTTACAAGCCTTGGTATAAATAACCTTTCGGGCACCAATAGCGAGATCATTCAAGCCTACGTAGCACCCTGGAGCCGCTTGGGCACTAAAAAACTCAAAGTTGTTCGGTGGACGCGAGGTATGCAGGTTTGTAACAATCCCAGTAATACTGGTGCTACCGGTTAATTCCCCTAGATCTTCAAAATCCCGTTTCGCGAAACCAAAAGATGCGTGATGATTAGGTGGACCAAACTCCTGAAAAAACGATGGTTCACCGGCCTTAACCCAAGCATCAATGGTCTTGGTACCCTCTATAGTAGATGTCTGAATCCACTTCTGTTTGGGATCGTTAGTGGCTGGTGGAACAATTTGGACACCATACTTGGCAGGGACTAAATTCTTAATGAGGATAGTACCCGTCACAGGATCTGGATGGAGTGTTCCATCACCCAAACTGAGGATCGTACTCGAATCACCTGGAGCATACTCGGTGCCAAGCGGATTCCCAAATGCATCCTGCAGAACCTGACCTCCCGCAATACCGAAAGATCCCGCGGCTTCGAACAATTTTACGTGCCAGTCCAAACCACCCAAACCTCCTTCTACAGGTAGGTCTTGCATACCATTAAGGGGTCTAGTATCCTCAAATACCAAGACGGAGATCTGCGCTGTTTTCCGCATTGCTGTCGATTGTACGATAACCGTCACGACTTCAGCTGCTGAATCGACGAGTACCGGGGCACCACCCATGGTATAACCGGTATAAGGCAATACTGAAACGTAATAACGTCGTTTATCTACCGCGCTACCTGTGACCGCCGATATGGTCGCATTCGCAGAAATCTCGTTGCCCTGCAGACCATTTCCATTGGCATCAACCGCAACAGGTGCATGGCTACCGTGGAAATCAAAGGAAAGCGATGTATTCTGCTCCGCCTTGTTGTTTGGGGTTTTCATATTCTCAGCAGGTGCTGCGGCTCGGTCGATCAGTTTGCCGGGGGTAACCGGATGGGTATTATCTTCTTCGAGAATCCAGCGAAAGCCAGGAACAGGTTGTCCTGCGCCATCCATTACATTCACGGTAATATCCGCTGCGTTGGCCTGCGATACGATTAATATACCGGACAGAAACAAGGTGAGTACGTCGTACCACCTAGCCTGTCCAGGACCAATTTTGGGTATTTTCATTTTTCTATCTCCTGGTTATGTATTAAATTTCCAGACAGAAACAAGATGAGTACACTGTACTTGCTTGCTCGTTCAGGACCAATGTTGGGTATTTTCATATTTGTCTCCTCGTTGTGAAGGTGAAAGCGACGCCACTCATCAAATATCTCAGCACCCGATTTGTGCAAAATAAGCTCATAAATCTACGATATAAATTGATAGCTTTACTTATCCATCTAACAGATAGATTGGTTGACGGTTCTATCCATGGCCCGACTTGGGTTCCAATCAAAGTAACTATTTAATGGGTTTGGTCGACGTTTGTAGGGCCTCACCGATCCAATGGTTTCTCCCCAATCCATTGTTGTTGAGCGTTTTTTGGCATTAGGTTTTCTCGAATTCTTTTTATACCGCATAATTATTAACCTTTTTTTATTATCAATTTTCTTGGTATACTATACGTCTAACAAATGAATTTCCCCTTCCTATTCAATGAACATTCGATTAAATTTTGATTAAAATTTATAAAGCACTACTTCCATTTGACTACAAGCCAGCCACACGAAATTAATTTATCCAACTGAAAATCAACGAAAATAAATCGTGCTTAATGAAAAATGTAAAATAGGTACCGTCGAAGTAGCTGAGTAAGACTAGATTTGAGACAGATGAGAAACTGAATTTATCTGTTTATTTGATTAACTATTGATTAACATTAAGTTAAATTTATTTACACCTTTCGGTTTCGCTGATAGTCTCTTTCGCTAATCCTGAATGTTACAACCTAGATTCATAGGTGAATTAGACAATCAATAGGACCACGTACGTTAAGAAAGCAGGGATATTTTCTTAGTCGTATTTTCAGTTTTATAGTGCATTGATAAGGATTAACACCCTCACGATAACAAGCATTGATGCCTGTACTTAATTACCCTCGAATTTGGAGACAAATCATGCGATTTTTTTTAATTCTGCTTTTTGGTTTTTTCCTCGTCTCTAGGCTTTCAATAGCATTTGCCGCGAACCTTACACACGGGCCGGTAGTCGGTGGTGTTAGTTCTGATTCAGCTACCTCCGTCGCCAAAATATTCTTAAGGACCGATAGTAGAGCTTTGGTGGCAATCCAATACGGTACAGCACCTGACCTTGGGATTTCTCAGACAACTGCAAACTTTAGAACCCGTCGTACCTCTGACTATTCAACTATCATCGAATTGACAGGCTTGGGCCTAAGCACTACCTATCATTTGAATATTTTGGTTGATGGGGTCTCTCAACTGTCGCCACCCTACCCTTCGTTTAAAACATTTCCAGCAGTTGGCGAACCAAAACCCTTTAAGTTTGTCGTCCTGAGTGATTTTTCAAACATGAAAAAGGCAACTAAAGCACCTCAAACTTTCTTAAATGCCTCTCTAGAAGACCCTGCGTTTGCGTTTATTGGCGGTGATTTCGATCAGAGAAACCCTAAAGCTATCGCAGCAAAACGGGCAATGTTCAAAAATTTGTACGATCCAAATTCGATAGCGACAAGTGATTTCGTAAATCTAATATTGAAAAGTATGCCCATTGCTCACCATTGGGATGATCGTGATGGGGGTGGAAAGGATATCGACAAATCCTACCCATTTTGGCATCGATCACACCGGGTATTTTCGGAGTATGTACCAACTTATCCATTACCCATCACAACACATGGAATCTGGCAGAGTTTTTCCCATGCACAAGTAGATTTTTTCGTTCTCGATACGAGAAGCCAAAGGGATCCAAGCTCCGATCCTGACGATATAAATAAAAGCATGCTGGACGGAGATAACCTCGGATCTGCTGGTCAGCTTGAATGGCTCAAAAATAGTTTGTTACATTCCGCCGCGACATGGAAAATAATTTTCAGCTCGGTTGCAGTGAACCCGACCGCTAAAGCTAAAAAGTCCTGGGGAACATACCAAACCGAATGGAATGGATTAAGGCAATTCATCGAGGACAATCGCATCGGTGGTGTTGTCTTTGCATCAGGAGACCTTGGAGTCGGGGGCATCGATAGTGGTGTCGCGTCTGGATTTCCCGAAATGGTGGTACCAACGGCTAATTCTGAAAAGGGAAGGTGTTTGACTGGTAGATTTTTAGGTAAATGGAGCGAAGGAATCTACAATAGCACACCCTGTAATGGCTATGGCGTGGTTACCGTGTTGACTGATCCTGATCGAATATTGCTTGAAGTTAAAGATGAAAGCGGCATAGTTCAGTTATCCCATACTGTCATGCTCGAATCTCAGGCTGCTTTTAGTGAGGTTTCAGATATTGCCGGCGTCGGAGTCATGCGTCCGAGCTTTGGGAATCCAATGTGGGGTAATTTCGATAATGACAAAAATTTGGATGCATTCGTTGTAAACCATGGGAATCCCCCATCTTTTTTTGGTAACAATGGCGATGGGAGCTTTACCGATTTACAACTGTTATCTGGAATCACGTCAGAAGGAGATCGGCATGGCGCCGGATGGGGAGATTATGACAATGACGGGGACCAGGATCTCTTTATTTCTCTTGGCGCAGGCCGCGGCTCAACGGTTGGTTCAAAGACGGATCAGCTATATAGAAATGAAGGCAACGGGGTTTTTACCGATATTACCACCCTTGCTGGGGTCGACAATGCCTTTGGTAGGGGCAGGAGTGTCAATTGGATTGATTACAATAACGATGGGGAACTCGACCTCTTCGTCAAAAATGCCGGAGGTGGCGCCAATAAGTTGTATGAAAATAATGGCGATAGTACCTTTACTGACGTAGCCTCCAATGCAGGTATATCGGAAGCCTTGAGAAGCAATTCGTCTTGGGCCGATTTCGATAACGATGGCGATATGGATCTTTTCATCACCGGGGTAGCCAAAAGTAAAAATCTTTTCTGGCAAAACAATGGCGATGGAACCTTTACCGATATCACTTCGGTTGCGGGCCTGGATCAGAAAGGTGGTGTAGGGGTCGCTTGGGGGGATTACGACGATGATGGAAATATAGACCTTTATGTTGCGAGAGGATATTCAGATGTAAAAAATTCACTTTCCTGGGATTCTGAACGCCTTTCATTTTCTGACCAAGAACCGCCCTCGAAGGTAGACGGCCTCGATTTCACCACAACAGGGGATCAAGTAACCTTTGATATCTATACAGCACGGTGCCACGAAACGGAGAAGATTTTTATCGGCAGCCAAAATAACTCACCGTTGGCTATTCCTTTTACTCTCACAGCGACAGATGCGTTTGGAGAACCCTCATATCTTCCTGGTACGGACCTGGGTTTTTTTATTTGGAATGACCCAACAGGTTGGCATATCCGGTGGAGTAATAATGGGTCTGGAACCCAAAATTTTTATGGTCGAATCAACAGCAACGGCCAGTTTCTAGCAGCTCAACGTCTGAATGTCACGGCGGCGGCACCTACCACGGAAAACTCGCTGTATAGAAACAATGGCAATGGTACTTTTACAGATGTCGCGATTGCAGCGGGTGTAAACAGTCAAAGCAATGACCGAGGTGCTACTTGGGGAGATTACGACAACGATGGTGATTTTGACCTTTATGTAGTAAACACGGGTACTTTTGAAAGCAATGGCGCTAATCATTTATATCGGAATAATGGCAATGGTACTTTTACCGACGTCGCAGCCACAGAAGGAGTCATGGGAAATGTAGGAGGCCGAGGTGATGGAGCTGCCTGGGGGGACTTTAATAATGATGGATTTCTCGATCTGTATGTCACGAATGGGCACTCACGTCCAATCTGGTCACAAGAGAGTTATCCTTGTCTCGATTTTGGTCCTCACCTGCTATTTGAGAACTCCGATAACAACAATCGGTGGCTTAAAGTTGACCTAACCGGAACCCTCAGTAATTCAGATGCTATTGGGGCAAAAGTTATCCTCAATAGCAATAACTCTACTCAATATAGGCAGGTCAACGGGGGGACGGGGCAGCTTTTCTCTCAAGGGAATGGTCCACTTCACTTTGGGCTGGGTGATGCTGAGTCAGTAGATGCTCTCACAATCCAATGGCCAAGTGGAAATGAGCAAATTATCACGAACATCGCTCCGAATCAATATCTTACAATTGTGGAAGAGTAACCGTTCGCTAGCTCAATGAAAATAGGAATCTCGATATTTTAAGTGGCAGATTTAGCTCCCGGTAGTCATAAAATAAAACCGGAGTACATGACGCCCTTCCACAAAAAAGGGACCAACTCATGTGGTCCCCTTTTTCCGAAATGAACGTTGAATCAGTGTTTAGCAAACAATTTTCTGTGCTTTGCTAAGTCTAACCAAACCTAAGCCCATGAGCATGAGACCCAAGCTACTGGGTTCGGGCACGTTATTGCTAGATGGTGTTTCGTCGTATGTATAAGTGACCGACAGGTTACCCTTCCAATAATTGTTATCGTTCGTGACAAAGCAGTCGTCGTCAGTTCCACAATCGGTAACCTTCGCGACGAGCCTACGTTCGAGATCAATACCAAAAGAACCAATATCGATAAAATCGTTCAACGATGCGCCCAATCCAAGAACCGAATCGAAGCTACCACTACGGCTGGTGGTCTCAAGACACGACTGAATTCCCGTACAGGTTTCATCACTTTTACGAAAGATAGAACTAAGCCCTGTACCTGGAAGTAAAACCTTGGCAGCCAAGCGAATAGACCCAAAACCTTCGCCAAAAACTGAATCCTGGGGGCCAAGGTCAGGATCATTGGCAAACAGTGTAGTTCGAAATCCCCAACCTGAGTCTAGAACGATATCTACGCTTTGAAGCGTACCAAGCGCAGAATTAAATCCTGTTAGATTAGTCGTTTGGCTCGCCGTATCAACTTTACTACTTCCGCCCTTGCTATCCACAATGGACATTGGTCCGAAAGCAAAAGAATTAGTAAATGTCTGCGTTAAAATGCCTGCATGAGACAATTGGGCACTGGTTACAATGAACAACAACGAAACTACATAAATCATTTTTAACATATTTTTCATGGAGATTTACCCTAATTATTTATTAAAAAAATTCATTTTTTGTAAATGTACAGAAATGCGCTCGGGCAGTATTAGGCCATTTACATGCCATTTAGATTTTTCATTTTTTTATCAGCGCCTTACAGATACCATTGCCCCATATATCCAGCTGAAATGTAAAATTAGTCAACAAATCGTGGGACGAATGGACAAAAAAAACAGTCGTCACGGGCAGATCTAAAATCTGAAAAGTGCGCTAACTCGAAAACAACCAGATCGTAATCCGACATCACAAAATAGTGATTGGTCCAGCTTTAACCGTTCGGGGAATATACCGTACTCCTTAGGAACCGGTATTGAAGTTTCGCTAGGAGGCTGTCCGAGAATAGGAACCGTAGCGAGGGAAAGATGGTTTGAGCGTGATTTTTTCATTATTTGAGGCGAATACTTGCAGTATTTAACGAAAATAATGGGAAAATCAGGCCAAATCCAACTTTTCCGTAGTAGGTTCTCTATTCTTGGACAGTCTTCTAGGACCGACTTGTGCCATTTTCTACAGAGGTGTAACAACTACTCTAATTGACCCTGTAGGACAACTTACCTCCACAATACCGTTAATTACATACAGAACTACCTGCCCACACGTTTCACACATGTTCCGGCATTAACCATTTTTTATGTGAGATAGAAATAGGTACGCCTAAAGAAACGCGCGTCGCGGTGGTTTTCAGCACTATCAGCAGGTATGTAAATGCAACTGGCGATCGCCGTTGAAGTAGTGTAGTCGCAAAGGGGTAAGAACTATTGATTAGCTTTCGAGGGCTCAAAGGTTAGAGGTTTTAGGCATCAAGCTTAAATTGCATATAAAAATACGCTTTTTGAGCCTTTCAGCTGCACCTAATAGTGCTACGCATGAAAATGAAGGAATTTAAAATAATTGTTGGTAGTCTTCATATCTACCCCTAACAATAATTTTATTTTGTGTTACGAATCTTCTGCGAATTCATCGGGAACCGACTGATGATAAAGATAGTCCGGTAATCGACTACTGGATCTGCGCTCAGGCATATTCAACTTATACCCAACTCCACGCACAGTATGGATCAAGGGAGGATCAAAATTCTCATCGATTTTTTTGCGCAATTTTCGGATATATACATCTACAATATTTGTCATGCTGTCCTTTTGATAACCCCACACCTGCTCTTCGATCATTGCTCTTGGCAACACTCGACGCTTGCGCTGGAGCAAATACTGTAACAAGGAGAATTCCTTCTGGGTTAGACCGATTGGAACACCGGCCCGTGTAACTTCATAGCCTTCACTGTCCATACGAAGGTCTGCTTCCTGTAAAATGGTATTTGTTTTAACCTGACGGTTTATGGAAAGAAGCGACTGAATTCGCACCAACAATTCCTCAAATGCAAACGGTTTGATCAAATAATCATTGGCGCCGTTCTCGAAGCCTTTCAGTTTGTCTTCCAGGTTATTCCCGTCAGACATCATGATCACTGGCATTGTTAACCCGGCCTCACGCAACATTCTACACACATCGAAACCGTCTATGCATGAAAGCCCAACATCCAGTAAAACCACGTTGTAATCAATAGCCGAACCCATTCTCAATGCAATCTTGCCGTCTTCAGCGATATCAATATTGTATCCTTTGCATCTCAGCCCCTTCGCAAAAAACTGAGCCAAATGTTGATGGTTTTCGGCAATTAGTATATTCATAATAACTAAAATGACTTCTGCAATTTAACCTGTGATATACGATTAACAACCGATTTCTATTGGATTGGATGGATTCATCCATTACTCAATCGCATTGTCCCAAAATTTCCATATTTACCGTTACTTATTTCCAATCCTTTGAGTTCTAACTGATCAACTTACCCAAATTCATCTATGTAAAATATTTACGCAACAAATAAGCCATTTTTAATATAGACTGCTATTTTAGTAACCTGAACCCCCTTACATTGTGCTAAGTAACGGCAACCATTCGGTGCTGTAAAATATTCCAACGGCCCGATCCAAGTTTGCCAAGTATTCATAGTTAAATACTACCGAATCTATCGAGTGACCCTTTACTTCGAAATATTTATACCCAAAATTCAAATTCATCAATCCTGGATAAACTTAACGATAATAAGGATGTCGGATGCTCCAAAGTAGCTATGATTAGTTCTTAAAGGTTATGTTGAATAAAACTACTCACCCAATTTCAGTCACTACTGAAATCGCTTAAATTATACGATCCAACAAATAAATCGCTAACAACCGCAAAAATATGAAAACCATTCCTTATCTAGCAGTTATAACCTACCCAATGTCGTCTACATGGGTAGGTCCATCTGATTTAGTCTTTCCGCTCCAAGGATTCTCCATCGAAACCAATGGAAGGTAGTCAATACGCGACGTTCAAAACCCATGCCTATATTCACATAAATTTGTTAGCTTTCATTCAAATACAACATCATGAAACGCTATTTTAGTACGGCCAAAGGCATTTGCTTACTTGTGCTTAGCATGTTTTCCACACAGGTTTTGGCCCTAAATTATGAAGTTTTGTTGTTCCCTGAATTCAATGCCTCCATCGAGGACTATGATCATCCTCATACAGACATTAATCCTGGGATCGACGGGTTTGCTGCGATCCGAATGGAAGACTTCAGCCTAATCGCTGAGTATTTCTTAAATAAAAATGAATCTGAGCTTGAACGTCTGCTGATTGGTTGGGATGCGTCGGACAACCTCAGTATTTGGTTAGGCCGCCACCATAATTACACGGGTTATTGGAATACAGAATTCCATCATGGCGCATTTTTTGAAACCAGTATTTCGCGTCCATCAATTACACAATTTGAAGATGACGATGGTATTATTCCGACTCATATTACCGGTCTTGCCGGCGAATTTAATCTGCCACTGGGCGATGCTACAATTCGGTTTGCGATGGCCGTCGGTATTGGCGCCACTTACGGTTCAGATTCCAAACTAGCCGCTTTCGATATTTTAGATCCACGGCTTAAAGACCATGACGGTACCTTTTCGCTTAAGATTAGCTATTTTCCAGAAACATTCGACTCTAACCAATTTGGTATTACCATCGGTGGGGGTTCTATTCCGAGCCAGAAACCGGAGTTCGACCATATCGACCAGTTTTTCGCAGGATCATTCGTAAACTGGCAGTTTGAAAAGGTCAAGTTTATAAGCGAATTAACATTCATTTACAACCGAATTTATCAGCCTTCCACTTCGTTTCGCGCACATATTCTGGGAGGATATCTACAAGCCGAAGTCCCGATTGCCGACCGGTGGACACTCTATGGGAGATACGAAGGTACCGTAGGTCAAAAACAAAACCTATCAAACATTTTTCCCGACTATGTCGAAGAAACTCAAGTTGTCGGGCTGCGGTTTGATCTTGATGATAACAACGCACTCAAACTTGAATTCGGAAGACTAGTTGACTTCGAAGATGCATCCCCAAAAGCAAGCTTTCAATGGTCCGCTATTTTTCCCTGATATTTGTTTTCTGCAGTTGTTATACATCTGCTTTTGCAGAAAATATTAGTGATAGGGACAAAATCACCTCCCAAACAGAATTAGTGCTGGTTACATTTGATCCAAATTGCGCAATTGCCTTAAATTCAATCGAGTTGAGAAAGCTGTTTTTAGGCCTCCGCATCAGTAAAAATAAGCATGTCTTCACGCCTTTGCGAAATAAAACCAGCGAGAAACTCGATACTCTCTTCATTCAGTCCATAATGGCTATGTCACCTAGATCCTATGAACGTCGAATGATTAGAAGTACGTTTCAAAAAGGTCACCCCATTCCAGACGCCTACCATAACCTGAAGGATCTATTCGAAGCACTTAAACAAAAGCCCTGTTCGATTAGCTATTCATGGGCACATCAGACCCGTCAATTCCCACATTTAAAAATTATCCAAACCTTATGGTCAGGCTTACTCAAAAACTAAAATTTTTGTTATCAAGCTTGGCTGGACGCCTAATCCTTGGCATGTTACTGGTCCATACGGTCACATTACCGATTATATTCAGTGGCATTATGTACATCGTACGTAATACCAGTATCGAATTATTCCAGGATGGAACTCGAGTTCAAGCGAGAATGATAGCCGACACATTGGAAACTATGGACCCAAAAACCGAACGAGAAAAGTTTCTTCACATTCTCGACAGCGCCGTTCTCAGTGGCCAGGTTGTATTTGCAGAATTTCGAAATAGCAAAGGCATAATTAGGAGTAGGCTATTGCATGATTTACCACACATACCTTTCAACGAAGATCTGAACTTTGGACAACACAGAGACACCACTTACTTTATGTCTTTAACTCTCACAATGACAGACCCATCAGACAAAGCCATTCTTCGATTAGGATTCGACGAACATGACACCCACGAAGACATTGCTTTTGCTCGCAAACAAACAATTGTTTTAATCACAATTTATGTTCTCTTAACTTCGGCATTAGTTGTCTTTCTTAGCCAACGTTCGATTCGATTACTTCGTCAATTAGGCAAGGGCTCCCGCCGGGTGGTTTCGGGGCATTGGCACGAACATTTAAATGTTTCTACAAAAATTAGCGATATTTTAGAGTTAGCCAATGATCTCGAAGAAATGCGCAGAACCCTCGTTGAACAATCTACCAACGCTAAACGAAGCAGCCGTATGTTACATGACCAACAAATACGTCTGATAGAGTCCGAAGCTATGGCGACCGTAGGAGAGATGGCGCCAGTTGTCGCTCACAATATCCGTAATCCACTCGCCTCGATACGTAGCAGCGCCGAATTGATATCCGACGAAAATACCGCCCTCCCCACTAAACAGATGGTCTTTGATATTATGTCAGAAGTCGATCGATTAGATGGTTGGATCCGTGAATTTCTGCTTTTTTCAAGATCGCGCGATAGCAATTTGCAAAAAACTGTCAATCTTGATGTTGTTGTCAAAGAAAGTCTTAATACACTTCAACACGCCTTGCAAAAGGATCAGATCACGGTCGTATTGAACCTTAACCAACGTATAGAGCATATTTTTGGGGATGCAGTCATGTTGAAAGAGATGCTCAATTGCGTAATTAACAACTCGCTCGATGCTATACAGGATAGTGGGCAGATTACTATTTCAACCTATTCATCCAGCCAACAACAGGTCACTCTTTCGATCCAAGACACCGGTATAGGAATCTCGAAAGACAAAATTGAACACATTTACAAACCGTTCAACAGCAGCAAAAAAAATGGGTTAGGGCTAGGCTTGTTACTAGTGAAACGAATTGTTGAGAATCATGGGGGCAATATTAATATTTCCAGCGCATTAGGAATTGGAACGACAATCCAACTCAGCTTTCCATCCGTATCAGTTCAAAAAACTAAAGTTTTAATCATTGAGGATGATCCCATACAAGCGTGTGCGATCGAAAAATATTTAAATCAATTTAACTACATTGTATCAGCTACAGGTAGTCTGTCAGAAGCAATTGATAGTATCGACGCAATAACCCCTAATATTGTACTATTGGAATTGAATTTGCCCGGCTCTAATACCCAAGAGTTATTAACTCATATAAAGGTTTCAAATCCTTCAACAAAGGTAATCATTATTTCAGGACATAACGACACTAGCCGTAAAGTTGATGAATGGAAAAAGCTAGATTCGATCCGCAATCCCAACTGGATATTCGGTATATTACTCGATCCTCTTATACTCGGTGACATCAAGCCAATCATTGACAAAGCGCTTTTTTTGGGACAATCCGATCATGTAGAAGATATGGAAAAATGGTAACATTTTCTAAACGTAATTTATATCTAAACATAAGTATGACTAACCATAGCGAGCTATCTACTCTCAGCCACCTAATAACCCAGGATAGTTAAGTAATAATGACATGAATATTCCTTCAATATTGATTATCGAAGACGAAAAAATTCTAGCAAATAATATTCGCCGTTACCTGGAAAAGCTTAATTATTTTGTTGAAGTGAGCGAATGTGGAAATGATGCAATTAATCAATTAATTGTGGCCACACCTGATCTGGTTTTACTAGATTTAAAACTACCCGATATGGATGGATTAGAAATTTTGTCCCGTATTCGCAAATTCGAACCTAACATCAAAGTCGTTATGATGACAGCTTTTGGTGACGTAGAAACTGCGGTGATGGCAATGAAAGACGGCGCTTCAGATTTTCTAACCAAACCCTTAAAACTAGCCAGTCTCAAAGAGCTTTTGGAACGAGTATTGCGCTGTCCTTCTCATAGACCCAAGACAAATGCAATTCAACGGGATACCCCAGAATTCCTGGATAAATTGGTCGGAGAGGATTCATCGATGTTAAAGGTAAAACAAAAGATCTCACAACTTCTCCGCACGGAGACAAGTGATTCCTTGACTCCCCCTCCTCTACTTGTGACGGGCGATACCGGGACAGGGAAAGAACTCGTTGCGCGAGCACTGCATTTCGAAGGAAATAGGGTACAGGCACCATTTTTACAACTAAGTGCGTCAACGATTACGCCCGATGTCTTGTCTTTAAAGAAACCCTTTAATCACCAAAATCTGCTTGAATCTTCAAATAAGGATATCTTGAGTGCAGTCAACGGTGGAACATTGTTTATCGACGAAATAGCCGATGCAGGCCTTGAAGTTCAAGCACAATTAGTGGATCTGATTTCAGACCGAGATACCAACGGTTTAGGCCGGTCTTCAGATAGGGATTCCGATGTTTGGTTTGTTGCATCAACTAGCCAATCACTGGAAAGCCTCGTACAAATGGGCCAATTCAGATCGGACTTATATTTCCGCTTGAGTGTTTTCAATATCCATTTGCCACCCCTCTGCAAGAGAAATAACGATATTTTAAGACTGGCGGACCATTTTCTATCAGTCTTTACCCAAAGATATAGGAAACCCTTACTCCGACTTGATCCCGAAGCAAAAACCTCCTTGAAAAGTTACCATTGGCCAGGGAATGTTCGGGAGCTCAAAAACATTATGGAACAAGCGGTTTTAACAGTCGAAAGTGATAGCATCGGCGCAAACGATCTGAATATTAGGGCCGCAGCATCCAACACCCCAGATTTTGTGCGATCAAACAACCTAAATGTCTCGTACCGGAAATCCCCGAGTTGCCAGCCAATTAAAGGAGAAACCGAGCGCGATACCTTGATAGTTACACTTGACCGCACTGAATGGAACATATCGCAGACGGCGAAAATACTGGAAATTAGTCCGAATTCGGTACGATACCGGATAAAAAAATACGATTTGAAATCTCCGAAAATCAGGTGAATAGGGCATAATTAATATAGCAATCTTTCTCCCAACGTGGCATCTGAATTAGTATTTATCTTGTCATTTTATAGTTATAGAAAAAACCATGATTAGAAAGCTCCCAATAATTGAAAATCGACAAATATTGTATGCTGAGTTATTTATCGCTCTGGCGATAGTCCTCACTTGCCTACTAATATTGCAATTATCGAGAACATTAGCCGGAGAAACTAAACCAAACTCTTCCCCAACTCATCCACCCGAATTCAATTACAAAGATAAAACACCAAAGCCATTAAAATATAAACGATCGCTGCACCACTATGTGATATCCGACATTGGACTCATCGGTATGGATAAGAAAAACTACCGTCTTACCCACTTACTCGATCAAAATTTACCCGTAATGCTCGATTTTATTTTCACAACTTGCCCAGGTATTTGCCCAATGCTTAGTGTGACTTTTGCCCAAGTTCAGAAAAAACTAAGTGAAAATGCAGAAGAACTCAACATGGTTTCTATTTCTATAGACCCTGAACACGATACACCTAATAAGTTGATGGCTTATGCAAAACGTTTTAAAGCCGGTCCTGGTTGGCATTTTGTTACCGGTAACTATCGTGAAATTGAGGCGCTGCAAAGGACGTTTGACACTTTCCGTGGCGACAAGATGAGCCATCCCCAGCTTATTTTTCTCCGAGGGCAGAAAAACGGCCCGTGGCTGAGAATTGAAGGTTTTGCAAGTGCCGATGACTTGATCAGGGAATACCAGGCATTAATAAACAAATGATCATATGCAAAGTTGCAAGTGGTTTCTTTAGCGTTTTTTGTGTTGGCGCTTTCCTCATTGGTCTAGGTACACCTTCACAGGCTATTTGCCAGACTACTGATAACTCAATATCCTCCAATCGTCTGTTAACACTCGGGAAGCAGATCTTTCGTCAGGGCAAAGGATCCAGAATGCAATCCATAAATGCGATTGTTCAGGGCGATATACCAATCGACGGCAGTCAAATGGCGTGTGTCAATTGCCATAGACGAAGTGGATTGGGAACGAGTGAAAGTGGAATCATTATGCTACCTGTAACGTCAGAGTTTATTTTCCGTCCTAAAGAGGTCGGACGGCGAAAAAAATATGGTTTTAGATCCGAGGGAACTGGCACACGTCCCGCCTACAACGATCAATCGCTAAAAACCGCAATTCGTGACGGAGTTGATCCCACCGGTCGTGCCCTTAACCCTCTAATGCCGCGTTACAAGTTGAGTAACGAAGAACTCGATGCACTTGTGAAATATCTAAAATCACTCTCATCAAGCAGTTCACCCGGTGTTTCAGAAACAGTGATTCACTTTTCCACTATCATTGCTGAGAACATTGATCCTGGCAAAAAAAAAGCCATGCTGGATGTGATAGAAACCTATTTCCAAGGGCTGAACGCAGGCACGCGCCACGAAACAAAACGAGCAAAGAACGCACCTTGGCATCGAGACTGGAAATACCAAGCTTACCGCAAGTGGGTTCTTGACGTATGGGAGTTAAAAGGGCCGAAAGACTCTTGGCCATCCCAACTGGAAACTTATTATCGAAACCAGCCTGTATTTGCCATACTTAGCGGGATAATCAATAGCAGATGGGATTCGATCCATCGATTTTGTGAACAACACGAAATTCCGTGCTTGTTTCCAAATACCGATGTTCCTGTGGTTTCTGAAAATGGCTACTACTCTTTCTACTTTTCTAAGGGACTAACCCTCGAAGCCACAGCTCTAGCAAAACATATTGTAGCCGAACAAAAAGGTGGAAAAATAGTTCAGCTCTACCGAAGAAACCAAGATAGCGAAATATCTGCCAACGCTTTGTCGACAGCACTCAGCAAATCAGATCGTTTTACTATTGAAAACGAGGTCATAGGATCGAACCAAGACTTATCAGTTACTCTAGGAAAAGTTTTATCAGCACATGATGGAGTGTTGTCGTGGGTATTTTGGTTGAATGATTCCGATCTGGAAACGATAACACCTATTCTCCAAAAATCGGCTCAACCAGGACGATTATACTTTTCTTCGAGCCTGGCACCCACTGCCATAGAGTTGTCACTCGGCAAAATCCAAGATAGAGTCTATCTTATACACCCGTTTGAACACCCGAATAAATTACCCCAACTTTTACGACAATCACGTACTTGGCTGCAGGTAAAAAAGATCCAAAGCAAACATCAGCGAATACAAAGTAATACGTTTTTTACCGTATCTATAGCAGGACGCGCAATCCGGCATATGCGAGATAAATTCTCAAGAGAGTACTTCGTGGAAATCATTGAACATAGCACTGAAAAATCTCTATTGAAATCAATTTATCCACGCTTAAGTTTAGGACCCGGTCAGCGCTATGCATCGAAGGGTGTATATATCATAAAGCTTTTGCGTCCAGAAGCTGAAACCCGTTTTGAGGGTGGACAATGGGTTTTACCTTAGACCCGGCAAAGATTTAGCTAGACGTCACCGTTGATAACAAATTTTGACTAGGTGGGCGATGTATTTTTGTTTGTTTCGAGTCTCTTGCTATTCGGTGTGGTTAGTTAACCAAATAAATTTCGGCCTCCATCCACTGCCAATATTTGGCCCGTTACATACTGAGCTTCACGAATAAAATAAAGTACTGCCCTGGTGACATCGTCGGACATACCTGTTCTGTTTAAGGCGATTCGTTCAAGGATCTTGTTTTTGTTAGCGTCGGTGACTTCACTTTCTGGCCACATAATTGCGCCTGGAGCAACTCCGTTTACACGCACATCGGGTGCAAATTCTTTGGCTAATGACCGAGTCAAAGCAGCAAGACCGGCTTTGGTAATGCTATACACCGAATATCCTTTTAATGGCCGTTCAGCATGGATATCGATGATATTAACAATGCAACCCTTTTGTTTTCTTAAAAAGGGTTCAGCCGCCTGAGATAGGAAGAATGGTGCTTTTAAGTTACTGTCGTTGAGTTCGTGCCAGTGTGCTTCTGTCGTCAAATCCACCGGGGTCGGATAAAACATGGATGCATTGTTGACGAGTATATCCAACCTTCCCCAAATTCCAGAAGCTTCCTCCACCAGGGCGGGAATTTGCCCAGTATCAGCTAAATCCGCTTGTATACAAACAGCGGAACTGTCCCGAATTAGGTTGAGTTCGTCACACAAAATATTGGCTTCCTCAGCCGAATTCCGGTAGTGAAGCACGACGTTAGTCCCTATATCATGCAAACTGCGGGCAATATCTGCACCAATCCGCCGTGCCGCACCGGTTATAAATGCGATTTCGGTCATAGGCTAAACTTTAAAATAATATTAACTATTTACCACAATGTGTGTAGCTGTTCCGATTACTCTTAAATCGTGTTCTTGAACACGAAATAACACGCTGTTTATACGCATAACCAAGCAAAGGACTCTGCACGGCCATTTTTCATCTTCGAACAGCTTACAGTCTAAAACTTAGCCGCTCTTATCCACAAACAGACACACCATGGACCCCAAGCCAAGGGCTTTGACACGAGATGGTCTCAAGTGACGCTGGAATAAATCTGACAAAGTAGAAATTAGGGAAAGTTATGAAGTTTTCTCGCAGAACATCGTTAATCATCAACTATGTCATCAATGATATTTTTCCTCCTTTTTTACGCGATTCAAAATGGTTCATGCTTCCGCTGATGAAACTTGCTTTCAAAGAAGGCTATAAGATTTTCATAGACTTTAGGGAAAAAGCAATGACCATGTCCGAAGAGGAATCTAGAGACGACTAATTGTAAAACTGCAAAATCTAATCCTCTCAAAGACTCCGATTTAAATCAAGAATGTATTAACCGTATTCGTCAGGAAATAACCAGAACCGATATATTTTTCAACAACCCGATTCAAAATATAGACGACCCCAGTTTCGTCACCTATTCTGCTAACGGCCTTCCCTTACCAAACCAGTGCTTTGACACAACTTTGTGTACGTATGTGCTCGAACATGTCAGGGATATACAAACCGCTATTCGCGAAATCAGACGCGTTACCACAAAAAGAATGACCTTACTGGTTCGGCTTAAATTGCATCTAACATTTTTCCCAAAGGGAATCGCTTTTTCAGGTTGGAAAACCTACATGGGATGCCAAAAACAAGATTAATAGGTAACGCCGCGCTTTCTTTTCTTTCAAAACTTTCTTCGGGTTACTGGAGCGTTATGGATCCAACCAACGGCTATTTAGCGTTAACCTCACTGTACCGGAAATCTAACCTGAAATTCCGCACCTGGTTCGCGGTTGAGCAGATCGACATCAGCATTCATTTGATGGGCTAATTGTTTCACTAACGAAAGACCAATCCCGGTACCCGGTGTGGTTCGGGTTAGCTCATTTTCAGTACGATAAAACAATTGAAAGATTTTTTTCATTTTGTCTTTTTCCACTCCTGGCCCGTAATCGCGAACAAAAAACACAATTGTTTTAAGATTTTCGGAATCAAAACGGTAACCAAAATCAATGGTCTTCCGCGATGCAGCCGATGAAAACTTCACCGCATTATCGACCAAGTTGATAAATATTTGGGAAAAAGCATCTTCCTCAACGAGCAAACTAAGATTTTGATCGTCTGTTTCAGGCTTAACAAGGTTCAGTGTAAACCCTGATGCTTCAAATCGAGACGCGGTTTTCGTTTGAATCAGCCGAACTAACGAGGACGGTGGGTAGAGTGCTAACTTAATGGAAAAATAATTATTACTCAACTTAGATAAATGTAAGACATTAGCAATCAATCGTGATAACCGTTCGCTTTCAAAAAAAATGAAATCATAATAATTCTGGCGCTTGTCTTCATCCAACACCCAACTGGAACGGAGCATTTCACTGTACATACGGATTGATGTTAAGGGTGTTTTCAATTCATGACTGACAGCAGAGACAAAATTACTCTGCCGTTGAGCCAAATTGATTTGCGCACAACCCAACCTATACAAGCCGAAAACGCCTGCCAGCAGCACCAACGCCAATGCACCAGATAATACATCGGTTAACAAAAAGCTACTAGAAACATACCCACTTACAGGTGCGCGAAACAAGAGTTTGAATTCATTCATCGGTGGCGCAAGCAATGTCTGGTAGGTTATCCATTGACTGGCACCAGGTTTTTCATTTACCCGGGAATCGACTGAGCGCTTAGCTGGGTAATAAAGATCGAAACGTTCTAGCACAGTATTGCCAAAAACGATGCTTAACTGACTATTTTGACTCATTTGGCTGGCCTGCAAAACAGGCTGTATGGTAGATTGCAGAAAACCATCGATTGAGACAATAAATCCTTGGATATAACGGCCATTGTCTTGCCATACTCGCCTAAAAAAACAAAAATTGGTCGTTCCCAGAAGACGTATTTGCAAGGGATCTACCTCGCTTTCAAAAGTCAGGATTTTCACTTGATTACCGGTTTCATTCGCAATCATGTCATCGATCGCGCCCGATTCGCGTGCAGCGTTTTTTTCTAGGGCAGCAGAGCTATCTACAGCCGGCGATGATAACCCGTAATCCTGATCAAAGAGTGCATGAGCAGCAGACTGATCTGGAATCCGTACTTGTTCCTTACGACTGCGCGTTTGTGCCTCTAACTTTTTCAAAGGATTCAATTTTTGTTTTTCTACACTTTTCTTTTCCTTCTCATATGCTTGGTTTTTCTTGATTGGAAGTGATGTTGATAATCTATTGGTTGACTTAACCACCTGTTCTTCCAAGCGATCGGGCGATACCGGCTCCTGTTCTACATGCGCTTGGCCCTGTTTCAAATGATCAGCTTTGCTCGAACGAAAACGCTTACTCGTCATCGGTTCTTCAGAAAAGAGTGATGTTAGACTTTCCGCTAGTTCGTTCACCACATTCTTTTGTATTTGACCTCCTTGATCATGGTATCGAGCCGGCGCTCTGAAGTTGTTCTCAGTATGCGTAGCAATAACACGGTTGCCCTCTACAGTCAGTAATTGCTGCATAGCAATTTTTAATGCAATCCGACGCTGCCACTCTTCTCCGCTTAAACCGTGTGATTGAGTTGCCAGCGAATCTTCATGATCGGGCAATATTGGGGTATGCAAGGTACCATCAGGATTGATTTGAAAATAACCAAGCACACCGGGAACGGGTGTGGTGGGCGGAACTTCTGACAATGGAGACAATTTCACCCTTTTGCTTTTGAATAGAGGATTGTCCTGTACATTAAAGAAACTGTACTCGGCAAAGGGCCGTTGCTGCTCGGGGTCCAGAATCGTCAATAAGCGTTGATCGATACGCTGAGTTAGCTGTTCGGCCTGAGTCCTAAATTGAAAAACTGCCTCATTATGGTGCTGGGTATAGACTCGATTCAACAAAAATAAAATAGGAATCGACAGCAATACTAGAAATCCAAATAATATATGCCGCAACCGGCGTTTAGCAATTGCTGCAGGCGCTATTGTGTAATCCTTTTTTCTGGTTCTACCACGTTTCATTGGAGCACTCGTAATCAGTCGGCCTAGGAGTGGCTTGTTCAAAGCTCCAAAGTGCTTAACAACTTATACCCTGCTCCTCGCACGGTTATTAAAAATTGAGGATTCTTAGGGTCATTCTCAATTTTGCGCCGCAATTTAGCTACGTGAATATCAACCGTACGAGTTTCAATATGGGCGGCTTGTTCATAACCCCATATTTGTTCGAGTAATTCTTCTCTTGAGATCGGGCGATCACTATTTTCTTGTAAATATTGTAAAAGATTGATCTCTCGCTGGGTAAAAGGAACGGTTACATCGACTTGGCCAGGTTGTTTTCCAACTAAATTTGCCACATCGATCTGCATTGCATTTCCTACGAGCAGACAATTGGGCTGCTTTTTTAGTTTTCGCGAGCGCTTTAATACAGACTCAACCCGTAACACCAATTCACGAACAGAAAACGGTTTGGCAATATAATCATCAGCCCCTAAACTGAGACCTGTAATAATATCGTCTTCACTCGTTTTAGCCGTTAGCATGATGATCGGTTGATTAAGATCGTGCTCACGAATCTTGTCGCACACGTTAAAGCCATCCATTGAAGGCAACATAACATCCAACAACACCAGGTCATAACTACCTGAGGTAGCCAACTCCAGTCCTTCTAACCCATCCATGGCAACTGCCACCTCGTAGCCGTGAAATACAAATAAATCGCTTAAACCTTGCACAATCGCTTGTTCGTCTTCCACAATCAATAATTTCAGCTTTTGCGACATTCACCACCTCGCTAATAACAACTATCCAAGCCCAAGAATTACCAATATGACACAAACAATCACTTTGATGTGTAAAAGTTTTGTAAACCTTGCACCAAAATATTTTACAAGTTTGTGTCTACTAACCACGAAGCTTATTGGCTTTAATAACATCCCATGCTCATTGCATTTTTGAGTAAAACCAAAACAAACCCGGTGGGGTTTATCATTCAAGCCAAAACGGAGAAAAGTCCATGACTTTATTACGATCCCGGTTATTCAATATTACAAATTCCAAATCACTCGGATTATTACTATTTATCCTACTCGCATTGATGACGGCATTTCTATTAGCCACGCCTAAAAGATTATTATCGAATCCATTAACGTTAACCAGCAAACCGCCGGGGAATACGAACGAAGCGATAAGATTTCAAGGCAAATTATCACAAAGCAAGTTTGTACAAGGCGCCAATGGCGCAGTTTATCTTGAAGTATCCATCGATCCGCCCAAAATAGTGGGCAGCAATACCAGCACAGACGCTACCGATATGGTTATTATTTTAGATCGTAGTGGGTCGATGTCCGAAGATAATAAAATGACCTACGCTAAAGCCGCCATTCAGGATGTGCTATCGCAACTAGATCAAAACGACCGCTTTGCTCTAATTGGATTTTCTGACAGCGCCATTCTTCATTCTAGGTTGGTAGCCGTTACCGACGCACAGCGCGCGCGATTAAATGCGATCGTTAATTCCGTGAAAGTGGGTGGAGGCACCAATTTGGGAGCAAGCTTAACGCTGGCGCATCAACTTACTAGCGAACCATCGCCCAATCGACGCCGAAAAATACTGCTACTTTCAGATGGCCAAACGAATCAAGGTATCGTCGATCCAGCTCAACTGGCTAAATTAGCCACCCAATTGGCGCAAAAAGAATCTGTCATGTCGACCATAGGTATGGGATTGGGGTTCAATGAAACCCTGATGGCTTCTTTGGCTGATCACGGTATGGGCAACTATTCATACTTGGAAAGCCTTGCTGGATTAGATCAAGTGCTGGCGAAAGATTTAACCGATACTCGTCAAATATACGCAACATCGAGCTACCTGGATTTGAAACTGTCAGAGGGTGTTCGGCTTATTGATGCGGGAGGCTATCCAATAACACACGAAGTAGATGGTAAACCCTTAAGCCGTGTTACAACGGGTCAATTATTAGCCGGTACCAAAAAACATTTTTTCGTAACCCTAGAATTTCCTACCCAACGAATCGATACCATCACCCTTGCTAAAGCCACCCTGGGATATCAAAGGCACGGACAAAACCACAGTCTACCGATGGCTTCCAAGACACTGCGAATAGCTGTGCTGGAAACCGAAAAGAAAGAAGAGGCAGTAGCCTCGATAGAGGATACTGTATACAAAAATAGTTGGTTGCAAAATAATCTGGGTTTGATGAAGAGAAAATTAAGCGCTTCCATTCGCTCAGGAGATAAGAAGCAGGCAAAAAAAATCATTAGCGAATACCGCCATTCGATCAATAAGGCCGCTTCTGAAAGTAACGTTTCCCTGCCATCGGCCAAATTAGACGATGCCCTCAAGAATATGGATGAGCAAATTGAACAATCCTTTTCTGGCAGCCGAAGTGAACAGGAAGTAAAACGTAACCGAACAGCAAAGAGCATGCAACTAGATTCCCGCATGGATCAACGTACGACCCATTGAGGCAATCCCACTTTCCTGATTCCCACGCTACAGCGTGGGAATACTTTATATTGAGACCACGATATGACACTAATTTCACGAATTTCACGCTTGTTCAAAGCCGACATCCATGGCTTATTAGATAGCATCGAAGAACCCCAAACCCTGCTCAAGCAGGCGGTTAGAGAAATGCAGGAAGCAATCGACAACAACGAATACGAGCAAAAACGAATCACGAAACGTATTGAACAACATAACGCCCATTATGATCAAGTAAACCAAATTACCAAAGATCTAGAAAACAAAATCGACTTGTGCTTTCAGCAAAATAATGCTGATTTGGCACGGTCATTCATTCGTAAAAAATTGGAAACCGCAGAACGAGCTGAATACATTGAGAGCGAGTTATCCTCGCTCAAACGACAATTGGAAGAAACCACAGTTCAGATCGCCCACCGTAAAGAAAAATTGGCTGCAGTGATGGATAAAATGAATGTATTACTGGACGCCAATCCTCGCAATTCCATCGCATCGCAGGGGATGGCCAGCCATAATTACTGTGTATCCGACGATGATGTCGAAATAGAATATATGGCAGAAACGCAAAGACGTTCCCAAGTAAGGCATCAATAAGGAGCATTAATCCCATGAAAACACCGACCCTCATTGAACAAATTGGTATTGCCATCGCGTTGACCATGGCCAGTTATCCGGCCACACCGCTTTTGCATTATTGGTTTTCTCCTGAAGCAGCCCATAACACCCTGCTTGGGTTGTTATTGCTAGCCTATATACTGTGCTTATGCATCCTAGCCCCAGCACGACCTGGAAAAATCATACTCATTTCAATCAGCGCGATCCTCACCGGCCTTGCCCTATTTATCGTTTCATCCCCTTTGGGACTCACAACACTGGCAATAGGACTTCTTTGCACCAGCCGGACACTCTTATTTTACCGATGCTTAGTCGCATTATTTTCAGATGCTTTACTGCAAATTGGCGCTATATCTATAGCATTGTGGGCGTATTCATCGAACGGCAGTCTATTACTTTCTATCTGGTGTTTTTTTCTCTGCCAAGCCCTATGGGTATTCATACCCATAGACACCAAACAAACCATCAAAGGCTGGCACTCGAATGAAACAACTGATCGATTTTCCCATTCTCACCGCATGGCGGAAACAGCGCTTGCGGTATTGTTTCGAGAATCATAACCACCCCACACTAAACTCAATAAACGTGTAAAATCGAGCATAAATGTCGCAGTAAAATCGGTGGATAAGTACAAAAAAATACTGTTAGCTTTAATAATCCTCAAAGCGATTGGCGCTTGTGCCCAGTCACTACGCCCGGGACCCGGATTAGGGAAACCCGCGACGTCCGCAGAAATTGAAGTCTGGAGCATCGGGGTATTCCCAGATGGCACCGGCCTACCCTCCGGTTTAGGGAATGCGTTACAAGGCGAGAAAGTATATAACCAACGCTGTAAATCATGCCATGGACCGGAGGGTATCGGCGCTAGCGCCGAAGAACTCGCAGGTGGAAACAATGGCCTGGTTCATGAGTATCCCGACAAAACCATCGGCACCTACTGGCCGTTTTCCACTACTGTATTTGATTTTACCCGCCGAGCCATGCCCTTAAACGCGCCTGGATCTTTATCGAATAACGATGTTTACGCCATTACAGCCTATTTGCTATACATAAATGGAATTATTGGCCAAACAACGGAAATGAATGCCAAAACATTACCCAAAGTGCAAATGCCAAATTGGGATGGTTTTATTCCAGTTTTCAAAAATAAGTAAGTTAAACGGTTACCGTAAAAGCGTTCACTCAATCGGTGAATGAATTGATCTGAAAATAATGCACCCAAACGAATTTATTCTCATCCCACCGCATTCCGGAATGCATCTTTAAAATCGTATGCTGGTATGCCTCCATACTGGGGTAACCTTCCGCTTTAGCATCCATTTCAGTCATATCCACCAGCCTTTGGCGTTCCACTCCAGTGATCGTAAACTCGACATCATCCAGTATGAAAGTTTCACCTGGATAAGCATAGATTCCATCCCGGCGCTGCTGCGTCTTATCACCGGACTTGGCCATTGCGACTAGTTTAGTGTGGCGAATCAGTCGACCAATGGAGCAGGTTTTTACAGGATAGATTTCCACAGTTTTCTCGTGAATTCCCAAGGGTTCGGTAGCTGGTTCTAATCGGTAGCTTTCTGGGCATAGGGAAAGGCCGCATCCCAAAGATAATCGACGACTTTCAATGCGTCCTCCAACGGCAATACACTGAGTTCTGACTCGGTGTTACAGTTAACAAGGAAACTCGGATTAGACCCTTCGGTCGATCCAATCGGGGCGCTCAAAGCGCTCAGTTGAGTCAACCCTTTTTCAATATCAAAATCGATCTGCGCAGAAAATTTGCCATTTAACCAAGATTCAATACGGCTATCCAGTTGCTTTGCAGTCATGCCACCATCGCTAATCAGCAGATGGTAATAAATTAAAATAATCTCTTTACAAACTTCCTCTTCAGTCGCGTCGACAATGGAATGGATCACTCCCTCATTGGTCACCAAGCATTTAAAAAACAAAGTATCGGTAACTTCTTTTAGAAATTTAAGCCGCTTATTCTTATAGTTGAGGTATTGTTTTACCGCAAAACCTCCTAACCCTATCCCCACAGTCAAAGCCGCTGACAATACTGGAAATAAATTATCTGGAGGAGCTTTACTGATACCAAAACTTTGCAAAGCATCTGTTCCCAAAAAAACCAGCACTATGGCTGCACCAAGCAAGGCCAAACTAGGTAAAATTTTACCAATAAGAGGGACTACCGCGCCAATAGCAGGCAATGAAAATAATAGTCGATCCTTAAAGCTCATCGCCACTTCGACATTAGGAAAAAGCAATTCGATATCGCATCGTGGCACATTTTTATACAAAAACAAATAGGTTTTTCCGGGAGCAAAACCCAATTCTTTTGCTAGGCTTTGTTTTTTTTTGGCTTGAAAATAAGTCTCATCCTTAAACGCCAATAACAAAACTACTCGACTTAGGTTTTTAATCGGGATCGAATGATTCCTAAACCACTTACGTTGATTCAACGTGCTATCTTTTGCGCCCCGGTAAAATACCGATACCTGGTTAAAATCATTAAAATCAACCTTCGTTTTCAGAGGAACTATAGATTCCTTAGTCAAAGCATGATCTAAATCAGCCGGTAAAAATTTTTGATAATTTGCTGCATCCAATAATTCCTCGACGGTCTCACTTAACTGCTTTCCTAGAGCCACTCGGTCTGATTGATTCAGCTGATACTGTCCAAGGCTTTCCTTATCAGGGTTGATTGGTAAATAAACACTTTTAGCGGTTTCAAGTTCTTGTTGATATTTGAAATGGAAAAAAGCAGACAATAGTTCGCAGAAATTATGGAAAAGCTCCTGCTGGCCTGGTTTTAGTTTATTTTCCTTGATACAAAGATCAATTAATTCTCTTCGTCTAAATGGGATGAAGGCTTCAGTATTCGCGGAAATTGCCATTATATTTTGTGTTGAAAAAGGGTCATCCTACTATCTTGGACAAGGTTCGAGTAAACTCGAAGAATATTTTAACCTCACCCTCTATAAAGCTCTAGGAACCTTTAATGCCAGAAGATATAGTCGTCGTTCTAGCCGGGATCTGTGCGATTGCCATTGCCTGCCAGTGGATCGCCTGGTGGTTAAAATTACCTGCCATTCTTTTTTTGTTGTTGTCAGGGATTATCGCAGGACCAATCCTCGGTTGGCTCAACCCAGATTTGCTATTCGGTGACCTTTTATTTCCAATCATATCCTTGTCCGTTGCAGTCATTCTATTCGAAGGCAGCCTGACCCTAAGGCTTCACGAAATAAAGGGTGTGGTGCAAGTAGTACGCAATCTGGTATCAATTGGTTTAATCGTCACTTGGGGTATTACCATGCTCGTGACCCGTTGGATTACCGATTTAGATTGGGAATTAGCGTGTCTATTCGGAGCGATCATGGTCGTTACCGGACCCACTGTCATCATTCCCATTCTGCGTACAGTACGTCCTACAATACACGTTGGTAATATCCTTCGTTGGGAAGGCATTATTATTGATCCCATCGGCGCCTTATTGGCTGTACTGGTTTTTGATTTCATCGTATCCAGTGGCCCCACTGATATGATCAGCCACACCCTGCTGACATTCGCCGAAATAGTCGCGATCGGATTGTCTTTTGGAGCTGGAGCCGGTTTTTTATTTGGTATCGTATTGCGTAATCATTGGCTACCCGAATATCTACACAATGTCGCTGTGCTGTCCTGTGTATTGGGTGTATTTGCCGTATCCGATAGCTTAGCAGAAGAATCGGGCTTGTTAGCTGTTACAGTTATGGGTATATGGCTCGCTAATATGCCTAAAGTAGACGTTAAGGGAATCCTCAACTTTAAAGAGAGTCTGAGCGTATTACTTATATCAACTTTATTTATTGTTCTAGCAGCACGTATCGATTTCAAACAATTTGAATCTCTGGGACTACCGATTATCGGGCTATTCCTGGCCATCCAGTTTATCGCCCGACCGATCAAAGTACTGGTATCAACCTATGGATCGGATCTTAAATGGAATGAACGTGCATTGTTAGCCTGGATTGCCCCTCGAGGCATTGTTGCCGCCGCAATTGCATCTTTATTCGCAATAAGACTGCAAGCTAACGGCTATGAACAAGCAGAATTGCTTATTCCGCTAACATTCGTTGTTATCATTGGTACTGTGGTGTTACAAAGTGCAACATCACGGCTGGTGGCCATCGGCTTGAACGTCGCTGAACCAGAGCCAACGGGTTGTTTGGTGATCGGTGCAAATTCGGTTGCCCGAGCTATCAGCCTCGAACTCGATGCCCATGGATTTAGCACCATGTTAACCGATACCAACTGGGAGCACATACGCGCTGCGCGAATGGCGGGACTAAAAACCTACTACGGTAACCCAATATCGGAACACGCCGACTATCATCTGGATCTCGTAGGGATTGGACGGATGCTGGGTCTATCGAGAAGAAGCGAGCTCAACGGACTCGCCAGTTTGAAATACCGCATGGAATTTGGACGTCATCATGTCTATACACTCAATACAGCAGCCGACATCGAAAAGTCTGAAAAACTTACCATGTCTGACAACCATCGTGGAAGTATTCTGTTTGGAGAATCTATCACCTATGCCAAATTAGCGAGTCTTTTAAGCGGTGGCGCAGAAGTCAAATCGACTCCTTTAACTGATGCATTCGACTACCAGGCGTACCTGCAACAATATGCAAAATCGATAATTCCTTTGTTTGCCATTTCACCTCAACATGAGCTCAAAATATTCTGCAAAGGAAAAGACCTGACCCCCCAATCAGGATGGACCATTATCAGCTTATTACAAACCAACAAAATATCCGTTGACAATTGATTGAAGGCGCCGTTCTAAAACACTTTTCTCAATAGCAACTCAATGCTCAGTCCATCGGGAAAACCCTGTACTAAGGAAATGCCTCGTAGACCAAAAAGAGTAGGATGCTGTCAAGCATTTCGGTTGTCGCTATCGACAATTTAAACTAACCCACATTGTCGGCTATACAACAATTAGAGTTCTAGATTGCCTACAGATTACGTCATTATTTTCGAAATCAGTAGCAATGATCTGGGTCCAAGCGTTAATACACTTGACCATGCACTATGCTTTAACCTGAATCCGTAAATTCGCGGTTTAAACCATTTCCCGCTTTAAAGATTTGTGTATGGATAATGCTCTAAACACTTTACTGAAAACAGCTAGCCAAGTAATTCTAGGGAAGGATCACCAGCTCCGGTTGGCGCTATGTTGCCTCTTGGCTCGAGGACATTTACTCATCGAAGATATTCCCGGTGTAGGAAAAACCACGCTGGCTCATACCTTAGCTAAACTGCTAGGAGTAAACTACCAACGGATACAGTTTACCAGCGATTTATTACCAGCTGACATTGTTGGTGCATCAATTTTTAACCGGGTAACTCAAAACTTCCAGTTCCACCCTGGCCCGATTTTTAACCAAATGATCCTGGCCGACGAAATCAATCGATCCACCCCTAAAGCCCAAAGCGCATTGCTCGAAGGCATGGAAGAACACCAAGTCACTGTCGAAGGGGAAACCCGCCTCTTACCGGAACCATTTTTCGTCATTGCTACACAAAACCCAAACCATCAAATTGGGACCTTTCCGCTACCTGAATCCCAACTCGACCGTTTCCTCATGTGCATAGGACTGGGTTACCCCGACAAACAGGCAGAGCGAGCATTACTTGTGGGAGACGACCGCCATCTGCTCATAGAATCTTTGCCGGCATGTTTACCCATTGAAGAACTCCAACGTATTCAGTCTGAAGTCTCCTTAGTTCACGCTTCAGATGCGTTGCTTGACTATTTGCAAGCCCTATTAAGCTATAGCCGCGAATCGACAGACTATCCTACAGGACTTTCACCCCGCGCCGGATTGGCACTTTTGAATGCAGCAAAAGCCTGGGCCTATCTTAACCAACGCGACGTAGTATTGCCGGAAGATATACAGAAAATCTTGGCACCGGTCGCAGGGCACCGATTACGCACCAACTATTCCGCTTCGAGCAATGCCAATACTATCATTTCACCATTGCTGAATAATGTCTCGATCCCTTAACCCAGGTAGGCACAGTTGACTGTCAACAGTGCCTCTGGTCGTTTGAGCCTAAAACAATTGTTTAGAAACAAGTCTTTTCGGGAGCGGTTTAGCTTTGATCGATTTAAATTCGGCGAAAAGCATTCGGTACAACCTATCACACTATCTCATCGACGAATTTTTATATTACCTACAGCATCAGGTTTAGGCTGCGCTGTACTTATCATCGCTATGCTTTCGGCTTCTACAGTTTATGGAAACAATCTTGGCTTTATTCTAACGTTTTTACTCGCCAGCCTAGTTGTTGTCTCCATTCTCCACAGTTTTCGCGCTCTTTCTGGGCTTCGATTCAGCACCAAGGAATGCCATCCCGTATACGCGGGTGATATGGCTATCTATGACTGTCAGATTGAAAACCCCACCAATTCACCAAGAATCAGTGTAGGACTCAGTGTTATTAACTCCCCTAGATTCAAAACCAATATCGATCCATATTCTCTATGTAAAGCTCAATTACCGATCAAAACGATTCACCGTGGTTGGCAAAAAATCGGCACAGTAACCATCGACTCTTTGTTCCCCCTAGGACTATTTAGAGCATGGTCACCTATCAAAGTTGACGAACATATCCTGGTCTATCCCCATCCTACAGATAATCAAATTCCGCTTCCGAACTCTAACCAATCAATATCTGAATGCGAACAGGAACGCACATATGACGATGATTTCACTGGGTTTCGGCAATATACACCGGGCGACTCGGTGAAACATATTTATTGGAAAGCAATGGCTAAAGAGCAAGGACTGCATACCAAGGAATATAGTGGGGATCAAAATTCTCTCGTTTGGCTCGAATGGTCACGAACCCCCGGTCATTCAGTCGAAGATCGGCTTTCCCAAATGTGCCGATGGGTACTCGATGCAGATCAATCCGGCGCTACTTACGGACTTCGATTACCTGACAATAGGTTGGGCCCCGATTCTGGAGAAACTCACCGCGCCCTTTGTTTACAGGCACTCGCATTATTCGACCATGCAGACGCTCACGTTTGACCGGCAACATCGCACCTTGATTCTACTCCTTAGTGCGACCACGGTCGTCGCTCTCCCACATGTATACAATTTGTCCTGGCCAATTACAGCATTTTTCTTTTTATCCGTTTGTTGGCGGTTTTTAGCGATCAGCAAGCCCAATATTTTGCCAGGACCCAAAACCCTGGCAGCATTAATAAGTTTTGCGATAGCACTGATATTTCTTAAAAACCAAGGAATCTTGGGCCGCGACGCGGGTACTAGCGCATTTCTTGTCACTTTAGGTCTAAAACTCATGGAATTGAAGTCTACGCGAGACTACTATGTCCTAATATTCCTTGCTTTTTTTGTTGCTCTCACCCAGTTTCTTTTTAGTCAAAGTATTTCCATGGCCGTATTCATTCTTACGGCCTGCTGGCTACTCATTTCAACGCTTATCAGCATGAACGGCCAATCTTTACGATCCGGTACGCTATTCAAAATTAGTGGGGCTCTGGTTCTTCAATCTATCCCAGTCATGATCTTCTTATTCATTTTTTTTCCTCGAATTCCCACCCCACAGTTTGGACTTAAGGACCAAAGCCAAAAGGCTATATCTGGGTTAAGTGACGTTTTAGAGCCAGGCAAAATCAGCCAACTCAGCCTTTCCCGCAATATCGCTTTTCGAGTCACATTTAGTGGGGAAATCCCTCCGCCCGAACATCGTTATTGGCGTGGACCTGTATTTTGGAATAACGAGGGTACACGCTGGACACTACCAGAACAAAAACCTGTTCGGCGCCGAAGGGTTCGGTTTTATGGAAAACCCTACCATTATTCAATCGTTCTAGAACCTCATCAACAAAAATGGTTGTTTGCCCTAGATTTACCGCACACATTTCCGATAGACACCTATCAGACGAATGAACTCGTTTTACTTTCAAAAACTACGATTAAAAAACGCTTCGCCTACAAACTAACGTCTAATCCCGTATACAACTCCGGTCATTTAAGAGAATCAGACCGTGAGCGAGGTTTGCAATTGACGACCCCACCTTCCCGCAGAATATTAGACCTATTGGATAGCTGGAAAGATAGCGATTCCAGTTCAGAAGATATCGTCCAAAAATCACTCGATTTTTTCCATAATGAACCCTTCGTTTACACCCTGACACCACCTATTCTTGATACAAATCCAGTCGAACAGTTTCTATTTGAAACGCAAAGAGGTTTCTGTGAACATTACGCTACAAGCTTTGTGTATTTGATGCGCGCTGCCGGAATTCCAGCTCGTGTGATCACTGGATATCAAGGCGGTGAGTTTAATGCTATTGGCAATTTCCTGGAAGTCCGTCAAGCCGATGCCCATGCATGGGCCGAAGTCTGGTTGCGGAACAAAGGATGGGTACGAATCGATCCGACTGCGGCGGTAGCCCCGGAACGGGTTGAACAAGGCTTCGATCTGAACCGCCAAATCACGTCGGGTGTAATTGCTTTTACTGTTCCGGCGCCAACTATGCTGGCAAAATGGCTAAAAAATTCAAGACAGCTGTGGGCCAGTTTAGACCATAGTTGGAACCAATGGGTTGTCAGTTACGACGTTCGCAGACAAAATCTATTGCTGAATTTACTCGGTATCGATAGCGTCATAAAAAAAGTGCTCCTGCTACTTCTCCTTTTCTCGTCCGCCATTTATTTATTAACCATTTTTTTGTTCCGAAAAAAACACAATAAAAAGGATGAAACGATTTTGCTTTATGACAAATTCTGTAACAAACTGGCACGCAGAAATTTATTGAAAAAACCCACAGAAGGCGCTCGTGATTTCGGTATTCGGGCAACAGCGACCATTCCCGAGCTAAAATCGGAAATCGATGAAATCACCCAGATTTATCTAAAATTACGTTACGGAAAAAATCCGACTAGAAGCGATTTCATGAAAATTAAAGAACTCATCCACCAACTCAGAACGACTCCTAAAATGGTAAAAACTCAACATTCTTAGTGTCATTATGGTAGGAAAACCCATGATTTAATACAATCCAATTCGAGTCAAATGCCACTAGGAAAATATCGGTTCCTGATTCGCTGTTTCCCAAACTCATCGGGGGCGACACAGGACTCCAAATGCGAAAGATATGCCCAAAGTTTATCCGGAAAAATTTAGCCGACTTGAAGTGATAGCGAAACACCAGATAATCACTCGCTCCGCTTACTTCATCAGGAGATCCAAGCTCTTTCACTACTTCCGTTAGGGGGGTTAGGCCAGGGTTTATAAATTCAACATGTTCCGGATTGATAGGTTTGTTAACAACTACCCGTCTAAAATCGCAGGCAGAAATAAGCAACACCAATGTAAAAATAGTAACATTTCCAATGAGTTTCATAACGTTTAATCACCAAAAGGCCACACTTGGAATTCAAGCTCCTTGGTTCGCTCTCCAAAAATTACTTCTTGCACAATGCCTTGCTGATCAAAAAATACATAAAGATTGTTACTACCCACGTTTATCCGCGACAAAAACACGAAATAACCCATCTTACTGTCATACTGACGATAGTGAAATATTTCATATCCACCCGCTTGAACGATTTCATCCGGTGCACCCAACCACGCACCAACTTCCGCACGCGAAGAAATGCCTTTCTTCAATTTGGCAATATTGTTATCTTTGATCTCTTCACCCATTGTTCCACGAACGAATGCACAACTTTGCAAAAAAATCAGGCAATAAGTTAATAATAAAAACGAAACAACTGAAATCGGCCTGCTTTGGTTATTTTTTAGTTTCATTGTCTTCATAAATAGTTTGTGATCAGGAGAAATATATGCACATCATTACTTTTATCGTTGACTTAAGTTGTTGATCATACCGGAGGACATTTGCTATGACTGGTATACGGTGGTGAATCGATCTTTTCCTATTACCAAGTTCGCCAGCTGCAGCAATAAAGCTAAAATTAAGGCGAGAATTATACCTGTGGCTATCCCTGTAATATCAATAAAAAAATCAAAAAAGCGAGGACAGCAATATGTCTAATACTGATCCAAAAAATAGAGTTTTTGATGAAACGAAACCACACGTAGTTCAAGTGTACATTTAATCGAGTAACCCAAACTTTTTCTAGATACCGATTATCGGTAATAAAAAATTATGTATTTAATGCGAGTTGATCAGTGGCCATAATCGAGCACGCGAATTTGCTCAAGTATGCCGTTTTCAAAGCGAAGAAGCCGTTTGAATTTTCGAGGACCAAAGTCATATGTCCATTCTTCTATTACCAAAGGTTCACCGTAATCTAGGCTCAAATTATGGCGCGGTGGGTATAGCCTTGTAACACCATATTCGACCCGTTCATCGACAAAGGCAGGTTCGCCACACTTTGTTAAAACCTCAAACTTAAAGGCACCTTCATTCACTATTCGAGAACCACAACGCATGGCCATAGCTGTATTTATGCAACTTACCCATAGACACAAACTAAGGACTAATATTTTTTTCACAGAAAACACATTTGTTACAGTGACAACGAAGACAGGGATTATTGTACTCCTTGTCACTGAACTATGACTGAATAATATAAGGTCACCCATTAGATTTAAGAATGTTAATTGATTCTCGCGAGGACCGGAAAGTAAAGCGCTCGGTTTCTTGGGTAATGCGACAGGTTCTCATCGCGTTGTTGCCAGGAATTGCAACCTTGACTTGGTTTTTTGGAGTCGGTGTTTTAATAAATTGTTTTGTCGCGATTATTGCTGCAGAAATTATTGAGGTCGCGATTCTCTTCCAACGTAAGAAGCCTCTCAAACCCTTTCTGACAGATTTAAGCGCTGTCGTCACGGCTGTACTTTTGGTCCTTTGTTTGCCAACCTCAGCACCTTGGTGGATTCCCGTGTTGGGTGTCATATTTGCGATTGGGATTGCTAAACATCTTTACGGCGGGCTTGGGTATAATCCTTTTAATCCGGCGATGGTTGGCTATGTCGTATTACTGATTTCGTTTCCTAAACAAATGGTTCTGTGGCTGCCGCCTGAAAATTTAGCGTCGGTATCCTTGTCGTTTTCTGAAACTTTGCAGATGATCATTTTTGAGGTATTCCCCAAAAACATTGATTTTGACACAATAACCATGGCCACACCTTTGGATGCAGTTAAAACTGGCTTAACCTTGAATCGTTCGGTACCTGAAATTGTGCACGGTCGTCAATTCGGTTTTCTAGCCGGTGTTGGTTGGGATTGGGTGGCAGCAGGTTATTTGCTCGGGGGACTCTGGTTGGTTCATCGTAGAGTTATCGATTGGCGCATTTCGATTAGCCTATTACTAGGTTTCTTTTTCGTATCAACTATAGGTTATCTCCTCAACTCAAATGTTTACCCGACACCCGTTTTTCATTTGTTTGCGGGCACCACTATTTTAGGAGCGTTTTTTATAGCTACGGACCCTGTGACTGCACCAGCAACACCAAAAGGTCGAATTATATTTGGCGTATCTATTGGTATATTGATATTTGTAATCCGTAGTTGGGGGGGATATCCCGATGGTGTGGCATTTGCTGTTTTGTTGATGAACTTGGCCGTTCCTACGATTGATGCGTATACGCGACCGGGAATTAAAAGTGAGTAAGTGTGGATAAGCCAAACGACTTATCAGCTTTGCGTTCTGCAACTGTTCTAGGAATGTTTGCTGTTATCGGACTGGGGTTGGTTACGATGATTTATCAGGGTACTCAAGCTAAAATCGCAGCAAACAAAAGAGCCATACTGAGTAGCACTTTGCATGAATTGGTTCCAGATGAAAGGTTCGACAATGATATTGTTACCGATTACATTATCTTACAAGATGATAAGCCTTCGAATATCGATGTGCCATTCAAGGTGTACCGTGCTCGAAAAAATGGCATACCCGTAGCAGGGGTTATTGAAGTCGTAGCACCCGATGGTTACAACGGCGCTATTAGCTTGCTAATAGGTGTCAATATGGATGGGACGCTCACTGGGGTTCGGGTGGTGTCTCACAGGGAAACACCTGGCCTAGGTGACGACATTGAGGTAAATCGTTCTGATTGGGTTTTACAATTTACAGGTCTATCTCGGGAAAATACAAATCAGGAAAAATGGAAAGTTAAAAGGGATGGTGGTGTATTCGACCAATTTACCGGGGCAACCATTACTCCTCGGGCGGTCGTAAAAGCGGTTTATCGATCTTTGATTTTTTTCTCGACCAACAAAAATAGCCTTTTTTAAATGCGAGCTAACTACCACGATATTATCATAGGGGGGCTTTGGCGCGACAATCAGGGGTTGGTTGCTTTGTTGGGTTTATGCCCGCTGCTCGCAATAACCAACACCTTGATCAATGGGCTTGGACTGGGCATAGCCACTACATTAACCTTGATTTGTTCGGGAATAATTATTTCGCTCATTCGAAAACTTATTACCCAAGACATCAGATTACCGCTTTTCGTATTGGTCATTGCTTCGGTTGTGACCTCCATTGAACTCCTGATGAACGCCTATTTTCACAATCTTTATAAAGTATTGGGGATATTTATTCCATTAATCGTGACCAATTGCGCTATTGTGGGACGAGCGGAAATTTTTGCATCAAAACATCCAGTAGGTCCTTCTGTGGTGGATGCCTGTGCCATAGGAATAGGTTTTACCTTCGTCCTTGTAGTGTTGGGAGGATTTAGAGAAATGTTAGGGTTTGGTACCTTGTTTTCAGATGCAGATTTATTGTTCGGCGTAATCGGTGAAAGTTGGACCATTACACTAGTTGATGGCTATCGAGGGTTCTTGCTTGCTATATTACCGCCGGGAGCATTTATAGGTTTGGGGATGCTTGTAGCCCTTAAAAATTTGATTGATAACAGGATTCAGATTGAACAAAGCGATACGAAAAGAAATTTTTGACCGATTGGCTGAAGCTATCCCGGAACCTACTACGGAACTGCGATATTCAACACCTTTTGAATTATTGGTCGCTGTCGTATTGTCGGCCCAAGCTACGGACAAAGGAGTGAATAAAGCAACAGAAAAGTTGTTTGTTGTCGCCAACACACCCCAAGCTATACTTAGGCTACAGGAAAAAGGCCTAAAGGAATACATTAAAACCATTGGTTTGTATAACAATAAAGCCAAACATATTATTCAGCTTTGCCGAAAATTAATTGAACAGCATCAAAACGAAGTCCCAGAAACTCGGCAGGCACTTGAATCCTTACCCGGTGTAGGGCGAAAAACAGCTAATGTCATTTTGAATACTGCATTTGGCCAATCTACTATTGCGGTCGACACACATATCTTTCGGGTATCCAATCGAACTCGTTTAGCTCCGGGAAAGACTGTGCTCGAAGTGGAGAAAAAACTCGATAAATGGGTGCCTAAGGAACACAAAAAGGACGCCCACCACCTTTTGATTTTGCATGGTCGCTATACTTGTATTGCACGTAAACCTCGATGTGGTAGTTGTGTTATCGAGAATTTGTGCGAATATAACAATAAGTTGGAAGAGGCTGCCCAAAATTAGGGGCCATAGTGAGGAAAATCTATTTTGATTCAGGTTTTATATTTTCAGATATTCTTTGAGGTTACCTATATAGCCATACTTTTCGAAGATTCAGCGATGATTCAGTTTGTAAGTATTAACTTACCGGCAGGGTCAGTATAAGCAAGCCGGAAGGAAAAGGTTTGTATTTTTTAGGGAGTGGTTAAATTACACAGTCGATTTGTCCAATACGGGAGATTTATTTCAATGACTAAGAAATTTCAAAAAAAACCTACAGCGTTAACTCTTGGCGCGGCAGTTGCCGCTACCCTTTCTGCAGGGTCGATTGCGAACGCAGAAACAAATCCCTTTGGTGTGAGTGAACTGCCTTCCGGTTATATGCAACTCGCCGAAGCAGAAAAGAAGGATGGGAGCTGTGGCGCCGGAAAATGTGGCGGCAAGATGAAAGAAAAAATGGAGAAAAAAGATGGGAAATGTGGCGCTGGAAAATGTGGTGGGGAAATGAAGGACAAGGATGGTAACTGTGCCGGAGATAAAAAGGGCGCGAAAAAATCCGAAGGAGAATGTGGCGAAGGGAAATGTGGCGAGGGTAAATGTGGTGGAAAGAAATAGTAAATATTTCCTCGCTTAATATAAGTTATTAGTAAAAATAAAAAACGTGAACCTAAATCCGTATTCCGTTCAAGGCGCCGGTCTCGGTCTTAAAAAATCTTTTATGACTCAGATTGCGAAAACACCGCCCGAGGTAGTGGATTTTTACGAAGTTGCTCCGGAAAATTGGATAAAAACCGGGGGCCGATGGGGGAAACGGTTCAGCGCCATGGCTGAACGTTTCCCAATTATTTGCCATGGATTGTCTTTGTCCATTGGGGGGCCGCTACCTCTCGACCAAACTTTTCTACAAGAGTTGAAACAGTTCTTGTTTAAACATAAGATTCTGCAATACAGTGAACACCTCAGTTATTGCGGTGACGTTGGCCATCTCTATGATCTGCTACCAATCCCGTTTACGTCTGATGCAGTGCGATATGTGGCGGGACGTATACGCCAAGTACAGGATATTCTCGGCCAGCGCTTGGCCATTGAAAATGTTTCATATTATGCTGCGCCGGGTAAGGAAATGGATGAAATTACATTTCTTAATGCAATCCTTGAAGAAGCAGACTGTGATTTGCTTCTAGATATAAACAATATATATGTCAATAGTGTCAACCACGGTTATTCCGCTGAGGATTTTTTAAAGTCAATTCCCGCAGACCGAATTGCGTATGCCCATATCGCGGGGCACTATGTTGAGGATGTGGATTTTCTTGTTGATACTCACGGTGCGGACGTTATCAGTCCAGTATGGGCCTTATTGGACAAAGCTTACGAGCTATACGGTGTATTCCCAACTTTATTGGAACGCGATTCCAATATACCGCCTTTGGATACGCTCTTGAAAGAGGTGGACATTATCGATAAAGCCCAGCTTCGCCACACGCCAAGTGCAATGCAAGGCAACTCTCTACATTCTAACAGGCTCCTTAACAATGCCTGACCGGATCTTACCGTTTCAGAAAACTCAATACGAATTCGTTAAATATATTCGAGATCCAGATCATAACTCAGCCCCGTTGAATATTGAAAAACGGCGTATGGATATGTATCGGGAATTAGTTTTCAATAATATCGAAGACTTTTTGGCGAGCAATTTCCCTGTACTTCGCAAAATTACTGAAAATGATCGATGGGAAGCTATGGTAGCGGATTTTTTAGCGTACCATAATTCCAAATCACCCTATTTTTTACATATCCCGGAGGAATTTTTAAACTACCTTCACAATGAAAGAGAAGCAAGCGACAATGATTTCCCGTTCTTGCTCGATCTAGCTCATTATGAGTGGGTTGAAATGGCAGTATCGTTTTCCCAATATGAAACCCCACCTCACGATCCTCTTTTTAAAGAGAATCCACTTCCTATCGTTGCTGCTGTTTCTGATACAGCTCGAGTACTGGCATACCGCTTTCCAGTACAAAATATTTCTCCGGACTATTTACCGCAAACACCATTGGATCAACCTACTTTTCTTGTCGTCTATCGAAACGCTGACGATGAGGTAACATTTCTCGAACTCAATCCGGTGAGCTACAGATTGTTGCAGCTAATTCAAGAAAAAAAAGAGGATACTTTAGCGACGTTGCTAGACCATATCGCGGAAGAGTTAGAGCATCCAAATCCTGCTGTGGTCTCGACTGGAGGTAAAGAAGTTATATGTGATCTGATTAAGCGTAGGGTTATTCGCCGGGCTTGATCTGAAACCATTAAACGACACATTTTGTTCTGCAAAAATTCAGCGACCACCCGCGCTTCCGCATGACGTCCTCTCCTGTCTTGCGCCTAGACTTAAATTGCCCTCTATCCCCCTTAAACATGACGCTCTTTCCAGTGCAATTCTGATGGTTTGATTTTTTTCAAATGCCTAAAATATATTGCGACGATAGTAATTCTGGTAATATACGCGTAAAAATGACAGAGGGGTTTAATTTCCACGGGTTTGGCTTTTCTGAAACATTGGAATTAACGTCAATTATTCAGGGTGTTGAATCGGAGGTTTTTAGGTAATTCTTGATTCAAGTTGAATATTTCCGTCTTAATTTTTGACGCGCACAGAAAAAGCGCGTTGCATAAAACTTAAAAAATTTATTTGGGTCGATCAACCAAAATAAGGAGAAAAAATAAATGAAATTTTCCTATCTCATAAAATCGTGTGTAGTTCTCTCATTGTTAACGATGTTAGCATGTTCCGAGGATACGGGCGTTGTCAGCACTGCTCCAGCGCCGTCAGGATCGGATCCTTTCGCTATAACCCCAGTCAAAACTGTAGCGAAGGTCAAAGTCTCGTCGACGCCAAGCGCCAGTAAATCTAGCTCAGCTACGCTATCGGGTGGGTCTGCTTTTATCCCGGGTGATGCGACAGGTTGTTGTGGGACTGGGTGTACGGTTTCTTGTGAACAAGCGTCTAGCTCAAGCCCAAATTCCAGTGGGAATCCAGCGGATCTTAGTTCGGGTTCAGCATACCACCCCGGCGATGCGGAAGGTTGCTGTGGAACGGGTTGTGCTGTTTCCTGTGAAAACGCAGCACCAGTGGCGATAAGTAGTGGAGATGGGACATCCGGGTCTAGCTTTCATCCAGGTGATGCGGAAGGTTGCTGTGGTACTGGATGCAAGCGATCTTGCGACTAAGATTCATCTAGAATTTATGCTGCGTTCGGAATAACTTATGCACTTTACTCTCACTGGCCGAAATTTGGTAGAGTGTATAGTATTTCCGGACGCAGATATCATATTTATGGATAAAAGTTAGGACCAACGTTCGACTTCAATGAGGTTGGCATTTATGCTTGGGGTCTTTCTGAAAATTGAAAGCTTACGGGTACAAAAGCTGAATTTGGTCCATATTGCTAAGTAAGATCGTTTAACATACTTAATACCCGCCATATTTAATCAAAAACATAATTTTAAAACAGTTCTTTCTCGCGTCCACTTTAATTTTCGTACAGTCTCCTAACGGGCGGTTGTGCTTCTTCTAAATCCGGTTCACCGGTGGTTTCCAACATAATCGCTCTAGCAGCCTTTCTAAGGTTTACCGCAATCTGCCAACGGTCGATGTTCTTGTTGTTCAGATCATTTGTTTCAGGATTGATGGCCTTACCAATCGTTACTGTTACCGGTGCGTAGTAACGGGGAAATAAACTATCTGGCCGCAAAATCGAGCGGGTGCCATGAATCGTAACCGGTACAATGGGGAGCCCGGTTTCAGCTGATGTTAGAAATGCACCCGTATTAAAAGGCAGCAAGCCAGGCATACGCGTAAAAGTTCCTTCGGGGTAAAACAATAATGAAGCGCCGGTTTTTGCGACGTTGGTAATGTGTTTCGCATCGTCGATGCTTTTTTTGGTATCGAAGCGTTCAACAAAGAGAGCATTAATTCGCTTTAAAAAAGTTCCAGCAAAGAACTGCTTGGTCAATTCCGCTTTTGCAACAAAACGAGTTTTTCCGGGTATTGCCACCAGAAAAATAATGTGATCCAGGTAGCTCGAATGATTACAAACATATATACACGACTGGTTTTCTCCAGGTAAATTTTCCCGTCCGCGAGTAAGAATGGGTATCCCCATAGAAAAGGTTAGAAACCGGGCGACGAGGTGTAATATTTTCCAGCGTGACAGTTCGCTAGGAATGAGCACAACCGTTAGCCATGTTACCAGCACCGATGGTAAAAATATGATCCACGCATACACTGCGAAAAGCAGTGCTAGGGTTTGTTGTTTTATGGCAAGCAACTGGGGGCGAATGGATATGGCTAATAATTTTAAGACCTGTTTCCACACTGCTTTTGGTCCTTTCTTTATGAGTCCGCGCTCATAGATTTCACGGCACGCTGTACGCCTTATTTTTCCGCTGGAAGTTTTTAGTACAGTATAGGGCTGGGCTAAAACTACTTCTTCCGGAACACTGCCGATCAAATCCAGACTGACGCCATTTATTTTTGATCGCAAATCTTCCAAAACCGAGGGCTCGGTTTCGCGCGTTTCAGCCACTACAATCAAACGCTCGGTGATGGCGTATCCAGTACTGCTCCCGAAAGCTGCCACACAACCCTTCCGGATTTTAGGAAGATCGCTGACGGCTTCTTCGAGTTCGTGGGGGTAAATGTTTCGCCCAGCATGGATAATAATATCTTTGACCCGGCCGCTCAGATAGACCTCACCTTCAGCGATATAGGCAAGGTCACCTGAATCAGCCCATTCACCGTCGAATAAATCCTGTGTTTTTTCTGGATTTCTGTAGTAACCACAAGTGACCGACGGCCCTCGAAATTGCAATCGACCTTCCTGACGATCTGGAAGTTCCCGACTGGCTGAATCCACAATCCGAATTTCGTGATCGCGTAATGGGCTACCACAACAAACGAAATATAAAGGGTTGTCAGAATCCGATATGGGGACAGCGCGGCCGGAGCTAGAAAAAACATCGCGCTCAATTGTGTCGATCAGGGGCCCTCGTCCAATCGAGGGAAAGGCTAAACCTAACGAACATTCCGCAAGCCCGTAAACCGGCATTAAAGCTTTCGAAGGAAATCCAAAATGTTTATAACGTTGGGTAAATTGCTCCAAGGTTGCTGGTTTCACCGCTTCTGCCCCATTAAACATTGCTTTTAAACACGACAAGTCTAACCCATCTATCTCGTCATCCGGAATTTTCTTAGCACACAACTCATAGGCAAAATTAGGTCCTGCGGTCATGGTTCCACGGTTTCGATGTATGGCCCAAAGCCAACGACTGGGTCTCGCAAGAAAATTCAAGGGCGACATGAGCACAAATATTGCCGAAAAATAAAGGGAGCCTAACCATGCACCTATTAGGCCCATATCGTGATATAAAGGTAACCAGCTCACAAAAACATCGGAAGAATCTATGCCTACTCTTTCACCCATCAACCGAATATTTGCCAGTAAATTAGCGTGGGTTAGTGTCACCCCTTTGGGTGTTCCGGTGCTGCCGGAGGTGTATTGAAGAAATGCAATATCGTTTGGGCTCAATTTGGGTTGCATCAACGTCGCACCGGTCGAACGAATTTCCCTTGGTGTAATGACAGTGCGAAGCGTATTCACCTGGGCTTTCAAAAGCCGCGCGACCGGCTTGGCTTCAGGTACGGTGATCATAATCACCGACTGACAGTTGTTGAGGATACTTTGATGTCGGAGCAAATGATCTTCAAGCTGACTAAGCCGTACAGGGGGGTAGATAGGAACGGGAATACCACCAGCTAAGAGAATGCCGAAAAAAGAATATAGATAATCTTTACCTGTTGGTAACATTATCGAAACCGCTTGCTTAGCGGCTAAACCTTCTTGCTGTAGGGCTACCGCTATGATTTCCGCTCCTTCCCACAGATTTCGGAAGGTAATGGTTTCTTCGTCGTCAGCCTGGTCACTGTAAAGCTTGATATGGGGCCGTTCCGGGTGGATTTGAAGATGCCATTTTAAAACATCGATCAAGGTTTGAGCTTGAACCGGTTGCTGTTGAACCTGGTCCAGTTCGATTTGACTGACTTCTATTTCTTCCTGAGTTCGGAGGTCAGGGCTTGAGGTTAAAATCTCCCGCAACAATTCCCGCGGAGTTTCAACACTAATCATGGATTGTTCTGATATTCGCACATTGAATCGATTTTCGATTCGACGGATAAACTCGACCCGAGAAAGGCTATCCAAGCCCACATCCTTATCGAAAGAGGTGTCCAGATTTAAACTTTGAAGACGAACATCGGGGACATGAAACTCTTCGGCCAATTCCCGTATCGTTCTGATCAGTTCTAACGCTATGTCATCTTCTTGAGTTGAATTCTGTTGATTTTCGTTGTTGCTTTGCATGTTAGTTTCACTTTTGCATAGAACTATGCGAAATGCTGTGTGAATTATTATACCGGCTTTGTATTCTACGATGAGGCTTCGGTGTGGAGTGCTTAGTTATTTGTTGAGAAGGTGGGTATTTTTTGTTAAAACAATGCCAACGATTTGAAAATTAAAAACCAACAAAAAATAATAATGAAAAAAAATGCCATCGTTATAGGGACAGGTTCTGCTGGTTTGATTGCGGCGAAAGAGCTTAAGGAAAAAGGTCTAAATGTAAGACTTATTGAGAAACACAGCGAGCTTGGGGGCATATGGTCTAGTTTACCCTGGAAGACATACACACTGACTTCTTCTAAATGGGTAACCGAATACGGGTGTTATCCGATGCCGGAAGATTTCCCCGATTTTGTAACCAACGAACATATGCTTCGGTATTTAGTATCGTTTGCCGAAGCCTATCAGCTTCGCCCGCTCATTGACTTTAATGTGAATGTATCGGCAATTAAGAAAAATCAAGATGGCAGTTTCAATCTAGTCACGGATAAGGGGTCCTACGAAAATATCGATTACGTTGTGGTGAGCTCAGGTTTGCACGGCAAACCATTTACACCTGAATACGCGGGAATAGATCAATTTGAGGGCGAAACAATTCACAGTTCCAAATACGATGACCCGGGAGTCTTCAGCGACAAAAAAGTGCTTTGTGTTGGATTGGGGGAATCGGGCGTTGGACTAATTTCAGAACTGGCTACAGTCACAACTAAACTGGTGGTTTCTTCAGAAGGTGTAGCAGTTGCCCCACGGGTGATCAAAGGTTCTCAAAACCCTTTCGATCAAATGCAATTTTGGCAGATTGGTCGTTATTTAATTGGCTACCAAGAAGTCTTAACTACTGGCTTAAGTTGGTATTACAAGAAAATTCCTGCGTTTTTGAAAAGGATTAATATGGCAGTGAGCCTGAAGTTCTATTCCGACTACGGCGTCGAATTTAAACAGTTTGAGCCTTGGTTTCCGAAAGCGCTTGTACCCAATCATTTTCATGTTAAGTTTTGGACAAAGCCGCATAATTCAACTTGTAACGGAAATCTGACACGTAAAGATGCGCCGTCGGATGATCTTTTTTATTTACTCAAAACCGGTAAGATTTTACCGAAGGGCAAAGTTAAATCTTTTGACAGCACGGGGGCTCTATTTGATGATGGTAGTCATGAAGATATCGACATGATTATTTTTAATACGGGCTATACTCCGGGGTCAAAAAGCATCAAATTTCCTATTGGATGGGAGTACAACCATCAGGATCTATTCAAAGGTTGCCTACATCCGACAATGCCAAATTTAGCATTTGTTGGAATGGTGCGGCCTACCATTGGTTCAATTCCAGCAATGGCGGAAATGCATGCGCGCATTATAGCGGCCTATTTCAGTGCTTCACTACAGTTGCCCTCAGAAGATAAGCGGATTGAGACCATTAAGCAGGAACAAATGGAACACCAAAAGCAGTTTCCCCATATGCATGAAAGGTTTCCACACATCTATTTCTTCGATGATTGGATGGAGAAAATGGCGACATTGATCGGTGCGGCGCCTAGAGTACGCGATCACCTCTCTAGCTTTGAAAAACTAAGAGCTTATTTTTTCGGTGCACCGATGCCGCTTCGCTATAGAATTCGGGGCGAAGGGAAACGAGAAAATGCGGAAGAAATCTATATCAAACGTGTTAACACCGTATGGGGCAACGCGTTTGGAAAATGGGCTTTTGTGGCTGTGCTGATGCACTTCCTGACACCTTATCTTCTATCGGTGATCTTTTTCGTGCTGTCTTATAGTACTTTTGGTTTTTCGGGAGCATTTTCTATAGTGATAAGTATTTTATTTTTCCTTTTGTATTGCTTTGTAGATATCGTGCGATTTATATTCTCGATCGCGTTTGGCCATACGTTGTCGATCCTGATGGGAGTATTCTTTGTCAGGGGGTTAAAACGAGAAGCACCGGATTTTGATAATCCTAAAGTGTTCCAAACAGTGGAATAAAGTGGATTCAGGGTAGTATATATTCGTTCCTCGCTCCCACACCGGAGTGTGGGAGCGAGGAAATTCATAGAGCCCATTTACAAATCTAATTTTAAAAATAAAGAATTGCTAATATTCACCTGTGTTTCTCGACGCGCTGCTTAAATGTCTCAATTGAACCGTGTCCATATGGATTGCTTAATATCCAATGGAAAATCACCCTTCTATTTTCACTGTGGTGTGGTCGGTGAAGAGAATCCTTGGATCACACCCCGGTAATTTATTAACCGCTAGGGAAGGGTATTGCTGAACCACCATAGAAAGTTGGATAAATCATGAGAGGCCTGCCTTGAAATTCGTATAGATTTTTCTATTCTTCTAACTAGAGGGGTAACTTACGATTCGGCGTTCTAGAGGCTAATTTATGGACTGCATTAAAATATTTTTTAATGAAACCTTGCAGGGTGAAATTAAATTTGAATCGAATTCAATCACGATAGGCCGAGCACAGGCGAGTGATATCCCGATCAGCAACCCCGGTGTTTCGATTCGCCATGCAACCATTAAAAAAGAGGATAGAGGTTATGTCATTGAGGACAGCGGTAGCAAAAACGGCACTTCCGTTAATGGTAAAAAGATTTCCCGACAGATTCTGAATTATGGTGATACGATCACCATATTCAAACATACATTGAAACTTACACCTTGGATACCAGCATCCGAAACCACCAAACCACGGGTTAGCGATGGTCAAATGATCGATCAAAGCGGTACTTTTGAAGTGGATATATCCAAAATCGGAACGTTGATGGAAAAAGAGCACTCCTGAATGAGTAGAAATGGGATTTGCTCTTTGGTTGAACCTAAGACCATTCAAATTTCCAGCCAAGTTCAAGTATTTTTAATGGTTGGTAAAATAGATTGTCTTAAGGACTATTTACGATGCTAACTACGTCGATGGCTTTCGATTGAGGAAAAAAACCGCGCATTCTGGATCTGTTGCTACCAAGTCCTCTTTGATCGAGACACCTCGAAGACCAACAACTATCCAGATTCCGGGATATAAAATTGGCCGCTTGGTTGCCGAAGGTGGGATGGCCTCGGTTTATCTTGCCGAACAAGTGTCGCTGAGTCGGCATGTGGCTATAAAGATCCTCAAACACTCCAATAATCCAACTTTTTCCGAACGTTTCCTCGGCGAAGGTCGGATTATCGCTGCCCTAAATCATATCAATATCATCACTATCCATGATATTGGTGTGATCAATGATTGCCATTATATTTCTATGGAATATGTGGAAGGCGGAGATCTTGAAGCGAAAATAGCATCCGGTATGAAAGGTGGGGAAGCGCTGGATTTGCTAGAGAATATTGGTAATTGTCTCGACTTTGTACATAAAAACGGTGTTGTTCATCGTGATATAAAACCGGGCAATATACTTTTTCGCATGGATGGCACGCCATTGTTAACCGATTTTGGTATCGCAAAACAGCTAGATGCTACTAGTAGGAATTTGACTATGGATGGCTCGGCTGTGGGTAGCCCATACTATTTCAGTCCCGAGCAGGCGCAGGGACGAAAAGTCGACGGTCGCGCCGATATTTATGGCCTTGGGGTTATTTTCTTTGAAATATTGACGGGAAATAAACCTTTTGTAGGTAAGTCGCCTATTGATACCATTGTCTTGCATTTGCAGGAGCCAGTACCGACTCTCCCTAAAAGATTCAAACAATACCAGAGCCTTTTGAATCGAATGATGGCGAAAAAGCCATCTGAGCGGTTTAGGAATGCTGGGATGATGGTAAAGGCTATAAAAGAAATTCGCTTAGGTGCTAGTAAAACACCTATTCAGAAACGTGCTTCCCGAAAAACCCCAAAAAAAATAGAAGAAAAAACCCAAAAACTTCAAAAGCGTAGAGGGCTACTGGTTGTTTTGTTAATGCTTATAATTGTGACGTCAAGTTACCTGTACTATTCCAATAGCACTCCATGGACAATCGAACTTTTCGAAGAAAATCCAGAAATAAAAAAATTTTTAGCTCTAGGGGCTAAGCGCTATACTCAAAAAAAACTTACGGTGCCGAAAAATGATAGTGCTTCATTTTATTATTCTCGAGTTTTAAAGTTGGACCCGGATAATAGGGCTGCACGACGTGGAATGTCGAGTATTGCTACCCGTTATGCCGAAATGGCAGAAATAGTTATTGGGCGCTCTGACTATGGGAAAGCAAAACAGTACTTACAACGTGGCTTAGACATTGAACCAGCGAATAGGCGATTGCTTGCTATCAAAACTAAAGTGAAAAATCGTTGAGAGCTTATGGAAGTCTTTTTTCAAGCATATAAAGTGCCCTACGGACACGACCCTGCAATTTTATCAGGATAATTCTTTGCACTGGCACACAGCAACCGCAACGCATATAGGAGGACGTGGCGAGCAGCAGGATCGTTCTGTGGTCCTGAGTTCTCCTAATGGAAAGGAATCGCTAATAGTCATAGCCGATGGCATGGGGGGGCTTGAAGGTGGTTCGCGTGCCGCGCAAGCGGTCATTGATGCGAGCCAAGAGGTATTTGACAGTACACCCGAACCAGACGCCTTCGTATTCTTGAAACGAATAATAGATCGGGCCCATCAGTTTATAAACCAACTCAATGGTCTTGGGAACAAAGCACCTGGCAGCACGTGTGTCATACTTCTTCTAAGGGAAGACGGGGCGTATTGGGCACATGTGGGAGATAGTCGTCTTTACCATTTTCGAAATCGCAAAGTTTTAGAAAAAACATCGGATCACTCCGTTGTACAGATGTTAATTCAAAAGGGAAGCTTAACCGAATTAGAGGCGGCGGCCAGCCCGTTACAAAATCAAATTTATAAGCGATTAGGCGGAATGAATTTGCCCGATCCCGATTTTGGCACATGCAGTTTTCTACAGGGCGATGTATTTCTTCTTTGTACTGACGGGTTTTGGTCAGCAATTGAACCCGAAGAAACCATTGAAAACATAACAAATAATCTTTTGGCTGAAAGTGTAGAATCCCTTGTTCTACTTGCCGCTGAGCAAGGTGGTGTCGATGGCGATAATATCGCTGTAGCACTGGCTGCCATCGAATAAGATAGTCAATTTAAAGTTTTAGGGCAGTCTACCGGAGGCCCTCGCATAGTGAGGGCCTCGATTTTTTTTACCTGTTTAATCTGTTCGTTTAGTAATCTCTAGTAAATGATAACCAAACTGGGTTTTAACTGGCCCGTGTACCGTATTCAACTCCCCGCTGAATACCACTTCATCGAATTCTTTAACCATTTGTCCCGGACCAAATTGGCCTAAGTCGCCCCCCTGCCCTCCGGATGGACATTTAGAATGTTGTTTTGCCACATCGGCGAAATCGCTTCCTGCCAAGATTTCGTCTTTCAGTTGTTGACACGTGCCTTCGCTGTCTACCAGAATGTGTCTTGCTTGCGCGCTCGCCATTGTATTTTCCTATTTTAATGTGTAATTGATGATAATTCGGACGCAAATTATAGCCTGTTGCACCGTATTTTCCTAAAGGTGACCGCTAAATCCCGATTAAGTTGGAGCCAGAAAGGCTATATGATACAAATGTAGGAGTGTTTGTCGCAGGCTTACTCGTTAAACTGTGGGGTTACAAAAAGCACAGCCTACTTGGCAATAGGCAAGCAAATTAAGGTCGCATTTTACGCTGTGGTGCGCCCCTCAACGAAGGATATTAGGTTTGGATAACAATGGAAACCCTCCGGTTTCGCTTTCGGGCTTCCAATGAATTGTTGTTAACACGTGGACGGGTATCGGCATAGCCGATTGCACGCAAACGGTCAGATTCGATGCCATGCTCAACAAAATACCGCGTGACTGCTGCTGCCCGAGATGCAGACAATTCCCAATTGGAGGGATAACGTCGGGTAGAGATTAATTGGTTATCGGTATGCCCCTCAACAAAAATGATACCTGTTTGTTGCCGAAGTAAACCCACCCATTTGTTTAAAATGGTGATCCCTTCAGTATTGAGCTCGGCTTGACCGCTTGAGAACAGTAGATCGTCATTAAACTCTATTCTCACGGACGTATCTTCCTGGATAACTTCAATCGGAATGTTGTCGCTAATTTTTTCTATCTCCGCAACAAGGTCAGTTTTGGTGGGTTCACTCAATGCTATTTGGTCAAAGTTATTTAGAAGACCTATTCTACTTTCTTCAACAACATCGTTAATTAACGCTATTTCACTTTGAGCGGTCAGAGGGTTTTTCTGAATCTCGTCCTGGTAAAGATTTTCCAAAACAATTGCAATTTGATCTCTAAGCCAGTCGTTCCGACCATCGTTGAGTTCAAGTGCCGATTTGTTGACTATGTCCTTATGTGGCTGAGTTTCGTGTAAAGGTTTTTGATTGGGGAGTTCTCTAGAGTCTATTTGTGCAACTTGGGTGTTTTTCTGAGCGGAAGGCATTATGGTTGAAATCGGTACGCTTTTTAACTTTTGTGTTCCCAACAGCAAAACCAAAAGTGTAAGCAATAGGGTCAGCACATCAATATAGCTCATCATCCAGTTGTCCTTGATGTGTTCGCTACCTTTATTTGCCGCAGACCAGGGGTCATTGGAGAGTGGTTGAATCGTAGGAATTTGTGCTTTTTGCCTTTTCTTTAACATTGTTTAATTTAGGCGTGGACTAGCCCAGTATCTAGAGGCGCTGGAATTTCCGGTCCAATTTCTCCCGTCGCAGCTCGAATATATTCTTCAATCAACTTTGGATGGGTTCTGCGATACAGCATCAACACTAATTCGAATTGGGTATTTTGCCAAACTTGATAGTGTTTCGCGCGACGTTCAAGCTGTATGGCTAGGGGTTTAAAAATTAAATTGGCAGCCACTAAACCATAGACTGTTGTCATCATGGCGAATCCCATCGTTTTACCTAGGTGATCAAGACCACTATCGCCAAGGCCATTCAACATTTGTACCAGTCCAAACAAGGTTCCTAGCATCCCAAATGCGGGAGCGTATGCGGCCATCGTTCTTAAAGTTTTAATGTCCTCGTTATTCTTTTCGGCTAGGGCGCCTTTTCGCCACTGCAAAAGGTGTGGAATATCTTCGCGAGGCGTTAAATCGAAAACGAGTTGTGCACCATATTTGAAAAGTCCTTGGGGTAGTGATTCCTGTATCTTTTCAGCGGATCGCATAGATCCCAGTCGATAAAATTCGAAAAGGCGCAAAATGGCGGTTTTCTCTTGCTGGGAGACCCCCGACCGATTTTTTAGTTTAATCGCGATACGAGGGAGTAGCCTCAATATCGAATCAACTGACTGGCTTAACATCGCTAGCAGGATGGTCCCACAGAAAACAACTATTAACCCAGGAATATTGATCAAAAAGTCGCTTTGTTTAATAGATACTAAGAGAAAGAGAGCTAATAGGACAATGCTTGCCAATCCGAAAATAATGGATTTGTGTTTCATGGTGTTTTTGGTTTCAGTATTCTGATAATACTTAATAATTCAAGCAATATCTGAACCATTACCTTAAGAAAAATACCACAAAAAGGTTGTATAGCATATTAGTAATTGTTTTTACAGTAAATTTTGTAACAAGTCAATCGAATAAAAGGGAGCAAATACCTATTATTTGGTATTCAAAAGGAACAAATTAGTAATGACAGCGGCAGGTTGTTGCCGGGGTAGTGGAGAGTGAGTCTTCTATGCTTTAAAAGGCACGAGTCGAATTCAAACGCCTATTTTGTTTATGAGCTTTAGCAGTGTGGCCTCCAAAGAAGTCACCCGATCTTCAAGTTTTCTTAGTCGGTCATCGTCTTTAGCCAGTTTTATAGGCACGGCTGGTCTTAAATTTTCAGTAGATACATTTCCGCACAGTGTATGCGCATATCGATTTCCCCGTAGCCCAGGGGTGGGAGGCAGTAATACGACCAAGTGCTGCTCGTGAGCTATCAGGGTGTCTAAAACCAGCTGTACACTTTCCTGGTCCTCGAATGCAACCATTCGAGTTGTACGTCGCTGAATATCGTTCAAAGTTAGTGGTTTTCGCAGCATTAAAACGTTCAAAGCCGCCAATTCAGCGCGGTTAAGGCTAAAGTATTCTTTCATGCAGTGGGAGATACGGTTTGCCCGATCGCCATATTCAACCTTTACCAATCCTCGTTCCGCCAATACATTAGCGATATGGCCCACTTGACCTTCACTAAGCGACATCACCGGTTCCCTATTGCTTTTTTGATTGCACGCTGTAGTCAATGCATTAATCGTTAGGGGATAATAATCTGGTGTTGTTAGCTGTTTCTCCATTAGGCAAGCTACTACACGGCTTTCTTCTGGTGTGAAAAAGGGTTTGGATTCGATCTGTTCGGTCGAGCTATTTATGTTCTCCATTTTATTAATAGTAGCTGGCCATCGTACGATAATGTTACAAACAACAAAAACCGTAGAGGAAAATTTCGAAATGCCTGTCAAATATCACAAAATCCTCAGCAATTTTTAAGTAACGTATAGCCTTCAAACGTCGATATAACACAAGCTTGTGAAAGAAATGACAACGAATCTAACAGCAAAAACAATTCGTAGTATCAATGAGGTTGATCGAGAGAGTTGGAATGCGTTGACTAACAGTAAATATCCTTTTTTGAGGCATGAATTTTTAAGTGCACTTGAAAACCACGGCTGTTTAGGGGAAAAAACTGGGTGGATCCCTGAGCATCTGGTCTTTCTGGACAACGATGCCAATCTTGTTGCAGCGATTCCGATGTATTTGAAACACAATTCATTTGGTGAATTTGTGTTTGATTGGGGTTGGGCTGATGCTTATAGGCGCGCAGGTCTTTCCTATTATCCCAAATTGGTTGTTGCTTCGCCTTTTACACCTGCTTCGTCCCCCAAAATACTGATGTTACCAAAATATTCTAGTGCGATGTTACTCGAATCGATTATTGATTCAGCAATTGATTATACTGATCATTGTTGTGTGTCGTCGATACATTGGTTGTTTACCAGCGAATGGGAGGTTAAGAATGCTCCACAACTATTGGTGAGAACCGGTTATCAATTTCATTGGGAAAATATGGAGTACCGATGTTTCGATGATTTTTTGGCAAATTTGGCTTCGCGAAAACGCAAGCAAATAAAAAAAGAAAGACGACAGGCTCTCGAGTCTGGTATTGAAGTACATTTGGTGCCTGGCGCACAATTAGAACGTTACGAATGGAAGGTTTTTCATAAGCTCTATTGTTCGACATTTCTCAAACACGGTAATTACCCCGCACTCACCTTGGCATTTTTTATGGAAATCGCGGAAAGTATGGGCGACCAGATTTTAATCGTCCTGGCTCGCCAGAGTGGCAAAATTATCGCGGCATCCTTTTTCTTTGTAGGTGAAGACGTCTTGTATGGTCGCTATTGGGGATGTTCTAACGACATTCCGGGGTTACACTTTGAAGCGTGTTACTACCAAGGGTTGGAATATTGTATTGAAAGGGGTTTGAAACGTTTTGAGCCAGGCGCGCAAGGTGAACACAAAATTAGCCGCGGATTTTTACCTACAAAAACGTATTCTTTACATTGGGTTCGCCATCCGCAATTTCGATCGGCGATCGTGGAATTTCTTGCACAAGAAAAGGAATTCATCTGTGACAATATACACCGCCTTAACAAACGTTCTCCGTTTAAAGAATTCACGAGTTAGAGCTTTGACAATACTAAACACCCAAGATGATACTGAGGAATTCCCTGACGTAGAGACCGCCTTGGAAGAACCCGATGGATTGTTAGCTGTAGGTGGTTGCCTTTCGCCTAAAAGATTGGAGAACGCCTATCGTCATGGGATATTTCCCTGGTACAACGAAAATGAGCCCATCCTTTGGTGGTCACCCAATCCCCGCCTTATCCTCAAGCCTGAGAAGCTAATAATATCAAGAAGCTTACGGAAGGTGATTAGGAAAAAAAATTTTCAGGTGAGTTTTGATGTGGCTTTTGAAGACGTTTTAGATTCCTGTGCAGGGTACCGTCACGGTATCAATGGAACTTGGATAACACAGGAAATGAAAAATGCATACTTGAACATGCATCGAATAGGATTGGCTCATTCAGTGGAATGTTGGCATCAGCAACGACTCGTGGGAGGGCTCTATGGCGTTGCTATTGGACGGGTTTTTTATGGGGAATCCATGTTTTTCCGGTGTAGCAATGCTTCTAAGGTTGCTTTTGTGAGATTGGTGGAATTGCTGCGTGCGTGGGGATATACCTTGATCGATTGCCAAATGCAAACTCAGCATTTGATGAATTTCGGTGCAGAAAATATACCTCGAAACGAATTTATTCAATTGTTGGTAGTAAATTGCGATATTCCTCCGTTAGAAATGGCTTGGAAAACTTTTGATTTAGAAGTGGACACAAAATAATCCAATGTCTGAAAATGAATAAGGTATTGGAATTCGTGTGTAGAAATAGATGGGTACGGTTGAATTGATTGAGCAAAACTGATTTTTTTTAATAATGGTCACACTAGTCTAATGGTTTCGATCCCGCTGTATTTGAGTGTAGAGAATGACTGCGAATATTTATCTGGAAATAAGTCCCGCCTTATTTTTGTTGCGCAAGATTTTCCTATGACAAGCGAAATTTATTCTCAACTCGCCTCCAAAGGATTTAGAAGAAGTGGAGAAATGGTATACGGTCCCAAGTGTGATCATTGTTCGGCTTGTGTTCCGGTGCGGATTCCGGTGAGGGAATTTAGTCCTACAAGAAGTCAACGAAGAGCATTAACAAAAAATTCGGATCTATCCGTCAGCCACCAACCAATGAAATTTAATGGAGAATGCTTCGAGTTGTATACACGATATCTTGAGACCAGACATCGCGACGGGAGCATGGCAGGATCAACCCCCGACGACTTTTTACAATTTTTATCGAGTCCTTGGTCGTCTACAAAAATTATCGAGTTTCGATTGTCCAACAAGCTAGTTTGTGTCGCTGTGGTTGATTATATGGACAACTCTTTATCTGCGGTGTATTCCTTTTTCGATCCAGAATACACCGACCGTAGTTTAGGAATATTTTCGATTCTTTGGCAAATTCAAGCTGCGAAAGAGCTTGGCTTGAACTGGGTATATTTAGGATTTTGGATACAAAAGTGCCAAAAAATGGCATACAAAAATCTTTTTCGGCCTATTGAGGCATATAACAATGGTACTTGGCAGATTTTTCAAAAAGATGACGTTATGTCGTAACTATTTAGCCTACAGCCTATTTTTACAATAACAGTGCTAAACAAATATTTAGACACGTGAAGTAAAGGAGTTCGTCTAAATTTTTTTAACTTCCGCTATTTTTACCTGGATTTGCAAAAATAAGCCAAAAGCTAAGCTACTACATAGTTACTGGGTAGGGCGGTTATGGTATTATCCGAAGGTTTTGAAATTCGCTACTAAATTAGAGTTGAGGAAAGACTTATGCCAAAAGAAGATCAAATTGAAATGGAGGGCAAAATCATTGAAACCCTACCAAATACGATGTTTCGCGTCGAACTGGATAACGGGCATGTTGTTACCGCCCACATCTCCGGCAAAATGCGAAAACACTATATCCGCATTTTAACCGGTGATCGCGTGAAATTGGAAATGACCCCCTACGATTTAAGCAAAGGCCGAATTACTTACCGTATGCGATGATCAGTGAATATTTTGTCGAACTACACTATTTGTTTGCTAAGTCGGTGTACCAGTTGGTTTAAACCGGGACTGGGATTTCTTTGCTTTCAACGTCGAGCTTTAAACCTCCTTTTTTCACGTATATTCTGACACTCCCCCCCTCTGACAATCTTCCAAACAGCAGATCTTCCGCCAATGGCTTTTTAATGTGTTCATGAATAACTCGAGCCATAGGCCGAGCACCCATTTGTGGGTCACATCCATGTTCTGCTAGCCACTGCCGCGCGGGTGACTCTAAGGTTAACACCACATTTTTTTCTTCTAGTTGTGCTTCCAATTCAAAAATAAACTTGTCGACTACTTTTACAATGACATCGAGTTCCAATGGCTTGAATTGAATCATTGCATCAAGGCGGTTTCGGAATTCAGGTGTAAAAGTTTTTTCGATAATCTTTGTGCTATCGGAAGAATGATCTTGATGTTTAAAACCGATAGAAGCTCGATTGACTTCTGATGCGCCTGCATTGGTTGTCATCACAAGAATAATATTTCTGAAGTCCGATTTGCGGCCGTTGTTGTCAGTAAGCGTCCCATGATCCATTACCTGCAATAACAAATTAAACACATCTGGGTGTGCTTTTTCAATTTCATCTAATAGTAAAACAGCGTGAGGATGCTTATTCACCTCTTCGGTTAAAAGTCCCCCTTGATCGAAACCAACATATCCTGGCGGTGCTCCAATTAATCGAGAAACTGTATGGCGTTCCATATATTCGGACATATCGAACCGAATTAAGTCTATGCCCAAAACTTTTCCCAATTGCCGGGTGACTTCTGTTTTACCTACACCGGTGGGGCCTGCAAATAGAAAAGAACCGATTGTTTTTTGTGAATCACCAAGACCGGAACGTGCTAGCTTGATAGCCGAAGTAAGTGCGCCAATAGCTTCGTCTTGACCGAACACGAGCATTTTCAGGTTTTTTTCTAAATCTTTCAGCTTGTCTTTATCATTGGCAGAAACCGACTTCGGAGGGATACGAGCTATTTTTGCAACGATATTTTCAATTTCGTGGGTACCGATGATGCTTTGGCGCTGCGAATCGGGTAACAAACGTTCACGAGCCCCGGCTTCATCAATGACATCGATAGCTTTGTCGGGTAAAAAACGATCATTAATATAGCGGTCAGAAAGTTCCGCGGCGATGCGTAAACCCTCCTTGGTATATTTAATCTCATGATGCTCTTCAAAACGGGTCTTAAGCCCTTTTAGGATTTGATAAGTTTCCTCTACAGAGGCTTCTTCAATATCAACTTTTTGAAATCGTCGAGCCAGTGCTCGATCTTTTTCAAAAATCCCCCTGTGTTCCTGGTAAGTCGTTGAGCCGATACATCGTAAAGAGCCGGACCCAAGAGCAGGTTTTAGTAAATTAGACGCATCCATGACCCCACCAGAAGCTGAGCCCGCACCGATAATAGTATGAATCTCATCGATAAACAGAATTGATTTTGGCTCTTTTTTTAACTGAGATAATAAGGCTTTTAGCCTTTTTTCAAAGTCACCTCTATATTTGGTTCCTGCTACCAGTGCGCCAAGGTCTAGGGAGTAGATCACATGATCCTGTAACACCTCTGGAATATCTTCTTCGACAATCTTTTTTGCCAATCCTTCCGCGATCGCTGTTTTTCCGACCCCAGCTTCCCCCACCAATAGTGGGTTATTTTTACGACGCCGACACAGTACCTGTATCGTCCGCTCCAATTCAAGTTTTCGGCCAATGAGAGGATCGATACTTCCCATACGGGCTTTCTCGTTCAAATTGGTGGAGAATTTTGTTAAAGGACTTTCAGCCGCGTTGGTATTATTCTCTTCGGGTTCAGATAGTCTTTTAACTGAGTCATCATTTTTTTCCAGCCCCTTAGAAATTCCATGGGCCAAGTAGTTCACTATATCGAGGCGGGTTAATTCGTGTTTACTCAAAAGGAAAACAGAATGCGAATCTTGTTCACTAAAAATAGCCACCAAGATGTTGGCACCGGTAACTTCTTTCTTTCCAGAAGATTGAACATGAAACACAGCACGTTGCAATACTCGTTGGAACCCTAGCGTAGGTTGAGTTTCCCGTTCCGCTCCCGGAGGAATTAATGGTGTTGTTTCTTCCAGAAACTGGTTGATTTCCTTTTTTATCAATTCGATATGAGCGCCACAAGCTCTAAATACTTCAAGTGCTGAAGAATTATTGAGCATCGCTAATAGTAGATGCTCCACGGTAATAAATTCATGTTTTTTATCGTGTGCTTCTTTGAAAGCGAGATTTAATGTATATTCCAATTCTTTACTTAGCATGAGATCTACCTTTAGTTATGCTTCCTCCATAGCACACAACAGTGGATGCTGGCATTGCTGAGAATAGTCGTTAACCAACTGGACTTTGGTTTCCGCTATATCCCTAGAATAAACACCACAGACGCCAACTCCTCTAGTATGCACGTGCAACATAATTTGAGTTGCTTTTTCTTCGGTCATACTAAAGAAATCCATCAAGATTTCCACGACAAAGTCCATCGGAGTAAAGTCATCGTTTAACAAAATAACTTTAAACAGTGTTGGCTGCTTAACCTTTGGTTTAGCTTCCTTAACAGCCAAATCACCATCATTCGGATGTTCCCCATCTTGTTGTGCCATCTTTCGGAAATTATTATTAACCCATGTTCATTAAAACTTATTTTACCATTTTTGAACGAAAAATCTTAAAAGACTTGGATCCTTTCCTTACTTTAATTTTCCTTAAACATCTTAGATAACCACCACGGCAAAAGTTCATTGGTATTCGTTTGAAAGCAGGCAATCGAGTAAAATTATGGCTATGAAGAATCGAAAAAAAGTAATTGTTGGAATGTCAGGAGGAGTCGATTCCTCAGTGGCGGCTTTGCAGCTTATTCAACAAGGGCATGAGGTTACAGGTCTCTTTATGAAGAATTGGGAGGAAGACGATGACAATGGACAATGTACGGCAGCCGTCGATTTAGCTGATGCTCAACAGGTTTGTGATCAATTGGGCATAATGTTGAAAACGGTCAATTTTTCAGCTGAATATTGGGATGATGTGTTCGAAAAATTTCTTAAGGAATACCAATCCGGACGTACACCCAACCCCGATATTTTATGTAATAAATATATAAAATTCAGAGCCTTTTTAGATTTTTCCTTGGATTTGGGCGCGGAGTATATTGCTACTGGGCACTATGTTCGCGTAAAAAACCAGTGTGGGGTCAACCAGTTGTTTAAAGGTCTCGATTCCAACAAGGATCAAAGCTATTTTCTGTATACCTTAGGCCAGGAACAATTAGCGCACTGTCTCTTTCCGGTTGGTGAAATGGAAAAATCTAAAGTCCGCGAAATAGCGGAGCTGGCGGGTTTTAATAATCATAGAAAAAAAGACAGTACAGGAATTTGCTTTATAGGGGAACGCCGATTTCGCCACTTTCTCAAACGCTTTATCCCGGCTCAACCTGGCGAAATCCACGATATAAATGGCATCGTTTTAGGTCGTCATGAAGGGCTGATGTATTACACCTTGGGCCAAAGGCAAGGGCTGGGTATCGGTGGGATCAAAGGGACTTCGGAACAGCCTTGGTATGTATTGAAAAAAAATCTCGATCAAAATATTCTAGTTGTTGGGCAGGGACATAATAACCCTGTTATGTTTCATGACGCACTAATGGCATCCCAAATACACTGGGTGAGTGGTAATCCATTGGCCTACCCGCTGCAGTGTCAAGCCAAGACTCGCTATCGCCAACCGGACCAGGAGTGTATCGTTGAGCCTATGCACGGAAATGTTTGTCAGATTTTATTTAAAAAGCCGCAACGCGCTATTACACCTGGTCAATCAGTGGTCTTTTATCAAAATGAACAATGTCTTGGAGGTGGTATCATTGACCAGGTTCTGAATTCTTCTGCCAACCAGGATTATAAGGTTGCTGGAATCTAAAATTCATTCACTGTTTTAATTTGTCCTGAATCCGTAACTTCTTGGTTCTACCGGGGGTCAAGAAAATTTTAGCTTCGCTCGGTCGGATACGTGGGTATTTTTTGGACTACTGTAAAATCAATGTTTTGTGCCCTATACGGCTGTGAAACCACGAATTCAAGATTATAACAAAGGAAATTCTATGTCTCTTGACTTGACGTTATTGACTGCTATTTCTCCTATCGATGGGCGATACGGAGATAAAGTTACACCACTTCGATCCATATTTAGTGAATATGGTCTGATCCGTTTTCGCGTTCAAGTCGAAGTCCAGTGGCTTCAGGCGCTCGCAAAACACCCAAAGATAAAAGAAGTGCCAACTCTGAGTTCGTCAGCAATTTCCGAATTGGAAACCATCATTTCTGATTTTTCTACTTCCGACGCCCAACACATCAAAACTATTGAAAAAACCACAAACCACGATGTTAAGGCTGTAGAGTATTTTCTAAAAGAGAAAATTGCTAAAAATCAGGAGCTTTCAGCTATCAGTGAATTCATCCATTTTGCGTGTACGTCTGAGGATATCAATAATTTAGCCTATGCATTGATGTTGCAGGAAGGGCGCAACGATGTGTTAATGCCCTGCATTGGACAATTAATTAAACTATTAAGAACACTAGCGTTGGATTTTGCGGATCAGCCGATGCTGTCTCGAACTCATGGACAAACCGCTACTCCAACGACTATGGGTAAAGAATTTGCCAATATCCTAGCACGGATGGAACGACAACAAAAAGCTATTGGGTCGTTGTCACTATTAGGCAAAATAAATGGTGCTGTGGGGAACTATAATGCTCATGTCGTTGCGTACCCGGAGGTCGATTGGCCTGAATTTTCACGGAACTTTGTTGAATCTCTAGGGCTTTCGTGGAATCCTTTCACCATTCAAATTGAACCTCATGATTATATTGCCGAATTTTTCCATGCCATTACGCGCTTCAATAATATTTTGCTTGATTTCGACCGAGATGTTTGGAGTTATATTTCAATAGGGTATTTTTCTCAAAGGACGATCGCTGGAGAAGTTGGGTCATCGACGATGCCTCATAAGGTAAATCCGATCGATTTTGAAAACTCGGAAGGTAATGCAGGGATGGCCAATGCTGTACTTGGCCATTTAGCAGAAAAGCTAGTGGTTTCCCGTTGGCAACGGGATCTATCCGATTCGACAGTGTTACGTAATATCGGTGTGGGTATTGCGCATACCGTTATCGCCGTTAATTCAACGTTAAAAGGGATGGCTAAACTTCAGTTAAATTCATCCCAGTTACAGAATGATCTAGACTGCAACTGGGAAGTTTTAGCAGAAGCTATTCAAACTGTTATGCGCCGTTTTGGCGTTGAAAACCCTTACGAACGTCTTAAACAAATGACGCGTGGACAACGCGTGGATGCGAGCGTTTTATGTGATTTTATCAGTACCTTAAAGATTCCCGCGGAAGCAAAAGAGCGCCTGATGTCATTAACGCCTGAATCCTATATCGGCTTGGCCAAAGAGCTGACGGAAGAAATAGCTGGGGGCGGTCGTTAGGGTTGAAGTAAGTGCGGCGATCTGCATCGGTGGGTTATGTGACCGAGTCGACATAAATACCTACGGTCTTTGCCATAATTATCTTCATGGTTGCTTAGAGCAGGTGGCGGTGGCATCCAGCCCGCATCCCCTCCTCCCTCGATACGCCGCTTGTTGGCAACCGGTTTTGCCGAACCGTGGTACTAATAACACGGTTCGGCTTTTTTATCCCAACATGTTTGTCCCCTAAAATTGTTTTATAGGATAATATTACGAGTTTTTTTGATCTTGTAATTGATGAATATTCATTTTAAAACCCTTGGTTGCCGCTTGAACGAAGCTGAAACCGAGTCGTGGGCCCAGCAATTTCACGCGAATGGACACAATATCGTTCAGGGTTCTGATAACGCTGACTTGATTGTATTGAATTCTTGTGCGGTTACCTCGGAGGCGTCTCGTAAATCGCGTCGTCTAATTCGGCGTATCCAAAGGGAGAACCCTAAGGTAAAAATGGTTGTTAGTGGTTGTTATGCGTCGCTAAATCAGCAAGAAGTTGCAGAAGCGTTGGGGGTTGATCTCGTTATTAACAATTCTGATAAGAAACAATTGGTCAAACTTGCTAGCCGCCAATTAGGCTTACCGACCACGCCTATCGTCAAAAGTGAATCTGGTAAAGGCGCTTTATTCAGTCGCGGTAGACAACGAGCTTTTGTTAAAGTCCAAGATGGATGTCGTTATCGCTGTACATACTGTATTGTGACGATTGCCCGGGGAGAAGAAAGCAGTCGATCGATTTCGGAGATAGTTGACGAAATAAACAATCTTGAACGGGAGGATATCAAGGAAGTTATCCTAACAGGTGTTCATCTTGGTGGGTACGGCAGCGATCTTGGTACCAATCTCGAACATTTGATAGAGTCAGTATTAACCCACACTTCAATCCCTAGAATTCGCTTGGGTTCTCTTGAACCCTGGGATTTGCATGCTCGTTTTTTTAAACTTTTTCGTAACCCACGATTAATGCCGCACCTTCATCTTCCCTTGCAAAGTGGTTCAGGTTCAGTATTGAAACGCATGGCTAGGCGTTGCGATACCACAAAATTCAAAAAGATTGTCCAGCAACTCAATGCGATTACACCCGAATTTAATATTACGACTGATATCATTGTGGGTTTTCCAGGTGAAACCGAACAAGAATGGATGGAAACCTTAAAATATGTTGAAAGTATTGGATTTGGAGATATACATATATTTGCCTACTCACCTAGGGCAGGAACGAAAGCCGCAGGTTATCCCAGTCAGAATCCGAAATTAGTCAAGAAGCAGCGTAGCAAGCAACTTCATAAACTTGCTGAATTGATGAAACTAAATGCCTTTAACCGCTGTTTAGGCCGTAATCTGCCGGTTTTATGGGAAAGCCAGTCCAATTTAGTGGAATCTAAGTCTGCTTTGGTTTTTGGATATACACCTAATTATCTGCGGGTTGCAACAGTCATGGATAAACCGGAAAAACTCGAAAACCAAATCAGGCCTGCCCGGTTAAAAGCTGTCGCCTGCTCTGGCGACTACATTTTAGCAGAGCTATGAGAGATATCTGATTTTAGGAGGTAAAGAGACTAGCTACGATATTTAATGCGAAGCGTTTGCTTTTTTATGCTCCCCACTTAAGATATATGCCGTGGCCCCAACTACAACAGCAGGTGGGACCAATATATTGAGTATGGGAATCGATAAACCCAACATAGTGATTCCGCCGAAAGCAATTGCGCCCAATCGAAAATTTTTCACCTGTTTACGTTGTTCAGAAAACGAAACGGCGTGTTCCTCCAGCGGGTAAGACATATACTCCAACGCCAAAAACCAAGCACTGAATAAAATCCATAATATAGGGGCTAATAAATTTACACCGGGAATAATAAATAAAATCAACAACGGTATGGCCCGAAAAAGAAAATAGCTTAGCCGTCTTATCTCAGAAGCCATACTTGAGATTATCCCCTTTGCCAAAGGAATAGATTCATTAGGGACTGGTTTTCCTCCTAGCAAATATTCTTCTGTTTTTTCGGCAAGCTTTCCATAAAAAGGCGCGGCCAAAAGATTTGCGAACAAAGTAAAGGTAAAGAATGTGATCAATACTAAAGTTGTGAAAAATATTGGCCATATCAACCACTCCAACCAACTTAACCAATCTGGGATCAACCAGGAAAGTAAGCTGGAAAAATACTCTGTGGCCGTCCAAAAGGCTAAGGAATAGAACAAGAAGTTGATTAGTATGGGCCCCCAAATATATTGCCGAAATCCGGGTTTCATCAACAAACGTAATCCCTCAAACGGCCATTTAACAGCGTGAATTGGATTGTTAAGATTTTTGTATTCAATTTCCATCTTGATTTTTGAAAAACTTTTAAGCTCGATTGATGTCAAATGCTAGCACTTCGTCAATGTGCTTAGTTCCTGTTAACAGCATTAGTAGTCTATCTAAACCGATGGCAACACCCGAACATTCTGGAAGACCGTGTTCTAATGATTTGATTAACCGCTTGTCGAGCGTCGGGGTCGGTAGGTTCCTTTTTCTTCGTTGATGTAAATCATGACGAAACCGTTGCTCTTGTTCTATGGCGTCTGTCAACTCACAATAACCATTGCCCAATTCAATACCGTTGATAAAAACTTCGAACCTTTCTGCAATATCTGTCTCGCCTGGTTTTAACCGTGCTAACGAAGCATGACACATCGGGTAGTCAAAAATGAAAGTTAATCGATCTTTCCCTAAATGTGGTTGAACAAGTTGACTAAAAAGAAAATCCAACCAATCTGAAACTTCGTCGCGACATAAGTCTACAGCTCCATCCAAGCTATGTATTTTTGCAACCTGGATAAAATCCGAAACTGAAGCGCTAGGAACATCAAGCTCCGTGTATTTCGAAAACGCTTCAAAATAACTGATATGTTCTGATGCTGAGAGCGTTACTTGCGAGTGAGCGAATAATCCAAGTATCAATTCCTCAATCTCTTTCATTAATTGGTTGAGATCAAAACCGACTCGATACCATTCCAATATCGTAAATTCGGGATTATGCAATCGCCCACACTCGTGATTTCGAAAAGCTTTGCATATTTGATAGATTGAACCAATGCCCCGCGCGAGGAGGCGTTTCATTGCAAATTCAGGGGAAGTTTGAAAAAAAAAAGTCCCATCGGATGTGTCGGGAGAACCTGCATATTTCGTCGAAAAAAAATTTAATTGGGGCTCAGTGCCTGTCGTTTGGCCCAAAATGGGCGTTTCCACTTCTAGGACATTTCTAACTACAAAAAAATGACGAATACTGGACAACATCCATGCCCGTTTTCTTAATATACCTAATTTACAACCTGGGCCCCAATTGTCATCCGCGTCATTCTTTAACACGAGCGACATATTCTCCAGTCCTTGTATCTACTTTGATAAGCTCATCTGTGCGAACAAATAGAGGTACCCTGACTACTGCGCCGGTTTCCAGTGTTGCTGGTTTCCCACCCCCACCAGAGGTATCGCCACGGACTCCCGGATCAGTCTCCACTACTTTCAATTCGACAAAATTGGGTGGAACAGCAGAAATAGCTACGTTGTTCCACAAAATAACCGTACAAACATCCTGGTCTTTCAGCCATAGTTTTGATTCACCCACTGCATGTTCATCCGCTGAATATTGTTCGTAGGTATTTTGGTCCATAAAATGCCAAAATTCTCCATCTGTATATAGGTACTGCATTTCAGATTCAACAACATCGGCTCCTTCAACAGAATCACCCGATTTAAATGTGCGTTCTAATACACGACCATTTTTCAAGTTACGGATTCGGACGCGATTGAAGGCTTGTCCTTTTCCTGGTTTGACAAATTCATTTTCGATGATCGAACAAGGATCGCCATCAAGCATGATTTTGAGTCCGCCCTTGAATTCATTAGTATTATAGCTGGCCATTAAATCCTCAATGTATCAACAGTAAGATATAGAAATTATATAATATTCAGGCTGGGCGTTACGCAATTTTTTACGCAACAATTCAGTTTAGGGCTAATTTTTGTGAGTGTTGTGTAACAAAACGTGCCTGGAGTGCTTTAAACACTCTAAGGTTGAGAGTGTTGGTGCGACGTAAATGTGTTGCTATATATTATAGGTTGCGCATTCTTTCCTTGTGTGAAAAAAATAAGCTGTAACTAATGCCATAACGGAGTTATGCTGAATGGTCACCTTTGTGCTATTCAACAGCTATTGTGAACTTTAATCTTGAAAACAACTTAAACTGGCAGCAGCAATTGGCAGGTTCGTTTGCGAATCCTGAGGAATTATTAAAATTTCTTGATCTCGATTTATCTCATTGTACGAAAAAGAAATTAGCGAATATCGAATTTCCATTCAAAGTTACTCACAGTTTCGCATCACGCATGGCAAAGCGTGACATTCATGATCCTTTATTGGCACAAGTGCTACCTGTCACTGGTGAACTTGATTTATCCCATGGTTTTTCAACTAATCCAGTAGGAGATCTAGAAGCGACCGTATCCCCCGGTGTTTTGCACAAATACCATGGGCGCGTATTACTCATAGTTACAGCAGCGTGTGCCATTAACTGCCGTTATTGTTTTCGACGAGAATTTCCGTATCGGAATGGATCATTTAGCCCAGCTTACGAACAAATGGGCCTTGAGTATATAAGCAAAAATGCTGATATCAATGAAGTTATTTTGAGCGGCGGCGATCCCCTGATGCTGAATGATTCAAAATTAAAATCGTTGATCACAAAAATTGCAGCCATTCCACATATTATTCGTTTACGGGTTCACACCCGTTTACCAATCGTATTGCCATCTCGGATTACAGCTAAATTAATTGAGACGCTGAGCGAAACCCGATTACAAACGGTTCTAGTATTGCATACGAATCACCCAAACGAATTAGACAGAGAGATTGCCAGTGCAATTGGACAGTTAACCGATGCGAATATCCCTTTGCTCAATCAGTCTGTCTTGCTTAAAGGGGTAAACGATGATTCAACAATTTTGATCGGTTTGAGTGAGGCATTATTTGCCTTAAATATCCTGCCTTATTATCTACATCTTCTGGATAAAACAAAAGGAACTTTACACTTCGCAACTGCATTACCTAAAGCAAAATCAATTCAAAAACGACTGCGTCAAAAACTTCCAGGTTTTCTGGTTCCTAGGATGGTGTGGGAGAAGCCAGGAGAAGCTTTCAAATTACCATTGTAGTTAACACGCGTTTCTTCAAAATTGCGATTAAAGTCACGACCTGCGACTCATTTACAACATAGACTAGACTGTAATCAGCTATGTCTTCTTTCCTAACAAAATACAAAAAACCTACACAACCTAAGGTTGAGGGATCCGCACATTTAAAATTCGAAAAAACCTACGAAGTGCCTTTCGAGCTCAATGTCAAATCTGCATCTAATTGGTTACAAAATCTCCCAATCGATGCTAATCGTTCTTGGCAGATTATTATTTCAGCGATGCATGCCTTGAATGAAAAACGCTGTGATCCACTGATACGGTTAAATATCCTGGAAACTTTGAGTCCTGTTGTATTTCTTCTATCTAAAAAATTAGTAAACTACGCTTCGGTTGCTAATGTTCCGATCGCTAAAAAAAGGAAGATAAGCAGCCTTTCAGTAAAACTTCACCGTGAATTAGCAGTTGGATATTATTTGATTTCTACATCAGATTCATTTGATAGTGATTTCACTGATGACGTGCAACCAAGAATTATTTATCGGGCTATGCGGTCTTATAGCCTATCGTTGTTGCGAGCGTGCCAAATGCACGAGGCTTATTCTTCAACAGTATGGGGTAGGTTGAATCAACTATACGGAATCGCAGAAACAAGAGGGTTTACAGATATTGATCTTGACGAATCCGAAGCCCAACAGGATTTTCATACCTCTATTGATTCTCTCTTTAAAGTCATAGTTTTATTCACCATCATAAACCCCTATCGATTTACCCAGCAGGAAATGTCCGATATTTTCGAGCTGTTGGAACAAACAACGGACAACGTCCATTTGTCCAGCAATAAATATGAGCAGGGTTATCTAGCATCGGTTTTTGTTGAATTACATAGTAATAATCCACCAGCCCTTGTAGGTCAATCGAGCCACGATGAGAAAAATCGGTATTTTTTTACCTGGAAATTTGAGCATTATTTAACCCATGTGGATGGAAAGCAGACATCGTGGCAGAAATTATCTAACTATCGTCCTAAACTAATCCCCCGTTTTGGGGACTTTTCTTGCCTAGAACTTTCCGGTAAGAGAAAGCGTCAACAAATGTTTCAGGGGTTTAAGGGTATTTTCTCGTTTCTTCGCACATATCAGCCTCGGTTCGGTGTGGTTCCAGAAAATAAACCACAGCATAAAGATTGGTTGAAAATTCCAGATTTTGATTTAATTCCATTGGAAAATACCAGTTATATCTGTAGTAGCGGACAAGCTTTGCAGCCAGTTACGAATGCAAAGCTTCAAACCCTTTCAGAAGGGCAAAATGGAGATGGCCAGGATCAATCAAATTTCGAGTTCAAGGGTGTCAATTGTTTTACCGTATCAACGAACCTTGAAGGATTTTTCATAATAGAGATCCATATAACATTGGAAATTGGCCAAATTGTCGCATTTTCATCACCAGGAGAACCAGTGCAAATAGGTTCTATCCGGTGGAGGCAGAATTCTGGCCAAGAAGAACAATTACAGTATGTGGTTGAGCGACTTGCAACCGATGTTAATCCGATAATCGCGTCATTTAAATCAGACTCACGGGTGAGTGTTATCTTTGGGGATAACAACTCGAAAGGAGTTCATGGGACAAGCATTTTTTTGCCTCCAGCAAAATATCGCTGCGGCACAATTTTTTTTGAACAAAATGACCCAAAAAAAACAAAATATCAAATTACAAAATTGAGGGAATTCAATCATATGTTCTGTCAATACTCTATTATTGAATACGTAGAATAAACTCTAAAGAGTTGTCTGCGGTATAATCTCTAATTCTTTTCTCGTGAGAATTAAGATGATCGAAGCGCCCGATATGTCTTCGAAATTGAAGCAAGACATAGAAAAATGTATTCCCGATGCAGTGGTTAAGGTGGTTCCCGGAAACGGGCGCCACTATGAGATTTCTGTTGTTTCGGCTTCTTTTGCCGGATTGCCCCTGGTAAAACAACAGCAGCGAGTGTACGCAGCCATCACACACCTAATGGGTGGGGATGATGCACCAGTTCATGCTATTGACCGTTTACAAACTCATAGCTCTTGATCGTAACACGTTGACGATTCTTGATTCAGGTATGATCCAGCCAGTTCGGTCACTTTTAGCGTCGCCACCAGTTGATAGACTGCGTCGTCGACTGCACGATTTACGCATTTCAGTAACTGACCGTTGTAATTTCCGTTGTCCCTATTGCATGCCTAAAGAGGTTTTTGGACGAGATTGGGCATTTTTGCCGCGAAAGGATTTACTAAGTTTTGAGGAAGTCGAACGGATAACTCGGATTTTCGTCGATCATGGTGTGGAAAAAATTCGCATAACTGGAGGTGAGCCGCTACTGCGCCATGGTTTGGAGCGGTTGATTGAAATGTTGGCGTCCATCAATGGCCTTCGTGACATTACTTTAACTACCAACGGTACGTTACTAGCTAAGAAGGCGCAAAGCCTAAAAGATGCCGGATTACGTCGGGTAACGGTAAGTTTGGATGCATTGGACGACATTGTGTTTCGTCGCATGAACGACATTAATTTTCCGGTTGCGCATATCTTGGAAGGAATTGAAACTGCTCGTTCGGTTGGCCTAGTACCTCTAAAAATTAACATGGTAGTGAAGCGCGGTGTAAACGAACAAAATGTGGTGGAAATGGCTGGTTATTTTCGCCATAGTGGTTGCATTGTGCGTTTTATCGAATATATGGACGTTGGCCATAGTAATGGCTGGGACATGACCGAAGTCGTTCCAGCAACTGAAATCACCAAGCTTGTTGCAAATCAATGGCCGCTGGAAATGGTTTCGCCGAATTATTCCGGCGAAGTAGCTCGACGATACCGCTATGCTGATGGCGCTGGTGAAATTGGCGTTATAGCATCGGTTACCGAGCCCTTTTGTGGAGGGTGTACCCGTGCGCGAATTACGGCCGATGGCCAATTCTATACATGCTTATTCGCCACAAATGGCAAAGATCTGCGCGAAATTTTGCGGCGGGGGGATAGTGATGCTGATCTAAGCACCTTTATTGGCTCCGTTTGGCGCGACCGCGGGGATCGTTATTCTGAATTACGTAGTTCCGATACCGCCAATTTAGCTAAGATTGAGATGTCCCGTGTTGGTGGATAACCCTCAGCAAACATATCGATTTCGCCCAAAAATTTTATCAAAGTAATATTTCTGCCGATGACCGAAACACGAATTTTGAACAACACTCTAGAATATACAGAAGCAGTTGCTGCACGTACCGCAAGTATATATCAACGTGTTGAGCGCTTTATCCCGCGAATGGAATGGATGGTACATGCACCTTATATTGATGCCATCAATCGTTTAAAACACGAGCGCAACGCTATCATATTGGCACATAATTACCAAACTCCTGAAATTTTTCACGGTGTTGCCGATATCGTTGGCGACTCACTTGCGTTGGCGCGTGAGGCGGGCACGTCCAATGCCGACACTATCGTGCTTTGTGGTGTGCATTTTATGGCAGAAACCGCGAAACTTTTGAACCCCAATCGCCGTGTACTAATTCCCGACACCGATGCCGGTTGTTCACTTGCTGCTTCAATAACTGGCAAGGATGTCAAATTACTCAAACAGCGATATCCTGGTGTTCCGATAGTGGCATACGTTAACACCTCGGCGGATGTCAAAGCTGAGGTGGACATTTGTTGCACATCTAGTAATGCTTTGGCCGTTGTTGAATCGCTTAATAGCGATCGGGTCATAATGTTACCGGACGAATACCTTGCCCAAAATGTAGCGGCTGAAACGGACGTCGAAATAATAATATGGAAAGGACGTTGTGAGGTTCATGAACGCTTTAGTGCCAGAGATATTTCAGATTTTCGGGCTGGTAATCCTGGTGTTACAGTGCTGGCACATCCCGAGTGCCCGCCGGAAGTGGTGGCAGTATCGGATTTTACGGGTTCTACCGCTGGGATGATCGACTTTGTTGGCCGAGAACAGCCGTCCAGTGTGGTTTTGGTGACCGAATGTTCCATGTCAGATAATGTTGCCGTACAGTACCCTGAAATAAATTTCGTTCGACCCTGTAATCTTTGTCCACACATGAAGAGAATCACCTTACCAAAGATTCTAAAGGCCTTGGAAACACTGACTCCAGAAGTTGAAATAGACATGGGGCTGGCAGATAATGCGCGGCTTTCAGTCGAACGGATGTTGGCACTTTCCACCGGAGATAAAGAAAGTCACTATTTACATCATTAATTTGCAAGAAAAGATCGTTTGGTAATCCGATGGACGACGGTTTTTCTTACCTAAATGAGCAGAGCAGTTGCTGTATAGATGATTCCTGTTTTGGTAGCTATTCATTTTACCGCTTTTTTGTTTAGTAACTGTGTCAAAGATGCTCATTTACTTGCGTACACCGCGCGTTCTTTTCCCGTTCCGGAATAAAAATAGCGGCAATCTTAAGAGCTACCAACATGTTTCCCTTAGCTTCCTATTCAATATCGCCAACTATAAAGTACCCCGATGACTGGCCATGCGCACTCCAACGCCCTGGAGGCGCTGACATTCGATAATCGTTTTACGCGGGAGTTGCCGGCTGATTCCGAAATGGGCAATTCCCGTCGTCAGGTATTACAGTCCTGTTATTCGCGAGTTTCACCTACAAAAGTCATTCATCCAGAGTTAGTTTCCTACGCTTGGGAAGTTGCTGAGAAGTTGGGCTTGGATGGAAATGTGTGTGAATCACACGATTTTACGCAAGTGTTTGCTGGCAATCGGATACTGGCAAATATGGAGCCTTACGCAACTTGTTATGGTGGCCATCAATTTGGTAACTGGGCTGGGCAGTTGGGTGATGGTCGTGCGATTAACCTGGGCGAAATCGTTAACTCTCAAGGACAGCGGTGGGCGCTACAATTAAAAGGCGCTGGCCTCACGCCCTATTCACGCACAGCGGATGGATTGGCTGTACTCCGCTCATCAGTGCGCGAATTTCTTTGCAGTGAGGCTATGCATCATCTGGGTGTGCCGACAACGCGAGCACTGAGCCTGATATTGACAGGTGAGCAGGTTACTCGGGATATGTTTTACGATGGCCACCCAAAATCTGAACTAGGAGCTATCGTGTGCCGGGTCGCCCCTTCGTTTACTCGTTTTGGTAGTTTTCAGATCTTCACCTCGAGGGGAGAAATCGGCGTATTGCGGCAATTGGTTGACTATACCATTCGTACTGATTTCCCACATTTGGGCGAACCTTCGCCAAAGGTTTACCTCGTGTGGTTCGAAGAAGTCTGCTGCCGAACAGCGGAGATGATAGTGCATTGGATGCGGGTGGGTTTTGTCCACGGCGTTATGAATACTGACAATATGTCGATTCTCGGTCTTACCATAGACTATGGTCCATACGGATGGTTGGAAGATTACGATCCCAATTGGACGCCGAACACCACCGATGCAGGAAGCCGCAGATACCGATTTGGCCACCAACCTCAAATTGCACTGTGGAACCTTGTCCAGCTGGCTAATGCCCTTTACCCTTTGATCGAGCAGGTCGAACCATTTCAACGGGCTTTGACTGTTTATTCTGAAAAATACGAGCAGGGATGGCGGTCAATGATGGCTCAAAAACTTGGTTTAAAGCAATTTATCACTGAAACCGACGACGAATTAACAACAGAATTACTGGCTATTTTGCAGTTGGTTGAAACTGATATGAGTATTTTCTACCGTAAACTAGCAGTACTTGATGTGGACATTGATTCACCCTATGGGGTAACAACCGACCAAGACCCTATGACTATTTTTTCGGATGCCTACTATCTACCTGAACAGTTAACCGCCGATTACAAAGTGCGTATGAATAACTGGATAGGCCTCTATAAAGCCCGTGTGTGCAAGGATAGAACGCCCAATCAGATACGGCGGAAGCAGATGAATGCCGTCAATCCCAAATATGTACTGCGAAACTATTTGGCCCAACTTGCTATCGACAAGGCTGAACAAGGCGACTACTCGATGGTTAATGATCTTTTGGAGTTGCTACGGAGCCCCTATAACGAGCAACCCGATCAAGAAAAACTTGCCAAGAAACGCCCCGAGTGGGCCCGGCACAGGGCTGGTTGCTCAATGCTTTCGTGTAGTTCTTGATGATCTGAAAAACAAATCGGATGGGATATGACGGCCTCGGTTTGATTTGAGCCGAGATGATGTGAGACGAATGTTGAATATAGCCGGTATGCCCTGCTTTCTACCCTCGCCTGATCGTCAATAATGCCCACTTCCTCGTTGTATTGTGGATACCGAATGTTAGCTATTGCTACCCGACTACCTCCTTACGATTGGCAAGGGTGCTATGCTTATCGCCCAAGTGCTGGTAGAAACTTTTGTGGAAAAGGGTCATTTTATCGAAATCTGCTATAGAATCACCAACTGGGCTTATGCCGGTTAAGCAAAGGGACGCGGGAAGCTTGGTTCTTCAAGAAAAAATCATTATAAGACAAAGCTTATGTATTTATCCGCTGGAAGGCCACTTTGAACGTTTGCTAAACTGATAATTTTAAGGGCGGGGTTACATGAATATTTGCCTTTGATTCACAAATTTCATTAAGCAAAAATACACGGCCATACCGAAATTGAGAATATTGGAACGGGAACGGACCTTATTATCGTGGATTTGGCTGCTATGATTAGGAAAGTGATCGGATTCAGTGGAAAGATCATTTTGACAATGCTAAGCCGAATGGCACGCTCACAAAACTGTTAAATATTGACCGGATTAGGTTAATTGATTGGTCAGCGTATGTGCCGTTGGGGGAAGAAATTCTAAGGGCATACTGTTGATTTTTTGAGCGTATATCAACAGCAAAGAAATCACTATCCAATATCCAGTAACCATTATTCAAGCTCCAGTTAAATGAGCCAGGCTATAAACAAATCGCTTTCCCCATCGCCCGAAGAAATTATTATTTCCCCCGAAAAATCGCTTACAAATTTGCGGCGAGAGCTATGGGCGTATAAAGACCTCTTTTATATTCTTGCCTGGCGGGACTTTAAAGTCCGATATAAACAGACGGCCATCGGCGCAGCTTGGGCAATTATCAGACCTCTTCTAACAATGATTGTTTTTACCGTCGTGTTTGGTCGTCTTGCTAAATTGCCTTCTGACGGCGTCCCTTATCCAGTCCTAGTATTTACCGCGATGCTTCCTTGGTACTTTTTCGCGTCAAGCTTTCAGGCGAGCAGCAATGCCCTGATTAGTAATGCCGATATGATCAGAAAAATCTATTTCCCTCGGATTATCATGCCGATCAGCAAATTATTTGTAAACTTAGTCGATTTCCTTATTTCTTTTGCAATTCTGATAATGTTGATGGTTTGGTATCGAGTGACACCAAGTATCAACATTCTTTTTTTGCCTCTGCTGCTGCTAATGGCTGGAATGGCGGCGGCCGGCGCCGGATTATGGTTCGCGGCTTTAAACGTTACTTATAGGGATGTTTGTTACCTGGTACCTTTTATCGTGCAGCTCGGCCTATATATTTCGCCGGTTGGATTTAGCAGCAGTGTGATACCGGATCAATGGCGCATAATCTATTCGATAAACCCTATGGTCGGGGTTATCGACGGTTTTCGTTGGGCAGTGTTCGGGCAGGATGTTAACATTTCTGTGCTGAGCTTCATCTTATCAACTGTATTCATTATCTTATTATTTGCAAGTGGAATATGGTTCTTTCAAAAAACTGAAAGAAATTTTGCTGATGTTATTTGAGGCTTAGTGATATGAGCATAGCTATAAAGGCCGAAAATCTCGGCAAAAAATATGCGATAAGTCACGAAAAAAAACAGCGCCATCATTGCAATACCTTACAAGAATCTTTGACCTCAATGGGCAAGCATCTCTGGCGGCGTTGTCAGCATCCACTTTCTCAAACTTCGGATGCCTTCGATATTGAGGAATTCTGGGCGCTAAAGGATGTAAGTTTCAATATCAAACAAGGCGAACGTGTCGGGATCATTGGTCGCAACGGTGCGGGTAAGTCAACCTTGTTGAAAATCCTCAGTCGCATCACGTCGCCAACGACAGGCAAGGTAACAATCAAGGGTAGGGTATCCAGTCTGCTTGAAGTCGGAACCGGCTTTCACCCCGAATTGACCGGACGAGAAAATATCTTTCTCAATGGTGCAATATTGGGAATGAATAAAGAAGAAATAAAGCGTAAATTTGACGAAATTGTTAGTTTTGCCGAGGTCGAGAAATTTTTGGATACACCCGTAAAACGTTACTCGAGTGGAATGTATGTTCGGTTAGCGTTTGGGGTAGCGGCGCATTTGGAGCCGGAGATTTTAATAGTTGATGAGGTGCTGGCGGTGGGGGACCTCACGTTTCAAAACAAATGTTTGAGCAGAATGACTGAAATTGGTCAGTCAGGACGAACTGTATTGTTCGTTAGTCATAACCTAAATGCCGTAAAACAGTTATGTGATAGGGCCATCCTAATCGAAAATGGTAGCCTGCGATTAGAAGGAACAAGCGACACTGTGGTAGAAAGCTACGTATCCTCTGTAGCAATACACCTTGCTCCTTCTAAGGAATATGAAAAAAATAAGGATAAAGTAACTGCTGAAATTAGGGCTGTATCAGTTACTAATGAGGGGGCTACAGTTGACCGTGTGGATCTTAAGGATGAAATTTTCGTACACATGGAATATGAGTTATACCGTGACTTAACTGGCATAAGTGTAGGACTACAAATAATCGACATACCCAGCGGACAAACGATTTTATCATCACCTGATCCTGAGTTAGATGTTTCTCGGCTTGGTTTAAGAAAGCAAGGGCTCTACAGAGCGATAGTGAGGATTCCGGGAAATTTATTGAATACATCCACGTATACTGTAAAAGTTGGAATTTCGGATCGATATCGTATCTATGATTGTATTGAAGACGTGGTATTTGAAGTTGTGGACAGAGCGGGAATTGTAAATATTTTTGGGCGAAAAAGAAAAAACTCTATTCTTTCTACGCAATTGATTTGGGATTTATATCGGCTTTCTTAATTAAATGGATAGATTTGTGCCGCGAAATTCGCTATAAAAACGTGTTGTGGCGAATTCGCTGTGGGTTAAAAAAATAGCGGAATATTCTTAGCGCAAACAGAAATTCTAACAAAATAGTCCCGCATCAGTGTGTGGGAGATTTCTTACAGCTGCTGGTCACTAAAGAAGACTGGTTGCTGGAGATAGTTACTGGTACAAGACTTTAAATGGCCCGATTATACTTACATATTGGTACACATAAAACTGGATCCACACAAATTCAAGCAAGTTTAAGTGCTGCCAAATTTGGTCTTCTAAATGAAAAAATCGCCTATTTGCCATACTTTCCAGCCTCTTTCGAAATTATGTGCCTTGATGCTTTGGATAAAGCAATAATTAATAAAAGCAGGGGGTATCTTCTGAAAGCAACGAGAGAATTCTCAAATGAATATTCTTTTATTCTTAGTTTTGAGGGGTTCTCTGGAGACTTAAAACAAGGATACAGAAACGCACCAATTGTCGCAAGTATTCTAAAAGAAATAACTGATGGTTTCGATGTTTATATAATAGTTTATTTAAGGCGACAGGACTCGTTTTTAGAATCAACTTATACTCAATTCATTCACCAAGGAGAATCACTTTCATTCCCTGACTTTATAAAATGCTATGATTCTTCGTGTTTTGATTGGTATTCGCTACTCACGACTTTTGCTGAGTCCTTTGAGAAAGAAAAACTATTCGTGCGGCGATATGAAAAACAATACCTTCCAGATCAGGATAGCTTAATCGACAGTTTTGCCAGCATTATTAAATCAAGTGCGCTTCAAAAGGTTAGAATGAAAAAGTCCCATAATGTTGGTTATGATAGGGACACATTAGAAATAGCTAGGTTATGTAATCCATATCTCGAGCAATCTGAAAGAAAAATACTTCGTCGAATTCTTCAGGCTTCAAGGACAAGGTTGCCACTTCAAATTTACAGCTTTTTACTTCCTGATGAGAGACGAAATATTCTCGATAGGTATTCGGACTCAAATGCCAAAATTTTTAAAGAGTATTTTGGAGAAGATTGCGGCAATTTATTTGCCGACGACGTTTTTTTGGATAAAACTTATGAAGGTCTTACACCAGAGGGTGTTGCAAAAATCTTTTCCTTCGCTCTTGTTAACCAATTAAAGAAAGAAAAAGAAGAGTTGAAGTCTGTACAGATACTTCGCAGAATCGAATCATTTATAGGGGAAGGGAGGTACTTTAAAAAGAGTCTAAAGCGATTCGTACAATTGATAAAACCAATATAGTGCACAGTTGTTTAAAATAAATTTTTCGATGATTTTCTTTTAACCTCTGGAATTTCATTATTATTTGACCTCTTCGCGATCAACCAATCATACGATTATAGATATCTCGCTATTTTAGTGTTAGAAACACTCTTGCAAATCGTATTCACGATTTCAGGAGTAGGTTAACAATCGAAAACTGACCCGAGGAAAAAGATAAGTGTCAATAATTAGTAGTATCAAAGGGAAAAAAGTACTGATTACAGGTGCAGATGGTTTTATTGGTTCTCACCTGACAGAGCTTCTTGTTCAATGCTCCTGTGATATCCGTGCACTGGTGCAATACAATTCTTTTGGAAATTGGGGATGGCTTGATTCCGTTGGTTGCCGGTCTGATATAGAAGTTGTTGCAGGAGATATTCGGGATGAGAATTGTATTTCAACCAGCATGGAACATATCGATATTGTGTTTCATCTAGCGGCATTAATCGCCATTCCATATTCATATCAGGCACCGGATAGCTACGTACAAACTAACGTAACCGGAACGCTCAACATTTTGAAAGCTGCTTTACACTGCGGGGTGGAGAGGGTTTTACATACATCTACCAGTGAGGTTTATGGAAGTGCACAATATGTTCCGATTGATGAGCGGCATCCCTTACAGCCGCAATCACCCTATAGCGCAACTAAAATTGCTGCCGATGCGCTTGCCGAAAGCTTCTATCGCTCCTTCGGTCTCCCCGTTGCTATCGTTCGCCCTTTTAATACCTATGGACCAAGACAATCGGCAAGGGCAGTGATCCCTACTGTAATCACCCAACTTTTGTCGGGCGAGGGGAAAATCAAACTGGGAAATCTGGAACCAACCCGGGACTTCAATTATGTCGAGGATACCTGCAGGGGTTTTTTAGCCATTGCAGATTGCAATGATGCCATTGGTACCGCCGTTAATATCGGCTCAAATAAGGAAATTTCGATTGGTGGTTTGATCAGCTTGATTCAAGACATCATGGAGTCGAACGTCGTTATTGACAGTGAAGATGAAAGAGTGCGGCCCGAAAAAAGTGAAGTAAACCGCTTACGATGCGATCACAGCAGGCTTGTCAAACTCACCGGGTTTAAGCCACAGATATCCTTGCGGGAAGGGCTCACACGGACTATTTCTTGGCTGTCTCAACCTGAGAACCTCAATAGATATAAAACAGATATCTATCATGTCTAAACGGGCGGTGGTTTTAGCTGGTGGGCTGGGTACGCGCTTACGACCTTATACCATGGTATTGCCTAAGCCACTTATGCCGATTGGAGATTACCCTATTCTTGAGGTTGTTATCAGACAGTTGGCTAAACATGGCTTTGAGCATATTACCCTGGCTGTTAACCACCAGGCTGAGTTGTTCAGAGCCTTTTTTGCTGATGGTAGCAAATGGGGAGTCAAGATTGATTATTCGCTCGAAGATTATCCGCTAAGCACGATGGGGCCGCTCAAATTGATTCACGATCTTCCCAAGAACTTCTTGGTGATGAATGGTGACATCCTGACCGATCTTAAATTTTCTTCTTTTTTTGATGCCCATGTGGCAAGGGAAAGTGCCTTTTCCATCTCTTCATTTTATCGGGAGCAACACATTGATTATGGAGTTTTAGAGGTCGATGAAAATCGAAGCCTCAGTGGATTTGATGAAAAACCCTGTAAACGATTCGAAGTCAGCATGGGCATTTACATGCTAAATAAAAGGGTATTGCAATTTATCCCCCCCAATATTGCCTTTGGATTTGATCACCTAATGCGCAATCTCCTCGCAGACGGAACATACCAAATAGCAGTTAGGCCTCATCATGGTCTATGGCTTGACATTGGCCGTCCTGACGATTATATGGAAGCGATTGACAGCTTTGCTTCATTGAAAGAAAGAATTATCGATGAATAATGTTTTAGTGACTGGCGCTAGCGGATTTATTGGTCAGGTACTGGTCAGGGAACTGGAATCATGTGTAGATCAGATTTTTACTCTGAATTCATCAGATGGAAGTATAACATCCTCGAATGCTTGGAAAAAATATGAAGGGCAGACTATTTCGCATCTCTTCCATTTAGCAGGTAAAACATTTGTTCCCGCTAGCTGGGATAATTCCTATGAGTTTTATGAAACCAACATGTTTGGAACAGTCTCAACATTGGAATTTTGCCGGAAAAATAGTATCCCAATCACTTACGTAAGCGCCTACATCTATGGTATACCTGAACAATTGCCGATTAAGGAAACTGCCACTATTACTCCTAATAACCCTTATGCGCATTCCAAGTATATGGCAGAAGAATTGTGCCGGTTTTATGCTGCCACCTTTAATATGGATATTACAATTGTCCGTCCATTCAATGTTTATGGAGAAGGACAGCCCCGACATTTTCTGATCCCATCAGTGATTAATCAATCCTTGCATCATAATCAGATCGAGGTTATGGATCTTTTCCCAAAAAGAGACTACGTTCATGTAAACGATGTGGCTTCGGCACTTATTGCAACAATGGGTCGTCAGGCTGGGTTTGAAGTATTCAATGTAGGTTCAGGAGTCTCATATAGTGTCAAACAAGTTATTGAATTAGTGAAAAAATATTCTAACCAGAATAAAGCGGTTGTATGCAATTACAAAGCGCGACCTAATGAGATCGATGAAGTGGTCGCGGATTGTTCCAAAGCTCATCGGGAGCTGAATTGGCAGTGTCAAGTTAGTTTTGAGTCCGGTATCAAACGACTCATCGATTGGGAGTACAACAGATGAATGATCAGAAGATTCCAATCAACAAGGGTAATTACTCCTTGGATACACCTGAGCGGGAGGTTAGTTTTGAGGCATTCCGTGGAAGTGGCTGGGAAAAAGAATACAAGGAATATCGTAAGAACTGGACCGATTTTGCAATCAATCAGCGTGTGTCCAACTATCCGTTATTGGTTGATTTAGAGCTTGCCTCAGTTTGCAATCTAAAATGTCCAATGTGTTATACGATATCGCCTGAGTTCAAAAAAAAGGTCAATGCCAAGTTGATGGACTTTGATTTATATAAACGGGTTATTGATGAGATCGCAGGTCACGTCCCGGCGGTACGACTGAGTTTACGTGGCGAGTCGCTACTACATAAACGATTTGTTGAGTGTGTTCAATATGCGAAGGATAAAGGCGTTCCTGAGGTTTCGACGCTTACCCATGGGGCAAAATTGACAGGGCGATTCATTGAGGAAATCATTACCGCAGGAATTGACTGGATTACAGTATCGATTGATGGTATTGATGATACCTATGAAAAAATCCGAAAACCTATAAAATTTACAGAAATACTATCGAATATCAAAGAGATACATGAATACAAGCGACAGCATGGATTGCATCGCCCCGTGATCAAGGTTCAAGGAATTTGGCCAGCAATTCGCGAAGATGCGCAGGCCTATTATGATACATTTGCACCTTATACAGATCTGGTGGCGTTTAATCCATTAATCGATTACCGCTTTCGGGATAAAGATATCATTTACGTTGACAGCTTTAGCTGTCCACAACAATATCAAAGGTTGGTAATTGGTGCTGATGGGCTCGTTATGAAATGCTCTAACGATGAGGATAACCAAGAGGTAATCGGAGACATCACAAAACAAACAGTTAATGGTATTTGGCATGGGAAAGAAATGCAGGAGATTAGGGAGATTATGAAAAAACCAAATGGTTTCATGGATAGCAAAGTTTGCCGACAATGCTATCTCCCGAGAAAAACAATTAACAATGAGAGAACCAACATCCATGGACGGCAAATTATTATCGAGAACTACGTTAATCGGTCTCAAGAAATCGGTGAATAGCATTAACGACAAATATTGTAAAAAATAAATTATGCCAATTGATAAGGCCTCGTTTCGAAACAAAGGGGGCATGGTTCAATCAATAATAAGCCAATACAAGCTAGCCAGATATTTTTCGAAACATGGTATTGGAAATGTTATTAAATATAACGTTGAAATATGCCTAACTGAAGGGGCGTACCTAGAAATTGGAAATAATTGTGTAATCCAAAATGGAACGTTCATTCAACTGACAAAACCAACACCTCAACTAGTAATTGGTAATGACGTAGTCGTCGGACGTTACAACATGTTGACCGTTAAACGTTTAGTTAAAATAGGAGATCACACCAGGATTGGTGCATTCGTACAAATTATTGACCATGATCATGGAATTGAACGAAACAAATTAATTAAAGATCAGAATGCGCGAATCAAACCCACAATTATCGGTAAAGATGTTTGGATAGGTGCAGGAGCCAAGATATTAAGGGGGGTAAAGGTTGGCGAAGGCTCTGTAATTGGTTCGAACACCGTGGTTGTTAAAGATGTCCGACCTTACTCAGTTATCGGTGGAGTGCCAGGAAGATTCATCAAAGAAAGGTCTTGAAATGCTACGAAATATAAACACTTCTACCTGCTATATAATTGCTGAAATTGGTGGTAATTTTACAACCATGGATAAAGCAAAGCGTCTGATTGATGCAGCAGCTGATTGTGGAGTTGATGCCATCAAGTTGCAGACCTATCGTGCAAAAACTATCACAAGCCGAAAGGCTGTTTTCGACATGGAGAATACTGGAAAAATATCCCAATATGATTTGTTCAAAAAATACGAAGTAGGTGAGTCCCTGCATCGAGAGGTGTTCGAATACATAAAGTCCAAAGGCTTGGATTGGTTCTCGACACCGTCTCACGAAAGCGATGTGGAGATGTTGGATAATTTGGGGGTGCGGGTCCACAAAATTGGTTCCGATGATGCGGTAAATTTTCCCTTTCTAAAATATGTCGCTCGGACTGGAAAAACTATCCTTTTGTCCACCGGTATGTGCACAATGCAAGAGGTCCGCGAATCGGTCAACATGGTACTTGCGGCGGGTAACGATCGACTCGTCTTACTCCATGCTATAACTAGTTATCCGACTCACCCAGAACATGTCAACTTAAAAGCAATGCAGGCGATGATGCGTGAGTTCCCAGAAATTCCAGTGGGTTATTCAGACCATACTATTGGTACTACCGCTTGCATCTGCGCTGCGGCTATGGGAGCAAAGGTCATTGAGAAACATTTCACCTATGACAAAACGGCTGATGGGCCAGATCATATGCTTTCTGCGGAGCCGAGCGAGATGAAAACAATTGTGGATGCCATTCGAACATTTGAAAAGATGAAGGGTAATGGCATAAAGCGCCCTGCCGACTCAGAAGAAATCACGCGAATCAATAATCGGAAAAGCGTCATTGTTCAGCGTGATATGAAGGCTGGTGAAAATATCAAGCCTGGAGATCTGGCTATCAAGCGACCAGGTTTCGGTATACCTCCCAAATACATTAATCAGCTAATCGGACGTTCACTCGCTAAGAAAATGGAGGTAGACAGCGTGCTTAATTGGGAGGACTTGCAATAAATCTCGGTGTTATTATCCAGGCGCGGATGGGGTCAAGTCGTCTGCCAGGAAAGGTAATGAAGCACTTGGGGACACGTACGTTATTGGGTCATATTCTATATCGCCTAAGCTTTTCTCAACGCTCGTTTTTAGTAATTGTTGCTACAAGCCGTCTCACTCGAGATGATGTTATTGAGTCATTCTGCAATGAGAGCAAAACGCACTGCTTTCGTGGCAGCGAAACTAATGTGCTTCAACGTTATTATCAATGCGCTGAAACCTATAATTTTAAGCATATTGTGCGTTTAACCGCCGATAATCCCTTCACCGATATTGAAGAATTGGATCGCTTAATCGATCTTCATATGGAATCGGGTGCCGATTATAGTCACTCGCTTCCTTTTTTACCTGTTGGTGTAGGCGCAGAAATTTTCTCTTTTCAAGCATTGGCCGTTTCAACTTGTGAAGGTATAGAACCACATCATCTCGAGCATGTGGATGAATTTATTCTGGAAAACCCCTCCCGCTTCAAAACAGCTATGCTCGAAGTCCCAGAGATGAAACGTTATCCTAATCTTCGTTTAACTGTTGATAATAAAACGGATTATCAAAAAGCCTGCGCGATCATGGAATTAACGCGGGTAGCTGAGCAATCGGGGATTGAAGAGGCTATTCGATTTTGTTTGCACTCTGTGTAGAGTCTTCCCATGCACGCGGCATGGGTCATTTATATCGATCGATGCGGTTTGCCCAATTTTTGGATAAACAAAGTATTCCAACCATTTTTTTTATCAATGATCACGCACCTTCCCTGATCCTCTTGAAGGAATATGGCTTTTACTATCAGATCGTTACGCTACTGGAGCGAGGTATCAACTGGGAAAGAGAAATGATTGCAAAACATGGCATCACTACATGGGTTAATGACCGTCTTGATACTAATGTGGAGCATGCCGGCAAAGTCAAAAGGGAGGGCATTAAGCTGATTACTTTTGATGACAGAGGGAAAGGAGCTGCCCTTGCTGATCTTCAAATAGCGGGGCTACTATTCGGTGATAGATATACAGTACAAGGTAAAAAAATTTTGACTGGCTCGAACTACCTAATTCTTAATGAAGAAATTGATAACTATCGACATATTCGCACGGAATTGAATCGCGTTGTCGTTTCTATGGGTGGCAGCGATACCTACAACGTTACCACCAGAGTTGTGAACATATTGAAAGCGTTTTCCTATAAAGTTACGGTTATTGTGGGGCCGGGGTTCGAACACTTAAAGCCTCTTCAGACCATTTTGCCGAAGCGTTTTGAATTGAAGAAATGGGTGCCCTCACTTATCCAGGAATTTTCAATGCACGACATGGCGATAACGGGTGGTGGTGTCACACCCTTCGAAGCATGTGCATCCGGTTTGCCTTGCATCGTTATAGCAAACGAACGATTCGAAATTGATAACGCAAAATTTCTCGAACGTAAGGGTCTTTGCCGGTTTGCTGGTTATTACACAGATATTGACGAGAATATTTTTAATTCATCGCTGGATATTCAAAGTATGAGCAAGCGAGGTTTGGAAGGCTTCGATACTAGGGGTGCCGAGCGAATTTTCCGAGAGATACGAAGGCTTTGAGCAAGATAGTTGTGATTCATCAGCCTGATTTTTTGCCATACTTGGGCTTCTTTCATCGTTTGCTGCGTGCGGATCAGTTTGTAGTACTAGATAACGTTCAGTTCGTGTCTGGGACGAGTAGGAGCTGGACGAATCGTGACAAAATTAAAACCACTCAGGGAGAGCGTTGGTTAACCTTGAGTATAGAAAAGCACCCTCGAGGCACACCGATTCATGACATCAAATTATCCCAATCGGTCAATTGGCGAAGAAACAACCTTGATTTACTCGAACAGAACTATAAGAGGGCCCGTTTTTACAATGAGATGCATTCAAATTTAGAAAATCTTTACGGTTACGAATATTCTTTGATGATTGAAATCAACATGAAATCCATATATATGTTATGTGAGTTGCTTGATATCCAAATTGAAATGGTTTACGCCAGTACTCTAGGATGCGATGGTCGTAAAAATGAGTTGCTGGTAAATATTCTTAATAAAGTAAATGCAACTCACTACCTCTCAGGCATTGGTGCAAAAGATTATTTTCAGCCCAAGCCTTTTGATCAGGCGGGCATTCAAGTCTGCTGGCAGGAATTCGAACACCCTATATATCCGCAGTTACATGGAAATTTCATCCCTTTTTTAAGCAGCATTGATCTACTCTATAATTGTGGCATCAAAGAATCACGCAGATACATCAGAAGAAAGACATGAACATATTAGCCATTGGCGCGCATTTTGACGATATAGAGCTGGGTTGTGGAGGCGCTATTGCCAGGCATGTGGATATGGGTGACGCGGTTACTGTCTATGTCGCCACCGACTCGGGTTTTTCAAACTATCAAAATCGTGAGGTCCGCTCGAGTAATGTAGCAAAGAGAGAAGCGGAAGCGGCTATGCGTGCTCTAGGTGTTACAGACTTGATTTGTGGTTCGTTCAAAACGTTGGAGTTGGAATTTATCGACGCATTGAATGTTGAAATTATACGTATTGTTGAACAGAAAAATATTCAGTTAGTATACACCCATTGGTCGGGAGATATTCACCACGATCACCATGCATTGGCTAAGGCATCGCTCCATGGCTGCAGGCATGTCCCTAGAATGTTAATGTATCGAAGTAATTGGTATCATGCGGCGCAAGATTTCCACGGTAATTTCTATATAGATATCTCGAAATATTGGAAATTAAAAAAGAAGGCGATTGAAGCACACGAGTCTGAACTGGAAAGGACGGGAAAACAATGGATCTCATTTTTCCAAAATGAAGCCGAAAATGCTGGGCAAAGAATCGGCGTGAGGAAATCCGAAGTATTCGAAATAGTGAAATGGTTGGAAAAATAACTATGTCAAATAAGGCCTAAGTGAATATCAGTATTAAAAAACTACTTAAAGACTGGGTAATCCCGCCAGGTTACATTTTCTTATTTAATAAATATACTGCTGGGGTCATAAAAAACAAAAGCCCTGACACCGATATTAGATTATTTAAGGACCAATCTGATATCAAGCATAAGCATATTGGGGAAAGAGTATTTATACTTGGTGCAGGTTCTTCAATAAAACGACAGGATCTAAAGCAGCTTGAGGGTGAGCACGTAATCAGCGTTAGCAATACATTTGTTCATCCCGATTATGTGTTATTTCGGCCAAAATATCATGTTCTACCGCCTATTATTAATTCGCATGGTCATCTTTATCCAGAGGAAAATTGGATTCCATGGTTGTACCAAATGGCTGAGAAAACATTTGAAGCTGAAATGTTTTGTCATATCGGAGATAAACCATACTTTGAAAGCAATAAAATATTTCAGAATAGAGTCGTACATTGGAATGAATATGTTAAATGGGATGAACAGCCAATTACAGAATTAGACTTGGCAAGAGTCCCATCTATTTGGTCTGTTTCCGAATATGCTATAACTGTAGCTTTATACCTGGGTTATGATGAAATCTACCTTATAGGTTTTGATCATGATTGGTTTAATGGAACCTTAGTGTATTTTTATGATGAAAAAAAAGAACATATAATGCAACCAGATAGTAGTCGGTTATCTTTTGCTGATGCTGAATTTCAAATGCGAAGACATGCTTATATTTTTAAGAAATATAAGTTTTTATATGCCTTGGAAAAGAACATTTTTAATGCAAATGCGGATCCTGAACATTATATGGATGTGTTCCCGAAAGTTGACTACGATTCACTTTTTTGATCTTGAACCTTTCATGGCTCTACTAGGTATTTCTAAGATTTTTTTCCAAAATATTATAGATTACAACATAAACCTTTTGGTTTTTTATCTTTGAGGAAATTCGATGAACTTCATTAGAATTCTGTACTCAAAGATCCATGTCCATTTTCCATGGAATAAAAGGTCTTTAGAAGACATACTTCTTGATGGAATAAGACATAAAAACCCATCGTGTGTGCTTATAAAATGCTATCTTAACGAAGTTAAGTTAGGATATTTTGTTACTATTTCTAATGGTGTACGCATGCAAAATTCATCGATTGGTGATTTTAGTTATGTAGCCCACAGTGCACGCCTATCTAATGTATCAATAGGCCGGTTCTGTTCTATAGGACCCAGTATTCATATTGGCCTGTCGAGCCATCCTACCCGTGAATTTGTGTCTACCCACCCGAGCTTTTATACAAAAGAACATCCAGCATGTGCTTATCAAATAATAGAACATTCTATTTATGATGATTCCATACCTAAAACACTACTTGGGCACGACGTATGGATCGGGGCTAACGCTATAATTCCTGGAGGTGTGAGAATTGGTACCGGTGCTATAATTGCCGCTGGTTCTGTTGTGGTAAAAGATATTCCCCCTTATGCAATAGTTGGGGGAAATCCGTCTAGATTAATACGGTATAGATTTTCCAGCAACGAAATCAGTAAATTGATGAGCTCAGAATGGTGGAATTGGCCTATAGAAAAAATAAAGGACCGAGCCAACAATTTTATGAATATTAAGAAATTTTTAACTTCAATTGAATAACTATATGTTATCAACGCAGGATATTTCTATAGTTACTGTTTGCCTGGACGCTGAAAAGTCGATTGGTCAAACAATTGAATCAGTTCGGAAACAGACCTACCCAAATATCGAATACATTATAATAGATGGTGGCTCTACTGATAATACAATCAAGATTATTAATAATAATAAAGATGTTGTTACAATACTCATAACCGAACCGGACAGTGGCATCTATAACGCCATGAATAAAGGAATCCGCGCATCGACGGGGAGGGTATTATTTTTTTTAAATTCTGACGATTACTTCTACGATGAGACCGTCATTCAGGATATCATGGAATGTTTTTCAAAAAACCCAAATATCTCATTAATATACGGTGACGTTCTAGTCGAAATTACAGGTAAATTGATACCTTGGAATCAAGCGGCCAAATTAGATCGAAAACGATTAGCTCGTCAAACTATTAGCCACCAATCTATTTTCGCTCGAAAAGAAATATTCGTGGATAATGGTGAATTCTCTGAAAAATTTAATATTGTCAGTGATTATGATTGGCTAATGCATCTGATCCATAGCGGAGTCGAAAGTCTGCATATACAACGCAATATATCCATAGTTGGTAGTGGAGGATGTAGTAGCACAACATCATGGGAATTCGAAAGATTAAAATCTATGCGCTCCTATTATACCTGCCTTGAAATACTATTATGGCGTGTTTTTCCGCATCAAGGGCGCAGAATCATTAGGCCCTTATCTTCCTGTCTTCGTTATTTTAGACGGCTAATTCACCAATCTATCCGAAGTGGAAAGGATATATTCGAATAATCTAGTAACTTTCCTATCTCGAGATGAAGATTACCGTATTTATAACCTCTTACAATCAAAGAAAATACCTGAAAGAGGCAATCGATAGCGTGCTTTCTCAAACTCTACCTGCAGCGCAAATTATCATTGTGGATGATTGTTCAATAGATGGTTCACAAGATATTATTAGCGATTATCTAAATAGTTATCCTGAGTTGTTTACCCCAATATTTCACAAAGAAAATACTGGCGTTGGACAGGTAAGAATCGACGCATTAAACGCGGTTACTAGTGATTTTGTAACATACGTGGATGGTGACGATAGATTCCTGCAGAAAAAACTAGAAAAAGAAGCGGCTGCTTTACATGCAAACCCAAATGCAAGAATCGCCTGCTCTAACAATTACTACATATCTGAAGACGGTTCGCAGTATTTACGCCAATGGGTTGATCAGGAAGAAGTTCCGCAAGGCGACGTTTTTTGGCAGACATTTGCCCGAGCGTTTCCGAAACGTAGCCTCTTTCGTATGGAGTTGGTAGAGTATGATTCGTGGAAACAAATTGGCTTTCATGACCCCCGGTTCGATATATACGAAGACTTCGATATGCGTATTAGACTCACAAAAAAACTATCGATGGTATACGTTGATGAACCACTGAGCGAAATTAGAACCCATCGCCATGGACTTTCGAATTCTGCGTTGAAAACCCATTTTTTAACCCTGGATAAAGTTTTTCGAAAGAACGAATATTTGCTTGAAGACCTTTCTCCCGATGAACGCCGGAAAGCAAAACGAATGCTCGGGCAATGGACAGGCGATATCGGGATTAAGGCATTTTACCACTCAATGCGTGTTGGACAATTTGAAGACGCTTCTCGATTGCTTGGACTCGCGTTGCATTATAGGATGCGTCGGTCATGAGTGAACAATTATTGGCTCCCGTCTTTCTCATTTCTCTACCGCGCTCGGGCTCAACCCTACTCCAAAAGATGCTCTCAGTTAGCCCCAACGTGCATACTGTGGCAGAACCATGGATTATGTTGCCTTTTGCTTATATGTTGGAAAGAGAGGGTATCGCTGCGGAATACGGCCACGGCATATGCTACGATGCCATAGACGATCTTATTTCTAGACTCCCTGACGGTCACGACGATTTCAGGAAACAAGTACGTTCATTTGTACTTGGCATTTATAACAAGGCCGCAAACTCGTCCGGGAATGGAATTTTCTTAGATAAGACACCTCGTTACTATTTAATCGTTCCATTTCTCCATGATGTTTTCCCCGATGCTAAATTTATATTTTTATTTCGCCATCCATTGGACGTACTTGCATCGATTTTTAAATCATGGCAAAAAAATAGATTTAGTCCATTGCTCCAAGAGAATTATATAGACCTTATCAAAGGCCCCAAGCTATTAGCATCAGGATACCGTCTCGTAAAAAACCATGGCTTGGCTGTAAGCTACAGCTCATTAGTTTCAGATCCTAAAACTAGTTTGATCAAAATCTGTAGCCATATCGAAATTGACTTCCTGCCTGAGATGCTTACAGAGTATAAAAAGATACAATTTTCTGGCCGAATGGGAGATTCATTTGGGATAAAAACGTATACGAAAGTATCTCCATCATCCGTCGAAAAATGGAGAGAATTCACCACAAACCATTACCGTAAAATTTATGTTAAACGCTATCTTCAGTTTTTAGGAACTGACCTTTTACTGTCTTTTGGAATAAATAAAAATACACTCATGGACGAAATTGATCAAATTCAAGTTAGCTGGTTCAGTTGGTTGTTATCCTTAAGAGATTTCATAGGTGATATAGGGTTTCGCTTCAGCTTGTTGGTCAAGCGCTTAGGGCTAATTTACAGAGGAAAAACCCTCCCCTGTAAACGGTAGTAGATAGAAATCTCTCCAAAACAAATAAACCCCACCTGTATCTCATATACAAATTTTAAAAATTGGATTAAGTCCCATGGTTTTTTCTGAATTCAAAAAGTCAAAATACATCAATTCGGTTTTCTGCTGCCTGGTCAGTTTTCTTGCCAGGATATTGCCAGCGCGCGTTATGGCTCAGCGCCGATTTTTCCCTCTCTGGCAAGCACGGGGCTACCATATTACCCCTGTTCATTTTTACCAACCTATCCCCAATACGGCAGCGCTTTCGAACGATATTTGGAAGCAAAACACTGAAATAATCGGTGTGACAATGGGTGAGGAATCTCAATTAAAACGGCTTCAAATATTTTCAAAAAGCTATCGTAAGGAGTATGAGGCGTTTCCAAGAGAAAAAGAATCTGACTCAGGTTTTTACCATAACCAAGAGGCATTTAAGAGTGTCGATGCAGAAATGCTTTATTGCATGGTACGTCATTCCAAACCACTTAGAATTATCGAAGTCGGTTCTGGAATGAGCACACTTATTTCTTTGGAAGCGTTAAGGCGGAATGAAGAAGAGACCGGTAAGACATCGGATTTTGTCGCTATCGAACCATATCCAAAAAATTTCCTAAAGGAACAGGTAGGAATAACGAGATTTATAAATAGTCCAGTGCAGGAAATAGCATTATCTGAGTTTGAAATTTTATCTGAAAACGATATTTTATTCATCGACTCAACTCACGTGTTACGTATTGGAAGTGACGTTCAATTTCTTCTTCTTGAAGTAATACCAAGACTAAAACCCGGCGTTATTATTCATATTCACGACATTTTTCTGCCACAAGAATATCCTCGCAACTGGGTAATGGAGGAAAATCGTTTTTGGAATGAACAGTATCTTTTACAAGCCTTTCTCGCTTTTAATAATTCCTTTCATGTACTTTGGGCCGGAAATTATATGTACCAGAAATATCACACCGAGGTCGAACGGGCTTTTCCCGCTTGTCGTAATGAAGAACGTTTGCCGGGAAGTTTCTGGATTCAACGGGCTTTAACCTGAGTCGGTGAATTCACTACGGCACAAGTTCTTTGTTCCAGAGTAGTCAAAAAATACTCACTTAGCCTAATGGGTGAAGCTAAGATTTTTTTGATCCCCAGTGAAACGGATATCTTGCACCCTGCTATCTGCATTGATGTCACTGATTCAGGTCTAAAATAAAGGATGGCGACAAAAGAACCAAGAGGCCAAGAACTGATCGATCGCTACAAAAACAACTATCAGATACCCCATGATGTAAATATTTCAGAAGAAATGATTTTGAAACATTGGGAACTGGAAAAAAGGCTGACAATACAACTTTTGGACTCAACTCCTGAAAAGCGATGGGAGACTTTTGAATGCGCCTATACCACGTTGTATTCCGAATTGGATTGGCTCAATAAGTTGACGGGACCCGACCCCACATTGCCTCCTTCGAAAGAATTTTCTACATGGCCTTTTGTCATCGGAAAACTTCCAAAAAAGATTTATGAAATTGGCTCTGGCAAAGGAGAATTGATTAGTTACCTTGCGAATTATGGTTATCAATGTAAAGGTACGGAGATTACGCGCGAGCGAGGCGAAAAACATATTATTAAGGTCCCGAATTTATCTTGGGGCCTTTCGGACGGTGTACATTTAAACCAATTTGAAGCGATCGACTTTTACGATGTGGTGATTTCTAATCAAGTCATTGAACATTTGCATCCCGATGATTTAATCAAGCACTTCATGGGTGTTCGATCTATCCTTATAAAGGATGGACGATACCTGTTTACTACGCCTCATAAATTTGTAGGGCCAGCTGACATATCGAGGGTATTTAAGCGCGATATACCCATCGGTATGCACTTAAAAGAATATTCTTACCGAGAGATTAGAACGCTATTAGGGCAAGCAGGATTTACTAAACACTTTGCATTGTGGAGCATTCCTCAAAAAATTACGAATCTGTTAGGCATGTCTTTTAAACCGAAATATTCCGCCTTTTATTTGTCTTATCTATGTATGCTGGAAAAACTAATTGAGCTACTGCCTGTCCAGACATATCGGCGCAAAGCAGCGATTCTAGCCATGCTAATTTTATTTAAACCTTCTATATTTATAATCGCTCAAAGGTAAAGCACCTAGAAGGCGAGCGCATAGAATTCCTACTTCGCAGGGACGAAAAAAGCAAGTGTTTTACCTCCTATAACTTAGTTTGCGCTTACCATCCTTGCTAACAATAACTATTTTAATCCATGAGTTTACTTAAAGGACTTCCTAGACCGCCACCTGGAAATAGTGGATGGCCGTGGACCGAAGAATCACCTCTAATGTTTTCCAAAGGATCCAAAGGTTCATCCTTGCCCAAAATTAGCATTGTGACACCTTCATATAATCAAGGAGATTTCCTTGAAGAAACCATCCGGTCAATATTATTGCAAGATTACCCGAATATCGAATATATAATTATAGATGGTGGGAGCACGGATAATTCCATTAGTATTATTAAAACTTACGAACAATGGTTAACTTATTGGCAAAGCGAAAAAGATGCCGGACAGGCTGATGCTATAAATAGAGGATTTTCTAAAGCTACTGGAGATTTGGTTGGCTGGGTAAATTCAGATGATTATTTGTTGCCTAATTGCTTAAATACAGTAGTCGACCTGTATTTACAAAATGACGATGCAGTAGCCTGGGTAGGAGCTTGCGATGAACGTGATCGGAACGGAAGATTTATACGGACATTCTATCCAAATGTCGGGAACAAAAAAGATTTTGCAGATTGGTATAAGAACGCATACATTAGCCAGCCAAGCTGTTTTTTTAGATTAGACACGTTTCAAAAAATTGGCGGGCTAAATAATAATCTCAATTTTGTGTTGGATGTTGAGTTATGGATGAAAATGTCAGCGGTTGGAACTTTCGCAACAACAGATAAAACCCTATCCGTAAGTAGAATTTATCCAGAAATTAAATCATACCAAGATGCTGCCATGCGAGAGGCAGAGCACATCGCAATTTGCATAGCTTGTGGAGAGCGTGATGTAGCGAAATTAAGACTAAATCGATACAGGCTTAGCTCTCTTAGCGAATTGATGTTGAATATGGCATGGTGGTCAATCCCGATTCTTCTATTTAAGAAAGTTTGCCGCTACCTTGGGCGTGTTCTTAACTAGGAGGCTTACCCTCGCTATGATCACCATTTCTAGGACAGCCTCCTAGGACGAATTTTTTCACTGTTAGGGGTAGAAGCCATATTAATGAATAAAAAACACATTTTAATTGTATATTGGGGTTGCAGTGGCGGAGGCTCAAAATTTACAGCAGAGATAATTAAAGCGATAAAAAATAGTGGTGAAACCAAACTTTATATAGCCATTTCTGATCACAATGAAAATCTAACGGATATTCAAAGTATTGGGCTGGGAATATTCTCTATAAATCTGCACTCCACACCATTTTATCGATTTCCAATTAGATTATTGGAACTGCGTAAACAACTATTTGATTTTATTTTTCTAAAGCGAATACAAATTGTTTACTGCACGATGAGCCACATTTTTGATCTTTTTTTTCTCGATATCTTTTTGCGAAGTGGCGTCAAGTATGTGTTTACGATGCACGATGCATTACCCCATCCTGGCGATAACCAGCTTATCAGACGCGCTACTTACCAATTTGAAGTTAGAGCATCCGATCGGATCATTGTGCTTTCAGAACATGTAAAAAATCAATTATTGCTGAGTTATGGTTACGACTTATCACGTATTACAGTCACAAAACATGGAATCTTTAACTATGGCAAGAAACAAACCATCCGAAAATATCCAGTTGGCAGGCCCTTGCGCTTGCTGTTTTTTGGGAGGATAGAAAAATATAAAGGATTAGATCTCCTAATCGATGCGTTTAATCTACTGAGAAAAGAGCATAAAAGTATTGAATTACTAATAGCTGGTTCTGGAAAGGCGAGTTATTTACCCACAAATATAAATGCATTCAAAGGGGTACAATTCGATAATCGGTGGATTCCCGATGGTGAAGTGGAAAGGCTTCTCAGCAAGTCGGACCTAGTTCTGGCACCGTATACCGAGGCCAGCCAATCTGGTGTTATTGCCACAGCATTCGGTGCGGGTCTTCCCGTGATCATTACACCGGTAGGAGGGTTAATAGAACAAGTCAGCCATAAAAATACCGGAATAATTTCGAAAGATGTATCTTCACCCTCTTTTGCTTCCGCTATAGAGTTACTAATTACCGATCCTGAACTCTACGAGCACTGCGCGAAATCCATAGTTATAAATGCCGACAACAAATTTTCATGGGCAGAAACCGCGAAGGATCTCGAGAAAACTTTCTCCGAAGTCTACAATGCGTAGTCATCTACGTTGGAAACCTATCCTTTAGGTATCCACAAGAAAATAAACCCTCCAAACTAACTTATCCCCCTCATTTACTATGAAGATCTCTAGCCCGTTAGCGACTGGGAATGGCGCCTACATTATTCACACCGTGTTAGCGGAAAATTTTGATCAATATCGTGTTATTGGCTATCACCCGTACTGGACACTTGTCCCTTTTTTCCTGCCTTTTTTCAGAGAAAATAATTGCGATATTGTTCATACAACACCGGATTATGCGCCATTTTTTATAAATTCCAATGCAAAAACTGTATTAACTTTTCATAATTATGTATTGGACGCCTTCATGCAACCATACAGTACCACCCTCCAAAAGCTCCATTATCAAACCGATTTGAAATGGTTTATTGAAAGATCGTTAAAGCAAGCGGAAAAAATAACTAGTGTCAGCGATTTTACCGCGCAATTGGTTAAGGATGATTTGAGCTTTGACGGTGATATCCAGGTCATTCCCAACGGAATTGATACAAGATTGTTCTACCCGCAGCGCCAAAACCACAATACAATAACAAAAGTCTTGTTCAGTGGTAATTTATCTCGGCGTAAAGGTGCACAATGGTTGCCCCATATTGCTGAAAAGCTCAACGAAAATATCGAACTTTTATATACCCGAGGGTTAAATAAAACGAAATTGACCCTTACCAAGGATAATTTACATTGCATTGGTACGGTTCCCTATAAGGATATGCCTGCACTTTATAATTCCGTCGATATGCTGTTGATGCCAGCGGTTCGAGAAGGTATGAGCCTTGCTGTTTTGGAAGCGATGGCCTGCGGACTACCGGTTGTTGCAGCAGATTGCTCTTCAATGCCGGAATTGATTGATGATGGGAAAGGGGGATATTTGTGCCCTTTGGGGGCTGCGGAAAAGTTTGCGGAACGAATTAATACTCTCAGTGAAAACCCTATTTTGTGTAAACAAATGGGTGACTATAATCGAACAAAAGTAGAAAAACAATTTACATTGAAAAAGATGTTAGGCCGATACGAGCGGGTTTTTGAGAAGGCTATGGCATAGAAAAATTAGTTTAGAAAGATATTTTAAAAAAGCAGTGATATTCTTAAATTACACAGCCAAAGTATTAAAGTCGATATGTCTTGTGTTCGCAACCGCCATTTGATTCTCGCATCAATTGTACTTTGTTGGCTAATTTACCTTCCTGGATTATACGGTACGTTTTATTTTGACGATGAGCCAAATATCTTGAATAATTCGGCTCTTGCAATTACAGAAA
>Ga0209992_10000121_pt1 | contig 110870 bp, 76 predicted proteins | sample 2SBtaG_2_FD_182564 | JGI IMG/M metagenome (GOLD analysis project Ga0209992, IMG submission 182564) | Deep subsurface microbial communities from Kolumbo volcano to uncover new lineages of life (NeLLi) - 2SBTROV12_ACTIVE470 metaG (SPAdes)... | ecosystem: Environmental > Aquatic > Marine >... | reverse complement strand
CGCAGGCGGCGCCGAAGCCGTTGTCGATGTTGACCACGGTGACCCCCGGCGCGCAGGAGTTGAGCATGGCCAACAGGGCCGCCAGCCCGCCGAAGCTGGAGCCGTAGCCCACGCTGGTGGGCACGGCGATCACCGGGCTGGCCACCAGGCCGGCGATGACCGAAGGCAGGGCGCCCTCCATGCCCGCAACCACGATGAGTACGGTGGCGTTGCGCAGCGTGTCCAGGCTGGCCAAGGTGCGGTGCAGGCCCGCCACGCCCACGTCGACCACGCGTTCCACGCGATTGCCAAACGCCTCCGCCGTCCGAGCGGCCTCTTCGGCCACGGGCAGGTCTGACGTGCCGGCGCAGGCCACGACAATGTTGCCGATGGGAGCGGGGAGCGGGCTGCCGTCCGTCCAGATCCAGGTGCGAGAGCCGGGGTCGAATGAACTCTCGCCCACCGCGCCTGCTTCGAGCCGTTCTCTGCAGAGGGCGAAGACCTCGGCAGACAGGCGCGTGATCAGCACCGGGTGGCCCCGGCCTTTCAAGCGCTCGACGATGGCGGCGATCTGGTCAGGCTCCTTGCCCTCGCCGTAGACCACCTCGGGGACGCCCGTGCGCAGCACCCGGTGGTGATCGAGCTGGGCAAAGCCCATGTGATCTGTGGGCAGGTCTCTCAGCCGGCTGAGCGCCGCCTCGGGAGGGACCTGCCCCGAGGCGACGTCTTGCAGCAAGGAGGCGATGGCCTGCTCGTAGGGCGTTTTCATCGAGGCGAGTGTACCCCGCGGACAGCGGCGCCCTTCAAGCGTGGCTCACCCGAACTGGATGCCCTGGGCCAAGGGCAGCTCGTCCGTGTAGTTGATCGTGCAGGTCTGGCGGCGCATGTAGGCCTTCCAGGAGTCGCTGCCTGCTTCACGACCGCCGCCGGTCTCCTTCTCGCCACCAAAGGCGCCGCCGATCTCTGCGCCGCTGGTGCCGATGTTGATGTTGGCGATGCCGCAGTCGCTGCCCGCACAGCTCAGGAACTGCTCCCCGGCCATGATGCCGTTGGTGAAGACGGCGCTGGAGAGCCCTTGAGGCACGTCGTTCTGCACGGCGATGGCGTGGTCGAGATCATCGACTTCGACCAGGTAGACGAGAGGCGCGAAGGTCTCCTCTTGCAGCAGCGGGAAGTCAGCGGGGACCGAGGCGATGGTGGGCTGCATGAAGTAGCCCCCTTCGCATCCCGCCACGTTTGCCGCGTCGCCGCCACTCAGAATCTTGCCGCCCGCGGCACGGACCGCTGCGATGGCGCTGCGCATCTGGGCCACGGACTGTTCGTGGATCAGCGGCCCCATGAGCGTGTTGGCATCGAGAGGGTCACCGATGCGCACCCCTTCGTAGGCCTTGACCAAACGTTCAGAGAACTCGGCGGCGATGCCCTTCTGCAGCAGCACGCGTCGGGTGGAGGTGCAGCGCTGGCCAGCGGTGCCCACGGCGCCGAAGAGCACGGCGGAGAGGGCCAGGCTCAGGTCTGCATCTTCGAGCACGACCAGGGCGTTGTTGCCGCCGAGCTCGAGCAGCGTGCGACCCAGTCGTCCGCCCACCACTTCGCCCACCCGCTTGCCCATGCGCACCGAACCGGTGGCGGAGATCAACGGCAGCCGGCCATCGGCCAGCATGGTCTCGCCCACGGTCTCAGGGGGGCCGACGCAGAGGTTGAAGATGCCGCCGAAGCCCGCGGGCTCCATGACCTCGTTGACGATGTTCTGCACGGCGATGGCGCAGAGCGGCGTGATGGGGGAGGGCTTCCAGATCATGGTGTCACCGCCCACTGCGGCGATGAAGGCGTTCCAGGACCAGACGGCCACGGGGAAGTTGAACGCGCTGATGATGCCGATGGGGCCCAGGGGGTGCCACTGCTCGTACATGCGGTGCCCCGGCCGTTCGCTGTGCATGGTCTTGCCGTACAGCTGGCGGGACAGTCCCACGGCGAAGTCGGCGATGTCGATCATCTCTTGCACTTCGCCCTCGCCCTCGGCGTGGATCTTGCCCATCTCCAGGCTGACCAGGGCGCCGAGTTCGGACTTCTTGGCTCGCAGCGCCTCGCCGCAGAGGCGCACGTACTCGCCGCGCTGAGGGGCGGGGATCTTGCGCCAGCGGGTGAAGTTCTCCTGGGCCGAGGCGACCGTGGCCTCGTAGTCGGCGACCGAGCCTTCGACAACCTTGCCCAGGACCTTGCCCGTGGTGGGGTTGTACGACTCGATGGTGTCGCCGCCGGGGGCAGAGATCCAGCGACCGGCGTAGACGCCGCTCATGGCTTGGCCGTCGAGGGAGAGGCCGAGGCTGTCAAAAATGTCCTGCATGATGGGGTGAGATCCGTTGCGGAAGGTCGGTCCGGGCGCTGAAATCTTCGCGCCAGCGGGCGGGGAGCATACCAAGCATCCTGAAGCTAAAGTGCCCCGCTCGGCGCGCGGCACTCCACACACCGGCTGTTGGGTCCAGGGGCCCTGGCGTCCCGCCCCGGATTCGCCTGCTATCCTCAGGTGTGCTTGCTTCTCGGACATCTCGCTCAGGGCCCCTGCGCCCCGCTTGGCTCCTGGCCCTGGCCTGGGTTTTGCTGCCAGGCTGCCTCTCGGCGCCCCCGGCCCAGGTGGAGACCCCCTGGGGCATGGCTCGCGCCGCCACCGAGAGCGAAGCCCGGGACCTGGCCCTGATGCTGGCCGACCTGGTGCCTGAGCTGCAAAGGCTGCTCCCCGACAGCCGAGGCCGGCTGCACGAGATCTGGCTGGACGACTTCGCCCGGCTGAAAGACCGGCCCGAGGTGGTGGGCCTGGCTGCTCCCGGCGAGGGCCGCATTCGCATCCGCTCCGATCGCCTGGGGGACGACGCCGACTTCGTGCTGGTGCATGAGCTGGTGCACGCTCTGCAGGGCGGCAGCTGGGACGCCCTGCCGGCGGTCATGAGAGAGGGGCTGTGCGACGCCCTCTCCTGCCGCCTGGTGCCTGAGGTGGCCCCCGGGGTCCGAGCTGTGCGTCTGTTCGATGCCGCCACCTGTGCGCCGAACCCCCGCCTGGAGCTGGCCTTCTTCGAGCCCCTGCTCCATGAACGGGAAGTGATCGAGATCAGCCTGGTGCCTCGCGAGGGTGTCGATCCCCATCAGGCGCTGACATTGCCCGGGCGCGGCATCCACCTGAACGACAACATCGAGGATCAGGCGGCCCTGTATGGCGTGGGGCTCGTGGTCACCGAGCGGGCCCTGGCGCGCTCAGGCCTGGCCGGCCTCCATGGCCTCTGCGACCGGGCCGGGGGCATGGGCCTGGACACCGTGCCCCTGGGCTGGCTGCTGGACGCCGCCGGCTTCTCCAGGGATCCCGCCGCGTGGCACAGAGAGGTGGTGGAGCAGATCTCGACCGCCGAGCTGGAAGAACAGGTGGCCTATCTGGCTCCCCAGCTGGCCAGCTATCTGGTGACGTCGCTGCGCCAAAGGTTTCCTGAACTGGACAGCGAGGCTTTTCTTGCCAGTGCACTGCCCACGTTGGGTTGGCGCGAGGGCGATCCCCGGGTGGCCCTGGGCGCGGTGCCTGCCTTCCGCGAGGCGCTCCGTGGACGGTGGGACGAGGCGGGCCCCCAGCTGCTGAGGCCCGGGGACGGTTGGTGGCTCACGGACGGCACGGGAGTCCATGTGACCAGTCTGGCGGGCCCCGCTGAGGAGCAGGACGTCTACACCGTCACACGCCTGTCCATGGCCGACCCGGAGGCAGAGGCTCCCTGGGCCGGGGGCCTGGCCGATGGGGGGCTGGCCCGAGTGGAGGCCCTGGTGCGCCTGGGCCAAGACGAGCAGGGCCTCTGGATCTCCTCCCGGGCCAGAGACGGGTTTGAAGTTTTTGGGGTCGAACTCGAGGGTGTGGTGGTGGCTGACCTGGCTCGTGAGCTGAACGTGCAGACCAGCGAGGACGAGGACGGCTTCGTGGTGGTCAAGGCTCACCTGCCGGGCCCGCGGCTGTGGGAGCAGCTGGCGCTCTATCACCCCGACGCGAATCTGGTGGTATTTCAGCGCCTCTCGGGGACCGGGCGGGGACGGGATCAGCGCTTCCCCCTCTGGCTCCCGGTCCGACGCTAAAGCACCAAGAAACCGGGGATTTGCGGCCAACAGGGGCAGCCACAGATTTGCCATTTGGCTGCCAGGGGGGCTTCACAACGGGTCGCTATTGTCCCTCTTGTCTTACGTGTTGAGGCGGCATCCCGGCGTCCGTTCGGGGTACGTCTTGAGTGCGAATGTCCTGCTGAGCCACCATCAGCCTCAACTCTTCGGCTCGCGGAGATCGCACTCGGGATGCCTCTTCAGCACAGCACATCGAGACAGTGCGGATGCCTCCGGTGGAAGTTCGGGGTCCACCGGAGGCAGCCCCTTTTCTGGCGGGTGTGCTTCCCCCCAGCGCCAGGAGTCGCAACACTGTGCCCATGACATGGATCAAGAGCATTCTCGTCGTCGAAGACGACGCTGACATCGCCAAGCTGGTTCGCATGCACCTCGAGAACGAGGGCTACGAGACCACCCACGCCGAGGATGGCCGTGAGGCGATCCAACTCTATGACCAGGGCAACTTCGATCTGGTGTTGCTCGACCTGATGCTGCCCCATGTCAATGGCATGGACGTGTGTCGGCATATTCGCACCGACGATCGCTATGTACCGGTGATCATGCTGACGGCCAAGGGCGAAGATGCCAACAAGGTCGCGGGCCTTGAGATCGGCGCGGACGACTACATCACCAAGCCGTTCTCGGTCATCGAACTCGTGGCCCGGGTCAAGGCCATGGGCCGCCGTGTGGAGATGCTGGGGCGCCTCGACGACGAGCCGGGCGAGAAGGTGCTGGCCTGCGAAGACCTCGAGATCCACATCGACAAGCGCATCGTCACCCGGGGTGGCGAAGACCTCAAACTCACCCAGAAAGAGTTTGAGATCATCAAGATCCTGGCCATGACTCCCGGCCGCCCCTACTCCAGACGTACGCTCTGCGAACGGGCAGGCGTCGAGAGCTTCGACGGCACGGATCGCACGATCGATACCCACATCAAGCGGCTGCGCGCGAAGATCGAGCCCGACCGCAACCGGCCCACGTTCGTCATGACCGTCTGGGGCTTCGGCTACAAGTTCACCGACAAGTTCTGCTGAACCGCGGGGTGTCACGCCTCGTCCGCAGCCTCTTCTGGCAGATCGTCGGCGTCGTCCTGGCCGGGTTCGGGCTGGCGCGCATGCTCGAGGCGCTGCTGAACGAGGTGCTCGATCCCCAGCTCGCTCGTCAGGTGGGGGTCCTGGTCGCGACCATCGCGGTCTCGGCGCTCTTCTACCGATTGGTGGTGGTGCGCATCGCCCGGCTGAACACGGTCATGCGCCAGGTGGCGGGGGGCGACCTGCAGACCCGCCTGGAGAGTCGCTCCGGGGACGAAATCGGCCAGCTGACCCGCAGCGTCGACGCCATGATCAAGACCCTGCACCACAACTATGAAGAGCTGCGCACCCATGACGAGTTGCGCAGGCGCATGGTGGCCAACGTCTCCCATGAGTTGCGCACGCCGCTCACGTCGATCATCGGGTATCTCGAGACCTCGCTGAGCGCTCCCGAGTTGAGAGACGACACCCGGCGCAACATCGAGGTCTGCCATCGCGAGGGCAAGCGCCTGGCGCGGCTGGTGCAAGACCTGTTTCAGCTGAGCAAGCTCGACACCCAGCAGCTCGACTTTCACTTCGAGACCGTGTCGCTGATCGAGCTGGTAGACCAGGTCGGCATGGCCTTCGAGCAGCGCTTCGAAGACAAGCAGATCGCCTTCGAGACCGTGTTGCCCGATGACGCCCTCGAGGTGACCGCCGACGGCAACAGACTCTCCCAGGTGGTGACCAACCTGCTGGGCAACGCCTCGGTGTTCACGCCGAAGGGCGGCAAGGTGGTGCTGCGTTGCGAACGGGTGGGCAACTCTGCCTACTGCCACGTGAGTGATACGGGCATCGGCATCGGCGAGCGAGACCTGCCGCACATCTTCGACAGCTTCTTCCACCTCGAGAAATCAGGCAGCCGCAACCTGGGCGGGACGGGGCTGGGTCTGGCCATCTGCAAGGCCATCATGGAGACCCACGGCGGCGACCTCTCGGTGGAGAGCAGCCAAGGCGGGGGCAGCACCTTCAGCTTTCATCTGGCCCTGGCCCTGGGGCTCGAGGAGGACGAGGCTGGGCTCAGCTGACCTGGCGCATGGCCAGCAGCGCCTGCTCGACCCTGCGGAACTCGATCAGCGCCTCCTCGACGAGGGGGCGTGCCGTGGCGATGGAGTCGACCTTGCCCGCCTGCTCGATCTGCCGGCAGATCTCTGACAAGCCCAGGGCGCCCAGCTGAGCACAGCTCGACTTGAGCGCGTGGCCCTCGGCTTCGGCGACGGCGCTCTCAGAGGTGCCCATGGCTGCGGACATGGCCGCCAGGCGGGGGGGGGTGTCCTCAAGAAAGATGTCGATCAGCTCGGTCAGGATGTCCGGGCCATCGTCGCACTGAAAAGACCTGAGCTCCTCGAGGACCGACTCATCGATGGCTGGCTGCCCGTTGTCGGCTGAGGGCTCGGAGGGCTCGGACGGCGAGAGAGGGCTGGGAGAGTCGGGGGAGCTCATCGGCTGGTCCATCTGGGAAACTGCGGGAGCTGGCTGTTCTTTTTCGGCTGCGCCGGTAGGGCTTCTGGAGCCCTCACCCGTTTCAGGCTCGATCCAGCGATTCAGCATGTCGCGCAGCTCGTCCGCCATGACTGGCTTGCTGATGTAGTCGTCCATTCCGGATGACAGCGCGATCTTGCGATCACTCACGAGCCCATTCGCCGTCATGGCCAGGATCGGCACGCGCTCGCCGTTCCCTTGGGTTCGTCTGATCTCACGGGTCGCCTCGAAGCCGTCCATGACGGGCATCTGGCAGTCCATGAGCACGGCTCCGTAGGACCGCTCGGTCACGGCCTCCACGGCTTCTGCGCCGTGGTTCGCCACGTCGGCCTCGTAGCCGAGTTTGGACAAGAGACGCAAGGCCACCTTCTGATTGACCAGGTTGTCTTCCACGATCAGCACTCGCCTGCAACGGGAGCGCGACGGCGTAGGGGTTGGGGCTTCAGGTGACACAGGCTCGCGCAAGGCCTGTGCCTGGGCGTCCGCCATCAGCCTGGTCAGACAGCTCAACAGTTGTTGCTGATGGATGGGCTTGATCAGCCGAGCGGCGATGCCTGCTGCTTGATCTTCGGTGCGCCCGCCCATGCTCGAGGCTGAACTCAACATGACCAGGGGAATGTCAGCCAGGGCCGGGTCTTGCTTGAAGCGGCGAGCGGTCTGCAGCCCGTTCATGTCGGGCATCTGCATGTCGAGCAGCACGAGGTCGAAACTGTTCCCTTCTGCGAACGCGCTGGAGGCGAGTGCGACGGCCTGGGCACCCGACTCGGCTTCTGCCGGGGCCATGCCCCAGCCCTTGCACTCGCGGCTGAAGATCGTGCGATTCATGGAGCTGTCGTCCACGACCAGCACCCGCAGCCCATTGAGCAGCGCCCGGCCGCGGGTCTCGCTGATGTTGTCCTTGGAGATCTGCTTGAAGACCGTGGTGAACCAGAACGTGCTGCCCCCGCCCTCTGCATTGCGCACGCCGATGGAGCCTCCGAGCGCTTCGACCAGCAGCTGACACATGGCCAGGCCGATGCCCGCGCCGCCGTAGCGGCGAGTGCTCGACGTGTCCTCCTGGGTGAAGGGCTCGAAGAGGCGCTGGCGCGCTTCCTCCGGGATGCCGATGCCGGTGTCCTGGATCTCGAAGCGCAGTCCCAGGGCAGCTTCGGTGCTGGTCTCTTGAGTCACGCGCAAGGTGATCGAGCCTTGCTCGGTGAACTTGATCCCGTTGTCGAGCAAGTGAGTCAAGATCTGTCCCAGCCGTTCGTTGTCGCCGCTGACGATCTTGGGCAGGGCTTCGTCCACCTCGCAGGAGAGGGTGAGCCCCTTGCGCTCCGCTTTCTCCGCGAAGGTACTGCAGATCTTGTTCACCGCGGTCGCCAGGGGGAAGTCAGACTCCTCCAGCTCGAACTGACGCCGTTTCAGCACCGAGAAATCGAGCACGTCGGTCATCAGCCTGAGCATCTCGTTGCCAGCCCGCTGGATCGCCTGGGTGTACTCGTTCTGTTCGCCGTTGAGCTCGCTGTCCAGGAGCAACTCGGTCATGCCGATGATGCCGTTGAGCGGCGTGCGCACTTCGTGGCTGATGTTGGCCAGGAACTCGGCCCGAGCCTTGTTGGCCCCGTCCGTCTCTGTCCTGGCGTGCCTGAGTTCGCGGGTGTAGCGGCGCAGTTGCCCGGTGCGCTCGGCCACCCTCGACTCGAGCTGGCTGTTCATCTGCTGCAGTCTGCCGTGGCTCTCGCTGACACCCACAAGCGCAGAGCGCAGTGATGTGGCCAGGGAGCCCAGCTCATCCCGTCTGCGGGTCGGCGCTTCTGGGAGGGCCTCGCCTCGTTCGAAGGCCGCCACGGTTTCCATGAGCTTCTTGACCGGCCGCAAGATTGTGCGGCTCAGGCTGATCGCGAGAACGGTCAGCAGCATCACGATGGTGACGGCCATGCCCGAGAAGGCTGAGAGTCTGTCCTCGGCGTCGGCTGCCAGGGCCAGCGCCTGGGGCTGAGTGATGCGCAGTGAGCCCAGGTGTGTGGGCTGTTGCAGGTACCGGCTGGCCGTGAGCAGGGAGAGTGTCCCCGTGTGGGGCTTGGCCAGGGTGGAGTAGGTGGAGCGCCAGTCGGGGGAGCAGAACTCGACCCACGATCCCGGATGAAGGCGGCTGGCCAACGCGGCGGCAGGGGCGATCAGTGCCTGCACGTCGAGCAGGGCGATCAGGGCCGGGGCGGGCTGGTTGTCCTGAGACGTACCGAAGCGCACAAGTTGGGCGAGTTGGTTCCCTCGCCAGACGAGGCCGATGCCCGTGCGCTGAGGTGCCAGCAGCCGGGCCCGATCTGCGGCAGAGACGGAGAACGTGGTGGCGCCCTCCGCGGTGAGGCTGAAGACGAGTTTGCTGGCGCCATGGGAGAGTTCGATCCCCAGCAGCTCGGGGTGGTTCTTGAGCACGGCCTGGCAGAGCGCAGCCAGGCGCAGGGCTTCTGGGCCGCCGGGTACCAGCGGGCCGTCCAGTGTCTCCAGCACCGACTTGAGCGTGCGGTCGATGGTGGTCGTGTCCCGGCCGATCCTCTCTGCCACAGCCGCCGTGGTTTCCTCGATGGCTGTCTGCGCCCGCTGGATCGCAGTGTCCCTCTGGACGACCCGCACCCAGCTGGCCACGCTGACCACCACGACCAGGGCGGGGAGTGCGACGAACAGGATCAGATTGCTGGAGAGCTTCATGCAGAGCCGTGTGCCGGGGGAGCCGTGCTCGAGACGTGGCCCTCTTCATCGGCAGGGTCCAGCTTCGCACTGAGGGCCTTTCCTCGGGGAATTCCGCCTAGAACGACTGTTCTGTATGAGTTTGGCCTACCACCGCCAAGACGGTGGAGTTGCACGGGGAGGCCGTGGGTCTCTACCCACAGGCAGCCCGGGGGTCAGGAGCCGGCGTCCACGTCCAGGACGGTCTCTTCGCTGACGGTCCCGTCGTCCTGAAGCACCTTGACTCTGACTTTCGGGGGCCCGTTGGACAGGAGCAGGGCCAGCGGGCGGGTCGAATCGAGCTTGGAGAGCACGATCTGGGCCGTGGCGGTCAGGGGCACAGAGAGGAACATGCCGGGCACACCCCACATGCCAGCCCAGACCACCACGGAGAGCAGCACGACCAGGGGGGAGAGATTCAGCTCCCGGCCCAGGAGCCGAGGCTCGATGAGCGACCCGACACAGATGTTCACCACCAGATAGCCGATGGCGATGCTGATGGCGGGGGTGAGGGTCTCGTCAAAGGTGCCCAGCGCCACGGCGATGGGCGGTACCGAAGCGGCGATCGAGCCAAAGGTCGGGATGAAGTTGAGCAGGAAAGTGATGAAGCCGAACAGCAAGGCGTAGGGCAGACCCAGCCACTGCATCAGCGTGTAGAGCAGGACGCCTGTGGCCAGGGAGGTCACCATCTTGATGCCCAGGTAGCGCTGAATGCCCTGGCCCATGGTGCTGAGCAGCTCGCTGGCGTTGTCGAAGCGGGCCTCGGCGACGGCAACGATCTTGCGCCGGAAGATGGCCTGCTCACCAAAGATGAACAGCATGTAGATCACCACCAGGAACACGCCGCGAATGAAGGCGTTCACGCTGCCCGCCACCTCGAGGATCTGGGTGCGCAGGTCGATGCCCTTGACCGCGTCGATCACCGTGTTGGGGATGCGGGCGTTGGTGGCCCGCTCTTCGAGGCTGGCCTTCAATCCGACCAGCCCGTCCTGGTCTTTCAGAAACGAGTCGACCTCGTCGTAGAGGATCATGCCGCCCTGCACCAGCCCCGTGACCAGCAAGGCAACCAGGGCCACCACGGTGACCCACCAGGGAATGCGCACCTTCTCCAGGGCGCGCACCACAGGCTGGAGGATGCTGCACAGCAGGATGGCGATGACCAGGGGCTGCAGGATGTGCGCCGCCTCGGTGAGCACCCAGCCCACCAAGATGGTCGCCACCACACCCACCAGGGTCGTGAGCGCGCGGGTATTGGCAGCAGAGGGCAGACGCAGCGAGTTCATGGCCACAGGCTAGAGGGGCGCGGGTGTGGGTACCAGTGGGGGCCACAAGGGTCATGGTTTCGGCGCGGACCGGAGCCGAGGTCACGATCCACTGAGCTGGGGCTGCGGCGAGCGGCGGGCAGCCGTCCAGCACCGGAAGGCCGCTCAGAGGCAGCCCATGGGTATGCTGCCTGCGGAGGCGCCTCCCTCGGGGAGATCGTCAACGTTTCGTCGTCGAAGCAAGATCGAGGCTAGGACTCTCATGGGCTGTCAGGTTCACCGGGACAAGAGTGGCTCTGACGAGCAGGTGCCGGGCCCAGGTCTCCGCCCCTGCTCAAGCCTCTGGCCCTGCCCTGGGCCCCCTGGCGAGGGTCTGGCGACGTGACCGGCTCATCAGGCCAGCGGCAGATTCGCACCTGGGCGGCCCAGAACATGGGCCCGCTCCGGCCGGACGAGCTGGCGATCGAGGAGCCCCTGGAGGTGCGCCTGGGCGAACGCAGCCTGCTGGTCACCATGCGCACGCCAGGACACGACGGGGATTTGGTGAGGGGGCTCTTGTTCACCGAAGGCCTGGTGGCCCAACCCGGTCACGTGGTGGCGGTCCAGGCCTGCCCCGACGTGCCCGACTTTGCACGGGGCAACGTGGTGGTGGTCTCCCTGGCCCAGGGCGCGACTCTCGACGAAGAGCGCACTCCCCGAGCGGGCCTCATGGCCAGCAGCTGCGGCGTCTGCGGCAAGGCCACGCTTGAGGCGATCCGCTCGACGGCTGAGCGTGTGGCAGCCGGGCCCGCTCTCTCCCCCGAGCTGATTCTCGGCTTGATGGCGGACCTCCGGGGTCAGCAGCAGCTCTTTGAGCGCACCGGGGGGCTGCATGCCGCCGGGCTGTTCGACGCCCGAGGCCGGTTGCTGGCCTCTGCCGAGGACATCGGCCGGCATAACGCGGTGGACAAGGTCATCGGCCAGGCCATTCGTTTCGGCCAACTGCCCCTGCATCAGACCCTGCTGGCCATCTCCGGCCGGGCTGGCTTCGAGATCGTGCAAAAAGCACGCAGAGCTGGCATTCCGGTGATCTGCTCCGTATCAGCGCCGTCCAGCCTGGCCGTCGACCTGGCCGCTGACGGCGGACAGACGCTGGTGGGCTTTCTGCGCAGCGATCGCTTCAATGTCTACACGGGTGGCGAGCGCTTCGATGGACCGTCGGCCACTTGATCAGCCGCTGCGGACCCTCCCCCAGCCCCTCACCCTTCATTCCGACCCTGTGGTAGAGGTTTCTCCGTGATCACCCTCTCGATCGTCCCCAGCGCTCGCCGGGCGCTGGCCCTGGGTTTGGCCCTGTCTTTGGCCGGTTGCGGCGAGTCGGCCGACCCCGGTGGGCTCAATATCGTGGTGATCACCATGGACACCACCCGGGCGGACCACCTGGGGGCCTACGGCAGCCCCCTGAAGCTCACCCCTCATGTGGACGCCCTGGCCGAGCGGGGAGTGCTGTTTACACAGGCCTACGCGCCCATGCCCCAGACCCTGCCAGCCCACGCCACCCTCTTCACCGGCCTGACTCCTCGGGACCATGGGGCCCTGGAGAACACGTACACCCTCAATGACGGCTACACGACCCTGGCCGAGATCTGCGCCGAGCGAGGTTACGCCACAGGCGCCTTCATCGGTTCCCTGGCCGTGGACGATCTCACGGGCATCGATCAGGGCTTCGAACATTTTGATCAGCCCGGGGGCGATTGGGGCGAGGGGCGGCAGGGGCACCCTCCCCAGCGCAAGGCCAAGGCGGTGACCAGCGCGGCCCTGAGCTGGATCGAGCAGAGCGGGAACGATCGTCCTTTCATGCTCTGGGCCCATTACTACGACCCCCATGGTGACGCGAACAAGTCTTTTGAGCCCCCAGAACGGCACCTGAAGGCCATTTCTCGCGATGAGGTGCGGGCCCAGGTCGTGGCCCGGGAGGGGCGTTTCAGGGACGTCGCCGGAGTGGAAGCCCTGACCGACTACTGGTGGGCCTACGCCGCCGAGATCCGCTTCACGGACGAGCAGGTCGGGCGACTGCTGGCGGGTCTGGAGGACCAGGGCCTGCTGGAGAACACCATCGTGGTGGTGGTGGGCGATCACGGAGAAGGCCTCTACGAACATGGCCAGAAGGCCCACGGCACCCATCTCTGGGAAGAGATGATGCGGGTGCCCCTGGTCCTGGCGGCCCCCGATGGGGCCGGGGCGGGGAGTCGCCTGGACGCGCCGGTCACCCTCAGTGATCTGCTGCCCACCATCGAGCGCATGGCCTTCGGCGCCGACCACGGCCTGCCTCGGGTGGGAGAGGGCCTCGATCTCTGGAGCCCCGCCGTGGCGGGGGGCACCCTCCCTGATCGGCCGATCTTCTTGGAACGCCCTCATTTCGAGGAGAAGCGGCTGCTGAACAGGGCTCGGGGGCAGGCCTCAAACGAGTTCACCTACGGCTATCTGACGGCGATCGTGCAGGGGCGCCAGAAGCTGATCCGGCAGCCCGATGGCAGCTCCCAGCTCTATGACCTCGACGCTGACCCGGGAGAGCTGACCGACATCTCCGCTGAGCAGCCCGAGCGGGCCGCCCGGCTGGCCGAACGCCTGGACGGCTGGATGAGCGCGCACAAGGTCAGCGAGCCCGGCACCACCGAGGTCTCCGACGAGCGCTGGGAGCAGTTGAAGGCCCTGGGCTACGTGGGCGACGACGACGTCAAGCCCGAGGGCTGAGCTGAGAGGCCCGGGCGCCCTCGAAACGCGCCGGATTTCCCGGTCCTGTGACTTTCACCAGCGGGGGCTCCTCGCTACCATGCCGCGGACTTTGCGGTCCGGCTGCGATTTGAGGTTGTTGCGGCCTGCCAGCACCCCCTAGCGAGGCCTCTGGCCATGCCCACCGAGGCGCTGAACGACTACCTGCCGGTGCTCATGCTGCTGCTGTTCGCGATCAGCTTCGCGATCGTCAGCCTGGGCCTCTCTGCCCTGTTGGGCATGCGCGGCAAGCGCAACGAGATCAAAGACTCGGCTTTCGAGTGTGGCATGAAACCGTTCACCACCGGACGCAGCCGCTTCTCGGTCAAGTTCTACGTGGTGGCCATGCTGTTCATCCTCTTCGACGTCGAGGTGGTGTTCCTCTATCCCTGGGCCATCAAGTTCAAGTCGCTGGGCCTGTTCGCCTTCGTCGAGATGCTGGTTTTCATCGGCGTCTTGTTCCTGGGCTGGGTCTACGTCGTGAAGAAGGGTGCCCTCGAATGGACCAGTCGGCCTCGCCCGGGAATGTCCCATGGTGAAGGCCCCAACGTGAAGGCGAGCGACGCATGACGAACTCCCAGACCACCGAGATCATCGTCCCCGAGACGGCCAACGAGTCGGGGCTGAACGAAGAGGGCGGCTTCTTCGTCACCAAGGTCGACGAGCTGATCAACTGGTCGCGCAAGAACTCGCTCTGGCCTCTGCCCTTGGGGCTGTCCTGCTGCGCCATCGAGTTCATGGCCACGGCGAGCAGCAAGTTCGACATGGCTCGTTTTGGCGCCGAGGTGGCTCGCTTCAGCCCCCGGCAGTCCGACCTCATGCTCGTGGCGGGCACCTGCACCTACAAGATGGCCGTGGCGGCTCGGCGGGTCTACGACCAGATGCCTGAGCCTCGCTGGGTCATGTGCATGGGCGCCTGCGCCAGCAGCGGCGGCATGTATCGCACCTACAGCGTGGTGCAGGGCATCGACACGTTTCTGCCTGTCGACTTCTACGTCTCGGGTTGCCCGCCGCGTCCAGAGAACGTGCTGAACACGCTGATGAAGCTGCAGAAGAAGATCGAGTCGGAGAAGACCCTGCGCTCATGAGCACCATGACTGATCACGGCGATCCGACGGCGGCTGCCGCTGTCCACGAAGCCTTTCCTGATGTGACCCAGGCGCCGGTCGAGTTCGCTGGCGACGTGCGGGTGTGGGTTGAGCCCGCCCACGAGTGCGAGGTGCTCGCCTACGCCCGTGACGAGCTCGGCTTCGAGCTGTTCATCGACCGCCTGGGCGCCGACCACGGAGAAGACGCCGAGCTGCGCTTCGATGTGATCACCTTGATCGTGCACCCTGTGACGAACCGCCGGCTCATCTTCGTCACCTCGATCGACGAGAAGAGCGCCGACGTGCCCACCCTGGCGGGCGTGTTCCGGGGCGCCGGTTGGTTCGAGCGCGAGATCTACGACATGTATGGGGTGACGTTCGCTGGCCATCCCAACATGACCCGCATCCTGATGCCTGATCGCTTCACCGGCTGGCCTCTGCGCAAGGAGTACCCGGTCGAAGGTCTGGGCGATTTCGCGGCTCCCCGCCGGGCCCTGGGGGGCAACGTCGACGGCACGGACGGGATGGTGGCCGTCCCCGCTCACCCCGGCCAGCCGGGCGCGCCCTCCGCAGATCCCATTCGTCCCCGTGACGAAGACGGTGAGATCTCGAACACGAAGGAGTGGCAGCCATGACCGAGACCCGCATTCTCGACGTGGAGACTTCGGACGAGGTCGACACCGAAGCCATGCTGATCAACATGGGTCCCCAGCACCCGTCGACCCACGGCGTGCTGCGGCTGGTGCTCGAGCTCGACGGCGAAGAGGTCAAGTCTTGCCTCCCCGACATCGGCTTCTTGCATCGGGGCAAAGAGAAGGTCGGCGAGGGCTACAGCTACCACAAGTTCATCCCCTACACCGATCGCCTCGACTACCTGGCGCCGCTGTCGAACAACGTGGCCTACGCCCTGGCCTGCGAGAAGCTGTTCGGCATCGAGTGCCCCGAGCGGGCCCAGGCGATCCGGGTGATCTGCCACGAGCTGTCCCGTATCTCGGCCCACCTGCTCGGTCTGGGCGCCTACGCCATGGACCTGGGCGCCATGACGATCTTCCTGTGGACCTTCCGCGAGCGGGAGACGATCTACACCCTGATCGAACGCATCTGCGGCGCCCGCTTCACCACCAGCTATACCCGCATTGGTGGCGTCGAGCGCGATCTGCCCGACGACTTCTGGCCCTTGCTGGCCGCGTTCGTGAAAGAGATGCCCGGCCGCGTCGACGAGTACGACGCCATGCTCTCGCGCAACAAGATCTGGCGCAAGCGCACCATGGGCGTGGGCATCATCACGAAAGAGCAGTGCATGCAGTACGGCCTGACCGGCCCGGTGGCCCGAGGCAGCGGCATCGATCGGGACATGCGCAAGGTCATGCCCTACTCGGGCTACGAGAAGTACGACTTTGACGTCCCCGTGGGTGTCGAGGGCGACTGCTTTGATCGCTACATGGTGCGCATCATGGAGATGCGTGAGTCGTGCGAGATCTTGGGCCAGGTGCTGGACACCATCCCCGAAGGCCCGGTGATCAACCGCGAAGGTGACGAGACGCTCAAGAGCGTGCTGCCGGAGAAGACCGGCGTGCTCACCAACATGGAGGCCTTGATTCACCAGTTCATGGTGGGCACCGAGAGCTCCAGCGCCCCCGTGGGCGAGGTGTACTTCTCGGTGGAGAACCCGAAGGGCGAGCTGGGTTTCTACCTGCGTAGCAAGGGCGGGCACTGCCCTGACCGGCTGCGCATCAGGGGGCCGAGCTTTGCCAACCTGCAGATCCTTGAAGAGCTGCTCCCGGGGTACCTGGTTGCCGACGTGATGGCGATCCTGGGTAGCATCGATTTCGTGATGGGTGAGTGCGACCGCTGAGCGCGGTCCCGAGACGACGATGACAGACAGCGCCAGCAACGGAGTATCAGCCGAGATGTTCGACAAGGAAATTGTCGAGGAGCTCGAGGCGATCCGCAGCCGCTTCCCGTTCCCGAAGGCCGCCATGGTGCCTGTGTTGCGCCGTGTGCAAGAGCTTCGAGGTTGGCTCGACAGCGACGCTCAGGCCTGGGTGGCCGAGCTGTTGTCGGTGAAGCCCATCGAGGTGCACGAGGTGGTCAGCTTCTATCCCATGTTCTATGGGCAGCCGGTGGGTCGCCATGTGCTCCACGTGTGTCGCACCTTGTCGTGCGACAGCTGCGGCAACAAAGAGCTCTGGGACCATCTCGAGACCAAGCTGGGCGTCGATCGCAACGGCACCACGGACGACGGGCGTTTCACGCTGAAGGCCGCCGAGTGCCTGGCCAGCTGTGGCACCTCGCCGGTCATGCTGATCAACAACAAGCGCCACGAGAACCTGAGCCTGAGCCAGGTGGACGACCTGCTGGAGGGCTGCAGTTGAAGCTTTCATCGGTCCTTTCCGCTCGCTTCGAGAAGCCGGACAGCCACCTGCTAGAGGGCTACCGCGCGGACGGCGGGTACGAGACGTTCCTCTCGGTGTTGTCCGAGAAGCGCGACCCTGACGAGCTCACCGCCCTGGTGAAGGCGTCTGGTCTGCGCGGGCGCGGCGGCGCCGGGTTCTCTACAGGCATGAAGTGGTCGTTCGTGCCGAAAGACACGGGCAAGCCGGTCTACCTGTGCGTGAACGGCGACGAGAGCGAGCCGGGCACCTACAAAGATCGGCAGATCCTCGAGTTTGATCCCCACGCCCTGCTCGAAGGCGTGGGCATCGCCTGCTACGCCATCGGATCGCACAAGGCCTACGTCTACCTGCGCTGCGAGTTCCAGCTGGGTTGTGAGCGCATCCAGGCCGCCATCGACGAGGCCTACGCCGCCGGGCTGTTCGGCAAGAACATCGAGGGCAGCGGCTTCGACCTCGACGTGCACCTGACCATGGGGGCCGGCGCCTACATCTGCGGCGAAGAGACCTCGCTGCTCAACTCGATCGAAGGTGTGCGGCCCTACCCTCGCAACAAGCCGCCGTTTCCGGCGGTCGAGGGGCTGTTTGGCTGCCCGACCATCGTCAACAACGTCGAGACCATCACCAACATCCCGCACATCGTGAAGCGCGGCGCCGAATGGCACGCGGGCCTGGGCAACAGCGACGACCCGGGCACGCGCCTGTGGTGCGTCTCTGGCCACGTGGCCACCCGCGGCGTGTGGGAGATCGAGACGGGTTACAAGCTGCAAGACCTGATCGACGGGCCTTGCGGCGGCATCCGTGACGGCAAGAAGCTGAAGGCGGTGATCCCCGGAGGGTCGTCGTCCAAGGTGCTGCTTCCCGAAGAGGTGGCCCAGGTCACCATGGACACCCCGGGCATCCGGGCCTTTGGCAGCTCGCTCGGTTCGGCCGCGATCATCGTCCTCGACGAAGACACGGACATGGTCGACGCCCTGGTCAACCTGATGAAGTTCTACGCCCACGAGTCCTGCGGCCAATGCACCCCCTGCCGCGAGGGCACGCCCTGGATCGTCAAGATCCTGGTGCGCATCAACGAAGGCCGGGGACGCCTCGAAGATCTCGAGCTGCTCGACGACCTGGCGGTGAACATCGAAGGGCGCACGGTGTGTGCCCTGGCTGACGGGGCCTGCTGGCCGCTGACCAGCATCCTCAAGAAGTTTCGCCATGAGTTCGTGGCCAAGATTCCTTCCGCTGCCAGCACTGAAGAGGTGGTCGGCGCATGATCAAGCTCACCATCGATGGCCAAGAGGTCGAGGTGGCCCCGGGGACGACGATCCTCGAGGCGGCCCGCGACGAGCTGGGTATCGACATCCCCCATTACTGCTATCACCGCGATATCGGCAGCGACGGCAACTGCCGCATCTGCCTGGTCGAGGTGAACGGCAACTCCGGCAAGCTGGCCATCTCCTGTCAGATGCCCTGCGGCAACGACATGAAGGTCGAGACCGCCAACGACGTGGTGGTCAAGGCGCGCAAGGGCGTGATGGAGTTCCTGCTGGCCAACCACCCCCTCGATTGCACCATCTGCGATCAGGCTGGCGAGTGCCCCCTGCAGGAGTACAGCTACGAGTACGGCTCGGCCGAGTCGCGCTTCGTCGAGCACAAGCGCAACAAGCCCAAGCACACCGAGTTCTCCGACAAGGTGATGTTCGACGCCGAGCGCTGCATTCTCTGCACACGTTGCGTGCGCTTCTTCGAAGAGGTGCGCGACGACCGTCCCCTGGGCGTCGAAGGCATGGGCGGCGAGAGCATGATCAGCCTGGGTCCGAACGGCCCGCTGACCGACCCCTACCAGATGAACATCATCGACATCTGCCCGGTGGGGGCCCTGACCAGTCGTGACTTCCGCTTCAAGCAGCGGGTCTGGTTCATGGACTTCGTCGACACGGTCTGCCCTGGCTGTAGTCGCGGCTGCAACATCTCTGCGGGCTCCTACCAGGGCAAGCTGTTGCGCTTCACCCCTCGGCGCAACGCCGAGGTGAACAAGTCGTGGATGTGCGACGACGGACGACTGAGCTACAGCGACTACAACCTCACTGATCGGGTGCGGGGTGCTCGCATCGACGGCCAGGCGGCCTTCCTCGACTCGGTGGGCGAGCGCCTCGACGCCTTGGTGGGCGATGGCTCCGGGGTGGCCGTGCTGGCCTCCACCAAGAGCAGCTGCGAAGACCTCTTCGCCCTGCGACACTGGGCCGAGAGCAGGGGCGTGACCAACTTCTGGCACGGCGCCGCGAGCTGGGAAGCCGACGGCTTCCTCAAGCAGGCCGACGCCACACCGAACACGGCGGGCGCGCAGCAGCTGGGCTACGAGCCCGTGCCGGGCGATGGCCCCGCCCTGCGCGGCCTGATCGTCTCTGGCGATGTGGAAGTGCCTCCTGCTCTGCTGGCCGACCTCGACTTCCTGGTCATGCAGGCTGTGCAGGAGAGCGCCCTGACGACTGAAGCGGCGGTCATCGTCTTGCCCGCTCGCACCGCGGTGGAGAAGAAGGGCACCTGGGTCAACAGCGCAGGCCTGGCCCAGGCCATCGCACCGGCGGTCGATCCGGGAGACGGCGTGCCCGAAGACTGGGCCCTCTGGCGAGAGCTGTCCAAGAAGGTCGAAGACTGGCCTTCGGTGCGCTACGTGACTGCTGAGATGAACGCGTGGCTCGCTGATCGCTCCACGCAGACCCCTTTGGTGGCGGCTGACTCGTGAGCGACGACCTGATCTTCAACATCGTCGCCAACCTGACGAAGATTGTCCTCTTCACCCACATCGGGTTGGTGCTGGCGGCCTTCATGCCCCTGGTCGAGCGCAAGGTCTCGGCCTGGATGCAAGATCGGGTGGGCCCGAACCGCGTGGGCTACGCAGGCATCCTGCAGCCCATCGCCGACAGCCTGAAGTTCTTCTTCAAGGAGGACCTCACGCCTCGCCACGTCGACCGGGTGCTGTTCACCCTGGCGCCGGCCCTGGCGGTCATGCCCGCGTTGCTCGTGCTGGCCGTGGTGCCCTTCGCGCCGCCGGTCGAAGTGCTGGGCCGCGAAGTGCAGATGGTCATCGCCGACCTCGACGTGGGCATCCTGTTCGTCTTCGCCTTCAGCAGCCTGGCGGTCTACGGCATCACCTTTGCGGGCTGGGCCAGCAACAGCAAGTACCCGCTCATGGGTGGGGTGCGCAGCTCGGCCCAGATGATCAGCTACGAGCTCTGTCTCGGGTTGTGCGTGGTCGGCGTGTTCATGGAGTCCGAGACCCTGCGGCTCACTGACGTGGTGATGCAGCAGCAGGGCAACTTGTTGAACTGGAACATCTTCAGCCAGCCCATCGGCTTCGTCATCTTCGTCATCGCGGCCTTCGCCGAGACGAACCGCCTGCCTTTCGATCTGCCCGAGGCCGAGACCGAGCTGGTGGCCGGTTACCACACCGAATACAGCTCGATGAAGTTCGCCATGTTCTTCGCGGGCGAGTACGTGGCCATGTGGGTCTTCAGCTGCCTGATCGCCGTGCTCTTCCTGGGCGGCTGGGCCATTCCCTTTGTGTCCCAATCGACCTTCGAGGCCATGGGCAACTGGGGCTCGCTGTTGGGCATGGGCGCGTTCCTGCTCAAGACCTTCTTCTTTCTGTTCTTTTACGTCTGGGTGCGCTTCACCATTCCGCGCTTCCGTTTCGATCAGCTCATGCACTTGGGCTGGAAAGTTCTGCTGCCCCTCGGCTTGCTGAACATCGTCCTGACCGGCCTGGTGCAGGTCCTGATGGGAGGTGAGTGACATGGCTATTGTTGTCGACCGCCGCAAGCTGAGCTTCTGGGAGGAGCTCTACCTGCCGGCCATCGCCGAGGGCCTCAGCCGGACCTTCAAGCAGATGTTCGAGCCGACCATCACGCTGCAGTACCCCGAAGAGCGGCCGGTCATCCAAGATGACTACCGGGGCGCGCCGGGGCTGGTCAAAGATCAGGACGGCCGTGAGAAGTGCGTCAGCTGTCAGCTGTGCGAGTACATCTGCCCGCCCAAGGCCATCGTGATCATTCCCGGTGAAGCGGCGGGCGTTGAAGAGAGCGCCAGCTCCTACGACTACAGCGAGATCGAGAAGGCTCCGCAGGAGTTCTACATCGACATGCTGCGCTGCATCTACTGCGGCTACTGCGAGGAGATCTGCCCCGAGGAGGCGATCTTCATGACCGGTGAGTACGAGCTGAACGCGGCCACGCGACAAGAGCTGGTGCACGACAAGCCCAGGCTCTACGAGGTGGGCGGCACGCGCCTCGACCCGATCCAGAAATGGAAGCACAAGAACACCGACGGCGGAGGGGCGCACTGAGATGGAAGCCCTGTTGTTCTACGTCTTTGGCGGGGTGGCCGTGCTGGCCACCATGCTGACCCTGACCGTCAAGAACCCTGTCTACAGCTCGCTGTGGATGATCTTGTCGTTCGCCGCCACGGCCGCGATCTTCGTGCTGCTGGATGCGTTCCTGATCGCCACGGTCGAGGTGCTGGTCTACGCCGGCGCGATCATGGTCTTGTTCTTGTTCGTGATCATGATGATCAACCTGCGCGCCGAAGAGGCCGAGGGCCTGCGCTGGTCGCCCTTCGCGTTGCTGGCCGCGGGCACCTTCCTGGTCATGCTGGGTCGCGCGGTGGGTGACCTGGGCCCGGCGGTCAACGCCGATCAGCCCAACGGGGTGGTGGGCACGCCCGGCGCCATCGCCGAGACGCTGTTCACCGGCTATGTGATCCCCTTCGAGGCGGTGTCGGCCCTGTTGCTGGCCGCCGTCCTGGGCACCGTCGTCCTCAGCCGAAGGAAGGCCGCGGCATGATCCCCCTCGAACACTATCTGATCCTCTCGGGCATGTTGTTCACCCTGGGTCTGTGCGGCGTGATGATGCGTCGCAACGTGATCCTGGTGCTCATGTCGGTCGAGATCATGCTCAACGGTGCCAACGTGGCGTTGGTCGCCTTCAACAAGTACATCGTGGCCGCCAGTCCTGATGGCGTAGGACCGGACGGCCAGGTGTTTGTCTTCTTCACCATCGCCGTCGCTGCCGCCGAGGCGGCCGTCGCGTTGGTGATCGCCATGGCGCTGTTTCGGCGCTTGGACACGGTCAACGTCGACGACGTGGCCAACCTGCGCTGGTAGGGGAGTCGATCGAGATGGAAAACCTCGGTCCCTGGCTGATCTTGTTTCTGCCGCTGATCTCAGCGGCGGCGATCGCCTTTGGTCTGCACAAGAACGCGAAGGTCAGCATCGGGGTCTCCCTCGCTGCGGTCTGGACGTCCTTTGCCATCGCCGCCAGCTACCTGCCTGATGTCCTGGCAGGGGGCGGCGACTTCGTCCTGGCCCGATCGTTCACCTGGATGGAGGCCGGTGCGTTCGCCTTCCAGTACGGGCTGATGATCGACGGTTTGTCCATGATCATGCTCATGGTCGTGCTGGGCGTGGGCGGGCTGATCCACATCTACGCCATCGGCTACATGGACGGCGACGAGGGCATCGCGCGCTTCTTCGGCTGCCTGTCCCTGTTCATCTTCTCGATGCTGGGCATCGTGCTCGCCGACAACTTCTTCCAGGTGTTCATTCACTGGGAGCTGGTGGGCGTGAGCAGCTACCTGCTGATCGGCTACTACTACCGCAAGCCGTCCGCGTCGGCGGCCAGCAACAAGGCCTTCCTGACCAACCGGGTGGGCGACTTCGGCTTCATGATCGGCATCCTGATGCTGGTCTTCGCCACGGGCACGGCCAGCTTCAGCGCCATGGGCGACGTGGTCAATCACACCGACTTCTTGCAGCGCACCTTCTTTCAGGTGGGTGGCGAGGCGGGCTGGACCATGACCGGCGAGCACTTCTTGTGGGTCGCCGGAGCGCTGACGCTCATGGGTGTGATGGGCAAGAGCGCCCAGTTCCCCCTGCACGTCTGGCTGCCCGACGCCATGGAAGGCCCGACCCCCGTGTCGGCGCTCATTCATGCCGCGACCATGGTGGCCGCTGGTGTCTTCTTGCTCACGCGCATCTTCTTCATCTACACCCCCAGCCCGACGGCCATGTCCATCGTGGCCCACCTGGGCATGTTCACGGCTTTCTTCGCCGCGACCATTGCCACGACCCAGTTCGACATCAAACGCATCCTGGCCTTCTCGACCCTGTCCCAGCTGGGCTACATGGTCATGGCCGTGGGGCTGGGCGGGCCCGATGTGGCCATGTACCACCTGACCACCCACGCCTTCTTCAAGGCCCTGCTGTTCCTGGGCGCGGGCGCGGTGATCCACTCGGTGCACACCAACGACATCCGCGAGATGGGCGGGCTGTTCAAGGCCATGCCCATCACCGCCTGGCTGTTCTTGATCGGCACCCTGGCGCTCTGCGGCGTGCCGCCCCTGTCGGGCTTCTGGAGCAAGGACGGCATCCTGCACCTGACCCAGCATCCTCCTGAGTACGCCCACAACGTGTTCATCCAGTGGCTGCCCACGATCACCGCGGTGCTCACCAGCTACTACATGTTCAGGCTGATGTTCCTGACCTTCTGGGGCAAGCCCCGCTACCACGGCCATCCCCACGAGACGGCCAAGCTCATGTGGATGCCCATGGCCGTGCTCTGCGTGCTGGCAGTGATCGCAGGCCCGCTGATGTTCAGTTCGGGTGTGCTCGACTCGTTCCGCACGGTGACCCGACCCGAGGCCATCGGCTCCTTCGAGCACATCCACGGCGACATGCACACGGTGATTCACGCCTTGCTGATCTTCGTGGTCGGTGCGGGCGCGGCGTTCTTGGCCTTCGGCATCAAGGTCATCGATCCCGAGAGCATCAAGCAACTGCTCGGGCCGGTGCATCGTCTCTTCGACAACCGCTGGTACGTCGACGATCTGTTCGCCTGGATCGTCGAGCACATCCAGCAGAACTTCGCTCGGCTCTGCGATGGTTTCGACCGCCTCGTGATCATCAGCGGCCTGGTGAACGGCACCTCATGGATGACGCGGGCCACTGGCGCCGTTGTTGCCCGCTATCAATCCGGATCGGTCCGCACCTACGCGCTGTTGTTCGTCGCCGGTGTGGCCGCCCTCCTCGCGCTGAACCTCTGACTCATGCTCGAGACGCACATCCTCAACATCATCCTGCTGCTGCCGGTGCTGGCCACCGTTGTGGTCTTCTTCATCCCGGCTGAGCGCAAGACGCTGATCCGTCAGCTCAGTGTGGCCTCGGCGCTGGTGACAGTGGGCCTGGCCGTCAAGCTGTTCTTCGACTACGACCGGGACCTGGCAGGCTTCCAGTACCTGTTCCGCGTCGACTGGGTGCCGTCGCTAGGTATCTCGTATCAGCTCGGGGTCGACGGCGTGAGCATCGCCATGGTGATGCTCACCTCCATCGTCTATCTGGCCGGTGGCCTGGTCTCGTGCTTCATCGACGATCGCAGCAAGGACTTCTTCATCCTGCTCAACGCCCTGGTGGCAGGCGTGTTCGGGGTGTTCTTGTCCCTCGATCTGTTCTTCTTCTACTTCTTCTACGAGCTGGCCGTGGTGCCCATGTACCTGTTGATCGGGTACTGGGGCAGCACGAACCGCGAGTACGCCACCATGAAGCTCACGCTGTATCTCACAGCGGGAGCGGTGGTGGCCTTGCTCGGCTTGCTCATGCTCTACTTCTCCGGGATCACCGCCGAGCCCACCTTTGATCTGGTAGCCATCCTCGATGCGGTGAAGGCTGGCGGCGGGCTCGATGTAGCCGATCAGCGCCTCATGTTCCCCCTGCTGCTCGTGGGTTTCGCCACGATCGCGCCCATGTGGCCCCTGCATACCTGGTCTCCCGGTGGACACGCGGCGGCCCCGTCTGCGGCCTCGATGATGCACGCCGGTGTGCTGATGAAGCTCGGTAGCTACGCGATCATCCGCATCGCCCTGCCGATCCTCCCCGAGGGCGCCGTCATCTGGCTGCCCGTGGTGGCCGTGCTCTGCTGCTTCAACATCATCTATGGCGGCCTGGTCGCCATGAACCAGCGGGACATGAAGTTCGTCATCGGCTACAGCAGCTCGAGCCACATGGGCTACGTGCTCCTGGGCATCGCCTCCATCTCGGTCATGGGGCTGGACGGCGCGGTGTTCTTGATGTTCGCCCACGGCGTCATGACGGCCCTGGCCTTCTCGCTCATCGGCTTCTTCTACGAGCAGACCCACACGCGCATGCTCGACGACCTGGGCGGCCTGATGAAGCAGATCCCCTTCGTGGGCATCTGCTTCATGATGATGGCCATGGCCTCCCTGGGCCTGCCTGGCTTCGCCAACTTCGCCGCCGAGCTGCTGGTGCTCGTGGGCACCTGGGAGCGCTACCCGGTGGCGGTGATCCTGGGCGTGTTCGGCCTCGTGATCGGCGCGACCTATCTGCTGCGAACGGTGCGCGAGTCGTTCCTGGGCGAGATGGACCCCAAGTGGGAGAAGCTCGAGGACGCCAAGACCCCCCTGCAGCGGGCGCCGTTCTTCTTGCTGCTCGGCGTGCTGATGCTGTTCGGCTTCTACCCGTACCCGCTGGTCGACCTCATCTCGACTGGTATCGAGCCTCTGGTGAACACCTTGCTCGCCGCCGAAGCTGCCCTGAACTCCGGAATGTGACTGAAGGCATGGATACCACTCAGTTCTTCACGGTCTTTGGTACCGAGGCCTGGCTGGGCCTGCTGGCCCTCGTGCTGATCACCGTCGACCTGGTGGTCGGCCGGGGTCGGCTCACCGGGCCCAGCGACATGGTGCGCCTCGTGGCCATGGGGGGGCTGGCACTGATCCTGCTGCAGACCTTCACCCTGGAGCCCGTGGCCGACACCTTGGCCTGCGGCACCCTCGACACCTTCGCCATCTTCTTCAAGCGCTTCTTCGTCGCCACGGCCTTGCTGACCGTGCTGATCTCGGCGCCCTACGAGGCCCGCCTGCCCGCTGGGCGCGGCGAGTTCCTGGCCATGCTCGTGTTCACCACCATGGGCATGAGCATGCTGGCCTCGGTGAACGATTTCGTCAGCCTGTTCGTGTCCCTTGAGCTGGTCACGGTGACCTTGTTCCTCATGACGGCCTGGCGAGCGGGGCTGCCTCGCTCCATCGAGGCGGGCATCAAGTTCGTGATCATCGGCGCCGTCGCGGCGGCCTTCCTGGTCTACGGCACGGCCTTCGTCTACGGCGGTACGGGCTCCCTCGACTTCGCCGGTGTGGCCACTGTGCTCCAGTCTGCCGGGCCGGTGTCCGCCACGCTCAAGTTCGGCATGCTGCTGGTGCTGGTGGGGCTGGGCTTCAAGATCGGCGCCGTGCCCTTCCACGTCTGGATTCCTGACGTCTACCAGGGCGCTCCCACACCCGTCACCGCCTTCTTGTCCGTGGGTAGCAAGGGCGCCGGCGTGGTCTTGCTCATGCGCCTCGTCTACACGGTCATGGGACCGGCCGCAGGTCAATGGGCCACGGTGCTCGCCGGCCTGGCGGTGCTGACCCTGCTCATGGGCAACCTGGGCGCCATCAGCCAGACCGACCTGAAGCGCTTCCTGGGCTACTCCGGCATTTCCCACGCGGGCTTCTTGCTGCTCGCCTTGGCCGTGCACAGCGAAGCCTCTGCCAGCGCCATGATGTTCTACATGGTGGCCTACCTGTTCACGAACATGCTGGCCTTCCTGGTCATCATCATCGTGTCCCGCACCGCCGACAACTCGCACATGGATCGCGTCAACGGCCTGGCCGAGCGCTCGCCGTTCCTGGCCTTCGCCATGACCGTGTCCATGCTGTCCCTGGCGGGCGTGCCTCCGTTCAGCGGCTTCTTCGCCAAGTTCATGATCCTGCGCGCAGCGGTGCACGACCCCAGCCTGCTGCCGGTGGTGATCCTCAGCCTGGTCATGATCGTGGTCTCGCTCTACTACTATCTGTGCATCCTCAAGCGCATCTACTTTCGCGAGCCGAAGGACGAGAGCGTCCTGGAGATCTCGGGGCCGTCTCGCCTGGTGCTCTACGGCGCGATCCTGGTGACCTTCGCCTTGGGCGTCTTCATGAACCCTCTCGTCGAGGCGGCCAACACGGGCGCTCGCTCCCTGTTCGAGTAGGCCTGGGTGGCGGTCGAGGGGACCAGATCAGAGCGTGAGCGCACGGTGCGCGGGCGCTCACGGCAACCACGGCACTCCTCGGTGATCTCGCCCCATGCATCCACGTCTGTGCAGCTCTCTTCGGTTGACCCTCTGTGGCGCGTCCCTGCTCATGCTGGACGCGTGTACGTCCACCGCCGACTTCGCCACACGGGCCTCTGGCGATCCCATCACCGGGGCTGAGATTCAGGCGCACGTGGAGGTCTTCGCCTCCGAGGCGTTCGGCGGTCGCGAGGCCGGGTCTCCTGGCGAAGCTCTGGCTTCGACCTACATCATCGAGCGTCTTCAGGCCCTGCCCGGCGTCCAGCCTGGGGTTGAGAACGGCAGCTGGCTGCAGGCCTTCGACATCCCAAGTGGAGTCGCCGCGGGTTCCACCGACGATCTGGGTGACGGGCACAACGTCCTGGCCATCCTGCCTGGTAGCGACCCTGACCTGGCCCACGAGATCGTGGTCCTGGGTGCTCACTACGACCACGTGGGCACGGGCAGTCACGGCAACTCCCTCGAGCTGATGGACGATCTGGGCGGCTTGAGCCCGGATGAGACCGGCAAGGTCCGTCTGGCGCGAGGCATCCACAACGGCGCGGACGACAACGCCTCGGGGAGCGCCGTGCTCCTGGAGCTGGCCCAGTCGTTGGCCACGGCGCGCCAGCCCCTGCGGCGCACGGTCATGTTTCAGTGGTACTCCGCCGAGGAGCTGGGACTACTGGGCAGCAGGCACTACGTGAGCGCGCCGACCCGTCCCCTCGAGGACACCGTGGCCATGCTCAACATGGACATGGTCGGGCGCCTGCGGGGCAGCACCCTGTTCATCGGGGGCACGGGCACGAGCGCGGCCTTCTCCCGGCAAGTGCAGGCGGCGGCGAGCGCCGAAGACGTGGTCGTCATCGAGGACCGCTCGGGCATCGCCCCTTCTGACAACAGCAGCTTCTACATCCACGACGTCCCCGTGCTGTTCTTCTTCACCGGCCTGCACGAGGACTACCACCGCTCGACCGATGACGCCGACAAGCTCAACGGGCGAGGCGCCGCCCGGGTGGGCCGCATGATCGAGCACATCCTGCGGGACATGGACAGCGAGACCGATCGCCCGGAGTTCATCGTCTCTGGTGGTGAGGCTCAGGTCTGGCGGCCCCAGGTCTGGTCGGGGATGACCTTCGAGGCCACCGTCCCGGGAGAGCTGGGCGCCGCGCGCATCGCCGTACTGGTCCCCGATTCACCAGGGGGACGGGCGGGACTGGCCGAGGGTGACGTGATCTTCAAGCTCGACGGCGTGCGTGTGCTGACCCTGGCCGATCTCGAGGCCCAGTTGGGCACCATCGACCCGGAGCGCACGCCCCGCCTGCTGGACATCTGGCGGCCCTACCCCGGGGCAGAGCCCACTCTCGACGACGACTGGCTCGACGTCTACGAAGGGCTGCAGTTCGAGATGCTGCCGGCCCTGCGATAGGAGTCTGCGCTACAGATCGTGGTCTCCGCGAGGGTCCGGGCGTCCCTGATTCTCACCAAGGAGGGCCGTGGCGCTCAGACAACTCGGCTTTGCCTCGTGAACTCGCTCCAGCCCCCCCTTGGTGAGAATCAGGGACACCCTCGCCGGTGGAGAGACCAGCGACTGTGGCCTTCCGGGGGGGCGTTCTTCGGCGGTCTAGCCCCACTCGCACGCCGATGTCAGTCGCAGACTTCGCTTCGGCCCAGGTCTCGCAGGGCGCTGCGTAGGGACTGGGCTGCTTGATCCATGTCGGCGGGTTCGGGCGCCGTGTCGGCGTTGGCGAAGTTGAGGTCGCCTAGACTGTTGATGGGGACCACGTGCAGATGGACGTGGTTGACCTCGAGCCCGGCGATGATCAGGCCCACCTTCGTGGGTGAGAACGCTGCCTGGATCGCCGTGCCCACCAGCCTGGCCACCTCGTTCAGATGAGCGGCCAGTTCGGGGGAGAGATCGAGCCAGTGGTCGACTTCTTCTCGGGGGACCACCAGGGCATGGCCCGGGTTCAGGGGGTTGATGGTGAGGAAGGCCACGCAGAGGTCGTCCTTCCAGACGAAACGGCCGGGCAGCTCGCCTGCGATGATCTTGGTGAAGAGCGTGGCCATGGCGATGGGTCCGTTGAGGGGAGGCCGCCGGTATACCCCGGGCTCGCTGGCGGGCAAAGTCGTAAGAGATGGCGGCGTGAAACGTAGCATTCAGTATCCAGTGAGACTGTTCGGAGCAGCGGACCATGGCACAGACCACCAAGGCAGCAGGGCACGGCCCCACGCCCCAGGCACAGCAGCACACGAATCCTGGTTGTATGGGGGGGCAGGGGACCGCTGGCCGGAGGGTCGCAAGGGCCGCCCGCCTCGGGAGTCGCTCTCGAGGGTTGACGCTTCTCGTGGCCCTGCTCCTCTCGGCGGCCTGTCAGCAGGACGCCGGGCACAGCGCCGCCCCCAGGGCTGGCACGGGCGAGGATCCAGCGGCCGCGATGAGTCATGCGGGGGCGTCGGTCGAGCCAGCCGCTGGAGCCTCCGCCGGCGGCGCAACGGACAACGGCGCAACGGACAACGGCGCAACGGACAACGGCGCAACGGACAACGGCGCAACGGACAACGGCGCGACGGACAACGGCGCGACGGACAACGGCGCGACGGACGACGGCTCGGCAGCCAACAGCCCAGCAGCCAACGGTGCGGCAGACAACGAGATTGTTGCTGCGCAGAGCGGAGCAGGCACTTCGCCTGGCGACGACGAAAGCAACTTCAGCGGTGAATCACCGGGCCTGGTTCTCCGTCTGGTCGAGCCCGCCGACGGCCCGGCAGCCAGCGGCTCCAACACAGACCCGGCTGCGTCAAGGGATCCCCCGGGCCTGAACGATCCCCTGAACTCGAACCTGGGTGAACCCCTCGACGCCGACGCCGCGCAGGCCCTGCTCTCTCGCGCTCCCGCCCTCACGGCCGACACATCGGCGACCGTCCCCTTTCGGTTCCCCTCCACGACGAAGGCTCCACCGCGGGCTGGCACTGACCGGCAGTTGGTTTTTCCCCCGGCTGGTGAGAGCACGGTGCCGAGCGTGAGCAGCGAGGCCCCCCTGGCCTTGCTCAGGTATCAGCCCGAGGGCGAGGTGGCCATGGCCAGCCATCTCTCGTTGACCTTCTCCGAACCCATGGTGCCCCTGGGCACGGTGGACGACGTGGCCCTTCCCGCGGAGGCGGTGCCCGTGCTCCTGGCGCCCCAGCCCCCGGGGACCTGGCGCTGGATCGACACCCGCACCCTGGTCTTCGAACCGGAGACGCGCTTCGCCTACGCCACGCACCACCGGGTCGAAGTCGCCAAGGGCCTCTCCTCTGCCCTGGGCTCCACGTTGCCTGCCAGCGCCTCCTGGCGCTTCTCGACCGCAGCCCCGAACGTGATCGACCAGCGGCCCTGGGGAGAGAGCCTGCCCCTGCAGCCGCTGATCGCCCTGGCTTTCGACCAGCCGGTGCGCGGCGCAGAGGTCTTGGCCCACGCTCGGCTGACCCGGGAGGTGCTGTTGGTCTTGGACACGGAGCAGACCCTGCGTCTGGCAGAGCCGGGCGAGCTGGCGAGCGACGACGGCGCACAGGAGCTGATCGCTCGCTACGGCGCGGAGCGGGTGGTGGTCCTGGCCGCGACCGAGCCCTTGTCGAGAGACAGCAGCCTGGTGCTGGAGATCGCCGACGGTGTGCAGGGCGCAGAAGGTCCCCGGCGCAGCGAGCAGCCGTGGCGCCACGCCTACAAGACCTTCGCACCCCTCACCATCGTGCGCCACGCCGGGACTGCTGACCGTCCCCTGTCACCTCACGGCTGGCTGACCATCGACTGCAACAACCCGTTGGACGAAGAGACGGTCACCACCGAGACCGTGTCCATCGCACCGTCCGTGCCGGGTTTGCATGTCACCGTTCAGGGTCGGCGGCTGTTGTTGCGCGGCGACTTCCGGGGACAGGGTCGGTTCGAGGTCACGCTCGGCGAAGACATCGGCGATCTCCATGGCCAGACGTTGCAAGGTGGACGGGAGCTGACCATTCATGTCGACCCCCTGCCGCCGTCGTTCACCCTCGCGGGCGGGGGCATGCAGGTGCTCGACCCGGGCGTCGAGCCCTCCCTGGACCTGACGGCCTGGAACGTCGGTGAAGTGCGCCTTGACGTCTCTCGCGTCACGGCTGCTCAGTGGCCGTTGACCCGTGCCTGGTCCCAGGGCCACCGCAACAAGGAACCGATCCCCCAGGTGGGCGAGCTGCTCACGTCGGTGACCCTCGATCTCTCTGCCGATCTCGACGCCACGGTGGAGAAGACCCTCGGCCTGGCGTCTCTGCTCGACGGGAACCCGGGGCAGCTGTTGCTGCGCTCGCACTGGCACGACGGCGAGACCATGCGCAGCGATTTCTCCTGGGTGCAGAGCACGGAGCTGGGCCTGCACGCGGCCCTCGACGGCGAACAGCTGCTGGTCTGGGTCACCGATCTGGCGGACGGCACACCGCAGCCAGACGTAGAGGTCTCGCTGCAGGGCGCCGACACGGCAGACGGTCTGGCCGCCCGCACCGACGCAGGAGGGCTGGCCCGCCTGCCCCTGTCTGGCGAGACACCGTCCGTGCAGTGGCTGGTGGCCCGCCGCGGCGACGATGTGGCCCTGCTGCCCGAGAACCGTTGGATCGTCAGTCACCGCACGCCAAGCCAGTGGGTCGCCCGAGACCACGGCGTCACGCCGCTGTTCTACGTCTTCGACGACCGGGGTCTCTACAAGCCCGGCGAAGAGGTGCGGGTCAAGGGCTGGGTGCGCCAGGTGTCCTGGAAGAAGGGCGGCCAGACCACGTCCCTGCCCAACGTCTCCGGCCGCTTCGTGGGCTGGAGACTGCGGGACGCCCGCTGGGTGGAGCGGGCCCAAGGTACGGCGCAGCTCGACGCCTTCGGCGGCTTCGATCTGAGCTGCGTGCTGCCTGATGACCTGAACCTGGGCCAGGCCACCATCGAGTTCGCGCTCGACGACGCAGGGCTGAGTGGGGGCAGCGTCCATGGACACAGTCTTCAGATCCAGGAGTTCCGCCTGCCCGAGTACGAAGTGTCGGTGACCGCGTCCCCGGGTGCGGTGGTGCTGGGCGACGACGTGCAGCTCGTGGCCGAGGCCCTCTACTACACCGGCGGTGCCCTCCCCGACGCGCCGGTTTCCTGGTCCCTCGATGCAGAGCCCACGACCCACGCGCCCCCGGGCTGGCCCGGCTTCAGCTTCGGCGAGTGGCATCCCTGGTGGGGCTACGGCTCCTACGACGGTTGGGGCGGAGCGAGCGGTTCTTCCAGCGGACACTGGGACTGGACCGCGGCCACAGACGCCAGCGGCCGCCACCGGCTCACGGCCGAGCTGCTGGCCATGAACCCTCCCCAGCCCATGAGGCTGAGCGTCGAGGCGGCCGTGACCGATGTGAACTTCCAGCGCTGGGCGGGGACGGCGTCCGTGCTCGTGCATCCGTCGGAGCACGCCCTCGGGCTGCGCACGGAGCGAGGCTTCGTCGAGCTGGGCGATCCCCTGGCCCTGTCCTTCGTGGTGGTCGACCTGGACGGCCTGCCCGTGTCCGACCGAGACGTGTCTCTCGTGGCCACCCGCCGCGAGTGGGGGCTGAAGGACGGCACATGGGTCGAAGAAGAAGTGGCCCGGATCGAGGTCGCTGCTGTCTCGGAAAGCGCGCCCGTATCCGTCGAGCTGATGTTGACCGAGGGCGGCAGCTGGACCCTCACCGCCCGCTGTTTCGACGGCGACGGACGGCCCTACATCTCGAGCCGCAGCGTCTGGGTGAGCGGGGGCGAGAGCCGACCGTCCCGGGCTCTTGAGCTGGAGGAGCTGACCCTCATCTCGGACAAGGCGAGCTACGAGCCCGGCGACCTTGCAGAAGTGCTGGTGGTGGCGCCCCATGGGGGGGGCAGCGGTCTGTACACCCTGCGCCGAGATGGTGTGGTCTCCAGCGGCAGCTTCGTCTGCGACGGCAGCGACCACACCTTGCGCCTGCCCATCAGCGCCGCGTACTGCCCCGAAGTCGAGCTCTCCGTGGAGTGGGTGGGTAGCGCAGTGCGGACCGAGTCTGGAGGCACCTCCAGGCCCGATCAGCCGACCCGACCCGCCTATGCCGCGGCCACGATCACCTTGTCCGTGCCTCCCGAGGCGCAGCGCTTGCAGGTGCTGGCCACGCCCGCAGCCACAGAGCTGCCCCCCGGATCGGAGACCTCGGTGGAGGTGGCTGTCCTCGATGCACAGGGCGGGCCGGTCGCTGGAGCCCAGGTGGCGCTGGTGGTAGTAGACGAAGCGGTGCTGGCCATGACCCGGCGCGAGCTGGCCGACCCGCTCGGTGTGTTTCATCCCACACACCCGGGGCGCACGAGCGACTACCGCAGCCGGGACATGGTGCACCTCTCTGACCCGGACATCGAGGTGCCGAAGAGTTTTGGTGCCATGGTCGATCGCTTCCCCCCGTCGCAGAACGATGATGGCTCAGGCGAGGGCGGCGCCGACGACTACGATGGTGGTGATGCAGAGAGGCTCCAGGGCCTGCGCTCGCTCGGCTACATGGGCGAGGGTGACTACGCCGAGGCGCCCATGGCAATGGCCAGGAAGGCTCGTGGGTTCGGTGGCGACGCTGCCGACGATGGTGCCGGACCGGCCATCCGTCTGCGCACGAACTTCGATGTGCTGGCGGCCTTCGTCCCCGCGGTGGTGACCGACGGTTCGGGCCGGGCTCAGATCCCGATCACCTTGCCCGATCGTCTGACCCGCTATCGCATCCTGGCTCTGGCCGTCGAAGGCGACGGTCGGGCTGGCATGGGCGAGTCGGCGTTGACCGCCCGCCTGCCGCTCATGGTCCGCCCCTCGCCGCCCCGCTTTCTCAACGTGGGCGACAGCGCCGAGCTGCCCCTGGTGGTGCACAACCGCCTGGACGAAGACCTGCTGGTCGATGTGGGTCTGGGCGCGACCGGCCTCGACCTGGGTGAGGCTGCAAACCACTCCGCGCGCCGTGTGCTCGTGCCCGCCCGTGATCGGGTCGAGGTGCGCTTCGAGGTGAGCGCCCATGAGCCCGGGGAGGCCCGGCTCTCTGCGGTGGTGGCGGCGGTCTTGTCCCCCGAGCTGGCGGACGGTGCGCGGGCAGAGTTTCCCGTGCTGACCCCCGCCACGGCAGAGGCGTTCGCGACCTACGGGCACCTGGACGACGACCTCACCGTGCAACCGCTCAGGCCTCCCACAGATGCGCTGCCCGGCTTCGGCGGGTTGGAGCTGACCTTCGCCACCACGGCCCTGGCCGAGCTGACGGACGCCGTGATCCAGCTGGCCACCTACCCTTATCAGTGCGCGGAGCAGCGCGCCTCTCGGGTCATGGCCATGGCTGCCCTCGGTGATGTGCTGGCGGCCTTCGACGCCGCTGGCTTGCCCGACGAGCCTGAGCTGGACGGGCAAGTGCGCGAGGACATCGAGCAGCTCTCTGCCCTGCAGAACAGCGACGGGGGCTGGTCGTTCTGGCGCAAGGATGAGCGCTCTGACCCGTACCTGTCCGTGCACGTGACCCAGGCGCTGCTGCTGGCTCAACAGGCTGGCGCCGATGTGCCAGAGGAGGCCTTGCAGCGGGGCCTGGCCTACGTCTTCGATCTGCGCGCGCACTTGAACGCACGCACACCGCGTATGCCCGCGCCCATCGCACAGGTCATCCGGGCCTACGGGCTGTCGCTGTTGCACCGGGCCGGGCACGACGTGGCCGACGACGCCCACGATCTGCTGCGCGCTGCCGCCCTCGACGACTGGCCCCTCGACGGCCTGGGCTGGCTGCTGCCTGTCCTGGCCGCCGATCCGTCGTTGAAAGACGACGTGGCCCAGGTTCACCGGCAGCTCAGCAACCGCGTGGTTGAGACCGCCTCCACGGCTCACTTCGTCGAAGGCTACGACCAAGCGGGCGAGCTCGTGCTCGCGGCCAGCCGGCGTGGGGACGCGGTGGTCCTCGACGGCCTCCTGGCCAGCAGGCTCGACGAGGACTTGCAACCCAAGCTCGTGCGCGGGTTGCTCTCTCATCGGGTGGCGGGTCGCTGGCACACCACCCAGGAGAGTGTCTTCGCCCTCCTTGCGTTGTCCCGGTACTTTGCCTTGCACGAAGGGCAGACTCCCGACCTGACCGCGGGCCTGTGGATGGGCGAACAACTGGTCGCCGAAGAGGACTTCGCCGGGCGCACGTCAGAACGGCGCAACGTGCTCGTGCCTCTCGATGCCCTCAACTCCATGGCCGATGACGACACCGTCGACCTCACCGTGGCTTCAGCCGGACCGGGCCGACTCTACTGGCGCATGGGCTTGGCCTACGCGTCCCTCGACCTGAGCTCTGAGTCAGTCTCTGCGGGCTTCACCGTCGAGCGCGAGTACGAGGCCCTCGATGATCCGGGCGACGTGGCGCGCGACGAGCAGGGCGGCTGGGTCATCCGTCGCGGTGCGCGGGTGGCCGTGCGCCTGACCCTGGTCAACACCTCCCGGCGTTTTCACGTGGCCTTGGTCGACCGCCTGCCCGGGGGCTTCGAGATACTCAACTCGGCCTTCGCGATCACGGGCGCCGTCCCCGAAACGGAACAGGCCCTCGACCCTGGAGTGTTCTGGCGCTGTTGGTTCTGGGGTCGCCAGTGGTACGACCACGAGAACCTGCGGGACGCCCAGGCCGAGGTGTTCGCCCTGGGTCTGTCCCCCGGTGTCCATCGCTACAGCTACGTGGCCCGGGCGACGACGCCAGGGAGCTATGTGGTGCCACCGGCGAAGGCCGAAGAGATGTACGCGCCTGAGACCTTCGGCCGCAGCGACAGCGCCCGGGTGCTGATCGAGTGAGCGCGGTCAGAGGGCGATGAAGAGCTCTTTGCCGTCGCTGCTCACTTCGTAGGTCTCCACGTCTTCACGGGCGGGGGGTGTGCAGACGCCCACCCGGACGTCGGCGGTGGCGCCGTGGAGCGGGCAGGTCACCTTGAAGCCGGACAGCGTGCCCTCGGCGAAGGAGCCGTTGGCGTGGGGGCACTGATCGTCGATGCCGTAGTACTGGCCGGTGGTGTTGAAGATGGCGATGCGCTTGCCGTCCACCTCGATGCAGACGCCCTTGCCGATGGGGAAGTTGTCGACAGAGCCGATGTTCGTGAGGGCCACAGGGGACTCCAGAAAAGGGGGGCACGCCATGGCCCAGAGGGGCTGGCAGAGAAGGCGGCAGATTGTAGGGCATGGGACCCTCGCCGTCCTCGTCTGGGTCCGGCAGTCCGTGGCGTGGGCTGCGGACCGGACTGTCATGATCTGACCTGTGCCATACGTCGGTGGCTCAGGCCCCACCGGTTACACTGCCGGGCCGGCCGATCTTTGCCCGCGGTTTTCGAGGACTCTCCCCATGTTCATCCGACGATGTGCCGTCCCGTGGCTGCTCCTGGCCGGCCTGATCTGTGCTCCTCTGCAGGTTTTCGGTCAGAGCGCATCTCTCGACAAGCCAGCCACCGAAAAGGCGCTGCGGGCAGCCTTCAAGAAGGGGCTCAAGAGCAAGGACGCCTCGGTACGTATCGAAGCCGTCTTGGCCTACTCCGAGGGCACTCGCGAGCTCGAAGAGGAGGGGGGCGCCGAGAAGTTGGTGGCCAGGACCCTGGCCGAGGCGTTGGACGATGACGACATGGGTGTGTGCAACGCGGCCATGACAGCGCTCTCCTGGGGTCGAGAAGTGGCCACGGTCATTGACGCTTGCGATGAGAGCCTCGAGTTCCTGCGGGCCATCATGGAGCGGACCTCCACCCGCCCGGACGATGAGAGCCGAGCCTTGTACAGGGGAGCGCTCGAGGTGTACCGGACCACCTGCGCCACCTTGGGCAACTACCCGGACGACCGCTCCGTCGCTGTGCTCGAGACCGAGCTGCGGGTCTTGCGGCCAGGGGGGCAGCTCGAGACCGTGTCCCAGACCCTGGTGCGCCCGGCGGTGACGGCCCTGCTGACCTTGGGCTCACAGGAGGCGGTCGAGCTGGTGATCAAGCAGACCACGGTCTACAGCGCGTCGACCCTGGGAGGCACGTCACCGGGCGAGCGGCTCCTGGCGGGGCTGGCGCGCACGCTGCACGACGCCTTGTCCGCCTTCGCCATCAACGTCGAGCGGGCGCCGCCGTCGTTTGGCCAGAACTACCAGCAGGACTGGCACGACTGGTTCAAGAAGCACAAGAAGCTCTTCGCCGATGATCTGGGCAAGCTCAAGGTGCCGCCCGGTCCCATGGACACCGAAGCCATGGCGGCCATGAACAGTGGGGGGCGCAACAAGCCCCGGCGTCCCTGAGCGTCGGCAGCTCGGCGGGTCCAAGGGGCGCTCACCGGGTGCTGCGTCGATCGCGCCCGGGCCCCGTACCCCGCCGCGGGCTCAGCCACCCGCCTTTGCCTCAGCGAGCCCAGGGCCTGAAGCTGGTCTCCAGCTCGACAGCCAGCGGCACGGCCAGGTCGGCTGTCTCGCTGTGACGCATCGAGCCCGAGTAGCGCAGGGGTTGCCCGGACAGGCTGATGCGCTGCACGGTGAGTTCCCAGTCGCCCGTGTCTCCTGTGGGGAGCCCCTGGGCATCAATCTGGGGGACCGGGCCCGTGATGATGATGGTGCCGTCCGCCCCTTGGTGGGCGCTCACCGCCACGGCGGCGGAGGCCCGGGTCAAGGCGCCCTGGTGGGCGGTGCCGCGCCAGTCGAAGGAGATCCAGGAGCCCTCCCAGAAGCCCTCCCCTTCCTGGGGGGCGAGCAGCGACAGCTTGAAGGCCTGGTGGGGCAGCTCGGTGCAGAGCACCCACCAGTCGCCGGCAAACGTGGAGCGAGACGGGTCACTCGCAGGCTCGGCGATGGGGGGCGGCGGCGCCGAGGTCTTGGTGGCCAGGGCGGCGTCGGGCGCTTCTGACGCATCGCAGGCTGGCAGGCCGCCGAGAGCCGCAGCGAGCAGCAGCGCCCCTGGCAGGTGCCGGGCCCGTTGCTGGGGCAGTGCTCGGCGGTGGGCCAGGGGCGGTCCCATGGGCTCAGTCAGCCGCCCACGCGCTGCGCAGGGTCTCGGCCGTGATGCCCCCGTGAGAGGCATCCCAGACCGCCACACCATGGGAGAAAAGGATGGCCTGGGGCGAGGCATGGGCCACACCGCACTCCTGGGCCAGCCCCCGGGCCACGGGGCGATCGGCGATCACGTCCACGAACAGGGTGGGCACCTCGGGGTGATCCCCCAGAAAAGCCTGCCAGTGGCTGTGGGCTTCGTCGCTGACAGGGCAGATAGGCGAGTGCTTGAAGAGCAGGACCCGGGGATGGGCGACCAGGTTCTCCTGGAAGGACTCGAGAGAGTGGAGCGAAGTCTGGCTCATGGTGCAGAGAAGGCCCTGGGGACGGTGAGTGTCGGTGGTAAGCTGCTGCCGACCGGTTGGCGAGTGCGCCGGTGCCAGCCTTGGCTACGCCAGCTCAAGAGAAGCCCGAGAGACGCATGAGATGATCTACTCCGCCACCATCGAGTATGCCATTCGGGCCTTGGCCCATATCTCGACCCTCGAAGAAGGCGAGCGCATCCTCGCCCGAGACCTGGCCGATGTCACTTCTGTTCCTCGCCAGTTCCTGGGAAAGATCCTCCATCGCCTGGCCCGAGCTGACCTGCTCAACTCGGCCAAGGGTCGCGGAGGGGGCTTTCGCCTGGCTCGACCGGCTGTGGAAGTCAATGTGCACGACGTGGTCGAGGCCCTCGACGGCATCGATGTGACCCAGCGCTGCGTGGTGGGGCTCGCTGACTGCAACGACGATCAGCCCTGCCCGATGCACGAAGAATGGAAGCACTTCAAGAAGCAGCTCATGGAGAAGGTCTTCGCCATGACCCTTGCCGAACTGGGTGAAAACCTGGCGGCCAAGCGCCTGGCCGGTCCGGCGGTGGTCGCCGACGCCGCCATCGGTGACGACGAAGGGGGCGACGGCCCGAGCGACTGAGCACGGTGGGCGAGGGCTTGTCTGACCAGCTGCCGTAGAGGGTCAAGGCAACGAGGTCAGGGCAGCAGGGCCAGCATGTTTTCGCTGTAGATCCGGGTGATCTGGCCGTCCGTGGCCCCCGCGCTGCGCAAGGCCTCGAGCTGCAGATCGCGGATGTCCGTGCGGTAACCCCGGGGGAAGGTGCACGAGTCCGTGCCGAACAGGATGCGGTCTGCCCCGATGGCGTCGATGACCTTGCGGAAGATCCGTGAGAGGCTGAGCATGCCCGGGTCGCTGACCATCCAGCTGTTGCTGGACGAGCTGTCGAGCATGACGTTCTCGCACTGCAGCCCCGCCATGAGCGCCTCCCTGAAGAAGCCGCCCCCGAAGTGGGGGATGACGAAGGTCAGCTCGGGAAAGCGGTTGCCAGCCGGAATCACCGACAGGGGGTTCGCGTAAGAGAGGTCGTAGGGACGGGGCAGCCCGACCAGGTCGCGAAGCTTCACCTGCAACACGCCACAGTGCACCACGATGGGGGCGTTGTGCTGGTGGGCCAGGTCATAGAAGGGGTCCATGGCCGCTCCGGAGACATCAAAATGGTGCATGGCCGGAAACAGCAGCAGGCCCCGGAAGCCCATCTCAGAGAGGGCCTTCTCGGCAAATGCCAGGGACTTCTCTGCCGTGGGATCGACCACTGTGTAGGGCACAAGCCGTCCTGCCCCGTGCCGCGCCGCGGCCGCCACCGCCTCCGCCTCGGTGGGCAGGCTGGCGAAGGTGACCATGCGCTGCACCTGGGACGTGTCCATTTCGGCCAGCCAGCGATCGGCGTGGGCGATGGGATCGGCGTCAGGAATCTCGAGGCCTGCCCGCTCGGAAACCTCTGCGAGCAACGTGTCTTCGTCGTCCGGGCGGGGGGAGAGCTTGGCCAGGGTGGAGAAGAAGCTGTGGCCAAAGAAATGGGTGTGTGCGTCCTGGGTGTTCATGGCCGGGATCATAACACCGGCTCCGGTCGCTAGACTGTGCGGCCATGGCCCTCGGTCTCAAGACCCGCGGATTCTCGTCGTATCTGTGCACCCAGTTTCTGGGGGCCTTCAACGACAATGCCTTCCGCTTCGCTGTGATCTTCTTCATCCAGGCCATGGCCATCGACGAGGCGGAGAAGGGGCGCTGGTTCGGAGCCTCTCAGCTGTTGTTCGCCATGCCGTTCGTGGTCTTCGCGGCCCTGGCTGGCTCGGTGGCGGACAGGGTCTCCAAGACCCAAGTGATCCGCTGGGCCAAGGTGGGCGAGGTGTTGGTCATGCTCGCAGGAGTGGCGGCCTTCGCCACCGGTGAGCTGTGGCTGCTGCTGGTGGTGCTCTTGTTCATGAGCACCCAGAGCGCCTTCTTCGGCCCGGCCAAGTACGGCTACCTGGCCGAGACCATCGACGAGCGCAGCCTGGTGCGGGCCAACGGCCTGGTGCAGCTGACCACCATGGTCGCCATCGTGGCCGGGCAGGTCGCCGGCGGGTTCATCTCGGACGCCTACGCCGACTCGTTGGCCATCGGCGCGTTTTGGTTCGTGGGCTTCGCCGCGGTGGGCACGGTGGTGGCCATGGGAGTGCCCATGGTCGCAGCCGCCCACCCGGGGCTGCGTCTGGTGCGCAACCCCTTGCCCGACCTGGCCGAGACCGCCAAGGTCGTATTGGCCGACCGCACCCTGCTGTTCACGATTCTCGGCAACATGCACTTCTATCTGCTCGTGGCCTGTCTGCAGATCAACCTGCCCGACTACGCCTTGCAAGAGCTGCAGCTGACCAGCAGGGCCGGCGCAGGCTCTCTCGCTGCCACGGCGACCCTGGGCATTGGCCTGGGCTCGGTGCTGGCCGGTCGCTGGTCTGGCGGCCGGGTCGAGCTGGGGCTGGTGCCTCTGGGCGCCTTGACCATGAGCGTGGGTTTGCTGGGCCTGGCCCTGGTCGAGGTGGTGCCCGTGCCCCTCCCCAGCGACTGGGCCCAATGGATGGCTGCGGTCGACGGGGGCTCGGTGCAAGCTGTGCTCAACCAGCTGTTGGTCCGGGGCTTGTGGGCGCCCTTCGCTGCCTGTCTGGTCATGGGCATGGCCGGCGGTCTGTACATCGTGCCCCTCTGGGCCCTGTTGCAGCAGTCCGCACCCGAGGGACAGAAGGGGCGCTTTCTGGCCTTCGGCAACATGGTGGGCTTTCTGGGCATCGCCCTCTCGGCCCTTTTTCTTTGGCTGCCAAGGGCCTTCGAGTTCAGCTTCAGGCAGCAGTTCTTGGTCATCGCAGGCCTGGCCTTCGCCGGCACCTTTGTCAGCCTGCGTCTGCTGCCCTACGCCTTCCTGCGCTTCATCGCCTGGCTGTTGGCCCACACCTTCTATCGCATCAACGTGCTCCACGAAGAGCGGCTGCCCAGGACCGGCGGTGCCCTGCTGCTGGTCAACCACGTGAGCTGGGTCGACGCGTTGATCTTGTCGGCGACCACCCGGCGCGGGATGCACTTCTTGATGTACCGGGGCTACTACGAGTGGTGGCCCATGCACTGGCTGTTCAAGCTGGTGGGCTGCATCCCCGTGGCCTCGGGGGACGACCCGGCGCTGACCCGCGAGTCGTTGCGCCGGGCTGGCGATCTGCTCGACGAGGGCAAGCTGGTGGTCATCTTCGGCGAGGGTGCGGTGACGCGCCTGGGGCACATGCTCCCGTTTCGCACCGGCTTCCAGAAGGTGATCGCAGGGCGGGAGGCACCGATCATCCCCGTGCACCTGGGCGGCTTGTGGGGTTCGGCGCTCAGTCACGAGGGCGGGCGGTTCCTGTTCAAGATCCCCCGCTCGTTGCCCTACCCGGTGACCGTGACCTACGGGGAGGCCCTGCCGCCTACGAGCGAGCCGGCCACGGTGCGTCACGCCATCCGCAAGCTCTCCAGCGAGGCCTGGGCTCACCGTCAGCGCGACTGGAAGCCCCTGCACATCACCCTGCTGCACGAGGGGCGGCGCAGCTTCGGCAAGACCTTGCACGACGGTCGGCGCAGTCTCTCCGTGGCACGGTTGTTGGCTCGCTCTGTACTGCTGGCTCGCAGGTTGCACCCACGCCTGGGAGCGGCTCGAGTGGTGGCCGTTGTGGGGCCTCCCGGCATCAATGGCCTGGTGACCCAGCTGGCGTTGCTGCTGGCAGGGCGTGTGCCCTGCTTGATCGCCGAAGCGGGAGACGGTGCGGCCCTGGAGGCGGCAGGCTGCGAGGCGCAGATCGATGTGAGCCCCCGAGGCGACGGGCCCGAGGCCTCGACGCCGCAGGTGGCGCTGCCCCTGCGCTTCGATGAGCTGGTGCCCGGGCAGGGCGGGGCCCGGGAGCGCCTGGTCGTCGGCGTCTTGGCCCTGCTCCCCGGTCGACTGGCGGCGGCCCTGGCCTGCAGAGGACGGCCGGCTCGCTCCAGCGACCCGGCGGTTGCCCTGCTCAACGGCGCCGTCCTTTCTCAACACAGCCACTTTCAGCTGCGGGTCAAGGTCGAGGGACTGCGCCAGGTGATGGGCCTCACCGGCGACGACGCCCTGATGGCCTGGCTGTCCACGTCCCGCTGCCACGGGCTGGTGATGGCCCAGTGGCTGCCGCTCCTGGCGGGCCTGCCCATGGCCTGGCCTGAAGCGGGGCAGGACAGCCCCGGGCGCGCGGTCGGCAAGCTGGTGCAGAGCCTGAACCTGACCCTGTTGCCTGCCACACCGTCCCTTCTCGAAGAGCTCATCGCCCACGCGCGCCCGGACACGTTGGGTGGACTGCGCCTGGTGACCTGTGGCGACGGGGTGCCCGATGCTGCCACGTTGTCATCGTTTGCCGACGCCTTTGGCCTCCGTCCCATGGCCCTGCTGTCGTTGGAGGGGGCCAGCTCGGTGGTGGCCATGAACATCCCCGACGTGCGCCAGGAAGGCGTGTTTCAGAAGGGCCATCGAGAGGGGACCGTGGGGCACCCCCTGCCCGGCGTGTCCATCGATGTGATCGACCCAGAGACAGGTGCCGAGTTGCCACCCGGTTCGCCGGGGCGGCTGCGGGTCAGCGGTGCCAGTGTGTTGCGCGTTGCGAGCACCGACGAGGCTTCGTCGAGGGGTGAGGCTGGCTTGCCGGTGCTCGATACAGAGCTCATCGTGCGCATCGATGCAGAGGGCTTCATCAGTCTTGACCCAGGGTAGGGGGCAGCGCTACTGGTCGCTCTCTTGGTGGCGAGGGACGCCCTCCCCGGTGGAGAGAGGCGACGTTGGCCTTTGGGGGAGTTCGTTTCTTGGTGACGCAGTCCCCGGTGAGGCCGGTGGCCAACGGCTTCGGAGGTTTGTCAGCTCTTGTCCCGGCCTAGGAGGCGTTGCCACCAGGCGGGCTTGGCCGGAGGATCGGCCAGGGTTTTCAGGACCTCTTCGGCGGCGCGCAGGAAGTCTTTTGAGCAGGGGCGACAGCCGCAGTTGCAGCAGCCGAACGAGCCTGGGTCTGCGCTGCCACTGACGAGTTGCCGAATGGACTCTTCGAACTCGGGTGTCAGCCCTTGGCGTCGTGCAGCGGTGGAGACCACGTCGTCGAATCGTGGATCTTCGAGGAGCGCGGGAGAAGGTCCGGTAGCCATGGCGAAGAGGTTAGCACCTCTCATGCGAGAGGTAAGAGCAACCTATCAGTGGTCCTGCGGGTCAAGAATCAGCAGGCGTCCGTCGGCCCCGGAGTGGTGCGGCATGGGCAAGGGGGGCGCGGCCTCGTCATGACGCGCTGCCAGCGTCAGAAAATAGACGTGATCACTGTCCGGCTGCAGCCGGGCCGAGGGTTTGGCGCTCGACCCTGGGCCTGAGTTGCCGCGAAGAACGTACGCAGGCAAGTCGGTGGTGAGTTCGATGTTCGACCCGGCATGGCGCAGTGTGGACACGCCTGGGGCTGAACGGTGCAGCAGCTCACGCCCCTTCCTGAGCAGTGTTTCCGCCTCGTCCGCCTCAGCAGAGGCGACCACGCTCAAATGAGCGTGGGGTCGGTGGATCGCGATGCCCGCGGTGGGGCCAGTCCAGCGCTGCTCACGAAAGAGCTGACGGGCCAGGGTGCCGTCCATGGCTGCCCACTGCTCCTGGGTGGGGACGTAGCCGCCGCCCCCCGGTGTGAGCAGGAGCACCCCGCGATGGGTGAGGGCTTGTTGCCCGCTCTGACCACTGCCGCCACCGTGCAGACCAAAGGGCGGGTGCCGTCGGCGCTCGGCGAGCAGGGACGCCGTCAGCGGGCGAGTGAACTCGAGTTCACGCAGCACGCCATCGCCGCCGCGCCACACACCCTGGCCCCCCGACCCTCGGCGCACGGCAAAACGCCGCAGCACCACCGGGTGTCGTTGCTCGAGCACCTCGGGATCGGTGATGCGCGTGTTGGTCATGTGCGTGTGCACGGCGCAGGCCCCGTCGAAACCGAAGCCCGCGCCCGCGCCGCCACAGACCGTCTCGTAGTAGCCGAAGCTGTCATCGCCAAAGGTCAGGTTGTTCATCGTGCCCTGGGCTGCGGCGAGCACTCCCAGGGCGCCGTAGAGCACGTCCACCACGCGCTGGCTGGTCTCCACGTTGCCGCCCACCACGGCATGGGGGCTGGGCGGATCGAGCAGGCTGCCTTCGGGGATGACGATGTCGAGCACCCGGGCGCAGCCCTCGTTGAGCGGGATGTCCCGGGCGGCCAAGGTGCGAAAGACGTAGAGCACGGCGGCCCGGGTCACGGCGCGGGGTGCGTTGAGGTTGCCGCGGAGCGCCGGTGAGGTGCCGCTGAAGTCGATCAGGGCCCGGCCCTCGTTGACGGTGATGGACACGGCCACGACCGAACCGTCGTCGAGCCTGTCCGCGAACTGTCCGCTGCCGAGTCGGGACACCACGTCGGCCATGACCTCGGCGCCGTTGTCGAGCACGTGGTCCATCCAGGCGGCGATGATGTGGGTGCCGTGCCGGTCGCACACCTCTTGGAACAACCGCGCGCCTTCTCGGTTGGCGGCGACCTGGGCGGCGAGATCCGCCATGCGTTCGTCCGTGTCCCTCGTGCCCGCGCTGTCGAACACTGCTCTGACCTCGTCTTCGATCAGGCGGCCGTCGCGCAAGAGCAGCTGCCCGCTGAACAGGGCGCCTTCATCGGCAAGGCTGGTGGAGTCTGTGGGCATGGAGCCCGGGGTGCTGCCGCCCACGTCGGCGTGGTGACCACGGTTGGCCACCAGGCAAGCGAGTCGGCCGTCGCGAAAGAGGGGCGTGACCACGGTGAGGTCGGGCAGGTGCGAGCCGCCCCGGTAGGGATCGTTGATCAGCCAGGCGTCGCCGTCTTGCAGGTCGTGGTCGGCCATGAGTTGGCGCACGGTCTCGCCCATGGCACCGAGGTGCACGGGGATGTGCGGCGCGTTGGCCACCAGCTGCCCGGCGCCGTCGAACAGGGCGCAGCTGAAGTCGAGGCGCTCCTTGATGTTGGTGGAGTGGGCCACCCGGCGCAGGTGTTCACCCATCTGGGTGGCCATGGACATGAACAGGTTCGACATCACCTCGAGGGTGACCGGGTCTCGCTGGCCAGAGAGCTGTGGGGCCGTCGCACCGTGATCGTGCAGCAGCAGCTGGCCGTGGTCGTCGATCGTCGCCGTCCACCCGGCCTCGACCACGGTGGTGGCGTTGTCCTCCACCACCAACGCCGGGCCGTCGAAGGTGGCGCCGCCGCTGAGATCTTGGCGGCGATACACAGCCTGATCGCCGCCGTGCCCAGGCGCTTGAAAAGGCTCGGGCACGTGCGCGACACCGGGTTTCGTTGGCAACGGCAGCCCGGGGACACGGCCGATCGCATCCACCCGGGCGGCGGTGATCTCAAGGCCATGGCCCGGTCTGTCGAAGCCGAAGGTCTGGCGATGTTCCAGGGCGAAGGCGTCTCGCCAGTCATCGCCCCAAGGCACGTTCAACGTGGAGTGCCCGCCCACGTAGCGCACATCGATGGAACGCAAGACATCGATGTGCTCGAACGGCTCGTCTCCCAGGGCTGCCCGTGCCTGCTCGACGGGAAACACTGGCGCGCCGTCGAAGCCAGCCGTGGTGAGCGGCGTCACGGCATGGTGGCTCACGTCCGCCAGGCCGATGCCGTAGGCCGACAGCACACCGGCCAGAGGGTGGAGGATCACCTTGGTCATGCCCAGCTCCCGCGCCACGGCGCAGGCGTGCTGTCCTCCCGCGCCGCCGAAGGCGCACAGGGCGTACTCGCGAGGGTCGTAACCGCGGCCCACGGAGATGCGTCGGATGGCGGCGGCCATGTTGTCCACGGCGATGGCGATGAAGCCCTGGGCTGCGGCGCGGGGTTCGCCAAACGCAGCCAGCCTCTCCGTGGCCGCTCGCACATCGAGATTCAGGTGGGGGAAGAACTCGGGGCGCAGGCGGCCGAGGACCAGGTTGGCGTCCGTGACCGTGGCCGGGCCGCCGCGCCCGTAGCAGGCCGGGCCCGGGTTCGCGCCAGCGCTGGCCGGGCCGACCCGCCAGCGACCGTCTTGCTCGGTGAGGATCGAGCCTCCCCCTGCGGCGACGGTGACGATGTTCAGCATGGGTGTGGCCAGGCGCACGCCGGCGGTGACCGACTCGTAGACCCGCTCGAACGAACCGTCGTAACGGCACACATCGGTGGACGTGCCGCCCATGTCGAGACCGATGAGCTTCTCTGCTCCGCTCGCCCGGGCCACCTCGGCGCAGGCCACCACGCCGCCCGCGGGGCCGGACAAGATGGCGTCCTTGCCGGAGAAGTGTTCTGCGGACGTGAGCCCGCCGCTGGACTGCATGCACAGCACTCGCCGCTGGGCTCCGGCCGCCCGGGCCACGGACGCTCGCAGCAGCGGCGTCAGGTAGGCGTCGGCCATGGTGGTGTCGCCCCGAGCCACCAGCCCGATCTGGGCGGCGACCCTGTGCGAGAGGGTCACGTGGCTCACTCCGGCGGCCTTCAGCGCGACCTCGGCGGCCAGCTCGTGGGCCGGGTTGATCCACGAGTGCATGAACAGCACGGCCACGTGGTCGAAGCCAGAGGCCGCCTGGCGCACTGCGCCGCTGTCGAGCGGCCGCTCGATCTGGCCATCCACCAGAATGCGCTCGTCGATCTCGGCCACGGCCTCGTGGAGCAGCTGCCGCTTGTGGATCTGCAGGGCGAAGATGTCCGGCCGCTCCTGGCTGGCGATCTCCAGGATGTCGCCAAAGCCCTTGGTGGTCAGCAGCAGCACCCGGGCGCCCTGCCGCTCGAGCAGGGCGTTGGTGGCCACGGTGGTGCCCATGCGCAGCTCGTCGACGACGCGCCCGGCCGTGGCCGTGGCCAGGGGATCGCTGCCATCTGCTGGGGCGCTGAGCAGCTTCTCGACGTGCACGCGGCCCCTGGCGTCCTCGGCCACCACGTCCGTGAAGGTGCCGCCTCGGTCGAGAAAGATGCGCCAACCCATGGGCTCATCGTAGCAGTCGTCGGGTTATGCTGCCCGCCCCCTCAGCGAGAGTTGTCCATGGCCAAGACCACCTACTGCCAGAGCTGCGGCAAGGACATCACCGGGGCCGAACGCACCTTCTACGGCAACGTGATCTGCAGCGAAGACTGCCGTGAGAAGCTGGCCGAAGCGGTCTACTTTCGCGACGATCCTCCCGACCCGAACGGCACCTGGTTCTGCCCGCACTGCGGCTCCAAGAACGCCCTCGGTGATCCGCGCAAAGAACAGCGCCCCAACTGCACCAGCTGCAACAAGCCTCTCGACCCGGCGAGTGCGACTCCACCCAAGAAGAGCGGTTGTCTCGGCGCGTTGCTGCTGCCCCTGCTGTTCACCGTGGGCGGTGTGGCGGCGTCCCAGCTGCTGAGCTGAGTTGAGCCGAGGGCCTGGGTAGCCCAGGGAGCCAGCCTAAGTAGCCCAGGCGACCTGCTCCCATGGAGCATCCGTGTCTCGGACCAACCCTGGATCAGCTTGGAGCTGTGCGCGGGGGCAGCTCGTCGCGCAGGGGTTCGCTGAACAGCTGGCCGTCTTCGAGGCGGTAGGCGCTGAGTTCGCCGCCCCAGACGCAGGCGCTGTCCAGGGCGATGACCCGCTCGGTGATCTCGATGCCTTGAGCTGCCCAATGACCGCAGATCACCCGGTGGTCTGACCAGGCGACGGTCTTGAGGGCATGCCAGGGATGGCAGTTCGCCGGAGCCTGGTCGGGCGGGCCGCTGAAGTCCGAGCAGGGTGTGCCGTCGTCGTGGCAGGCCCGCGATCGGGTGAGCACGCCGATGATCATGGCCAGGCGCTCCCCACCCCGCAGGTTGTCGTCCCAGCGGCTCGTGGGCATCTCGGCCAGGGCGGCCAGCAACTCGGCGCCGTCGTCTCGGATCAGGGCCGCGCTCACCTCGCCTGCCAGCTCAACGGCGCGCTGTGCCGTCCACCGAGGGTGCAGGCCCCCGTGGACCATGAGTAGCTGCTGTCCTGCAACAGTGGCCTGGTGTACCAGCGGCTGTCGTCTGAGCCAGTGCAACAGCTCTTCTCGGTCGTCGGCTTCCAGGATCGCCGTGAGCGTGTCTCGCGGTCGGGCGCTGCGCCGTCCCGCCGCCGCCGAGAGCAGGTGCAGGTCGTGGTTGCCCAGCACGCAGGTCAGCTGAGCGTCGTGGTCGACGGCCCAGCGCAACATGCCGTGGGAGTCCGGGCCCCGGTTGACCAGGTCGCCGGCGAGCCAGAGCGAGTCGCAGCCCTCATCAAACTGGATGCGATCGAGGAGCGCCTGAAACGTCTTGAAGCAGCCCTGGATGTCGCCGATTGCGTAGGTGGCCATGGGTGCCCGGTGGGTTGTCGGTGGGGGGCGAAGGCGCCTGAGCACTTCACGGGTTCAGGGGCAAGGGCAACGGGTCCAGAGGATAGGCGTTGTCGGGTGCCATCGACTGACCACTCTCTGTCATCTCTGCCCGCAGCCCGTTCAGGGCCGAGACGAAGGCGGCGCGCCCCGGGTCGGCTTCAGGGATGATCGCGATCAAGGTTTCTGCCCACCACACGGCCTGGCCCAGTTGCCCTTGTTGGGAGCGGTACCAGGTCATCCAGTTGAGGGCGGCTGTGTAGCGGGGCTCGATGGTCAGGGTGGCCAGCATCTGTTGGCAGGCGTCGTCGAGCCGACCGGTCTGCTGGTAGCTCTCGCCAAGGGTGAAGCGCAGGGCCGGGTCCCGGGGGTTGGCCCGCACCGCCAGCTCAAGGTGGGGGATGGCTGCGGCGGCCTCGCCCAGGGCAGCCTCGACCGTGCCCCGGTAGGACGCGGCCATGGGGTTGGCAGGGTGTCCCTCTTGCAGCGGTTGCAACAGTCCCCGGCAACGCACGAGCCAGGCTCTGGCCCGGGCGGATCGGTCAGCCATGACCCGCTGATCGTTGGTGGGTGGCTGTACCAGCAGACCCTGCACGTCGGTGAGCAAGGTGCGCACCTTGTCCAGGCTCTTCGTGTCGCCGATCAGTTCACGCCCGTCGGGCAGGCCGTCGGACAAGGAGCCCTCGAGTGAAGGGCCGCCCCCCGCATAGCCGAGCGAACGGAGGTTGGCCAGCTCGTCCGCGGTGAGCGTTCGCTGGGCAGCCCAGTCGACCGTCGTGGCGGCTGCCAATGTCTGGTCGAGCTGGGCAGACATGAGCGCGGTGAGCTCGGGCTGAGCGCCGGTGAGTTCGGTCTGCTCGGCGGGGTCGGCGTTCAGGTCGTAGAGCTCGAGGGCGGCGCCACGAATGAGCTTGTGCCCGTTCCAGACCAAGCTTTGCAGAGGGTGCCAGCGATAGGAGTTGTACGGGTACCAGGTCTCCAGCAGCAGGGGCCGCGAAGCCTCGCCCGCCTGAGGGGTCCCATCGGCATGGATCAACGCCGGCGTCTCACAGTGGGGCAGCTCAGAGGGATCAAGCCCTGCGAGGGCGAGCAGGGTCGGGGCGATGGCCGCGATGCTCACGGGCTCGGGCAAGCGCGCACCAGGCTCGCCGCCCAGCCCTGCACCGGACACGATCAGGGGCACGCGCACCGCCGACTCGTACACGAACACGCCATGGGACAGCTCGCCCCGCTCGCCCAGGCTCTCGCCATGGTCAGCGGTGACCACCGTGGTCAGCCCGGGGGTGCGCTGCAAGTCGTCGAGGCCCGCCAGCAGACGTCCCAGCTGTTGGTCACACCGGGCGATCTCGCCGTCGTAGGCCGAGCCGGTCCAGTCTGGAGGTGAGATGTAGGGCCAGTGGGGGTCGTAGAAATGAACCCAGAGAAAGAGATCGTCGGCGGGTGAGGCGGCGGCAGCCCAGCTCAGCGCATCGTCGACCACACTCCGGGCAGAGCGCTCGTTGGCGTGAGCCTGTCCCCCCAGGTTGGACGTGGCGGCGCCGCTGTAGTGCCCGAAGCCCTGGCCGAGCCCGAAGCTCTCATCGAGCACGAAGCTGGACACGAAGGCGGCGGTGCGCCACTGCTGCTGCTCAAGCACCTCTGAGACCAGCACGGCCTCCTCGCCCAGGATGTACTGGCCGTTGTCCCGCACGCCATGCACAGCGGGCAGCACGCCGGTGAGGATCGACGCGTGAGAGGGCAAGGTGATCGGCGCGGGGGCATAGGCCCGCTCGAAGAGCAGGCCCTCGGAGGCCAGGCGGTCGGTCACCGGGGTGACCGCCTCGGTGCGTCCATAGCTGCCCAGGTGATCGGCCCGGGTGGTGTCGAAGGTCACCAGCAGCAGGGTGCGCGGTGTGGTCGGGACCTCTGCGGTGGGCTGGACCACGTCGTGGGTACCTTGCAGCTCCGTGGTGGGCTGAGGCGCAGGGTCACCCGTGTCGTCTTCCGCGCAGCCGCAAACCAACGCGAGCAGGAGGGTGGTCGATGACAGGCGGCGCAGCCAGGCTCGCAGCGGTCGGCTTCTGATCGGGGGCAAGAGCGACGCACCGTGACAGCTGGGCAGGGAGGACAAGGCGTGAGGGTCTCGGAGAGCGAACGGGCTGGAGATGTTAACAGCCACTCTCGCCGTTGCTCAGCTGTCCCAGGACCTGGCCTACCGCTGCCACCAACGACGACGGCGAGTAGGGCTTCTGGATGAACCCGGACAGCCCCTCGCCGATGATCTTGGTGGTCTCCTGCTCACTGAAGCCGCTGGAGAGAATCACCGGGACCTGGGGCGCGAGACGCTTGAGTTCGGCCAGGGTCTGGCTGCCGTCGAAGTGCGGCATGGTCAGATCGAGCAGCACCAGCTGGGGGGTGGGGTCCGCCCTGCGCAGATGAGCGATGGCCTCCTGCCCAGTCGAGACGGCACACACGGAGAATCCCGCACGCTCCAGGACCTGCTGGGCCAGCTGTAGCACCAGCCCTTCATCGTCCACGATCAGGACATGGCCTCGATGATCTGCAGCTGTGACCTTGGCCGACGCCCTGACGGGGGCGGGGGCCGGATCGGCGGCGACCGGGAGCATGATCTCAAAACGGGTGCCCACGCCGAGTTCGCTGGAGACTCGGATGGCGCCCTTGTGGCTGCGCACAATGCCCAGCGCCGTGGCCATGCCCAGGCCGCGGCCGGTGAACTTGGTCGAATAGAAGGGTTCGAACAGCTTGCGCTGGGTCTCTTCATCCATGCCACTGCCGTCGTCGACCACCTTGAGCAACAGGCAGGGGCCAGGGGACAGGCTGGCCACGAATGCGTCGTCCCTGGGAGGGTGGGTCTGCCCCAGGACCACCAGCCGACTGCTGACCTCGATCGTGCCCCCGCCCTCAGCCAGAGCGTCGGAGGCGTTGGTGACCAGGTTCATCACCAGCTGTCGCAGCTGGGTGCCATCGCCCTCGATGGGGGGCAGATCGTCAGGCAGGTCAAAGTGCAGCTGGGCCTCTGGGGCCAGGGACGACTGCACGAGCATCACCGTTTCTCGCAGCAGCTCGTTGAGGTCGATGGTCTCGGTGCTGCAGCAGCCTCTGCCCGAGTAGGCCAGCATGCGATTGGAGAGTTCGGCCGCGCGCAACGAGGCCCGCTCGATTCCCTCTAGCAGGGCCTGGGTGGGTGAGTCGGCGGGGAGATCTTCTCGGGCCAGAGTGGCGTTGCCCATGATGCCCACGAGCAAGTTGTTGAAGTCGTGGGCGATGCCTCCGGCCAGGACGCCCAGGCTCTCGAGGTTCTGGGTCTGACGCACCTGCTCCTCGAGACGTTCCTGGGCCTGTTGCTCCAGCTTCCGGTCGGTGACGTCGAAGGCATAGCCCGAGTAGTGGGTGACCTCGCCCTGCTCATCACGATTGACCACGGTGAAATCGAACAGCCAGCGCACCTCGCCGTCCGGGCGGACGATGCGGTACTCCTGCTCAAACGTGGCGGCGCCCGCTGCGCTGTGGGAACTGACCTCATCGGCCACTCGTGCCAGATCATCGGGATGCACGGTGCTGGCGTACGCCACCCGGCCGGTCATGAAGTCGTCTGCGGAGCGCCCGAAGAGCTGATCCACATTGGGGGAGACGTATTCCACCGGCCAGCCCTCCGTGGCGACCCAGCGAAAGACGATCACGGGTCCATCAAGGAAAAGCCGGCGTTCCCACTTCAGCTCTGCGAGGGCGTCGCTGGCCTGGCAGGGGTCGTGGTCACGTGGCGAAGGGTTGCTCTGCGCTGCCATGCAGTGGCTCCGGCCGTCCTCGATCGCAGGTCGCCCGGCGCCCGCGATCGCCGAGGGCTCCAGCAGACTAGCAGGACCATCGACCGAATCGCGCCCTCAAGTGCGGTTCTGGCGTGGCTGCGGCGGATTTGCTGCAGCTCAAAGAAAAAGACCGAAGCATTTCCACCACCTTGGAGCGGCCCCCGTATTAAGGGCATCACAGCTCGGCTCTGGGCGACAAACCCCCTGCCGAGGCGTTAGGGACAGCGTCCTCAGCAGCTGTGAACTCTCCGGACAAGAGTGAAACGACAGAGACAGTACCCAGACGAGACAAGACGGGCGGGTCACGGACAGAGACCTCGCCAGACCACGACGAGCCATCCGCTGACCGCGGGTGGCTCGCGTGCGTTCAGGGGGCCTCGGCGCTCGCCTTGGGGGTTCAGGAGGGCTCGCCAGCCAGGCGCGTAGACCCGGCGTATACTCGCTCTGGCGTCCAGTCGCCCTCCTCTCTCCAGGGGCCCACCATGGGTTTGTTGTCTCGTCGCACTCTCGTCTCGCTCCTCGGGGTCTGCCTCCTCGCAGGTGCGGCGCGGCCCCTCTCCGACGGGCTCACGCCCTTGGGCCCTGAAGTCGTGGTCAACGAGAACCTGTCCTTCACCCAGCGCTGGGGCAAGGTGGCCATGGATCCGATCGGCGACCGCTTCGCCCTGGCCTGGTCCACGGTGGTCTTTCACGACATCTCCCTGCGTTTCTTTGACCTCGAGGGCACGCCCACGAGCGCCGAGCTGCTGGCCAACGAGTTCTTCCAGATCAAAGACCAGGACGAGCCCATGATCGCCATGGACGAGTTTGGCAACGCGTTCGTCTGCTGGACCGATCGGGACAGCAACGACGGCGACGGCATCGGCGTCTTCGGCCGGGTCTACGACAGCGCGGGTCAACCCATGGGGCCAGACTTCCCCATCAGCCTTACCTGGATGGAGAGCCAGTGGGAGCCCATGCCCAAGCCTCTGCCTGGCGGCGGCTGGGTGGTGGCCTTCAACGGCGACGACGACGGCGAAGCGTACATGCGTTTCATGACCGTCGATGGCACGCCCACCTCGGGCGACGTGAACATCAACACGTACCACAACAACGGCCAGACCGAGGCCGAGGTGGACGTCTCCGCGGACGGCATCGTGCTGACCATCTACAGCGACTTCGGCGGCAACGTGATGGCGGGCACTGCCACCAACCTGCTGGCCCGACGCTTCAACACCAACGGCGTGGCCCTCGACCCCTTGGAGTTCGTGGTCAACGACTCGACGCTGCCCTTCGATCAGCTCGAACCGCGCATGGCCGTGTCCAAGCTGCCTGCAGGCCAGGGCGTGTTCATCATCGTCTGGGAAGACCGGGGCAACGACGGGGACGGGGACGGCATCTGGGCTCGGCGCTACGACACGACTGGTCAGCCCCTGGGCCCGGAGTGGCAGGTGAACGTGACCACCGCCGGCGACCAGAAGCTGCCCGAGGTGGCCGCCGATCACGTGGGCAACTTCGTGGTGGCCTGGGAGGACTGGTCGACAGGCAGCGCGCGCATCTTGGCCCGGTGCTACGACGCCAACGGCGCCAGCCTGGGCGGCGAGATCGTGGTCAGCCAGGGCGTCCCCGGTATCTACGAACGTCCGCAGGTGGCGATCGACCCCAGCGGCGAGACGATCCTGTTCACTTACAGCGGGCCCGGCCTCACCGGCAACCCGTCGCCGGCGCAAGACAAGGACATCTACCTGCGCCGCTACGCCCGCCCCTCGCTGTCCCTGGTCGACCCTCCGGTCATCGGCGGCACGTTCCAGCTCGACCTGGACCTGCCCGGCAGCGCGGGCCATTACTACCTTGTGGGCGCCTCCCTCGGCACGTCAGGCATCGCCTTGCCAGACGGACGCCAGTGGGGCCTGTCCCTCGACACGCTGTTCGACCACTCGCTGCTGTACCCCAGCACGGGTCTGCCCTTCTTGGGCTTTCAGGGCCTTCTGCCGCCGACCGCAGAGGCCACGGTCGCGGTGGTGGTGCCGCCCAACCCGGCGCTGATCGGGCTGCCCTTGCACTTCGCCGGGCTGACCCTTGATCTGTCCCAGTTCGGGCTGTTGAAGCAGCTACGCCACGTGACCCGCACGCTCACGGTGACCCTGCAATAGCCAGCCTGTGCTCGGCGCGCGGCATTCTGCGCAAAGGCTCACGGGGTCACGGGGTCACGAGCGCTCGTCTCGTTCAGCTGGGTTCTGTCTGGGGTGGCACGTACGCGGTGTAGACGGCCCTGGTGTCAGCGATGTGCTGGTCGATGGTCTCCACGGTCCAGCTCGTGGTGTCGATGGGGGGCAGCACGTCGATGCGAATGGTGCCCGCGCGGCTGAAGAACTTGCCCGGTGGCAGCACCTTGCGGATGCCTTGCAGAACAAGCGGGATCATGGGCGCGCCGGTGTCGATGGCCATGTGAAACGGCCCGCGCTTGAAGGGCAGCATGCCGTCTGTGCGCGAGCGGGTGCCCTCTGGGGCGAGACACACCTTCACGTCATGCTCGGTGATGGTCTTCGCCGCCGCCGCCATGGTGGCCACGGCCGCCTCCCGGTTGCTGCGGTCGATGGAGATCATCTGCAGCGAGTGCATGGTCTTGCCGAGCACGGGGATGTCGTGGAACTCCTTCTTGTAGAGCACCTTGGCGTTCTCGGGCCAGATCGACGACACCACCAGCAGGTCGAGCACGCTCTGATGATTGAAGAGCATGATCGCCGGGCCCGGTTTCGCGATGTGCTCCAGGCCGTGCACCTCGACCTTGATGCCCAGCAGGGCCAGCTGCACCCGTCCCCAGTTGCCGATGATCCAGCGAGCGCGGCGGCGACAGAACTGTGGGTACACGTAGGCCAAGCCCGCCACCGGAGCCAGAAAGGCGAAGGCGAAGAGCAGCTGCAGCGGCGCCATGAGGATGCCTCGCACCCGGGTGCCCAGCTGGGGGTCCCAGGCTTCGTGATCGACGACGGGGAGAGGCTGTTTGTTCATGTCTTGGGTGGTGCGTATCCGGGGCGAGTGCTGCCGTTCAGTCGAGGGCGTGGGGGTGGCTCACGGGGATGGGTTGGAAGTCCTCGGCCACCGCCACCATGGTCACGGTGGCCTCGGTGACCAGGCAGCAGTCATAGCCACTGAGCCGCCGCTCGGCCCAGACGCTGATGGCCACGGTGATCGACGTGCGACCCACTCGGGTCACCGTGCCGAAGAGCGAGACCAGGTCGCCCACGAAGACCGGCTCTTTGAACTCGATCTTGTCCATGGCCACGGTGACGATGCGATCGGGATGCAGGCGGTGGGCCGTGATGGCCGCCGCGAGGTCGATCTCCGACAAGATCACGCCGCCGAAGATCGAGCCCAGGGCGTTGGTGTCCTGGGGCTGCATGACCCGGCGGATGGCCGGCATGCGGTCTTGGGGGAAGGCGCTGGTCTCGGCGCAGTCATTCGTGGTGGCCATGCTGAGGGTCCTGGGTGGGGCAGCGGCGGAGGGCTGAGAGGCGAAGACAGGCCGTGTTTCCGGCCATATTTCGGCCAGGCAGGGTCTGGCCGGGAGGGCGAGCGAACTCCCTCCAGGCCAGCGATTCTCGGTGGGATGGTGGCTGCGATCAAGCGGGGGCGACGGACCGCGAGTGATCGGGTGGGCGTCACGGGGGCCGTTTGTCCGAAGACTGGCCGCCGTCCCGTCTCGTGACGGTTAGGATTTCCACGTGGCCCGCCCCCGGCACGGGCCACCAGCCCAGCGAAGGTGAAGCGATGTCCATACGTGCGCGGTGCAGCTCATTGGTGGCAGTACTGACACTCATCGTGGCGGTCACACCCGCCGCGGCCCAGCAGGCGGCGCCCGATGACCACCAGCCCATCGCCCAGCGCCTGCTGACCTTGCATGGAGGCCTGGTGGTGCGGGGGACCACCCGGGCCGACGACGGCCGCTGGTCGTGGAAGCGAGACGGCGCATGGGTCGATCTGCCTCTGGGCGCGGTCGTGTCCGTGCGCGATGAGGACGACGCCCGGGCCGAGCTGTCGGTGCGTCGGCGCGAGCTGCGCAAGGCCGCCCCCGCCGAGCGTGTGCCTCTGGTGGAGTGGATGCTGGAGACCGGCTTCTACACCGAGGGCCTGGGAGAACTCGACCGCATGCTCGCCGAGGGGCCCGATGACCCGGCCACCTTGAGCCTGCTCGATCGGGACGACCTGCCCGTGCGCGTGCCCCGCCTGGGCACCGAAGAGAGCGGTGACGTGGCGGGCCTGCTCGACTACGCGGCCCGATCACCGGCGTCCCTGCAAGAGCTGGTGGTCCGTGAGCTGAGTCGCCTACCCCTGGCTGAGCGCCGGTCGCTCCAGCCCCAGCTCACCGCAGGCCTGGTGAGCCGGGAGTCTCTGCGCCGACGCTTCTCTGCCCTGGCCCTGCGACGGCTCTTCCCTGGCTTCTCCGTGGATGAGCTGACCCGCCGGGCGGTCCTCGACCCCGCCGACGAGGTGCGCATTCAAGCTGCCCTGGCCTTGCGAGACACCGGCGAGGAGTCGGTGGTCGATCCTCTGGCCCGAGCCCTGGCCAGCACGTCGTCGACGGTGCGCACCCACGCGGCCCAGAGCCTGGGTCTCACGGGTTTCGCAGCGGCCGTCGAGCCCCTGGCCCTGCGCCTGTCGACCCTGTCCCCCGGCGGTGGGGGCGGGCAGGTGGCCCCCCGTGGGACGATCTTCGTGGGCCGCCAGATCGCCTACGTCCAGGGCTTCAACGCCGAGATCGCCACCAACGCAGCCATCGCAGACCCGCTCATCGGCACCCTGCAGGAGGGGGTGACCCTCGACGCCAAGATCTTCGGGGCCAGCGGGGGAGGCGGCTACACCTACAGCCACGAGACCAAGCAGCTGAGGCGCTCCCTGGCAAAGCTGACCGGCGCCGACGTGCGGGACACCAATGACGCCTGGAAGCAGTGGTGGAAGACGTCCGGCGAGGGCTGGGTGCGAGAACACATGGCCAGCGGCAGCACGGACGACGGCTTCAGAAGCGCGGCCGGCCGGTAGCTGTTTCAGGGGCCGGGCGGGCCCATCCCGCCCCTTCCCATGGCGCCCCTTGACCCAGGAGCGTCGGCGCGGATCATGGCCCGCTGCAAACTCGCGTGCACCCGTAGCTCAGCTGGATAGAGCGCCTGCCTCCGGAGCAGGAGGTCAGAGGTTCGAATCCTCTCGGGTGTACCAGTTTCGACCCTCGCCGGGCCCCGCCCTCTGCGGGCCCAGGGCCGCAAAGCAGAGAGGGGGGCCTCAGCGAGCGCAGGGCCTACTCGTCGCTGATCGGATCCGGACAGAAGCGCAGCTTGGCCACGGCGCCTGAGCCACCGAGCTCGATGACCGCGGCGTAGACCCCTGCGAGACCCACGTCGATCATCTGCACCGAGCCGTCGGGCAGGTCGGGGATCAGGAACGCCCCCAGCTCGAGGCCGTTCTCGTCGTAGAAGCGGAAGGTGTCCACCTCGTTCTCGTCACAGTCGAGGACCAGCACCGTGTCGAAGGTGACCGCCTTGTCGAAGTCGAAGCGGATCTCGCCGCCACCCGCCTCGTCGTCAGGGTCGTCGACCAGGCCGTCGTTGTTGCCGTCGAAGTCGTCCTCGGCAAGGATGAAGACGTAGCCAAGGGCGGTGTTGTTGGTGGGGTTGTTCGGGTTGGGCGTCATCAGGTCGAAGTCGCCGCCGGTGGGATTGGCGGTGTCGAACAGGATGGCCTTGTCAGGGTGGTTGTTGCCCGGGCCCGTGCCCATGTTGATGGCGCTGACCGTGATGCCCAGGTGGTCGAGGTCATCGGTGACCCACTGACCCGCCGCGAAACCGAGGGGGACGCCCAGGGTGGTCTCGTCGAAGTCGATGGTCTGGGGGCAGACGATGACCTCGGCGCCGCGGACCAAGCCCGAGCCCTTGAAGAAGACCTCGAAGCGGTCGACCATCTCCTCGTGGAAGAAGACGTCCTGGATGGCGCTGTCACCGAGCGAGAGAATCGTCATGGAGTCGGTGGGGTTGACCAGATCGCCGTTGCGGTAGAAGCGCAGCATGGTCCCCGGGTTTTCGTCGATGTCCACCAGGCGCACGGAGCAGACGGTGGAGGGGATATCGAAGTCAAAGAAGATCGAGCCGCCCTTCTGCTCGTCGTCCGGGTCGTCGACGAGGCCGTCATTGTTTCCGTCGAAGTCGTCCTCGGCGATGATCAGGCCCATGCCCAGGTTCACGCCCAGGTCGAGGTCACCACCGGTGGGGTTGTCGGTGTCGAACAGGATGGCCTTGTCCGGGTGCATCACGTTGGTGTTGACTGCCGCGGTGTGCATGCCCACGGTGGCCCACTGCTCGGCGATGACCCGACCGGCGACCATGTCGATGGCGTCGTCGCTGCCAATGCTGTGGTTGAAGTCGAGGCCTTCGCAGGACAGCTCCTTGCCCAGCACCAGGTCAGCCTGGGGCGTGAGCACGGTGCCCAGGTTCTTGTACACAGCCGCGAAGGTGATCCAGAGGTTCTCGGGCAGGGGCACGACGCCCGCAGGGAAGACGAACTCGAGCTTGCCGTCGCCGTTGCCATCGAGGGTGGTGATGCCGGCGATGATCGAACCGGGCTGCGCGAAGTCGTCGCCGCCGACGGAGGCCAGCAGGGCGAAGCCGGGCCCTGCTCCGCCGGTGAGCTGGCAGGTGAGCTTGTAGCCCGTGGGGCTGGTCTCGTAGTAGCAGTGCAGGTCGCCCGTGGCCGTCGCCGAGGTCGAGAGCAGCATCAGAGCGCCGAGCAGCGTCGGCAGGAGAGTCATGCGCATGGTGTCCATCCCAAAGTCGGAGCCGGGGGCGCGGCGCACTGTCAGAGGATGTTCGTGGCCGCTGTCTCATCGGCCGCTAGGCTGAGAGGAGCAAGGCACACTCCGCCGGAGTCTGGCAGCCTCGCCTCTATCGACCAGCTCGCGGCTCAGCCGTAGACAAACTCCGTGGGCGTCGTTTCTGCTGGCTCAAGGGCTCAGAAGAGCGTGTACACGAAGGGCGCCACCATGGGAGCGGCCTGCAGCAGCACGAAGATCGTGGCCGCGGGGAGCAGGATCAGGAGGACCACCACGAGCCACCAATGAGGACCGCTCCAGAGTGACCGCAGCAGCTCCCGGGCCGTGCCGAGGCCGCTGGCCATGCGGCGAAAGAATCTTCCCAAAGTGCAAGTCCTCCTCAGGTGCTACGGTCGCTGCGGCAAGAGACCACTGGGCGCAGCGAGCCACTCGGGCCGCCAGCATATCCGGTGATCGTGATTCGTGCTGCCCTTGCAATGCCCTCTAGGGGATGCCACCCGATGACTTTGCTGACTCAGCTGCTCCGCTGCCCCGGTTGCCAGGGCGAGCTGGGGCCGAAAGCCCGGTGCCAGGCCTGCGATCTGGTTCCGGAGCACACCGCAGGGCTGCTCGACTTTCTCGGTGACGGTCGTCGGCCCGTGCCTCATCCCGAGGTCAATCGCTTCTACGAGGCGCGCCCGTTTCCCGGCTACGGCTCTGGGGACGACGCGAGCACCCTGATCGATCGCTGCCGCGCCTCGCCCTTTCTGGCCGGCCTCGACGCGGCCATTCCCACGGATGCCACCGTGCTCGACGCGGGCTGCGGCACAGGGCAGCTGGCCGCGTTTCTGGCCCTCTCGGGGTCTCGCCGTACGGTGGTGGGGGCCGACGCCTGCCGCGCCTCCCTCGACCTGGCCCGCGAGTTCAAGGGGCGGGCGTCCATCGAGAACCTGCAGCTGTTGCGGGGTGACTTGCGCTCACTGCCCCTGGCAGAAGGCGCCTTCGACGTGGTCAACTGCCGCGGAGTCGTGCATCACAACGCCGACTGGAAGGGCGCCACCCGTCAGGTCGCTCGCCACGTGGCCCCGGGAGGCGTCCTGGTGCTGGGCTTCTACGAGTCCATCGCGCGCATGCCCCATCGGCTGCGTCGCGGCTTCGGGCGGGCGTTCAAGGCGCCGGTGCGTTGGCTCGACCCTATCTTGAGGCGCGGCGACATCGAAGAGGAGAAGAAGCTCACCTGGATCGCCGACCAGTACCACCATCCCCTCGAATGGTGCCTGCCTTTCCCCGCAGTGGTCGAGCTCTTGGGAGAGTGCGGCTTCGACTGGGTGCGCTCGATTCCGCCGGCGCCTGGCAACGAGAACATGTTCGACACCTTGCCAGAACCTGCTGGGCCGGGGCTGTTCGCCCGCCGAGTGGGCTGGGCGCTCTCGCTGGGGGATGAAGACGCGGGGCTGGTCTGCTACGTGGCCCGGCGCCGTCGCTAAGGGGGACGCTCCCGCGGCCAGTCCGGCGCCGAGTCTCGCAACGTGCCCCGCGGCCAGTCCGGCGCCGAGTCTCGCAACGTGCCCCGCGGTCAGCCCCGCACTGAGCCTCGGCCTCACTCGTAGAGGCGGCACTCCACCATCAGGGCGTCGAGCTCGGTGCGCTCAAAGAGGTCACGGGCTTCGACCTCGGTGCGCGCCAGGGGCTCGCCGCGACCATTGAGCGATGTGTGCAGCAGCATGGGGCAGCCGGTCTCTTCGCCGAAGCGCACCAGCAAGCGGTGAAAGAGCGGGTCTCGCTCCTTGTCGACGGGCAGCGGCCTTGCCGAGCCATCGACGTGGAGGACCGCCGGTGCCAGCTCTCGGGCCCTGTCCGTGGCAGGGGCAGAGAGGCGCAGGCCTCGGGCGCTGTCCAGCCCGCCGGGGGGCAGCTCGAAGAACTCGTCCATGCTCTCGGCAGCCACCGCAGGGTGAAAAGCGCGGAAGCCCTCGCGAGTCTTGACCTTGCCTCGCACGTGGGCTGCTGCGTCTGGGCTGCGAGGGTCGGCGAGAATGCTGCGATGCCCCAGGCTGTGGGGACCGGACTCGCTGCGCCCGCGCATCCAGCCCACGGTGTGACCAGCGAGCAGATGAGCCAGCAGGGCGTCGACGATGTCGTCGTCGTTGGCCAGCACCTGAGCGCTGTTGTCAGGGTCTTCGAGGATGGCCTCGCCCAACCAGGGGGCGCTGCGGGCTCGCCGCGCCGAACTCTCATCGCCGGCGAGGTTGTGGTGCAAGGTGAGGGCGGCACCCAGGGCCGCGCCCTCGCCGCCTGGAGCTGCGGGAACGAACACCGACTCGAAGGGGCCTTCCCGCAGGAGCCGGCCGACCGCCAGCGAGTTCTTGGCCACCTCACCGCCCAGGCAGAGATGGGGCAGGGGCACCTTCTCGGCGAGACGTCGAGCCAGTCCCAGCAAGGCGGCTTCGAGCGCGTGTTGCAGGCTTGCAGCGACGTCAGCGTCGCGGCTGTCGTCGCCGGCCATGCGCAGGGCCGCACTGCTCGCCCGGGGAGGTCCCAGGGCCTCGACCACGCCTTCGCCGAAGAGCAGCTCGGAGTCGAAGTCGAAACGGAAGGGCTCCGGGTCGATGGCGTAACTGCCGTCGGGATCGAGCTGCAGCCACTGCTCGAACACGTCGAGGAAGCGGGGTTGCCCGTGGGCAGCGAGTTCCATGACCCGCCCTTCGCCTCCTCGACCGCTCTCGAAGCCCAAGAACTGGGTGATGGCGCCGGTCAGCAGACCCAGCGAGTGGGGGAAGGACAGCTCTTCGATAAGGGTCACCTGGCCGCTCTGGCCTCGCCCCAGAGAGGTGCAGGCCCACTCGCCCTCGTCGCCCACGATGAGCAGCGCCGCTTCATCGTGCGGCGATGTGAGGTATGCGGTGGCAGCCAACGAGCGTTGATGCTCGACGAAGCGGACCTTGTCCGGTGAGATGCCCAGCTCGTCGGCGATGCGGCCCTTGATCCAGAGTCGGTCGCCGAGCCACTGAAACATGGTGCGACTGAAACTCCTGGCCGAGCGGGGAAAGGCCCGGAGCTGGCTGAGCAGCACGCGCTCGAAGCGTCGCAGGGGTTTCTCGTAGAAGACCGCGTAGTCGAGGTGCCGCGACTCGAGCCCGGCTTGATCGAGGCAGAAGCGAATGGCCCGGGAGGGAAAGGCCGTGTCGTGGCGCTTGCGGGTCAGCCGCTCTTCAGGCAGGGCGGCGATGGCCTCGCCGTCCCGGAGCAAGGCGGCGGCGGAGGGGCCGTGAAAGGCCGAGATCCCCAAAATGTGCATGGTCGCTCAGTACTGTGACGAGAAGGGAGTCGCCCCGGAACCGGCGGCCCTCTGCGGAGGCGCCTGGTCTGCGGCCGCACTCCACCCTGTGGCTGACCTTGAGCCCTTGTTGGCCAGGCCGAAGGGCAACAAGATCGTGAAGTACATGATGCGCAGGACGAACTTGCTGAACGACGCACCAGAGCGAATGCCGGCTCGTTTCCAGCCGCTCCAGAAGCGGCCGCCTCGTGCAGCGGAACGGGCCTCGGCCACCTCGCGGCCGCGGCCCTCTTCGGCCCAGCGGTCGAGCACGGCCTTGGTGTAGGCCACGTGGTACTGCTCGTCCCGCAAGATCTGCTCGAAGACGGCGCAGGTCTCCGGGTCATCCCTGGTCAGGTCGCGGTGAGCGGCGAAGAGCGAGGCCGCGCGGACCTCGGCTCCGTGGAGCATGGCCACGTAGGCCACCTCGCCCATCTCGTCGAGCAGGCCCGAGGTGAAGAAGCCGTGGGCGTCGACCTCGCTGGAGGGGCGGCCTCGGCTGAGATCGTACGAATCGCCGCTGGCCTCGGCGTCCGCTTCGGGGGGCATGTCAGTGGTCGCTCGCAGCTCCTGCGCCCGGGTCATGAACAGGTCGGCGTGGCGCAGCTCGTCCGCCGTGTGACGCACCAGGTGCGCGCGCAGCTCGGTGTCGCTCACTCGGGTGGCCGCCGAGCCGATGTCCCTGCCGCCGTCGGCCTCTGTGCGCGAGAAGCTCTCGAGGGTGAGTACCTTGCGCACCGGGTCAGTCCACACGGTACGACTGCGCCAACGGAGCATGAGATCAGCGGGGCTGAGCATGGGCAGTCTTGCCGTGGGGGCGTATGGAGATCGCTTGAGAGCGGTGGGACGTCCCCGTTCCGTGCGAGTCCCTACCGTAGTGCAGACTCCCCAGGGCGACAATCGGTAATCGTCTGGTGGTCCGGGGATTGTTGGGAGGTCGCCAGGGAGGTGAGCCGTCGGGGCAGGGGCGCCGCGGCTGAGGTGCTACAGTCCCTGACCACCCCCGATCAGACTTGGTCACATGGGTTCAGAGCTGCGCTCTTGCTGGGCTGAGTGGGAATGCCCGGTCGGGGTACCAGAGCACTCTCCCTTTCACACACCGAACCATCGTTGGGTCTGCTTTGATCTTCCCTCGCTCAAGACCGCGCAGGACTGACAGCGGGGGGCTCTGCGGCGCACGGTGCTGCCTCTGGTGGCTCTGTCTGGGGCTCTCGTTCGGCTGCGGACCGACCCCACCGCCGTCGTTCCTGGTGATCTCCATCGACACGACCCGTCCCGATCAGATGAGCCTCTATGGCTACGAGCGGCAGACGACCCCGTTCATCGATGAGCTGGCGGCGCAGGGCGTCGTGTTTGAAGAGGCGGTGACCGTCGCGCCCAACACGCTCATCGCCCATGCCTCCCTGTTCACGGGCCTGTTCCCCATGGCCCATGGAGTGGACCCGGGCAACGGCGGCAAGGCCCTGCCCGAGGGCTCGACCACGTTGGCCGAGGACTTTCTTGCAGCGGGGTACGAGACGGCGGGGTTCGTCGCGCATGGCGACTGGCTCAATGAACGGTTTGGCATGTCTCACGGTTTTGAGCAGTTCGTGACGGGCTACCGGCCAGCCAGAGAGGTGCTGGCTGAAGCCTCCGAGTTTCTTGAGCACCGTGACCGAGGTCGGCCCTTCCTTCTCTTCTTGCACTTGTTCGATGTGCACTCGGACGAGTTTTCCCGCCCCTATGATGCCCCTGACGGTCTTCGTGGGCGGTTCACCAGTGGCTATGAGGGCCCCCTGCGCGATCGGGGCGAGGGCGAACTGGGCGGCAGCCTTCTGCTCCATTCGATCGGCGAAGGAAAGGTCTCGGTGGGGGACGACGACATCGCCTACCTGCGCGGGCAGTACGACGAGGGGCTGTCAGGGCTCGATGCCGAGCTGGGCAGCTTCTTGGGGCGTCATGCCGACGAAGTGGACGACGCCTACACGGTGCTGCTGTCTGACCATGGTGAGGAGTTCATGGAGCACGGGCGCATGCTCCACGGCACGTTCTTCGACGAGGTCATGCGCGTGCCCTTGATCATCACACCGCCCAGCGATCGGAGACACCCGCTGGGCCCGCCCCGAGAGGTGCCCTGGCAGTTCAGCCTGGTCGATCTTCGTCCCACGTTGCTGGCTCTCGCAGAGCTGCCCGAGCCGGCGCACTCGCAGGGAGCGAACTGGCTGCCGTGGCTGTCCGGCGCCGTGGGCAGCCCGCCGATCGCACCGGCCTTTCTAGGTGGAGAGGGCGTGCGCTACCGGGGGCTCAAGTACATGAGTGGCTCTGTGCTGCGAGCTCAGCTCTACGACATCGTGAACGACCCCGGCGAACGTCAGAATCTGATCGATGATCCGCGCTTCGTTGCACAGCGGGGTGCCATGGAGCGCTTGATCCGTGACATGCGCAAGACGTCGCTCGTGCTGCACAACGAGATCTTGGGTGTGGAGACAGTCGACGTGAACTCGACCCCCGACCTGCAGCGGCATCTGCGAACCTTGGGCTACGTCGACCTGTCCGACTCCCAGGGCAGTGACGAGGCTGGCACCGAGCCGGCGCCCTGGTCGTTTCACTACGAGACGCCCACAGCCTTGTACATCGTCGGTCAGGCCATCGCGCCGAACCGCGCCCTGGTGGATCCTCGCCGGGTGCACTCCTTCGAGGTGAGGCCCCCGTTGCCGGACGGGCTGACCCTGAACCCTTCGACCGGTCTGATTGAGGGCACGCCCAGCGAACCCGCTCGGGGGCGCGACTACAACATCACCGCGACCATGGCGGACGGCACCCAGGAGCAGGGGCTGGTCTTGCTGAAGGTGCGCGAGCCGTTCGTTCGCTATGCCGAGCAGCTGCTCAAGCTGAAGGTCGGTGAGCAGATGACACCACGGATCCCGCAGTTCTACGGACCGGCGCCACTGAGTCTGCGCATGGCTCCGGCCTTGCCGCCCGGGCTGTCGTTCGACCAGCAGACCGGGCGTCTCGAAGGCACTCCGTCGCGGTCGAAGCGCCGCATGGAACACACAGTTGTCGCCGAGTACGCGGGCTTTCCCGACGCCGAGCTCACCCTGTCGATCAAGGTCGACCCACCGCAGTAGCGGCAGATGGCCCGGTCAGCCGTCGGCTGTGCCGCCGTCAAAGACGCCGTTCAGCCCCTTGCGGATGAGCTCGAACAGCAGCACGTTGCCTTCAGCGGTGGGGTGGTTCTTGTCCGGCCCACTGGCGAAGAAGAACTCCACAGGGTCGCGGTCTTGGCGCTGACCTTCTCGGGTCAGCAGGGGCGCAGCCAGCACGTAGGGGAAGTCGTACTCGTCGAGCAGGGCGGGCACAAAGTCGTGCTGCCATGAGACGGTGGGGTTCTCGAGCCTGACCGCCTCCTTGCGACAGAAGAGCACGAAGAAGGCGTCGAGTCCGCGGCTGGCCAGCTCGTCTTGCATGGCCACGACGAGGCTGGTGACCAGCGCCTTCTCGGTGGCCACCGTTTGCTCGTAGCCCGTCAGCATCTTCTTCAGCCCGCCGGGCAGCCACCCGGGACTGTTGAGCAGGAGCCGCCAGAGGTAGCTGCGAAGACTCAGGGGATGGGCGGCGAGAAAGGCGTCCGTGCCTTCAATCACCGGACCATCCAGGGTCAGCTCTCCGGTCTCTGTGACGGTGAAGTGGGGCTTGGCCCATCCCCGAAAGGTGAGCATGCAACGGTCGAAGTCTGTCTCCAGCACGAGCCCGATGACCACCACGGGCTTCTGCCCAGCGTGGTCATCGAGCGTGTGCTTGAGCATCAGGTAGGCTTGATCCAGGCCCGCATTGCCCACGCCGTAGTTGAGCATGGCGTAGTCGTCGGCGAGGTCGGAGCCCGCCATGACGTGCTGGAAACAGGCGGACTGAACCAATCCCGAGGCACACTGGGCGTACGAGGCGCCGTAGAGCAGCACGGGTCGACGGGCTGCGATCGTCTCGGCGTCTCGGTGAGCGTAGGTGCCGGGCTCGATGGCATGGCCAACCCAGCCCATGACCGGGTCGTACCCCGGGGGCGGACGACGTCTCTCGGGCGGCGCCAGCAGGTACTGCAGCTTGTAGAAATCGTCGTCGTGGGCCGGGCCTGCATAGAGCCGTGGGTCGCGCACGGTGTCTCCCGGCTGGCTCGACGAGAAGATCATGAAGCGCAGCAGTCCCTCGGCCAGGAGCGGCCCGGCGAGCAGCGCCAGCACCAGGACGGCCAGGCGCAAGCGCTTGTTCGGCTGGCGCGGCGGGGCCGTTGCAGGCGCCAGAGGTTCCGGGTCGTTGGCGGCGTGGGTTGTGGCAGGAGGCTCCATGCGGCCCAGCATATCCCCGTGAAGAGAGGATCCAGAGCTGTCGTCGCCATGACTCGAAACGTGCCCGATCGAGTCAGCACGTTCTTGCAGCCGGAGAGGGCTGCGAGTTCCTGCTCGGCCTCCTCCGGGAACGGCTCGACCGTGTCGGTCAAGAACTCGAGCGTTGGGAGCGTGTCTGCTTCGCCAGCGATCATGGCCCGAATCAGCTGGCCAGCGGCGAGCAGTTTGGAGGCGCTGGCTCTGCCGATCCCGCCAGATCTGTACAGTTCTCCAGACCTGTCCTCACCCCGGATCCGGAAGCCTCGATGAGACTCCCAGCCGCCGTCCTCCTCGTCTTGTCTCTCTTCTTGGGCTGCGCCATGAGTCCCGAACAACCCTGGTCGTCGACCTTCGATCCACCGCCTGGCTTCGACACGCCGCGCTTGCACCTGGAGCCCCTGGCGACTCGCCACGCGCCCCTCGACTTCGCAGCGCTCATGGGCAGCCGGGAGTCACTACAACGCACCCTTCGCTGGGGCGACTGGCCCCGAGAGGACTTCACGGTGGAGGAGAACACCACCGACCTGGCCCGGCACTGGGGTGAGTTCGTCGCCCGGGAAGCCTACGCCTACACGGTCCTGTCCCCTGACAGGTCGGCTTGCGTCGGTTGTGTCTACCTTGAGCCGGTGAAGGGAGCGCCCATGGGCGAGTCATGGGCAGCTCTCGCCTACTGGACCGTGGACGCAGGTGTGGACGAAGGGCTCGACCTCCACCTGCTCGAGGCGTTGGGGGAGTGGCTCCTTGCCGAATGGCCCTTCGACAGTGTTCAGATGCCCATCCTCCGTGAGCATCAACGGGGCCTCGACCTGGCCGATGGCGCAGGCTGGCAGGTGAGCGAGCTCGACAGCACCGAGAGCCACCGCGTCTACGTTTGGCGACGACCCAGCGCAGGTTGATCGGCGCCCTTGCCCAGCCCTCGCCAATCGACGATTCTCTCCCGGATGAAAATCGTCGACGCTGACCAGGCGGTGGCCGCCGTCAAGAGCGGCAACCGGGTCTACCTTCACGAAGTCTCCATGGTGCCTCAGTCGCTGGTCGAGGCCCTGACCCGCCGGGCACACCAGCTGCAAGACGTGGAGATCGTGCACCTGCACACCGAGGGCAACGCCCCCCACATTGCCCCTGAATGCGCTGGCCATCTGCGGCACAACGCCCTGTTCGTGGGGCCGAACGTGCGCGAGGCCGTGGCGGATGGTCGGGCGGACTTCACCCCGGTGTTCCTGTCCGAGGTGCCCGAGCTGTTTCGCGACGGCACCATGCCCATCGACGTGGCCTTCGTGCAGGTCTCGCCCCCCGACGCCCACGGCTTCTGCCGCTTGGGGCTCAGCGTGGCCTGCGCCCGGGCGGCGGTGGAGAACGCGGCGCTGGTGGTGGCCGAGTTGAACCCGCAGATCCCGGTGACCTGCGGCGACACGGCGATCCACTCCAGCCGCATCCACCTTGCGGTGCAGGTCGATCGCCCCCTGCCCAGCAGCGCACCCCAGCCCTATGGCGACACCGAGCGGTCGATCGCAAAGCATGTGGCCGAGCTGGTGCCTGACGGGGCCACGTTGCAGATGGGCATCGGCAAGATCCCCGATGCTGTGCTGGAGGCTCTCGAGCAGCACAACGATCTGGGCGTGCACACCGAGATGTTCAGCGACGGGCTGGTCGATCTGCTGGAGAAGGGCGTGGTCACCAACCGGCAGAAGAGCCGCTTCAAGCGCCGGGCCGTGACCTCCTTCGCCATGGGCAGCGAGCGGCTCTACGAGTTCGTGGACAACAACCCCATCGTCGAATTTCACTCGTCGCGGATCGTCAATGACCTCAACGAGATCGGCAAGCAGCACCTGATGACGGCGATCAACTCGGCCATCCAGATCGACCTCACCGGGCAGATTTGCGCGGACTCCATGGGCGAGAAGATCTTCAGCGGCATCGGCGGCCAGATGGACTTCGTTCAGGGCGCTTCTCGCTCCCCCGGGGGCAAGTCGATCATGGCCCTGCCGTCCACAGCGCGCCGGGGGACCGTCACCCGCATCGTGCCCCACCTCGCCGGGGGCGCCGGCGTGGTGACCACCAGGGGACACGTGCAATGGGTGGTCACCGAGTACGGGGCGGTGAATCTCCGTGGCCGCAACCTCCGTGATCGTGCGGAGAGGCTCACATCGATCGCCCACCCCGATTTTCGCGATGAGCTGCGCGAAGCCGCCGCCCGGCGATTCTGTTTCTGAGCCGCCGTGTCGTTTCGGCGTCCCTGCCCCTGGGCCGTCGATCGCAGCGCCGATCCGGCTACGCTCGTGGCCTCGCCGTCACCCGCTGGTCGGGCCCACCAGACCCAGAGATTGTCCCGAGGAGAGACCTTGATGAAGCTGACGTTCACTGCCGCTGTCCTGATGATCGTGCTCTCGCCCGCCTGCCGGGTGATCGACCTGCGGGTCGACCCTGCCCGCACGGGCGTGGACAGCGACGCCCTGATCGAGGGTTACGCCACCGTTGGCTTCGCAGACGATCCTTCGTTCTTGCGGGTTGACGTGCTCGACGGCAACAGCGCCGGCTCCATCTTCTACTTCGAGCTGTGGTACCTGCTGCGGCTGGAAGTCGGCCTGGTAGGCGCGTCGGTGGGGGTGCTGCCCTTCGACGTGGGCATCGGCACGCTCTTCTATCATCCCCGTTCGCCGAGCGCGCCGCACTTTGACCAGCACGACGAGTGGGATCTCGATGCGCCTGGCCATGGCCACGGCGGCCACGGTCATCACGGCTGGTCGATCACCTTTGGTGAAGAAGGATGCCCAGCCGGCTCCGAGTGCAGCCCCCACGGTGATCAGGAGTGTCCCCACGCAGTTGACGTGGAGACGGCCAGCGAGGAGGCCTACGAAGCGGCCCTCGGCGACGCAGACAACGATGACGATCTCGAGGGCGCCAGCGCTGGCCACGGCGCCGATCACGACGGCGCCAGCGCTGGCCAGGGCGCCGAGGGTGAGAGCGACCCGGAGGGCGATCCAGACAGCTGAGCCCAGGTGCTACCCTGCGGCCATGCAGCTCTCAGCTCGTGGACACCTGATCGACGCCAATCTGCTGGGCGTGGCTCTCGACGCCGTGACCGGCGGTGGTGGCAGCTATCGCATCGTCTCGTTCGACATCGGTCGCACCAAAGACGAAGAGAGCGAGATTCTGCTCGAGGTTCAGGCCGACGATGAGCGCGACCTGGCGGGGATCATCGACAACCTGGGCACCTTGGGCTTCAGCCAGCCCGACCACAGCAGCGTGACCTTGGCTGTGGTCAGCGCCCAGGGGGTGGCCCCTGACGGCTTCTATTCGTCGACGAACCTGGCCACGTCCGTGCGCGTCGAGGGCAAGGTGCTCGACGTGCTCGACCAGCGCATGGACGCCACCATCGTGATCAGCGAGGCCGGCGGTGCGAGCAGCGCCCGTTGCGTCAAGCTGCGCGACCTGGTCGTGGGCCAGCGGGTGGTCCTGGGCAATCATGGCGTGACGGTCACCCCGGACACCCACAGGCGAGAAGCCGCCGACTTCTCGTTCATGTCCAGCGAGGTCTCCAGCGAGCGGCGGGTCGACGACCAGGCGGCGCTCCTGGCCGGGCTCTGGCGGGAGGCCAAGGCCGCCGGGGGGCGGGTGGTGCTGGTGGGCGGCCCGGTGATCATCCATACCGGCCAGGCCGAGGCCCTGGCGGGGATCATCTCTCGCGGTTGGGTCGATGCCCTGCTGGCAGGCAACGCCCTGGCGGTTCACGACGTGGAGGCCGCGGTCCTGGGCACCTCTCTCGGCATCAGCCAGTGCACGGGCCGGGCCGAACTCCACGGGCACATGAACCACATGCGGGCCATCAATCTGGTCCGCGAGCACGGCGATCTGCCCGGCGCGGTGGCTGCTGGCGCCCTGAACCGCGGGGTCATGCACGCCTGCGTGACCCACCAGGTGCCCTTCTGCCTGGCGGGGTCGATCCGGGACGACGGCCCCCTGCCCGAGACCGAAATGGACCTCATCGCCGCTCAGGCCCGTTACGCCGAGCTGCTGGTGGGGGCCCAGCTGGTGGTGGTGCTGGGCACCATGCTCCACGGCATCGGCGTGGGCAACATGCTCCCGGCGGCGGTCCAGCTGGTTTGCGTGGACATCAACCCCGCTGTAGCCTCCAAGCTCTCCGATCGGGGCTCGTCCCATACGGTCGCGATCGTCACCGATGTGGGCCTGTTCATGGCCATTCTCAGCCGGCACCTTCAGGACGAAGCACCGGCCCCTTGACCGCCCCTGCCTGCCCCGGATCATCACCGGTCGCCTCCCCTCCGACCAGGAAGAGCCCCACGGGCCATGACTGACGCCACCTCACAGCGCCTGCCCCGCGGTCGTCTCGCCGGCATCGCCCTCATTTCCGCCGCCGTGCTGCTGCTGCAGCTGGTCCAGACCCGCCTTTTCTCGGTGATGCTCTGGTACCACCTGACCTATCTGGTGGTGACCTTCACCATGCTGGGTTTCGCTGGGGGCGGAGCCCTGCTGGCCTGCAAGCCCAAGTGGCTGGGAGGCGACACCTCGAAGCGGCTGGCGATCATGTCAGCGCTCTTCGGGGTGAGCATCATCGCCGCCTATGCCCTGGTGACTCGCACGGCGGCGGCGGCCTCCGCCGACATGCACACCACCGAAGGCATCATGAGCGCGGCTCTCGACTACGCCGTGCTGCTGCTGCCGTCGTTGCTGGCTGGCCTGATCGTGGCCCTGGTCTTGTCCGACGGTCGGGGCCAGGTGGGGCGGCTCTACGGCGTGAACATGGCCGGCTCTGCTCTGGGCTGTCTGGTCTACATCCCGGTGCTGCGTAGCCTGGGCGGCGAAGGCGCCGTGCTCGTCACGGTCGCACTGACCTTTCTCGGTGCGATGTTGTTCGCCCGAGGCGTCGGCAAGGACCTGCCGGACGGCAGCAGCACGTCCTCGAGGCCCGGCCTGGGCGTGGCCCTGTACGGCGGCTGCGCTCTCATCGCCCTGGTCTTGGCCCACCTGGCTCCGAAGACCTTCTTCGACGTGCCCATGGCGCCGTTCAAGACCATGTCCGCCAAGCTGCGCAGCGACCCGGACCTGCAGGTCGAGAAGACGGTCTGGGACCCGGTCTGCCGCCTGGACGTGGTGGGCAGCCGCACCGATCCCTTGGCCACGAAGTGGATCTACCAGGACGGCGACGCCATCACGGTGCTGCCCATCGGTTCTGCAGAGAAGGTCGCCAACGTCTCCGACAAGGAAGGCCTGGGGTACCTGAAGTTCCTCGACCCGCTGAACCGCTCGGTGGCCCTGAAGGCGCCCAAGGTTCTGGCCATCGGCATCGGTGGCGGTATCGACATCTTGCAGGCGGCCGCTGCTGGCCGGCCCTTGCCCGAGGGTGAGCGCATCGACTTCACCGGCGTGGAGATCAACCACACCACGGCCGCGCTGATGACGGACGACTTCGCCGAGCTCACCGGCGACCGCTACAACCTGCCCGGCATCAACGTGCACATCGACGAAGGCCGCAGCTGGTTGCGCCGCACCGATGAGCTCTTCGACATCATCCAGATGACCGGCACGGACACCTACGCGGCCCTGGCGTCGGGCAGCTACGTCATGGCGGAGAGCTATCTCTACACCGCCGAGGCGTATGACGATTTCCTGGCGCACCTCACCGATGACGGCGTCATCTCGGTGGTGCGCTTCCGCTTCGAGCCGCCCAGAGAGGTGCTGCGTCTGGCGGCCATCGCCGTGGATGCCCTCCGTCGTGCCGGGGTCGAGAACCCGGGCGACCACATCATCCTCACCGCCATCGAAGGACCGAGCTACGACGACGATGGTGTGGAGCTGCAGCTGGGTTATGCCCACCTGCTGGTGAGCAAGAAACCCCTGACCGCTGACGACGTGGGGCACTTCACCACCTACGCCAGTGTGCCCGCGTTTGTGGCGCGTCTGCTCCATGCGCCCGGTGTCGAGAGCAGCGGCCCCGCCGCCGACTACTTCGCGTCGGTGGCTGCGGGCACCGATGACGCCTTCCGGGCCAGCTATCCCTACAACCTCGACCCCGTCGATGACGACAACCCGTTCTTCTTCCGCTTCTACCGCTGGGGTGACCTGTGGCAGGAGTGGTTCGGAGGCGCTGAGGTCGCACCGAATGTGGCCGACAACTACGCGCACCTGGTAGGAGCCAAGCCCATTGGCTTGATGATCCTGGGCACGGTGTTGCTGGAGACGTCCGCCCTGGTGCTGGCCCTGGTCTTGCTGCCCTTGCTGTTCTTCAGGCGTGAGGGCCTGAAGGTGCCCGGGGGCTTCCGCTGGATCCTTTTCTTTGCCGGTCTGGGCGCGGGCTACATGCTGGTCGAGATCGTGGCCATGCAGCGCTTCGTGCTGTACCTGGGTCACCCGGGCTACGCCATGACCGTGGTGCTGATGACCTTCTTGTTGTTCAGCGGACTCGGTGCTCACCATGCCGGCAAGAGCGACGACCCTGGGCGGACTCTGCGCAGGGCACTCCTGGGTGTGTTGGTGCTGCTTGTCGTGTTGGGCACAGGTCTGCCACACTTTTTCGACGCCACCTTGCGCCTCGACTGGAACCTACGGGCCCTGCTCACCGCCGTGGTCCTGGGCCCGGTGGCCTTCGTCATGGGCATGCCTTTTCCGAGCGGTCTGACCCTGTTGTCCAGGAGAGCTGCGCCCCTTGTGCCATGGGCTTTTGGAGTCAACGGTGGTGCCTCGGTGTTGGCCTCCGTGGGCGCGATCCTGATCGCCTTGGGAGCGGGCTTCTCCACGGCCTTCGTGGTTGCCGGAGCGACATACCTCATGGCGCTTCTCGCCGGGCGCAGCGTCACTCGGGCCTGAGCGTCCTTTTTCGCTTAGTTCTGGGCGTTCCGCCGTCGACACTCTGAACAGGTGATCTTGATCTCCGTGTGATCGGTTGGCGTCAGCAGCGTCAGCTCTTCGTGCGCAGGGTCGCTCATGGTGTGGGTTGGTCGGGGGCGCTCGGTCATGTCGGCCGGGGTCGTCCCGCAGCAGACGAGGGGTCCGTATGGTCACAGTGATCGTCGTCGGGGACGGCGCGTTGGATGTGCAGGTCGTTGACGATGAGGTGCGCCGCAAGGGCTACCAGGTAGAGCGAGTCTCTTCCGGGCAGGCTTGCGTGGCATCTCTCGAACGGCACGGTGAAGACCACATCGTGACGGCTGTGTTCGTGGGCGGTGATCCCCGGGCTTGTGCCCTGGATGAACTTGCCGAGCTAAGGGGACACAAGGCCTTCGCTGAGCTGCCGGCCATCGTGCTCTGGGCACCGGGCGTCCCGCTCGATCTGGACCGCTGTGAGGCGTTGAAGGTCACGAGCGTGGTGGAGTCCGGCGCGAAGAACGGCGTGGTGGGGCTGGCCCTTGTCTCGGCGGTGCGGCTGGCCCGAGCGCAGGTGGCCCAGCGCATGGCCAGCCGTGAAGCCGCCTGCGCCCAGCAGCTGAAGGTCGAGTTTCTGGCCAACGTGAGCCACGAGATCCGCACGCCCATGAACGGCGTCATGGGGCTCAGTGAGCTGCTCATGGAGACCCGGCTCGATCTGATCCAGCGTCAGTACGTTGAAGGCGTGCTGTCCGCCAGCGGATCCCTGCTGGCGATCCTCAATGACATCCTCGACTTCGCCACCGTGGCCGCGGGAGAGATGCCTCTCGATCTGGGTGCCTTCGACCTGGCTGCGCTGCTCGCCGGCATCGTGGACGAGCATGGCGAACGGGCCGGTCGGCAGGGGCTGGACCTGCTGTTGGACTATCCCCAGGATCTGCCAACGCACTTCGTGGGCGACGGGGACCGGCTGCGCCAGGTGCTCAGTCATCTGGTGAGCAACGCGCTCAAGTTCACCAGCGCAGGACATGTGCTGATCAAGGTAGAGACCATGGACTTCGGCGAGCAGGCCCCCGAGCTGCGGCTCTCTGTGAGCGACACAGGCGTGGGCCTCAAGGGCGACGTTGCAGAGATGATCTTCGACGCCTTCTGCCAGGCTGATGGCTCGTCTACCCGTGCCTTCGGCGGCCTGGGCCTGGGGCTCTCGCTCAGCAGACGGCTGGTGCAGTTGATGGGCGGCACCATGGGGGTGACCAGCACGCCGGGGGTGGGCTCGACCTTCTGGGTGCGCCTGCGTCTGCCGCTCAGCCAGCAGACAGAAAACGACCTCTCGCTCCCCGGGGCTCTGGAGGACCGGCGGCTGCTGTTGGTGGACCGAACGCCCCTGAATCTGGACATCCTGGAGCGTCAGGCGAAGGGTTGGGGCATGCGGCCAGCCCTGGCTCGCAGCGGCGCCCAGGCCCTGCGGCTGCTGCGCGCGGCCGCCGACGACGGCGATCCCTTCGAGGTGGCCCTGGTGGGCGCCCAGCTGCCCGACATGGACGGTATGGCCTTGGCTCGGGACATCCGCACGTCAGCGCACCTGGGTGACACGGCCCTGGTGTTGACCACGGCGTCCCCGAGCCCAGAGGACCGTTTGCGCTGCGAGGGCGCGGGTTTCGCGGGTTACCTGGTCAAGCCCCTGCGCAGCGATGTCCTGGAGCGGCTGTTGATGATGGTGTGCACCAGCCCCCCGGGAGCCGTCAGGCCCCTGGTGACCCGGGCCACGGTCGAGGGAGCCAGTGGTGGCCCCGAACAGGCGCTCCCTGCGGGGCGTGCCCAGGGAGGCCCGCCCATGGTGGTGGGCCATGTGCTGGTGGTGGAGGACAATCCCCTCAACCAGCGGGTGGCCAGCGGCATGCTCGAGAGCCTGGGCTACAGGGTCGACGTGGCCAACGACGGCGCCGAGGGCCTGCGCTTGTGCGCCAGTCAGCACTACGACGTGGTGCTCATGGACTGCCAGATGCCGGTCATGGATGGCTTCGAGTCCACCCGAAAGATGCGCATGGCAGAGGGGACGGGCGGCCGTCATACCCCGGTCGTGGCCATGACCGCCCACGCCCTGGCCGGTGACCGGGCGCGCTGCCTGGAGGCTGGCATGGACGATTACCTGACCAAGCCTCTCAAGCGCCAAGCCCTGGAGGCCATGATGGCACGCTGGCGTTCGGAGGAGGGTTCGATCACCAGCTGACTGGAAGGCTCGTGCGCCGTGCCACTGGGTTATCCTGTGCCGCGAAACGCCCGGGCTCTCCCGCCGTCCCATGCACTGGTGTGCTCCTCCTTGACCAGCGACTCTCAACAGGTCCTCCGTGACGTCTTCGGCCACGAGGCCTTTCGCCCACTGCAGCAAGACATCGTCGATTCGGTGGTGGCGGGTCAAGATGCCTTCGTGCTCATGCCCACGGGCGGCGGCAAGAGCCTCTGCTACCAGGTGCCTGCAGTGGTCAGAGAGGGCACGGCGATCATCGTCTCGCCCTTGTTGGCCCTGATGAAGGACCAGGTCGACGCCCTGCTCGAGCAGGGCGTGGCGGCCGCTGCCTACAACAGCAGCCTCGACGGGGCCGAGGCCCGATCCGTGCTGGCGCGTTTTCACAACGACGAACTCGACTTGCTCTACATCGCCCCCGAGCGGCTGGTGGGCGGCGATTTCCTTGAACGCCTGGGCACGGTGTCCCTGAGCCTCTTCGCCATTGACGAAGCCCACTGCGTCTCCCAATGGGGACACGACTTCAGGCCTGAGTACACCCGCCTGGGCCTGCTGCGAGAGCGTTTCCCCGACGTGCCCATGATGGCCCTGACCGCCACGGCCGACGAGGCCACCCGGCTCGACGTCATGGAGCAGCTGGGGTTGGGTGAGGCCGAACTCTTCGTGGGCGGCTTCGATCGGCCCAACATCTGCTACACGGTGACGGCCAAGAAGGGCGCCACGGGACAGCTGGCTCAGTTCACAGAGCGCCACCGGGGAGAGGCGGGCATCGTCTATTGCCTCAGCCGGCGGCGCACCGAAGAGGTGGCCGCCGATCTGCGCAACAACGGACACGCCGCCGCCTGTTACCACGCAGGGCTGACCTCTCGAGACCGCCGCGATGTCCAGGACGGCTTCCTCTCCGGGCGCCTCGATGTGGTCTGCGCCACCGTGGCCTTCGGCATGGGCATCGACAAGGCGGACGTGCGCTACGTGGTGCACTACGACATGCCCCGGTCTGTCGAGGCCTACTATCAAGAGACGGGCAGGGCCGGTCGAGACGGCCTGCCCTCAGAGGCCTGGATGCTCTACGGCTCTGGCGACGTGGGCCGCATGCATCGCCTGATCGAACAGGGTGAGAACCCCGATCAGGTGCGCATGGAGCAGCAGAAGCTGTCGACCCTGGCCAGCTGGTGCGAGGCCACCACCTGCCGGCGCCAGGCCTTGCTCGGCCACTTCGGCGAGGAGGCGCCGGGCGAGTGCGGCAACTGCGACACCTGCCTGCAACCCGCGGAGACCTACGACGGCACCGTGGCGGCACAGAAGCTCATGTCATGCATCTGGCGCACGGGGCAGCGCTTCGGCGCCGGGCATGTGCTCGACGTGCTCATGGGCAGCAAGGCCAAGCGGGTGCTCGAGCTGGGCCACGATCGGCTGTCCACCTATGGCATCGGCGGCGATCAACCCCGAGACGAATGGGACGGCGTGCTGCGCCAGCTCATCCACCGGGGCTACGTGGTCAAAGACCTGGCCAACTGGTCGGTGCTGACCCTGACCAAGCGCTGCCAGGGTGTGCTGGCAGGTGAGCAGATCGTCGAGCTGACCCGGCCCCGCCCGTCGTTGGCAGAGCAGAGCGAAGACGAGAGCAGCAACGGCGGGCGTCGCCGGCGCAAGAGTCGCCGGGGCGGCGGCAAGGGTCGTCGCAAAGCGGCCGTCAGCGATGATCCCCTCGACGGTGAGGGCGCCGAGCTGTTCGAGGCCCTTCGTGATCTGCGCCGAGAGCTGTCCACCGCCCTGGGCAAACCGGCCTACGTGGTCTTTTCCGACGCCACCCTGCGCGACATGGCCCGCCGTCGGCCCGCCGACGAAGACGAGCTGCTGGCGGTGAAGGGCGTAGGCCCGAAGAAGATCGCCACCTACGGCGAGGCCTTCCTGGAGGTGATCAGCCAGGGAGGCACAGGGGCGAGCACTTCGTCCTCAGCGCCGGCGGTCGAAGAGGAGGTGGTCGAGCTCGAGTACGGGGACGAGCCACCGGATTATTTCTCCGGCTCCAGCTGATGCGCCAAGAGTTCCACTCAGCGCAGAGGGGCACCCAAGGGCCTCACTCTTGCTGTGTTCTGATGGAGTGGTCCCGGCGGCAGCGCGGGATCTAGTCGATCAAGGGCAGCACACCGCTGTGGGACGGGGCGTCAGACGTGAAGCGGCTCCACACCACCGGGCCCGTGGCGCTGGCCAGGGCTGAGCTGCCGTATTGCAAGCCGAAGGGCAGCCCGATGCAGGTGCCGCCGGCGCTGGAGACCGGTATGTGCGCCGAGGCTCCTTGAACGCTGGAGGTCCCAAACGTCCCGCCAGGGAAACCCGATGGGCCTGGCCAGAAGGCTCCACTGGAGGTGTCCATCGAGTGGACGAAGGTCGGCAGGAAAGTCACCGTCAGGGGTTGAGGAAAAGGTCCGGGGAAGACGTTCGATATCAGGTTGGGCACTCGAGCCGACCCGAAGGCCATGGTGGCGTCACCCATGAGTGCCGGGTCGAGTCCGAAAGACAGCTCAAGGAAGAGGGAGACCCAGGTCACCCGATAACGGACGGCCGGCCCTGGGCTGTTGTTCGACGACAAGAACCCGAGAGTGGGGACCAGCCCAGCGCTGGCGCTGCCGAGCGGGTCTTGATTGGCCAGGCCTGAGATCGGGTTGGGCACGCCGCCCGTGCCGCTGAGCGAGAGGCCCTGGTGCATGCCCACGTCGAAGCCGCCATTGATCGAGGAGCCACTGTGAGGCACTCCGGCGCCGACGGAGCCGTAGGTCCCTCCGCTGGCAGGGAGCAAGGCATCCTGGGTGGTGGGGTTGACCGCAATGCTGACGTACTCGTAGCTCACATTGGCCAGGAGCTGGGTGATCGAGGTCAGGCTGTTGTTGCTGGCCACCGTCTGGCTCTGCCACGTGCCCAGCTCGTTGTTGGACATGCCCCAGTATTGGTTCCCGAGGCTGCCGCCCCGACCGTTGGTGCGCCAGGTGTACCAGCTGTCGATGTCGTCGGCAGAGGTCAACGCTGAGGGACTCCAGCCAAACTGGATCACCCAGCAAAATCCGGTGGATGCGATGGGGAGTGTGGCTGCGGCCAAGGCGACCGTAGTGGCGGTTGCCGTGGTCGGTCCCCCAACGAAGCCGTGATTCGGAACCAGCAGAGCTGTGGAGCTGGGCAGGCCGCTGGCCGAAGGGAAGCCTACGATTGCGAAGCTCCCGGCACTCGGTCCGCCGAAGGGGACGAAGCCTGCAGAGTTGCCCAGGGGGAACGAGCCTGCCGTCCCGCAGCGGGGAAAGCTGAAGACCGACTGGGGCGAGAAGACGCCGATGCCGTCGAACTCGATGGTGGCCAGCAGGGGAAAGTCGAGCGCCAGGCCCGGGCTGGGCGGGCCCAGCACGCACAGGGACTCTCGAAACGCGGCCTGCCGATAGCCGAAGTCGCCGAGGACCGTGGTGGTGTTGCCGCGCAGGTCCTCTCCGTTGATGTGCAGGCCCAGGCCGTCGCCGCCGGGGAGGGAGGATCCGCCCGCTCCGATGCCTCCGTAAATCACATCCAGCCCGTTGTGGAAGATGTGAAAGTTGCTGCCGTTCTGGGCAGCTGCACCACAGGGAAGGGTGCAAACGATCAGTGCTGTCGCAGCCAGCACCCTTGAGAATTGGGTCTTCAAGGTCATACCTCAGTTCATTGGACAAGTCAGATAAGAGACACCTGGCCCGCCCTGATGACTCGCTCCCAATAGCGACTCATGGGCGGGTGGCACCAAGGCGACAGTGGCTGGTGACCCCAACGCTGCAGGTCCCCGGCCAGCCGCCATGGTGGCTGACCCCTGAAGCATACCACCGGATCGTGGGCTATCGGGTGGAGGTTGCTAGTCTGTCCGGCCATGAACGACCACGTCACCATCATCGGCGGAGGGTTGGCGGGCTGCGAAGCGGCCCGTGTGCTCTCGGCGGCCGGCATTCCTGTGCGCCTGATCGAGATGCGCCCCGTGCGCCAGACCGCCGCACACCGCACGGACGATCTGGCCGAGATCGTCTGCAGCAACTCCCTCGGCTCCATGGCCTTGCACACGGGAAAGGGCGTGTTGCTCCACGAAATGGAGTCCTTGGGCAGTCTGGTGGTGGCCGCGGCGAAGCAGAGCGCGGTACCCGCGGGCATGTCCCTGGCTCTTGACCGGGAGCGCTTCGGCCGCTGCATGACCGGCGCCATCTCGTCCCTGCCGGGGGTCGAACTGGTGCGGGAGGAGTGCGCCGCCGTGCCAGATCAGGGCCCTGTCATCGTGGCCAGTGGGCCGCTCACCAGCGACGCCCTGGGCGAGTCGATCGCTGCGCTCACCGGTCGAGACCGGCTGGCTTTCTTCGACGCCATCGCGCCCATCGTCAGCGCCGACTCCCTCGACATGGACGTGATCTTCGCCGCGAGCCGGTACGACCGGGGCGACCCCGACTTTCTCAACTGCCCTTTGACCGAAGAGCAGTACGAGGCCTTCATCGACGCCCTGCTCGCCGGGGAAAAGGTACCCGAGAAAGAGTTCGAGAAGACCGTCTGGTTTGAAGGCTGCATGCCTGTCGAGGTCATGGCCGAGCGTGGCCGGCAGACCCTGGCCTTCGGTCCCATGAAGCCTGTGGGCTTGGCTGACCCGCGCACGGGAGCGCGGCATCACGCGGTGGTGCAGCTGCGCCGAGAAGATCGCCACGGCCAGCTCTACAATCTGGTGGGCTTTCAGACCAAGCTCAAGTACGGCGAGCAGAAGCGGGTCTTCTCCATGATCCCCGGCTTGGAGGAGGCCGAGTTCGTGCGCCTGGGCAGCGTCCATCGCAACACGTTCATCTCGTCGCCCGCGCTGCTGGCTGCCGACCTGTCGTTGCACGCTCGGCCCGAGGTCTGGTTCGCCGGGCAGATCACCGGTGTCGAAGGCTACGCCGAGTCAGCGGCGGTGGGCATCATGGCCGGGCTGTCCGTGGCCTGTCGTCTGCAGGGGCGCGACTTCGAGCCGCCGCCACCGAGCACCATGTTGGGTGGGGCCCTGGCCTACCTACGCGACGCCGACGCCGAGCACTTTCAGCCCATGAACGTGAACTTCGGCTTGCTGCCTCCCCTGGCGACGAGAGTCAAAGGCAAGCGTCAGCGCCGAGATGCCCTGAGCCTGCGCGCCCGCGAAGACATGACCACCTGGATCGCCGAGCAGAGCTTCGCTGACTGGCTCGCGCCGAGGGCGTTGGCTGCGACCCCGGACTGAGGTCTGAGGCCGACAGATCGGTGAGGCGCGCAAGCTCTGATCTCTGGCCTGCGCCGCGCATGTGGGCGATGACGCAGCCGTCACCCGCAACGGGCCTGATCTCACGCCTGGGCGCGAGTGCGTGAGGCGTCAGTCAGGGCGTCGAGTGCGGGGCCCACGCCAGACAGCGTGCCGCCGCCCCGGCCCACCAGTCGTGCCGCCGCTTCGACCAGGGCCCAGGACCACAGGGCCGTGGTGGCACAGCGCACTCCCCACTTGCCGTGGTGCTTGCGGGCGAAGCGGATGCGGTCCCGATGGAGCTGATAGACCCTGTCTGCGGTGAGAGCCTCGCCGGGCCGACAGACCAGACGTACGGCAGAGAGCAGGTGCACCTCGTAGCCCGCCCGGCGCATGCGCCGGTACCAGTCGAGCACGTGATAGTGCCGAGCCAACGACGTGTCGAAGGGCCCCACGTCGTCGAGCACATCGCGCCGTAGAGCGAGCAGCCCTGCTGGCGCACAGTCGACGGCGGGGCCGCTCTCGTCATCCTGGTCGAGGGTGTGCAGGTGTCGGCGCCAGCGATTGTTGGGCATGAGTCGCGACAGGGCCGAGTGTTCGACGAGCAGGTGGCGCAGGGTGGGGAAGTGCGCAGACCCGGGCATGGGCTGCCCCTCTTCGTCGAGCAGTCCCACCGAAGCCACGCCGCACTCGGGATGCTGGCTGACATGGTCGATCAGCGCGTCCAGGCCCTGGCGGGTGGGGCGCATGCCCGCCCTGGCCAGCACGATCAGCGGCCCTTGGGCACGGGACAGGCCGATGTCCAAGGACCACGAAGGCCCGAGGTCAGCGGCGGTGCGCAGCAAGGTCACCGTGGGGTGTTGGTTCAGGATCAGCGTGGTGGTGCGGTCTTTTGAGTTGCGATCGACCACCAGCACCTGGGCCTGGCGCTCTCCGAGGGCTTCGGCGAGATCGTCGAGAAAGCGGGCCAGGTCGTCGCGCTGGTTGTTCACCGTGACCACCACGCTCAGTTCGGGCGGCCGCTCAAGGGGCGTTCCCGGATTCACCACGGTCACGCCAGCGGGCGCGTGGCCCTTTGTCTCGGCGGGGGGCAGGGTGTCCGGCGCGCCGGGCTGGCGCCGAGGTCGGCGTCGGGGTTGGTGGCCGATCCAGGCCGGCCGCGAGGGCGCTCCCGGGGAAACCCAGTCAGGGCAGCCCTCCTGGGTCGGACGCCGCTCAAAGGGCTCCATGGGTTCGTTGTTGTTCTGGTCGGCGACGTCCACCATGGGGGCATGGTAGTCGAGCCAGCGCTCGTGGACTGATGGCTTTCTGGGCGCGACTGGACAGAACAGCTGGGGGCGCCATCATGGAGCCATGAGTGATCTCGTGAGCAGCCCCTCGTCCTCTCATCACCGGGTCGGGGGCGTGGCGCTTCTGCTCTGGATTCTCTGCGCAGGTCTGGCGACCCAGGTTGCCCTGGCGCCTCCAGTCTTCGGGCAGCAAGCGCCCGACCGAGGAGAGCGGGGGGCGCCGGGAGAGCGGGGGGCGCCGGGAGAGCCGGTGGACCCAGGCGAGCCGGTGGACCCTCCCACACTCGTGCCGATGCCGTCGTTTCCCGTGGCCGCGCCCATGGTGGTTCAGCCTGCGGGGTTGGTGCCCAGGGCCGGTGGCCTGGGGGATGCAGACCACGGGAGCGACTTTGAGTTGCCCGACGGCCTGGTGGCCGAGCTGTGGTCTGAGTCTCCCCAGCTCTACAACCCCACGGCCATCGATGTGGACGCCCACGGCCGACTCTACGTGGCCGAGGCCGTGAACTATCGCAAGTGGGACGGACGCAACCCTGGGCTTGAACATCCAAAGGGTGATCGCATCGTCGTACTCGAAGACACAGACGGTGATGGTCGGGCGGACAGCTCTACGGTCTTTGCCCAGGATCTCGACCTCGTCTCGCCCCTGGGTGTGGCCGTGTTCGGCAATCAGGTGGTGGTGTCCTGTTCGCCCAACGTGTTCGTGTACACCGACGACAACGGCGATCTGGTCGCCGACCGTCGCGAGGTGCTGCTCACGGGTTTCGGCGGCTTCGACCACGACCACGGCGTGCACTCGGTGGTGGCGGGACCCGACGGCCGCTGGTATCTGGCCGCGGGCAATGCCGGCCCTCACATGGTCACGGACGCCGACGGCTGGCGCCTGCGCTCTGGCAGCCTCTACAACGGCGGCGGACCTGCGCTGGCAGACAACCGTCCCGGCCTGGTGAGCGATGACGGGCGGGCCTGGGTGGGCGGGCTGGTGCTCTCGTTCGACCCGGACGGCGGCGGGCTGGCGGTGCAGTCCCACAACTACCGCAACAACTATGAAGCCGCCCTCGACAGCTTCGGCAACGTGTATCTGGCCGACAACGACGACGACGGCAACGCCAGCTGCCGCACGTTGTGGTGCCTGCCCGGCGGCGACCACGGCTACTTCTCGGCGGACGGCTCCCGGTACTGGGGAGCGGATCGCAGGCCCGGGCAAGAGACGGTGAGCGCGCACTGGCACCAAGAGGATCCCGGGGTTGTCCCTGCGGGGGCGATCAACGGCGCGGGCGGGCCCACGGGCGTGGTGGTCTACGAGAGCGGACTGCTCTCCCCCTGGCTCGAAGGGCGAGTCCTCAACGCGGACGCAGGCGCCGGGGTGGTCTACGCCCACGTGCCCGACCGCAGCGGCTCTGGTGTGGCCCTGGCGCCGGGCATGTTGCTGCGGCCAAAGGCGGATGCCACGGGCAAACGAGCCGAGTGGTTCCGTCCCAGCGATGTGGCCATCGGTACAGACGGCGCGGTCTACGTGGCCGACTGGTTCGACCCGGGGGTGGGCGGCCATCAGGCTAGAGATCGTGAGGCCTACGGGCGCATCTTGCGCATCGTCCCCGAAGGCACGCATCCGAAGGCGCCGGCGATCGAGGTGGAGACGCTCCCCGGAGCCCTGGCGGCCCTGGCGTCGCCCGCAGTGAACGTGCGCGCTGCAGGGCGGGCGGCCCTGTTGGCCATGAACGGTCCGCGGGGTGAAGGCCTCTATGCAGCGACCCCCGTGGAGCGCGGCCTGGCCGAGTTGGTGAGCACCGCCGAGTTGCCCATCGCCGCCCGTGCGTTGTGGGTGATGGCTCGCCTGGGACTGCCCCTGGAGATGATGGTCCTCGACGACAACGTGGCCCTCGACCTGCGCGTCACCGCACTGCGGGCCTTGCGACCCGTGGTCCCCGACCCTCTGGCCTTGGTGGCCTTGTTGGTAGAGAACGAGTCCCCGGCGCTGCGGCGCGAGGCGGCGTTGGCTCTGGCAGACGAACCCCTCGAGCGCACGGCGCCGCTGTGGTTGTCCCTGGCCCGTCAGTACACGGTGGGGGATCGCTTCGCCCTGGCGGCGCTGGCGGTGGCGGCCCACGGCGACGAGTCCCTGCTCTACGAAGCCCTGCTCGCCGAGCGGCCTGACGTGGACGCACCGTGGAGCCCGCGCTTCGCTGAGTTGATCTGGTTGCTCCATCCTCCCGAGGCGGTGGCTGTGTTGGCGGCTCGGGCCATGAACGGTGAGTTGCCTGTGGGCTCTCGCCGTCGGGCCTTGGAGACCCTGGCGTTCATCCCTGCCCGCGCCGCGGCTGAGGCCATGGTCGACGCGGCCCTGGGCGGCCCGGAAGACCTGCGCCCTCTGGCAGCGTGGTGGGTGGAGCACCGGGACGCCAACGACTGGCGGGCCTACGATCTGGCCAGCCAGCTGCGCACCGACGGCCTGGCCAAGGCCGAGCAGCTCTACTCGTCGGGCCTGGTGAAGAGCGGCCTGGTCAACGTTGATGTGGACGTGACCGGAACCTCTCGGCTCTGGCTCGTTGCCACAGACGGGGGCAACGGCAACTCCTGCGACTGGGCCGACTGGGTCGAGCCCGTGTTCGAGACGTCCGCCGGCACCGTCGCCCTGAGCGCCCTGAGCCTGGACAAGGCCGAGGCGGCCTGGGGTTCGGTGCAGGTGGGCGCCAACTGCGAGGGCGGTCCCTTGTCCGTGGCCGGCGTGACCATGACGGACGGCCTGGGCACCCACGCCCACTCCGAGATCGCCGTGAGCGTGCCCCTGGGAGCGACCCGCTTTCGGTGTCGCGCAGGCCCGGACGACGGGGGCACGAGCCAAGGCAACGGCGCCACGTCCGTCGTGTTCGAGGTCTGGGCCGAGCGTCCACCGGATGACGCGCGCCTGGCAGCCCTGCTGGCGCTCGTGGACGACCGGGACGCCGACATCGACGATCGGGAAGAGGCCGCCGAAGAGCTGGCCCTTGACCCCCAGTGGGCCCTGGCCCTTGTCGAGCGGCGTGCCGACGGTCAGCTCTCTGATGAGCTGGTCGAGGTCATCACCGAAGCGATCTTTCGCAACCCGGATCTGGGCCTGCGAGCCTTGGCGGAGGGCGTCTTCGAGCGGCGCGGGGTCGATGGCCGTGTGCTCCCCCGTGTGTCAGAGTTGGCGATGTTGCAGGGCGATCCGGCGGCCGGGGCGCGGGTGTTCACCAGCGAGAGGGCCCAGTGCGCTGGCTGTCACGCCGTGGCTGGCTGGGGCAAGAGCATCGGCCCGGAGCTGACCACCATCGCCGAGAAGTACGAGACCGAGGCACTGCTCGACGCCATCGTCAACCCGAGCGCGGCCATCGCGTTTGGCTACGACACCTGGCTGTTGCGGCTGGCAGACGGTCGCACCTTGTCAGGTTTCATCCAGGCGGAAGGCGCAGCCCTGGTCTTGAAGGACACCCAGGGTCAGCGGCACGTCCTGGCCGCCGACGACGTGGTGGAGCGGCGCAAGCTGACCATGTCCACCATGCCCGCGGGAGTGTCCGCAGGACTGAAGCCCCAAGAGCTGGCCGACCTGGCGGCGTTCCTCCTCGATGACAGAGAACGGGCGCCTCAGTTCGGCGCCGAGGTGGTGCTCTTCGACGGCAGCGACCTGTCTGCCTGGACGCCGTACCTGCCGGACGAAGACGCAGACCCTCGGGACACCTGGTCGATCCACGGCGACGTCCTGCGCTGCGAGGGGCAGCCCATCGGTTATCTGCGCACATCGCAGCGCTTCACCAACTTCGAGCTGACCTTGCAGTGGCGCTTCGACCCTGCGGCGGGGCCGGGCAACTCCGGGGTGCTGTTGCGTCTGGTGAGCGAAGACAAGGTCTGGCCCCGGTCGATCGAGGCTCAGTTGCACCATCGCAACGCGGCGGACATCTGGAACATCGATGAGTACCCCATGCTCACCGACGAGGCGCGCACCACGGGACGACGCACGGTGAAGGCCCAGCCCTGCAACGAGCGGCCTCTCGGCGAGTGGAACGACTATCGCATCCGCCTCGATCGCGGCGAGCTGACCCTGGAGGTGAACGGTCAGGTGCAGAACCGGGCCAGCTGGTGCGAGGAGACGCCGGGCTCCATCGCCCTGCAATCCGAGGGCGCTGTGATCGAGTTTCGGGACGTGCGGCTGAGGCCCATCGAGAACTGAGCCCCGGGGTTGGCGGTTCTACGGGGGCGCGGCCCGAGCGCTTGTGGCAGCGGACAACGTGAGCAGGGTCACCTCTGGTTTCACACCGAAGCGCACCCGCGGCGCCTGCAAGCGTTCCATGCCCAGGCCCCGGCTGATGTAGAGCTGCTGCCCGTTGACCTCAGACAGTCCCCCGGCGCAGACACTGTTGGGCAGCCGGGAGAGCACGAGCAGGGGACCAAGGAACGGCAGGGCGATCTGCCCGCCGTGGGTGTGCCCCGCCACGGTGAGATCGATGTGGGACGTCTCGGGCAAGGTGAGCACCCAGCCCGGTCGATGGCAGAGCATGAGCCTGATCTCGTCGCTCGGTGGACGGTTGGCGAATCGCTCGACGATGGTGGGTGTGTACTGCCAGCCCTCGCGACTCAGATCGGCCCAGTCGGACATGCCTAGCAAGGCGACGTCTCGATCGCCGACGGAGAAGCGCACGACCTCGTCTTCGAGCAGACGAATGCCCGTGCCCTCCAGCAAACGGGGGACGCCCGCCTTGTAGTCCGCGTTGCCCATCACCGCCCACACGCCGCCGGGCGCATGCAGGGTTTTCAGTAGCGCGCGAAAGGCTGGCAGGTGCCTCTCGAACTCCTGGACCGGCCCCTGATACAGATCGCCGGGGACGAGAATGATGTCTGGTGATTCGGCCATGAGTCGGGCGACCGCGTCCCGCTCGAGATCGCCGATGGTCGTGGTCTGCATGTCCGCCAGCACGGCAACACGCAGGGGCCCGGTGCCACCGTGCCGGGGCGTCAGGGGCACGTCGACCTGCTCCAGGACCAGGTCGAAAGGAGTGATGAACCAGGCCTGGATGGCGATGGGGATCATCACCAGTCCCACGAGGGCCACCGCCAGCGCAGAGGGACTGACAGCACGACCTCGTGCCCGGCAGACCAGGGCTGCCACCGCACAGCAGGGCACCACGATGGCCAGATCGAGCCAGGCCAGCTGGGCACCTCCAAACCAGCTCAGGCGAAAGGGGATCAGGGCCAGCATCTGAGCGCCGTTGAGCAGCAGCAGCGCCCCGGCCACGGCACCGATACGGCCCATGTGCAGGGGGCCACGGCGGCAGAGCAAGCACAGGCTCACCGCCACATTGATCGCTGTGATCAGCGGGAAGGCGACAAGGTAGAAGGTCGTCATGGTGGGGCGGCAGCCTTTGTGAGTTGCGCGAAGAGAGGGGAACCTGAAGACGGGCCTGGGGTTGCGCCCTGCCTTGCGACGGGGAATCGTCAGCGAGTGATGGTGCGCTCCAGGGAGGCCCTGCCATGGGCTCAGAACACGCCGCCGGCCCTGTCCTACCAGCCTGTCCTTGGGATCTGTCTCCCAGCGGGGCAACATCTCCACCGTGAACGCCACTGTAGACTCTCGCGCTACCATGTCCCGACTGTGTCGCCGGGTGCTGCTGGTGTTGCTGCCCCTGGCCTTGGTCGTGGCCTGGCCGGTGTTTCAGCACCTGTCGGGTCTGGGGCTCGATGCGTCCACGGCCGTGCTGCTGGCTGGCGACGCGCGCACCAGCGAGGCCTACGAGAAGCTGACCCGCTACGTGGGCGATGACCTGCTGGTGGCTCTGCTGGTGGAGCACGACGACGTCTTCAGTGACGAAGGCGCGGCCCTGCTCTACGACATCGGTGATGCCCTCGAGGCGCTGCCTGCGGTCATCGATGTAAAGAGCTTGGCCCACTCTCAACGGCCGGTAGCGAGGGGGCTGAGCTTCGATCCCCGGGAGCTGTTCGGCACGGTGCCGTTCATCCCTCGCGAGTCGGTGAGCCCCGAACGTTGGTCCGAGCTGCGCGAGTTCACCCTGTCGTATCCCCTGGCCCGAGATGTGTTCGTCTCCCTCGACGGACAGCTGGCCGTGGTCATGTGTCAGGTCGAACGGCGGGACGCCTCGGTGAAGGCCGTCCTGGCGGTGATCAAGGACGTGGCCCAGCGCTTTTCGCCCCGGGCCCAGGGCATTCACCTGCTGGGCTTCCCGTTCGTCGAGGAGGAGGTCGCGGCTCAGGTGGGACAGGACACGATCTTCTTCGTGGTGGCCGCCGCCGCTCTCACCCTGCTGGTCTTGCTCGTCGCTTTTCGCTCGCCGTGGGTGCTGGCCACGCTGCTGTTGCTCGAGGCCATGGGCACGGGTCTGGTCTTCGTGTTGCTCGAGTGGAACGGCGCCACGCTCAATCTCTACACCGGCATCCTGGTGCCCTTGGTGGCGGGGGTGCAGCTCACCTTCTTGACGCACTTCTTCGTGGCTGCCCAGCAAGAGGCACGGCGGGGGACGTCGGCGGGGTGGGTGTTGAGCGCCGCGCTGGCAAGGGTCTGGCGCCCGTCCGCCATCGCCGCGGCCACCACCATCGTGGGCCTGGCCTCTCTGGCGACGTGCGACGTGGGCCTGGTGCGTCAGTTCGGGGAGGTGGGTGGACAGGCCGTGGCGCTGGTGTTGCTGGTGAGCTTCTGTCCTCCGTGGCTTGCGTCCCGCCTGTGGTCCTCGGGCGCGGGTGGCGCGGACAGTGCGGGCCACGGGCTGGCAGAGGCCCCCAGCCTGGCTGGCGATGGCGCGAGCGCCAGTGCTCCCATGATGCGCTGGCTGGCCTGGCTCAGTGGCCACCGGGCCGCCATCCTGGTGCTGACCCTGGCCCTCATGGGCCTGGCCATTCCTGGGGTGCTGAGCCTGCGTACCGACGTACGGGCGGTGGAGTACCTGGCCGAAGAGAGCCCCTCCCGCCAGGCCCTGAGCCTCATCGATCAACGTCTGGGGGGCATGAACTTCTTCGGTCTGGCGGTGGACACGGGCAGACCCCGGGGACTGCACAGTCGCGAGGCGCTCGAGTTCCTTGAAGAGCTCCGTGGGTTCGGCGAGGCGCAACCCGCGGTGACCCACGTGTACGCCTTCTCCCAGATCTTCTCCCTGCTGAACCAGGTCTGGGACAACGACGCGCCGGCATCGTTGCGGCTGCCTGAGAGCAACATGAGGCTGGCCCTGTTCAGCGTGGCCGTCTCCACCTTTCGCTTGCCGCTCCAGTCATTGCTGACAGATGAAGAGTCTCAGGTGGCCCGGGTGATCGTGCGCAGCCACGACCTGGGCGCGGCGGAGTATCTGGCCCTGATCGATCGCTTTCAGCAGTTCGCCACAGAGTCCTTGCCCGCGGGCATGTCACTCTCGCTGGAGGCCGGTGTGCACAGCCTGCTCGCCGCCGATCGGCGCATGGTGGGCAGCCTGGTGAAGAGCCTGGTGTCCTGCCTGGTGGCGGTGGCTCTTACGCTCATCGTCTTGCTGCGTTCGTGGCGGCTGGGGTGCGCCGTGTTGGTGGTCAACGTGCTGCCCTTGGCTACGATCCTGGCGGTCATGGGCTTCAGCGGACTGCCCCTGAACTCGGTCACGGTGATGGTCTCGGCCGTGGCCCTGGGCGTGGCGGTGGATGACGCCATCCACGTGGTGGCCGCCCTGGCGGCCGAGTTCCGACGTCTGGCAACAGAAGACAAGCGGGCCGCTCGCACCCTCACCGACGCAGAAGCCCGGGCCCGCCGCGACGCCGTGGTGGCCGCGGTCTACTCGGTCAAGCTGCGACCGGTGGCGGCCACGTCGGCGATTCTCACCGGTGGTTTCCTGCTCTTCTTGTTCAGCAGCTTCCCCCCGGTGGCTGACTTCGGTCTGCTGGCTGCCCTGGGCCTGGCCGTGGCTTTGGGGACCGTGTTGGTGGTGCTGCCGGTACTGCTGCCCCGACGCTGACGCCCTTTCGGCTCGTCTGCTCGGCCTGCTCTGCTCTGTCTGCTCGGTACGGTCCGTACCGTGGGGGCGGTCATCTCCGCTGGCCAGGGCCCGCTCGGCAGCCGAGGGGTGATGTGGCCCAGCTGCTCTGCTACACCTGGGCCCATGTGCTCCATCCTGGCCATCCTCGAGATCGACGGCGACGTGGCGTCCCTGCGCAAGCGCGCCCTGCAGATGTCCGCCACCATGCGCCACCGGGGTCCCGACTGGAGCGGTCTCTGGCTGGGTGAGCGCGCGCTGCTGGCCCACGAACGTCTGGCCATCGTCGACCCGGGCACAGGCGCCCAGCCGCTGTTGCATACGTCCAGAGACATGGCCTTGGCGGTCAACGGTGAGATCTACAACCACCGTGGCCTCAGCGCCGGACTGAGCGCTCCGTACACGTTCGCCACGGCCAGCGACTGCGAGGTGCTGCTGCCCCTGTTCGAGCAACCGGGGGCCGGCTTCTTGAACGATCTGAACGGCATCTTCGCCTTCGTGCTCTGCGATCAGGAGCGCGGCCAGTGGTTCATCGCCCGGGATCCCATGGGTGTGATCCCTCTCTACACGGGGCGGGACGCAGAGGGGCGGCTGTACGTGGCCTCTGAGCTGAAGGCGTTGATCGAGCACTGCGTCACCCTCGACGAGTTTCCCCCGGGTCATTACCAGACCTCCGCCGACGAGCAGCCCGTGCGCTACTACGAGCCGGCCTGGCGCGACGTGGCGGTCACCCGGGGCGTGCCCCTCGACCTCGACCTGCTGCGGGGCTCTTTCGAGGCCGCGGTGCACAGCCAGCTCATGTGCGATGTGCCCTACGGCGTCTTGCTCTCAGGGGGGCTCGACTCGTCCCTGGTCGCCGCCATCGCCGCCCGGTACGCGGCCCATCGCATCGAACAGGACGACGAAGGCGCGGCCTGGTGGCCCAGGTTGCACTCGTTCGCCATTGGCCTGGAGGGCTCGCCCGACCTGGCCGCGGCGCGAGCGGTGGCGGACGCGATCGACTGCGTGCACCACGAGCTGATCTACACCGTGCAAGAGGGGATCGATGCCCTGTCCGAGGTCATTCGTCACATCGAGACCTTCGACGTCACCACGGTGCGGGCCAGCACGCCCATGTTTCTGCTGGCCCGCCACATCAAGGCCAACGGCGTGAAGATGGTGCTCTCGGGAGAGGGCAGCGACGAGATCTTCGGGGGCTATCTCTACTTTCACAAGGCGCCGGACAGCGAGGCGTTTCACGACGAGACCGTGGACAAGCTCGACTCGCTGCATCGCTTTGACTGCCTGCGAGCGAACAAGTCCATGGCGGCCTGGGGCGTGGAGGCGCGGGTGCCCTTTCTCGATCGCGACTTCCTCGATGTGGCCATGTCCTTCGACCCGGTGCACAAGATGGTCAGCGAGGGGCGCATGGAGAAGCACGCCCTGCGCGAGGCCTTCACCGGGCTGATCCCGGACGAGGTCCTCTGGCGCCAGAAGGAGCAGTTCTCTGACGGTGTGGGCTACGGCTGGATCGACTCGCTGAAGGCACACGCCGAGGCAGAGTTGAGCGACGAGCTCTGGGCGCAAGCGGGGGATCGCTTCCCCCAGAACACACCGGCGACGAAAGAGGCTTACCTGTACCGGGCTCTCTTTGAGGAGCACTTCCCCGGTGCACAGGCTGCTGCGCTTGTGCCGGGAGGGCCGTCCATCGCCTGTTCGACGCCCGCCGCCATGGCCTGGGACGCAAGTTTTGCCGCGGCCGCCGACCCGTCAGGCCGGGCCATGAAGGGCGTGCACTCGGACGCCTACAAGCCCGACCGCTGACGCAGCTCGGCCACGGACACGGTGGTGGTCTCGCCTGAGACGATGGTGACGAAGAACTCGGCGGTGCCAGCGTCGGCGGTCTCTGCTCGAATCAGATAGGTGCCCGGTGGCAGGGGCACCCGGGTGGGGCTCTCGTCATTGTCCCCCCGATGATTGGGCACCCGGCGGACTCGCTGCCCGCTGCGGGTGAGGACCTGATAGCCCAGGTGGGGGTAGTAGAAGAGTCCGCCATCATCGACCGTTTGGGTGTCGGTGAAGACCACGAGATGACCGTTGGTGACGGTGGGTGTTCGCGAGGCTGCGCCTGCGCCTGCCTGGACCGAGGCGATGACCCTGTTGCCCACGAAGTGCCCCATGACCACCTGTTGGCCAGGCTCAGTCAGCGCCCAGTCGACGAACTCGTGGACTTCTGCATGGCCCTTGTTCCAGAGCAGGTAGAGGGGGCGGGTGATGGGGTAGTCGAAGTTGGTCACCGTGGGCGCCTGCCCCTCCACGGCGATCGGGTGTACATCGGATGCGCCAGCCAGGAAGGCGAAGCTGATCTGCCCGATGGCGCCGGGCGTCTGGGACACCCGGGTGATGATCTCCGGATCGGGGCGCACCACCTGGCAGCCGCCGTACTCCGTCGATCCCAGGACGGCAGAACGAAAGACGTAGTGAGTCGCTGACTCAGGGCCCACCACGAACGGCACGATGGCCAGGTCTTGTCCGCCGACCTGGGACCAGTTGTCGATGACGCCGCCGAAGATGCCTTTCAGCTGGGCAAGGGAGAGATCGTTCACCGGATTGTCTGGATGAACCACGATGGCGATGGCGTCCCTGCCGATCTCGACGGCGGACACCCCCGCGGCCAAGACCTGGGCGGTGGGTGGGCGCGCCACTCCCGCGAGGTCTGCTTCGCCTGCGAGCAGCGCGGCCTCGCCCCCGGAGCTTTCAGGGGCTGTGTCGAGTGAGAAGGACGCGGCGGAGTAGGTCTGCGCGGCGCTGCGCATGAAGTGAGCGATGGTGGACGAGCCCACGTAGCGCAGGTGGGCCCGTCGGTCGGCGTCGTGTCCGGGTGCAGCGCAGGCGCTGAGCAGTGCGAGGAGCAGGCCAGCCAAGCAGCGCCTGGGCGAGCCAGAGATTGGTGATCGAGTACCCATCTGGTCCTCAGAACTTGATGTTGAGGTCTGCCCTCAGGCGCCACTGGTGATTGCGCTCTGTGGCGGCGGTAGGGATGCCGGTCTTTCGCGTGGTGACCAGGCCCCAGAGGTGCAGCTGGACGTCTCGCCGGACCTGATATTGCCAGCCAGCGAGGTGGCCCCGAAAGTGGCTCATGCGCAAGAAGTCGTCCTGGGCAAAGGGCGTGAGCACCGCGTCCTGTTCGATGTCCTGGTACTGGTAGTAGACGCGCCAGTCGTCCTGGTCGCGGGTCTGGCCATAGGCGGTTCCCACCGCCCAGCCCGTGCCCAGGGGGCCCTTCGCCCGGGTGTTGGAGACGTACTCGCCAGAGAAGGTGAGCGGCCTCTCCAGCCCGGTGTGGGTCACGGTCACGAGGGGATTGACCAGGGAGAAGCGGCTGGCGAAGTCACCATTGGCTGCCAGGGCGTTGCCGCCGTTGTCCCCTACCACCGCTGCGCTGCCATCGGGCGACAGATGGCTGTAGCGGCTGTAGCCCAGGGCCGTGGTCAGGTCCCATGCGGGAGCGAGGGATGTCTGGCCGGAGACCTGAGCCACGAAGGCGCTGGCCTCGTCGCCAGCGTTCTGCTCCAGGATGATGTACTCACCGGCCACGAAGTCGAGGCGCTGGAAGCCGGCGGTGTCCGCTGCCCGATAGCCCATGGCCACGCCTTCGGGCTGCACGTCTGCGTCCCAGACCAGCTCGCCGTAGACCGGGTTCGATCGGAAGGGGTGGGCGAACTTGCCCGCACGGATCCACAGCTGGGGTTGGCTGAGCGGGTGGTAGTCGAGGTAAGCCCTGTCGATGCTGACCTCGTTGCTGTCGAACACCGTACCCAGGGTCTGGTGGGTCGAGTTGGGGTCTCTTCTGTCGCCGGTGACCAGGCGCAGGCCCACTTCGAACTCTTCATTGACTGCGACGTTGGCGCCCACACGCAGGCGCATGCGCTCGCGGTTGCGCGCGGGGGCGTTGTCCCGAGAGGTGTCGGTCTCGTGGCGCAGGCGCAGATCACCGTAGACGTTCAGGCTCTCGACCACCTGGGCCAGAGAACCCAGCAGGCGGTCCTGCTCGTCGGCCCGGAGCGTGAGCCTCTGCAGGTCTGCGGCGAGGGCGCTGTGTGGTGCGGCCCGCTCCTGTTCGAGGGCTCCCACAAGGTCAGCCAGGGCCTCTCGCAGATCGGGAGAGAGGCTGGTGTCCCGGGCCAGGGCTTCGGCTACCCGGCGCAGGGCCTCGCTCGTTTCGTCGCTGGTGTCTGAAGTTGTCGTTGGCTGAGGGGCGGGTGTTTGAGCCCTCAGGCTCGGCACCACAGGACTGAGCGCGCAGCACATCAACGCGAGCGGCAGGCCTCTGCGCAGGTCCACTCAGAGTTCGCCGAGGTACTTCGGCAGCATGGCTCGCCAGGTGGGCCAGTCGTGGTTGTAGTCTTCGCCCCATGGGTCGACCCGGTTGGGGATGCCCTTCTGCCCGAGCAGGGCGGCCATCTTCCAGTCTTGCTCAGGGTCTTCGTACCGCCCGCCGCCGTGGGCCATGACCACCTCGCGGGTGCGCAGGGTGTTGAGCAGGGGGCCGTCTTCGAGACCGGGTAGGAAACGCAACGGCGAGGCCAGGTGAAACTCGGGGCTCGGGCCATGGAGATTCTTCATGAATCGCTCCACGTCGTAGCTGCCGCTCATGCAGATGGCCTTGGAGAACGCGTCCGGGAAGCGGCAGACCATGGACAGGGCGTTGAACCCGCCGATGGAGGCGCCCGCGGTGACGATGCTGATGTCCGGGTCGTCACAGTCGTTGCGAATGGCAGGGACCACCTCGTGGCGCACGTACTGCTGAAAGCCGTCGAGCAGCAGGGCCTTGCTCTGCCCGGAAACCTCTTGGTCGCTCCAGTCGCGAGCGGCCACGGAGTCGATGGAGTAGACCTTGACGGCGCCGCCGGAGATCAGGGGCTCAAGCACCTTGATCATCAGCATGCGCTCGATCTCTTCGGCGTCACCTCCAGCGGTGGGGAAGACCAGCACGGGCGTGCCGAAGTGTCCCCAGCGCACCATGAGCATCTCTTCGCCCGTGCGCTGGGAGTGCCAGCGGCTGGTCATCTTCTGATCGGTGGTCACTCACACTCTCCGGTGTTTGCAGGCTGAGGCAGGTGGGACGGGCTTCAGCGGGGGCTCGGCGCGGCGTTGTCCGCGCGCCAGTCTTGGATGCGCTGCCAGAAGAGCTCGGTGAACTCGTCGAATTCGTGTTCGGGGAACAGCGAGATGACCTTCTGCCGCACCGCTTCGTGGGCGTCGTCCGTGGCGAAGTAGTCCCAGGCCACCTCGTCGATGTGGCTCAGGTGCTCGGCGCAGAAGGCCTCGAAGCGCTCGGTTTCGAAGCGCTCGTTGGCGATGGCCGCGTAGGCGCCCAGCCGTTCGGCAAGGGACGCTCCCTCGGTCTCTCGGGCTGCCGCGAAGAAGGGCTCCCAGTCGACGTGCAGGCGCATGGGCCGTTTGGTGGCGGCACAGAAGATCGACCACTTGAGCTTGGCGATGACCAACCAGGGGAAGTGGTAGTGCAGCGAGGTGACCTGGCTGTCCGGGCAGGCGTTGGCGAAGTCGATGGGTTGCCACACCCCGCTGCCGTCTCGCAGGGCCTCGCAGGAATTGAAGTCCCAACCGAAGAACGCGTTGATGGTCAGGGTCATCTGCCGCAGGGTGTTCAGGTCGTCGTCGGTGGCGCCCAGGGGGTCTGTGCTGTAGCGGTCGTGCAGGGGCGCGTCAGGCTTGTAGTTGACGCAACGGAGCTGGGGCCCCACGCCGATGCAACGGGCGAACAGATCGAAGTCGGGGACGGACTTCTGCAGATGCATGACCATGCGTCCGCTGAGCTCGTAGGCGCTGCGCAGCTGCTCTTCGTTGTCGATGCGCGAGACGCCCTTCCATGCGCCGCCGTCGTAGGGCTTCATGAACATGGGGTAGCCGATCTGCTCGCCAACCGAGCCCAGGTCGAACAGCCGGGCGTAGCGCTGCAGGGTCGGCTCAAGGTCGTCGCTGTGCTCGTACTCTTTGGGCGGGACCATCCATGTGTCGGGCACGGGCAGGCCGAGCCGGATCATGGCGCAGTACGTGGTCTGCTTCTCCATGGACTGCAGGGTCCAGGGGTTGTTCAGCACGTAGACGCCGTCCATGAGCACGGCCTTTTTCAGCCGCTCTCGGCGGGTGTGATACCAGTGGGTCACCCGATCGAGGATCACGTCGTAGGGTGTGGTGGCCTTGAGATCGAAGGGCTCGATGGCCATGCGCTCGACGGTGAGCTTGACCCTGTCGCCACCCACATCGAGCACGGGATCGAGCTGGGCGAAGATCGCCTCGAAGCAGCGAGGCCAGCAGAGGTCGGCCCCCAGGGACAGGCCGATTCGGCGGGTGATGTCTGCCACGACAAGGCTCCGTGAAGATACGTTGAAGAGGTGCCCATGATGACCCATGGGCGTAGCGGGTGAAAGGGGGCTGCCGCCGTTCTGCTCAGTCGTAGACCAACCAGAGCGGGCCGGGGAACAACCAGGACAATCCTTCGCGCAGACGGTCTCGCCAGTTCTCCCAGTTGTGCCCGTCATGGGACTCGACGTAGCGCACGGACATGCCCGTGGACTGCAGCACGGGCACCAGGGAGCGGTTCTCGTAGATCAGTGATTCGAACACGCCGCAGCTGACGAAGACCTGCTCAGAGCAGCGCACGGGTTCGCGGCGAAAGTCGTTGATGAAGTCGACCACGGGGGCAAAGACCTCGCCGCGGTTGCTGGGGCCGATGTCGGTGAAGGCAAAGGACCCGGACTGCAGCAGCAGCTTGCCGAAGAGGCCTGGGCGGCGGCAGGCGGTGGACAGGGCGGCCACAGCGCCGAAGCTGGCGCCCATCAAGGCTCTGGCATCCGGGCGCTGGACGATGGGGTAGCGGCGCTCCAGGGCGGGCAGCAGCTCTTCGGCGATATGAATGGCCTGGCGAGGGTCGCCGGCGTACTCCACCAGGCGGTCCTTCGGGTCGGTCATGGCCACCACGATCGGTGGGATCTCGAGGCGATGGATCAGGTTGTCCAGGACGACCTTGAGCTGGCTGAAGCGCACGTAGTCCGAGCCGTCGTGGGCCACCAGCAGGGGATAGCGGCCGAACTCCCGGTGGGCGGCGGGGAGGTAGACGGTGATCTGGCGATCGTCTCCGTAGGCCTCGCTGTGCAGCTTGGTCCGTTCGAGCTTGCCCTTCTTCGCGGCAGGGTCCGGGTCGCTCCATTCGGGGTCTTCGTAGCCCGCGGATGTGGCCACGGAATTGGCCCCGAACGGGTCGTGGGCCAACTGGGGATTGAGCGGGTCTCGGAGCAGCTGTCGCCCTGCGTCGGTCTCGACCAGGAACTTGTACTCGACCCTGGAGGCACGGGGCAGCTGGGTGACCACCGTGTACCAGAGGTCGGTGTTCTCGATGCGCTCGAGGGGCACCTCTGAGGGCAGGCTGAAGATCCAGTGCATGAGCTGCACGGCCTTGGCTTCGCCGCGCCAGACAAACGTGAGCCGATCGCCTTCAACCAGGGGCATGGAGCGGCCGTTGAGAAACTCGTCGACCCCGGCCGGGTTGACGGTGTCGCTGGTCGTGAAGGCTTCGATGGCCAGGGTCACGAGGTGCTCCATTCGGTCACGGTGCCATCGATGTTCAGGCGCTGGGTCTGTCCGCCACTCCTCCAGCGTTGGCCATCCCAGTCGGCCCTTGCGTCATTGTCGAGGGCCAGGCACAGCGCCGGTTTCATGCGCCGGGCCAGGATCGACACGCGCATCTCGTCGTCGAGCAGCAGCCGTTGGCTGGCGTGGGGCAGGGCCACCACGTCGGGGGCCAGGCCTAGCCCCGACTCGAGCACCTCGGCGTGTCCTCTGCCTTGGGGCGGGCGATCGTGAAAAGCGACCACCCGTGTGGTGAAGGCCATGGCTCCAGCGGACCAGGCCAGGACGGGCAGCGGGCTCTCAGCCTCGGTGACCAGCTGGGCCAGGCCGAAGAGCCGTAGTCGGTTCAAGAGCACCACCACGTGCCCACCGGCCACGAGCAGGGCGCCGCAGTCGGACAGCTCATGAGCGACCTGTTGCTTGGCCTCGATGACCGCTTCTCGCTCGTCGGGTTTCCATTCGTCGGCGAACTCGTCGCGCAACGCGTCGAGCCTCAGCAGGTGGTTGTGATCGAGCTCGCGCACCGCGGCCATGGCCTCCTCGAAGACCTCTTTCACCATGTGGGCGCTGCGCTCGCTGAGCCGCTCCAGCACCAGCCATTCGTCTTTGTCATGGCCGCTGGTTTCCAGCACTTCGCAGGCGCCGTCCATGGCGTGATCGAGGCGTCGTCGGTAGAGCGCCTGGAGTTGCCGGGAGTGATCGTGGCGCAAGCGCAAGCCGGCGAAGAGGTCGGGGTCGTCCCGGAAGATCTTTTCACCTCTGGCGAAGAGTGAGAGGTTGCGCACGGGATGGTCGAGCAGGGAGACGATGTCTTCGTCTTCGGCCTCGCGACTCTCACGGCCCGCTGTGATCAGGGCGACGGGGGTGTCTGGCGAGAGCTCGCTCACGTCCGCCAGGGTCTGGGCCAGGGTGGGCTGCTCGTCTTGAGGGCCCAACAAGATGATCTGTGACACCGCGCTCAGCCCGCCACGAGTTGTATGTCGGTGCCGACCTGGTCGGCGATGGAGAGGCAGGTGTCCAGGTCAGGGTGGCGCACGATGAGATAGCCGTCCGAGAGCAGGGTCTGCTTCCAGTTGCGTCGATGGGCGCCCACGGGCAGCAGGTTGATCTCGCTGATGTGCTGGCCGTAGCGAGAGAGCAGCTGGTGCAGGCCGTCGATGCGTTGGATGCGCCCCTCGCCCATGGCCCGTTTGCAGATCACGGCGGCGTTGTCGAGACGCCGGATGGGTTGGCTGAAGCGGCCGTGGCAGACGGCCTCGGCCCAGCCCTCGAAGCAGTCGATGTGCGCCGAGAGGTTCATGATCGCCACGGAGCGGGCGCCGGGGGCCCGGGCGCCGATCTCGCCGAAGACCGCCTCGCCGCTGGGGGTCAAGAACCACTCCATGTGGGTGTAGCCTTCGGTGTAGCCGAGGGCCTTGATCACCGCCTTGCCCAGGGCCACGCCGGGAGCGAGCTTCTGCGCGTCGGGGTCGCGCAGGGACACGGTCTGGGGGGAGATCCACTGCACCGTGCGGGCGATGAGCGGCTGGGGGCGATACCAGCTCACGTTGTAGAAGGCGATCTCGCCTCCGGCACAGATCGTGTCGAAGGTGAACTCTTCGCCCTCGATGAACTCTTCGATGCTGACGACTTTCGTTCCGGCGTTGTCGGCGATGGCCAGCTCAAGCCCTGCGTCGTCATCACATCGATGGGTGTGGGCCGAGCCGGCGCCGTCGATGGGCTTGACGATGAGCGGATAGCCGATGCGCTCGGCGGCGGCGCGGATCTCGTCAGGCGTCGAACCGCTCTCGTGCCGTGGCGTGCGCAGGCCCGCTTCGTCGAGCACCCGCTTCATGGCCTCTTTGTCCCGAAAGGGCACGGTCTGCGCGACGGTCATCCCCGGAGCGCCCAGCGCCTCTCGCAGTCGGGCCGCCAAGACCATCAAGGGTTCCCAGAGCGATTCGACGCGATCGATGGTGGTGCCCGTGGCCGCCACCTCGCGGGTGACTCGCTCGACCACGTCGTCCTCGTCCCACATGGAGGGCACGGAGAGGTAGGCGCTGAGGGCCTCCCGGCAGATCCCAGGCAAGGTGGCTCCCGGCTGCTCGCCCACGCCGAAGACCCGGGCGCCCACCGCGGCCAGGCCGCGAGCGAAGGAGGACATCTCATCTGGGAAACCAGGAGACAGCAGCAGCACGTTCATCAGGAGGGTTCCACTTCGACGTGAACAAGGGAGATCAGCCTTTGCAGGCCTTTGCGAACGACCTCGGTGTCCGGGTGGCGCAGGATGGCGAAGCCGTCGCCTTCATAGGTCTTCGCGCTTGTCTTGCCAGGGCGGGGCAGGGAGGTCTGTACCACCAGGGAGCCCAGCTCTCTCTGGGCGGCGTCGAGCCCGTGGATGGCCTTGATCTTGCCGCTGCCTTGTCCACGAAAGTACGCGGCGCCTGCTGCGTAGGGTCGCTGTGGCGCCTCGAACGCGTCGAGCACCACCAGCCGGGCCCAGGCCGCGTACATGTCCGTGTCGTGGGCCCAGCTCATGAGCGAGACGAACTGCGCGCCTGGCGGGCGGGCGCCCACCTCCGAGATGGCCGCGCTGCCGTCGGGCAGGCGGAACCACTCCATGTGGGCCAGCCCGGTGTCCATGCCCAGGGCTTTCAGGGCTGCGGGGCCGATGCGCCGGATGTCCTCGTATGCGGGCACGTCGATGGTGCGAGGCAGCAGCACGCACCATTGAATCCAGGGGTTCTCGAGCACGGTGAGCGGCGTGGGGCTGTAGTCGCTCACGCTGCTCCACAAGACCTGCCCGTTGACACAGACCGAGTCGTAACTGTGCTCCCGCCCGGTGAGGAACTGCTCGACCAGCACGGGGCTGGCCGGGCTAGGGCGCAGAGCCGCCAGGGCTTGGGTCAGCTGGCCCATGCCGTTGATGCGAAACGTGCCCATGGCGCCCGCGCCGTCCGGTGGCTTGATCACCACCGGCAGGCCGATGCGCGACACCGCCTCGGTGACTTCTGCCACGCTCTTGCCCAGCAGCGATTGGGCGCAGGGCAGCCCCGCGGCCCGCAGCCGATCTTTCATCACCGACTTGTCGCGGAAGTTCGTGGCTGTGGTGGGAGACATGCCCGGCAGTCCAAGACGCTGGCGAGCGATGGCCAGGGGCTCTTGCAGCTGCTCCAGAACGCCCAGCAGGCGCTCCGGCGCCGGGTAGCGCCGGGCCAGCCGTTGGACGGCCTTCACCAGGTGGTCTGCGTCGAGGGGGTCGGCCACCTGCTCGTAGGCGTCGGCGAGCTGACGAATGTCCTCGGGGAAGCGCTCGATCGGGTCCCGGGAAATGATGCTCACGGCCACGTCCGGGAGGGCCAGGACGGCGCGTAGGAAGCGCACCGAGGTCTCGAAAACGAAGGGTACGACGAAGGCGACGTGTCGCAAGGGAGCGGGGGCCGAAGAGGGGAGTGATCGCCCAGGATACTCACGGCCGCGCCTCGCCTCCAGAGCATGAGACGGGGAGTCTGCAGCTTGGTAGAATGCCGCCCCTCGGGGCAGGGCTCAGCTGGCGTCAGACACGTCGGGATCCCTCCTCCCCCCTCACGATCCCACACGCCATGGACCCGCTCCGGATCTGCATCGCTTCCTCCGAAGTGGCCCCCCTGGCGAAGACCGGCGGCTTGGCAGACGTGAGCGCCGCCCTGGCCGCCGAGCTGCACCGCCGAGGCCACGACGTGCGCCTGGTCATGCCCCTGTATCGGCGGCTGCGCGAGCAAGGGCGGGTGCTGACCCCGGTCGCAGGTCTGCAAGAGATCGAGCTGAGCCTGGGGCCTCGCAGTGGCCATGTCTCCGTGTTCTCCACACCCTTGCCGGGCAGCGAGCTGCAGGTGTGGTGCATCGATTGCCCCGAGCTGTACGACCGGGACGACATCTACACCGCTGACGAAGACGAGCACCTGCGTTTCGCCGTCCTGGCTCGAGCCACCCTGGCGGCCTGCCAAGAATCGAACTGGGCGCCAGATATCGTTCATGCCAATGACTGGCACGTGGGCCTGCTGCCGCTCTACCTGCGCCAGCTGGCGTCCTGGGAGCAGCTGTTCGCCCACACCCGCAGCCTGATCACGATTCACAACATCGGCTACCAGGGGATCTTCGAGGCCAAGGTGGTGGACGACCTGGGCCTGGGCGACGCCACGAACATGCTCGACCAGGACGACCTGGCGGCGGGCCGGGTGAACTTCTTGCGCACCGGGCTGCGCTGGGCCGACGCCATCACCACGGTGTCCTCCACCTACGCTCGTGAGATTCAGTCGGCCGAGCAGGGCATGGGTCTCGACGGTCTGCTGCGCGAGCGCAGCGATCGCTTGATCGGCATCGTCAACGGGGTCGACTACGCCGAGTGGAGCCCGGAGGTCGACCCGCTGATCCCTCAGCACTATTCGGCGAAGACGATCGACGACAAGCACATCGACACCTTGGCCTTGTTGGCCTCGGCGCACCTGCCGCCCCCCGGGGCCGCGCCGGTCTACGGCATCGTCTCTCGCATGGCCTGGCAGAAGGGCTTTGATCTGCTCTTCGAGACCTTGCCGGCCATGCTGGCGAATCACGACGCACGGCTGGTCGTGCTGGGCAGCGGCGAGCGCAAGTACGTCGACTTCTTCAAGGCGCTGCAGCGCAGCCTGCCCCAGAAGGTGGCCTACATCGATGGCTATAACGAAGAGATGGCCCACCTGATCGAAGCGGGCGCAGACGTCTTCTTGATGCCCAGCCGTTACGAACCCTGCGGCCTCAACCAGATGTACAGCCTGCGCTACGGCACCGTGCCCATCGTGCGCAAGACCGGCGGATTGGCCGATACCGTCTCGTTGTTCGACCCCGCGACAGGCGAGGGCACGGGCATCGTCTTCGAGCACCTCAACGACGATGGCATGGCCTGGGCGCTGCAGACGAGCCTCTCGCTGTTTTCACGAAAGGACCTCTGGCGCCGCTGCCAGCTCAATGGCATGGCCCAGGATTTCAGCTGGCAGGTGAGCGGCGACGTGTATGAAGAGTTGTACCGGCGCTTGTTGGTGTCGGCAGGGGTGGCCTGACCTTGGCCGCCCGCGAATCCCAGGAGCGGTAGACCATGCATGTGATCTTCGTAGAGCCCGCGTTTCCCTACAACCAGCGGGAGTTCGTGCGGGGCTTGGCTGAAGTCGGCGCCCAGGTGACGGGCATCGGCGAGCGTCCCGTCGAGTTCTTGGACGACGAGCTGAAGAGCTGGCTCTCCGGCTACGAGCAGGTGTCCTCGGTGGTGAACGAGGAGGCGCTGCAAGCTGCGGTGCGCAAGGTGCAATCGCGGGGTTGGGTCGATCTCATCGAGGGCACGGTCGAGGCCCACATCATGTCGATCGCCCGGGCCCGCGAGGCCACGGGCATCCCCGGGACCAGCGTGCGCACGGCCTATCTCTGCCGGGACAAGCCGGCCATGAAGCAGGTGCTGCGTGACGCGGGAGTGCCCTGTGCCCAATCGACGGGTGCGAGCAGCATCGACGAGGTGCTGGCCTTTGCCGACACCGTGGGCTACCCGCTGATCATCAAGCCGCCAGATGGTGCAGGAGCTGCGGGCACCTCAAGGGTCGAGAACGAAGAAGAACTCAGGGCGGCCTGCACCGAGTCGGGCGTCGATCAGGGCGCCACCGTGGCGGTGGAGGAGTTCATCGAAGGTCACGAGGGCTTTTTCGACACGATCTCCATCGACGGTGAGCCGGCCTGCGAGTTCATCTGCCACTACTATCCCAACGTGCTCCACGGCATGCGCACCCGCTGGGTGTCGCCGCAGATCGTGGCCACCAACCGGGTCGAGCTGGCCAGCTACAACGAGGTCAGGGCCATGGGGCGCAAGGTCATCAAGGCCCTGGGCATCGGCACGTCGCCGACGCATCAAGAGTGGTTCATCAGCTCCAAGGGGCTCAAGTTCTCCGAGATCGGTTGCCGTCCCCCAGGGGTCGGAGCCTGGGATCTCTACAACGCGGGCAACGACATGGACCTCTACCGCGAGTGGGCCCACGCCATCGTCCATGGCAAACCAGAGACGACCCCGAGTCGGCGCTTCTCCGCGGGCATGATCGCCCTGCGCCCCGACCGGGACGGTGAGGTCATCGGCACCGAGGGCGCGGACGACCTGCTCAGCGACTGGGGCGAGCACATGATCGACCACAAGTTCCCCGCCCCCGGCACGCCCACTCAGCCCGTCGAAGGGGGCTTCATGGCCAACGCCTGGGTACGCATGCGTCACCCCGACTACGACACCCTGCGGACCATGCTCGATACGGTTGGCGAGAGGGTTCAGCTCAAGGCGCGCTGACTTACGTTTTGTGAGGTGGTCCGGTCGTCCCTGTTTCTCACCAGGGGGGCCGTTTCGCTCAGACAGGGTCGGCTGCGCCTCCACACTCGCTGCAGACCCCCCGGGTGAGAAACAGGGACGACCTCGCTCGTGGAGAGTCAGGGCGACTGTGGCCTTCGGGGGGGCATGTCTTGGGGGCGGAGTCCCCTTGAGATCTAGAGCGGGGGGGCTGTGGTGCGGGGTGTCAGGGGAGATCGGCGGCTGCGGCCCAGCCTTCTCGGCGGCCGTCGCCGGCGGCGGTGCGCAGGCCTGTTGCGAGGTCGACGGCTATGGTGTTGGCGCAGCCCTGGGTGCCTAGCAGGGGGCCGGTGGCTTCGGCGACTCTGACCACGTGGCCGCGAGCTCTGAGCTCGGCGAGGACGGCGTCGGACAGCGCACCCGGTTCGACCAGGATCTCGTCGGGAAACCATGAGTGATGCACACGAGGCAGGGCCACGGCTTCTGCCAGTGGCAGGCCCCGGTCGATCACGCTGAGCAGCACCCGGGTCACGGTGTTGATGATGGTGCGGCCGCCGGGGCTGCCGGTGATCAGCACCGGGTGCCCGTCTTGCACCACGATGATCGGCGTCATGGAGGTGAGCGGGCGTTTGCCCGGCGCGGCGAGGTTGGCCGCGGTGCCGATGTGTCCCACGGCGCGGGTCTGCCCCGGGATGCGATTGAAGTCTCGCAGTTGATCGTTGAGCAATACCCCGCTCCGTCCAGCGATGGCCTTGCCCCCGAAGGCCTGTTCGAGGGTGGTGGTGAGGGAGACCGCGTTGTCGAAGCGGTCGACCACGGACAGATGGGTCGTGTCGTGCTCCGGCTCGTCGCACAGCTCAGGGCCGAAGTCTTCGCTGGGCGAGGCAGAGTCCCGCTCGATGCTGCGGGCCATGACGTCGAGGCGCGACCCGGAGAGCAGCGTGTCCACGGGCACGTCGTGATAGGCCGGGTCACCGAGATGAGCGGCTCGATCGGCGAAGGCTCGTCGGGCGGCTTCGGCGTAGAGGTGCACGTCATCCGCTGACAGCAAGGTCTCGGCGCCCCAGCCGACCCGCTGCAGCTGTCCCAGGATCTGGGCCATGGCCACGCCGCCCGAACTGGGTGGACCGAAGGCCAGCACCGTGTGACCGCGGTAGGGGATCTGCATGGGCCGGCGCACCACGGGCTTGTAGGCCGCGAGGTCGCCGAGGGTCATGGGTCCGCCAGCTTGTTGGATGAAGTCGACGATCTGCTCGGACACCGGTCCCTCGTAGAACCCCTGGGGGCCCTGGTCGGCGATGCGCTGCAGTGTCGCGGCGAGGTCGCTCTGGATCAGGGTGTGCCCGGCGCTGTGGGCCTGGCCGTTCAGGTCGAGAAACACGGCAGCGCTGAAAGGCTGGGCGGCGAAGTCGTCCTCGTGGGCAGCGAGCCACCGGGCCAGGTTGTTGTCGACCACGAAGCCCTCGCTGGCCAGGCGAATGGCGGGGGCCACCAGCTCGGGCCAGGTCAGCTGGCCCCAGGTCTCGTGGGCCAGGAACAGGCCAGCCACCGAGCCCGGAACCCCGGCGCAGAGGGCAGGGTCGAGTGCTCGCTCGGCGTCATAGAGACCGTCATGGTCCAGAAACATGTCGGCACGGATGGCTGCCGGCGCGGTCTCGCGAAAGTCGAGAGCGAACTGCTGCCCGTCGGCGAGGTGCACCAGCATCAGGCCGCCTCCGCCGATGTTGCCGGCGGGAGGCCAGGTCACCGCCAGGGCCAGGGCCGTGGCCACCGCGGCGTCGATGGCGTTGCCGCCCTGGGCCAGGATGGTGGCGCCTACCTCTGCGGCGTGGCGATCCACGGCGGCGACGGCGCCCCCGGAGGTGCTCAGGCTGGGCTCGACGCGCACGGTAGGCCCGGCACATCCAACCCCTGTGATCAGTGCCCAGACCGCGAAGACCGCCCAGAACAAGGGGGGCGCGGGGGCCCTGAGAGTTCGCTTCAACACGGCCTTCTCCGACGGAACCTCTTGGATCTGCTGGGCACCATATCAAGGGCGCTGCGCAGCGTTCGCAGGATCTGCCAACCCGCCCGGCTCCGTGATACATTCTTCAGTCGTTTTCTGCCCCCTTGCCCGCAGCAGTCCTCTCTCCCCGACGAGATCGACGTGGCCGACGCAATCGAATCTGATGACAGCTTGCTGCGCCGTTACACCCAGGCTCTGCTCGAAGACGTGCGCGCCTTCGAGCGCATGCTCGACGAGGGCTGCTTCGAATCTGGCATTCGCTGTATCGGCGCAGAGCAAGAGATGTTTCTTGTCGATGCGGGCATGCACCCCGCCCCCAAGGCTCTTGAGGTTCTCGAAGCCGTGGGGGACGACGCGCTGGTGAACGAGCTGGCGCTCTTCAACCTCGAGGCCAACACGCCACCTCGCGCCTTCGGCGGCAGCTGCCTCGCCGAGATGGAGAGCGACCTGCGCCGCCTGGCCGGTGCGGCAGATCAGGCCGCTCGCGACGTCAACTGCCGCATCATGCTCACGGGCATCCTGCCGACCCTGCGTTTGAGCGATCTCAGTCTGGGCAACATGACGCCCAAAGATCGCTACTTCGAGATCAACGAGGCCACGGGCCGGGCTCGGGGTGGCAAGTTCGACATCTCGATCAAGGGTCGTGACGATCTCGATGTGAGCCACGACAACGTCATGCTCGAGTCGTGCAACACGAGCCTGCAGCTGCATTTTCAGGTGGGCCAAGGCGAGTTCGCCAAGCTCTACAACATGGCCCAGGCCATCACCGCTCCCGTGCTCGCCGCGGCGGTGAACTCACCCCTGCTCTTGGGCCGCCAGCTCTGGGACGAGACGCGCATCGCGCTGTTCCAGTCTTCGGTCGACTCCCGTTCTGTCGCCGAGCGTCAACGGCAGGTGCGTCCGCGGGTCAGCTTCGGCGATGCCTGGGTCAAGCAGTCAGCGGCCGAGGTCTGGCGGGAGAACATCACCCGCCATCGCATGCTGTTCGTGGCCGACATGAAAGAAGATCCCATGGCGGTGCTCGACGCGGGAGGCATCCCCGAGTTCACCGCCTTGCGCCTGCACAACGGCACGGTCTACCGCTGGAATCGCGTGTGCTACGGCCACGACGGGATCACGCCCCACCTGCGCATCGAGAACCGGGTCTTGCCTGCGGGGCCGACCATCGCCGACGAGATGGCCAACTCGGCCTTCTACTTCGGGCTCATGGCTGGCTGCACTGAAGAGTACGGCAACGTCCACGAGCGCATGTCGTTTGAAGATGCTCGCAACAACTTCTTCTCTGCCGCTCGCCACGGTCTGTCCGCCCAGTTTCATTGGGTGGACGGCGAGGTGATCTCGGCGTCGAAGTTGATCCTTGAGCACTTGCTGCCCCTGGCCGCGGCCGGGCTCGACGCGGCGGGCATCGACAAGGCCGACAGCGAGCGTCATCTGGGTGTGCTCGAGGCCCGTGTGATCAGCGGTCGCACAGGTTCTGATTGGGTGCGCCGCTCCCTCGATGCCATGGGCACGGCCGCGCGGGTGGACACCCGGCATCGCACCCTGGTGAAGGTCATGATCGAACGCCAGGACACCGAGCAGCCCGTGCACTCCTGGGATTTGGCTGGCCCCGCTGACCTGGAGCGGGTCACAGACTGGAGCGACAGCTACCGCTTCGTGTCCCAGCTCATGACCTCCGACGTGTTCACCGTGCGCCCGGGCGATCTGGTCGACCTGGCCGCCAGCCTCATGGACTGGGAGCATTTGCGCCACGTGCCCGTCGAAGACGACCAGGGCCAGCTGGTGGGGCTGCTGTCCCATCGGGCGTTGTTGCGCATGGTGGCCAAGGGGGCCCGCCAGGACGCAGAGCCCACAGCGGTGCGCGAGCTGATGACCTCCGACCCGGTGACGATCTCGTCGTCGAGCTCGACCCTCGAGGCGGTCGAACTCATGCGGGCGAAGAACGTGGGCTGCCTACCGGTGGTCGACGATGGGCGCTTGGTGGGCATCATCACCGAATCAGATTACCTGGCCGTGGCGGCCCGCCTGCTCGACGAACGATTGGGGGATGAATAGAGGCCTTGTCCAGCACCATGTTCAGCCCCCCCGCACGTACTGAGCTGTCCCTCGCTGACCGTGTTCTCGGTCGCTTCGAGACGGGCCGCGTCGGGCCTTTGTTCGTGGTCAGTGGTGCGCTCCATGGCAACGAGCCCGGGGGGCTCGATGCCATTCGACGCGTGCTGGCCAAGCTGGCCGAAGGCGAGCTGCCCTTGCGTGGCAAGCTGGTGGGCTTCGCCGGCAACCTGGCGGCCCTGTCTTGCCGTCAGCGCTACGTCGACCGCGACCTGAACCGCGACTGGAACGACGACGACATCCATCGCCTGCTCGACGGGGACCCCGACGTCTACACCGTCGAAGATCACCAGCAGCGCGAGCTGGTCGAGCTGTTCGACGGCTTCGAGCAGGAGAGCACCGGCCCCATGGTGCACCTCGATCTGCACAGCACGTCCGGCGACTCTGCTCCCTTCGTGTGCATGGCGGACACGTTGCGCAATCGACGCATCGCCCTGGCCATGCCCGTGCCCGTGTTGTTCGGCCTCGAGGAGGCCATCGACGGCACGTTGAACTCGTTCCTGACCGAACGCGGGCACACGGCACTGGCCTTGGAGGGCGGGCAGCACGACCATCCCGACACCACCTTGAACCACGAGTCGGCCCTGTGGATGGCCTTGGTGGCGGCGGGCAATCTCGACCAGGCAGACGTGCCGGCCTATGCCGCACACCGGGACCGTCTGGCGGACGCGGCTGCGGCGATCCCTCGCTATCTCGAGATCCAGCATCGCCATCCGATCGATCCAGAAGATGAGTTCAAGATGCGCCCGGGCTTCGCGAGCTTCTGCCCCGTGTACCGAGGCGAGCTGCTGGCCGAAGACCGGGCGGGCCCCCTGGCGTCGCCGTTCAGCGGGTTGATGCTCATGCCCCTGTATCAGCCTCAGGGGGACGACGGCTACTTCCTGGCTCGGCCCATGAGCCGGGTGCGCCTCTACCTGTCGACGGTGGTGCGCACCCTGCGCCTCGATTGGATGCTTCACCTGGTGCGCGGGTTGCGCCGTCACCCCGAGCACGACGACCGCTGGATCATCTCGCCGAAGGCCAATCATGAGGCCATGACCAAGCTGCTGGCGGTGTTCGGCTTCCGGCGGCGGCTCGACGACTCGGGTCTGGTGGTGGCCGCTCGTCGGCGCCCGGGCTTCATGGGCCGTCGGCTGGGGCCACGGCCTCTGAACTGATCCGCGCCCTGCCTGGGTCTTGCTGCCCAGGGCAAGGCACGGAGAGCGTCAGAGCGAGGTTGTCTCCACGCTTTCGGCTCAGGGCTTGGGCCAGGAGCTCACGATCAGGCAGCCCATGAGCACCAGGAACACGGCGGGAGAGATCGCGGCCTGGAGCGGGTCGAAGCGCAGGTGGGTGATGGCAGCGCCTCCGAGAATGCAGGTCAGCAGCAGGGCACCTGGCAGGACCAGGGCGGGCACCAGCAGACACAACGCACCCACGGTCTGCAGGCAGGCGGTGGCCACGCGGAACCAAGGCGGGTAGCCCCAGCGGGCGAAGTCAGCCGCCATGGCCTGATCTCCGGCGAGGTTCTTGCCGGCCATGAACAGGAAGAACACGGCCAGGAGCAGACGGAGGGCCAGGATCATCCAGCCGCCGTCGCCGTTGCGGGTCAGGATCTGCATGAGCTCAGCTCTCCAACAACGGGCTTCGGGGCGCGGGCCTTGGCGGTCGCGGGGAGTTGACTCTCGTGGGCGTCACGGGCAAAGGAGGCCGCGACCTTGTCCTGGCTGCGCAGGGCCCGATCGACAAAGCGAGGCAAGATGGCGTTGATGCGCACGAAGAGCGACTCGGGGAAGCCGATGTAGACGTCGTCTGCGTCCCGCTCCAGAGCGGTTGCGATTCTTGCAGCCACTTTTTCTGGTGGGTCGAGCTTCATCTTGACCGCCTCCGCCATGCGACCGAAGACGTTTGCCAGAGGAGTGGCCGTGGCTCGCGGCGCGACGTAGGTGATGCCCACGCCCGTCCCCGCCAGCTCGCGACGGAGCGATTCGGAGAAGCCCCGCAAGCCGAACTTGCTGGCCGAGTAGGCGGAGAACCAGGCGAAGCCGATCGAGCCGAAGATCGAGCCCACGTTGACGATGCGTCCGGCGCCCCGTTCGATCATGTCGGGCAGCACCTCTTGGGCCAGGACCATGGGCGCCACCAGGTTGATCGTCGTGAGATCGGCCAGGCCCTGGGCGCTCTCCTCCGCGAAGGGCCTGAAGCTCATCACGCCAGCGATGTTGACCAGGGCGTCAATGCCGCCGAGGTGTTCTCGCGCCTGTTCCACCAGTGGCGCCAGGCTGTCGAGCTTGGAGATGTCCCCGGCCAGCACATGGGTCGAGCCGGCGCTCTCGCTCAGCTTCTCTTGCAGCGGCCGCAGACGATC